>WNFJ01192607.1_pt2 | contig 11961 bp, 12 predicted proteins | sample 5400461 | NCBI WGS metagenome assembly WNFJ01 (sample SAMN13153349, study PRJNA577476) | soil metagenome | isolation source: 115 cm saprolite on Douglas fir-dominated hillslope | place: USA:California | collected 2013-09-17
ACATCGAGTTTGTCTACGAGAAACAAGGGCACAAGATCGCGGCCTACGAAGAAGTCCTGCGAAAAACCGGGGCGGCGGAATCCGAAGTTGCCTTTCTTGGCGATGACCTGCCTGACCTCACCGTCATGAATCGCGTTGGATTGGCGGTCGCCGTTCACAACGCCACCCCGGAAGTCCGCCGCGCCGCTCACTACACCACCAAAGCCGATGGCGGCAAAGGCGCCGCGCGCGAACTCGTCGAGATCATCCTCAAGTCCAAAGGCATTTGGGAAGAGATGATCGACAAAGCCCGCGCCTGAAAGCGCGACACTTTCCTATCCTACTTCTCCTTACCAATACGTGCATTGTTAGGCGAGCGTTCCGTCACTTGTGCACCCTTTGAGTTAGAATCGTAACTCTATGAAGCGCCGCAATCGCAAGCGAAGCTCGAAAGCTGCAGACCTTCCCCAGATTGCCGCCAATGAGGAAAAGCCCGCGAACCCTTCCGGGATTTCCAGTGATGCAGAAGATCTTATGATCTCTCCCGAAATTCCCAGTGACGCAGAAAACTCTGCTGCTCCTTCCGTCGCGCTTACCGGGGCAGACCGCAGGATTCATCCTCGCTACAAGTTCACTGCCGCTGTCGAGGTACTAGCGGCTGAATCCGGCGCGCGGATGGAAACGCGCGTCCGCGACTTGAGTCAGCAGGGCTGCTACGTGGACACCAGTGACGTCCTCCCTTTGGGGACGGTCACGGACGTGCGCATCACAAAGGGGGCGCAACTGTTTGAAGCCCCGGCAAGAGTCGTCTACTCTCGAACTGCCAAGGGCATGGGGCTGGTGTTTACCACCATTGAGCCGGAGCAGCTTCGGACTCTTGAAACGTGGCTTGACGAATCACGCGAGACCTCCTGGCTCGCGGCAAACCGCCGAAGGAGTCAGCGAGTACTGATGGCCGTCCCGGTCCGAGTCTCCGCGCAGAGCGGCGCAGGGTTGCCGTTTGATGAAGAGACTCACACGCGATCCATCAGTGCTCACGGCGCGTTGATTCTCGTGTCGACGCAGGTGTACAGAGGACAGCGGCTCACTCTGTCGAACGTCCAGACAAAAGCTGCGCTGGAATGTGTTGTCGCGCACGTTGACAGGCGTCAAAGCGGTCACCCTCAGGTGGGAGTGGAGTTCACGCTGCCCAATCCTATGTTCTGGCATGTGGCCTTCCCGCCAAAAGACTGGACCCCCCGTCACCCCGACGCGAAATCCCACATAAAAGCGCGCGAATCGAGCTGAAATTCCGCACTCGCGGCAACGACTGGACATCGAGCTTACGTACGAAAAGCAGGGCCACAAGATTGCTGCCCACTGCGATGGAATATTGCAGTGGAACTCCCTGATACTCGCATTGATTCCTAAGACTTCATTCACTTCGGTCAGTGCTGGATCTCATTCTTATTGGTTAGAAACGATGCAAACTTTTTGGTTGACGGGAAGCAGTGTCAAATGTACGCTTTAGACTGTGAATCGTACGCTTACCAAGGGCAGGAGATCAATGGCTGCAGCCCGCACGGACTTTACAAGGATAACCGCCAAGAAGGTATCAGCTACCGACCTGCGGGACAGCCTAAAAGACTGTCTGAAGGCTGCCAGGGCGAATAGGGTTGTCCTGGTGCAGAACCGGCGGCAACCTGCGAAATATCTGGTGGATAAGGAATTTTTGGACACTCTTATGAAAGAACGTGAATCCATCCTCGCAACTCTGAAGATTCTCGCCGATCGTGAGATGACAGATCGTTTGCTCAAGCTTTCTAAGACCATTGATGAAGATGTTGCTGCCGGTCGGCTGCTTACAACGGCGGATGTTTTCGGAGAATGAGCAAACGGCGAAAACAGCCTTCGCCTCCACCTGCTGCTATTGAGGATGACCAACCCAAACCTCAGCCAGCCTTCGAACTGAGATATACCTTGGATGCGGGCGCCGAGATCAAGAAGCTTGATGGAGGCATACGCAAACAGCTTAAGAAGGTCCTTGAAAAAAAGCTGGCCGTTGATCCCCAGAGCTACGGCTCGCCACTGAGAGGTTCACTCACAAACTTTTGGAAGCACGAGTTTGGGAGTCATCGCATCATCTATCGCATTTACCCCGAGCGCAGGATCGTAGCCATTTGCGCCGTCGGCCCTCGTAAACAGGGAGACACAGCAGACATATACAACCAGTTAGAAGCCCTGGCCAAGACCGGCCGCCTCGCGGCGCAAATCGCTTCAGTGCTCAGTAACATTCTGCCGAGAAACAAGTAGAACGACCCCCATGGCGCGTTATTAGTCTGGCAAACGCGACACAATCACTCATGTGTTGTCCCGCTGTGCTTCTTGCCGAGACTCTCTGCACGTTCGGGGAATCTCTTCTTTCTTTATCTTTCAACTTTCAACCTCTACTCCCTACCCATCCCACTTTTTCGCCGCGCCGCGCGCAAACTCGTCGAACTCATCCTCGACTACAAAGGCATCAGGGAAGAAATGATCGACAAAGCCCGCGCCAGAGGAATCTCTGCGACAACTCCAGTTTTTCGTAAGGACACGGCCCCAACTGAGTCATCTGGTTTATGGAGATGACGATGGGAATCGAGCAAATCCGAATGAACCAAACAAAGGCGTTACCTCCCGCTTTTCAGTTCAATTGGAGTCAAATGGAGTCACAGCGTTAACCAGGCATTGAGTACAACGCTAGACGGCCTGAGTAGCTACCTTCTCATTAGTCGTGAGGTCCCTACAATTCGCAGCGGCTTCGGTGTAGAGTCTGCTCGTATGGAAACTCACCTCGACAATCTCTTTCGCGATTTTCGCTTTGCCCTCCGCGGCCTTCGCAAAGACCGCCGCTTCACTCTCATCGCCATCTTCGCATTAGCTCTCGGGATAGGCGCCTCCACGGTTGTCTTCAGCGTCGTCTATAACGTCTTCGTCCACGCGCTTCCCTACAAAAACCTCAACCGATCCGTCGTTTTTGAAATCCACAATTTAGCAAATGCCGGCGGGTGGAAGGGCCGCGCGTTCTTTTCTCCTGAGGAATTTCGCGCCTTTCGTGAACAGAATCATGTCTTTGAAGAGATGATTGCCCATGGGGGTCATCGCGTCGCGTACGACAATGGCAAGTTCATACGTTATTGGCCGTTCGGGGCGGATGTGACGGCGAACGCGTTTGACTACTTGGGTGTTCCGCCGCTGCTGGGCCGCACGATCTCGCAGGAAGATGGTAGGCCTGGGGCTCCGCCCGTTTTCGTTATGAATTGCCGGTTCTGGCAAGCAGAATTCGGCGGCGATCCGAATATCCTTGGCAAGGTTTTTATCCTGGACCGCAAGCCCACAACCCTTGTCGGAATCATGCCCCTGCAATTCAACGCATTTGGCGCGAGCTATTGGCTGCCGGTTGGTCCCGAACAGGGCAGGGGCAATCTAATGGGACGCCTTAAGCCAGAAGTCAGCGTGCAGGCTGCTGGGGCCGACCTCGACGCCATCGCGCACCGTCTGCAGAAAGCTAACCCTAGCGGAATTTTCCCAGAGAATTTCGCGATCGTGCCGGAGACGCTGCTCGATAGTCTTATTGGAGGCTTCAAGAAAACGCTCTACGCCTTGCTCGCCGCTGTCCTGCTGCTCTTCCTGATCGCCTGTAGCAATGTAGCCAATCTGTTGCTCGCTCGCGCCACCGCCCGCGAAAAAGAAATAGCCATGCGCACCACTCTGGGTGCAACCCGCGGCCGCCTCATCCGGCAGCTTTTGGTGGAAAGCTTTGTGCTCGCAGCAGCCGCATGCGCGATTGGCTGTCTGTTGGCATACTTCGGTCTGAGAGTGGTGGTCTCGCTAATTCCTGCCGGGACCCTCCCCGAGGAAACTGTGATCCGCATGAATGCGCCGGTTCTTTTTCTAGCCTTGGGCGTGACCATCCTCACGACCTTTGTTTGCGGACTGGCACCCGCGCTTCACGTCGTGCGCGGCAACCTCCAGCCGCGTTTAACAGGCAGCACCAAAGGCACTGGGGGAAGTTTTCGGCATGGTATGCTTCGCGCTGGTCTGGTCGTCAGCGAAGTGGCCCTGTCGATGCTCCTGCTGATTGGCGCTGGGCTTATGATGCGCAGCTTCCTGGTTCTCACGCGAGTGGACCTCGGATTCAATCCCAAAAATGTTTTTTACTTTCGGCTCGATCCCACAATTTATGCGCAAGATGCAGACCGCAGGGCAAGGCTAAATACCCTTACGCGTCAACTCCTCGACCGCTTGCAGACCCTCCCGGGCGTAACCTCCGTTTCCGAATGCATTCAGGAGCCGCCTCTGAAGTACGACTGGAGCGACACGATTATTCCCGGCAGGCCTCACACCGAACGGTGGGAGACGAGATTCGAATCCGTCAGCGAAGGCTACTTCCAAACGCTCGGCCTGCCACTGCTTCGCGGCAGGTTTCTCTCCGAAGATGATTTGACTGCGGCACGATACGTTATGGTCGTAAACCTGGCTTTCGCCCGTCAGTACTTCCCCAATGAAGACCCGATCGGCCACAAGGTTAAACTGGAGATTCTCGATCGCCCGTTCCTGGGCACGCCGCATGACATTTACTTCGAAATCGTTGGGATCGTGGCTGATTACAAAACCCGCGGCTACGACAATCCGTCGTGGCAAACTTACCCGGAGGTTTTCTTTCCTTATAGCATTCAGTCGTTTAGCTGGCGTACATTCATGGCCAGGACCAGCGTCGATCCGAACTCATTCTTGAAAATGATTGGCCAGGAGGTAAAGGCTCTCGATCCAGGTGTGCAGATCGCAGCATCAGGCACGCTGGAAGCTTCGCTGCACGAATTCTACCGCGGGCCGCAATTTGCGCTCGTAGTGCTCGGGGCTTTCGCGGTCATCGGGCTGCTTTTGGTTGTCATCGGCATATTCAGCGTGATGGCCTACACCGTCTCGCTGCGGACTCATGAGATTGGCGTTCGTGTGGCCCTCGGAGCGCAACAATCGAATATTCTCCGCCTCGTGCTCATCAACGGTTTCCGGCTGGTCGCAGCAGGCATTCTGATCGGTCTCCTCGCCAGCTATGTGCTGACCCGCTTTCTCGCCAGCCAAATTTCCGGCGTTTCTGCCACGGATCCATGGACATTTGCTGCCGTCGTGACCGTTGTCGTGTCGGTGGGCCTCGCCGCGTGTCTCTTCCCCGCCCGCCGCGCCTCTTCGGTCGATCCCCTCGTCGCCCTCCGTTATGAATGACGCTTCAGCGTGAAAGGAGCAAGTTATCTTCGGAGTCGAAGTCACGGCCGCATTTCGTAGTGGACGAAGTCGGGTTACCGGACATTGAGTCGTAGTTTCCGGTTACGGACTATGAGCAAAAGCGTTAAGATGCCGCACACGGAAGGTGGAGAACCCTTAACGCGCTGAGATGCTCCGGGTGCCGTATCCCTTTGGGGTTTGGTTCATCAAAGGGTGCGGGGCTTGACTTGGCCGGTTGCCGCAGGTCTCGGCCTTACGCATGGAGTCTCCGCTCCAACACGGTTTCAGCCCCTTCGCCCTAGAATGCCGCAGACTTACGTATTCCCGTGCGCGAGTCTTAACCGACACCAAGCTATCCCACAGCAGACAAACCACTTACACATTTGGCTTGACTAGTAGGGTACCTTCGTGGTAACATCTCGTTTGATAGTCAGACGCCACTCTCGCCGCTTCACTCTGCAATCGCCCTCTCCGCATGATCTCTATGCCCTCAGCGTCGGATTTTACCCTGAGCGTAGTCGAAGGGCGTTAGACTATCCTTTCTCCTTTGTTTTCTTAAACTTTCAACCTTTGACTTTCAACCTTCCCTTCCGAGCTAACTCCTTTCCGCACAATCCTTTATCCAACCCCCACCCCCTAAACCCTGTCGTGTCAATCCTTTATAAAAACAGTGGGGGGAGGGGGCACCATCAGTATCCCATGCTGGGAGCGCCCAAAGTCCCGTCGCGCATCCACCTTTCTTTTCAACCACTTGCGCAATGCCCATTTTGCAACTCCTTCATTTTGATATACTTCCATCTAATGGGGGGGGTGGAAGGTGGTGGAAAGCCCGCCGCCTGCCCATTCTGGCACGCGAGGCCATCTCGGGCCATAATGTTACCCACGATTCCGAAATTGAGGACCAACTGAATGCTCCATGCATGGCACGACGTTTCTCCCGGCGACGACCTCCCGCGCGATTTTCAAGCGGTGATCGAGCTTCCTCTGGGCTCCAACGTGAAATACGAGTTGGACAAAGCTAGTGGACTCTTGAAAGTGGATCGCATCATCCATTCGGCGGTGTTCTATCCGGCAAACTACGGGTTTATCCCGCAGACGTATGCCGAGGACAATGATCCCCTCGATGTCCTCGTTCTGTGCCAGGAGCCGGTGCAGCCGCTGGCGCTGATCAAAGCGCGCGCCATTGGCTTGATGACCATGATCGATTCCGGGGCCAGCGACGACAAGGTCATCGCCGTGGCGACAAACGATCCGGAATTCAACAGCTACGTCGAAGCCAACGAACTGCCGCCGCACCGCTTGCTCGTTCTGAAGCGCTTCTTCCAGGACTACAAGCAACTGGAAGGCAAGGAGGTTCGCGTGGATGACATCCGGCCGGCCTACGCGGCGGTCAAAGTGATAGAGAATGCTCTGGCGCGCTACAAAGACCAAAGAGAGGCCCTTCGCGCGAAGGATCATTGCTAATACAAATCGACTATTCTTACGAACTGAGCTCAATGCTAACTTGCATCGGCGAAAGTGGTCCGGTTAGGGCGCAGCGGCGGCTTCCCGTAGGCTTGTCTTTTTAGTGCGAGCCTAAGTTTATCTGCTGGAGTAAGACGGCATGAATCGTTTCTCGAATTGGATGGCCGGTGGCGTCGCATTGCTCTTGCTAGTCGGCTTTGTGTTTCTTTCCTTCCTGGCTGGGAGCCCGAAGGACGCGTACAGCATGGTGCGTTATGCCCTGCCACACATGCACCGCGGCACGCTGAAAGTGGGCAGCGATGCGCCGGACGCGCGGATTGTCGCGCTGGATGGCATCAACCGATTCCACATCCGCGAACGAACCCATGAGCGGCCGCTGGTGCTGGTGTTCGGGAGTTTCACTTGACCGCCGTTTCGTCGCCAGGTCGGCGACATCGTTCAGATTTATGAAGATTACAAGGAACATGCCGATTTTTTGACCGTCTACGTTCGCGAGGCGCATCCCACCGACGAATGGCAGATGAAATCCAATGTAAAGGACGACGTCTGCTATGCGCAGCCAAAAACGCTGGAACAGCGCGTGGCTATCGCGAATGATTTCACCAGGAGATTCAAGTTCCCCTTGCCCTTCGGAATCGACGATATGAGCAACGCCGCGAATGACGCGTATGCCGCATGGCCGGAGCGGATTTACATCATCGATGAGAGCGGACACATCGCCTATCGCGGCGGGATGGGACCGTTCAACTACAAGCCCGAAGAAGCCCGGGAATGGCTGGCCGCGCGGTATGGAGCGGTGAAGCACGAAGCGCCGAAATCGCCGGCAAATGCGGCGCCTGCATCAACGACAGGAACGGCGGCACAGACGCCGCCGGCACCGTCCACGCCTGCGCCAACCGTTCCGGCAAAATAGCTCAGCCTGCGCACCCAAGACGCAAAGAGCTATGATTGGTCCGTGAAAAGAGGAATTGGAAACAAAAAAGCGCAAGGCGGCCCGCGCAAAAAAGTTGGCTTGGCCCGTGCGCTCTCGAAACTCGGCTATTGCTCGCGATCGCGCGCAGCAGAGTTGATTGCCGCAGGGCGAGTGAAATGGAATGGCGCCGTGCGGCGTGATCCGGAAACGCCGGTGCACATCGGAAAAGACCGGATCGAAATAGACGGCCAGCCATTGGCAGGCAGTTCCAAAATTTATCTTGCTCTCAGCAAACCTCGCGGGGTTGTAACCACTGCAGCAGACGAAAAAGGCCGGGAAACTGTGTATGCGTATTTGCCGGAGGGCTTGCCGTGGATTGCGCCGGTCGGGCGGCTCGACAAAGCGAGCGAAGGTTTGCTTCTCCTGACGAACGATTCGGAATGGGCCGCGCGCGTTACGGCACCGGAGACACATCTCGATAAACTTTATCACGTACAAATCAACGCCATTGCCGATGAAGCGTTGCTGCAGACATTGCGAAACGGAATCCGCACAAGCGACGGAGAATTTCTGCGAGTAAAACATATCCGCATGCTTCGCCACGGCGAAGAAACTTCGTGGCTCGAAATTGTGCTGGACGAAGGCAAGAATCGCCACATCCGGCGGATGCTCGAAGAATTGAAAATAGAAGTGCTGCGGCTCGTGCGTGTCGCGATCGGGCCGCTGGCCCTGGGCGATTTACCGAAGGGCGCGACTCGTCCGCTCAAACACGAAGAGAAGCAGGCGTTGGATCGCGCGATGCGTTCGCCGATCCGCGAACCTGCTTCTTCCGACCGATGACAAAAACTATTTTGATTTGTATGTAAATGTCACCTTGGTTTCTTCGTCGAGAACCAGCGGCCTGACGAAATGATACGAATTCCCTGCCCTCGGCACATCGACGCGTACCGGCAAGATGCCGGAAACGCGCTGCTGGAGATTCGTCACGTTGGAGGAAGCCGCCATCTGCTGCTTCTCCGCATTCTTCCGCGCTTCGCGCTCGTTTCGCTCAGAGACACGGATTTCCGTGGTCTCGGTCATCACTTGCACCGTTTCACTCTGGCTGACCGGCGCATTCATCGCGACTACCGCTGCACGGTCATAACTTTCCGAAGCAGCGTAGATAGGCGAAGGAGGAAGAAGACTTGTTGCGATGGCGTCGCCGCTGAAGTCTTTCACCTTGTACTGCTCGGGGAGAAAGACTTCCCATTGCAAAAGATTGATCGGCACGTCCATTTTCGGAAGGGAGAGATCGGAGCCGCCCTTTTTGGCGAACGGCTCGCCGGAATGTATGAATACAAACGAGACAGTGTAGGAGTCGACGGGCCGGAAGCCCGCGCGCAACAACGGCACGCGATTGCCGTCGGGTCCCTCGACGGGCTTCACTTTTTCTCCGGCAACTTCGGCGGAGAGAATGCTCGCGCCCGCGGGCAAAGCCACTTTCAAGAACGGCTGAGCTTGGTTCTTGATCGTGAGTCTGATCTCGGTTAACGACCTGCCTTCCGTGGTCACGAGCGTGGTGACGACCGCGTGTTCGGCGACGGCGGCGAGCACGCTGCTGTCCGGAAAGCGAGTCCATTCGAATGCAAGTGAGGGGTTTTCGTTCGGCTGCTTGTGATAACGAAATGCCGCTTGCATCGGAAATCGCGCGAGCGAACGCAGGTACGGATTTGTCTCCTTGAAATCCATGCGCTTCAGGCCGCCAGATTCCGTGGCGGTCAGCTCGATCGTTCCGGCGCCCTCGATGAGAATCTCGCCGGTTTCGCGCTGAGCATTCTTGAAACTGAGAAAGGGCGCGGCCGCTTTCGAAGTGGTGATTGACTTTTCCATGGAGATCAGGAACTGGTGGCTGCGCAGCGCCGGGCCGGTAACCTTCAGGGTCAACACGCCGGATTCGAATTCGCTCGATTCCACGGAAGCGCCGGTCGCGCCGGTGACTTCGAATCCTGCCGGGATTTCCATTTCGAATTGAGAGGGTTCGCCTTGGACGACGGCAATATCGGCGAGAGCGGCGATTCGAATGTCCGCTTCGCTGACGGAAATGAGTGTCTTCACGTCCGAAAGAAAACGCAGGTCTTTGGGCACGGCCGGAGCAGCGGTCTCACGCGTCGTCCACCAGATGTTGGCAACTTGCCCTGGTGCGAGTGTCGCTTCGATGGCGGTTTGCCCGTTTTCCGAGGACCTGGAGGTGATGAGGCCGGGGGTGATTCGAACGTTGGTGTGGTCGCCCGGAACGACGAGAGCGAGACGCGCGCTGCTTGCCGACGGCACCGGAAGGCTGAAGGACGCGCGCCCGGCTTCAATGCTCAGAGGAAGGCCGGCATCGAGCGTGACGGCGAAGTCCGTGGGCCCAGTGAGAACTGCCGTGTGGATTCCGTTTTCCAATTCGAGAGGCAAGCCCTTTCCTTCCTGACGGGCGTCGAGAATTGCCATGCCAGTTGTCAGAGGAATCTTGGTCGCGCCCTTATGCAGGATTTCTCCCTGCAATTGCACCGACCCCTGAACCGATTCGTTCGCGACACGGAACTTCAGGTCCGCGCGCTTCATGGTGTACGAAACGGGCGGGGTGTCCAGTTTCCTGGCAGGCTTGCTCGCGAGTTCGAGGAGCCGGTTGTATTCGTCAAGTGGGAGCGTGACGTTCCCCGTAGCTGGTACGGGAGGACGAGCTACTTCGTCCGCTGCCGCAAAACCAGGGAGAACCATCATCCATGCCAACAATATCGCTAAGATCTTTTTCACTTGCCACCTGCCTTTTTCTCGCGCTGATAGGTTAATCCCGCCGAAGGGGCCTGGCTTTCGCCGGTCAGTTCGGAAACCAGATAAAGAGAAGGGCCAAACGCGGGGAAGGAAACGCGGATGGGGAGAATCCCGGCGCGCTTCCCTGCCAACGAGTCCGCCCTGAATTTATCGACCAGAGCCTGAGTTGCGGCTTGAGAACGCTTCGATTTGAGTTCGTCCTTGGCGTCCATGTCGGACGACGGTTGCGGTGCTCCGGCCGAGGGCCCCATGGTGGCAACTACTCCTCCGGCCGCCCCGATGTAGGTCACGGGAGGATTGAGCGCGGACGAAATCGGACTCGCATACGGTTCCATTCGAAACGCTCCAGGTTCAGGCGTCACTTTGAAGAGCGGGGGATGGTACACGAGCAGCCCAGTGCGAGAGACCGGCAGGTCAAGAGCGGGGAGGGCCAGTTTGAACTGGCCTTTGTCATTCCAAGCGGTGCGGCGGCTCAGATAGACAACCTCAACGGCAAACTCCGGAGCTTCTTCGCCTGCTCGCGCTTTGTCCAGCGGCAAGAGGAGGCTGCCGTCCGGAGATTGCCCCGGCCGCACCGCTTTACCCGCCAGGGATGCGCTCCAGAGCGTGGCGCCCGGCGGCAGGGTGATCTTGAGGAAGTTGCGCTGGTTGTTTCGAACGGCGTAACGCGCCTGGACGAGCGATTTCCCATCGCTGCTGATCAAAATCTGGTAACGGGCCTCGGAGACGTTGGCCATCAAAACGGCTTGAGGCGTGTAACGCGCCACGTTCAAGCTGAGCGAGTGCGCCAATTTCCCATCGCCGGAGCGAAAACGAAACGCCGCAAGCGACGGAGACTGGCGACTCGAAACCATTTCGCCAAGGTCCGTAGCGTCCGCGGTGTCGAGCCCTTCGGATTTGGCATCCTTGATCTCCCCAGCGCCCATGACTTCCACGGCGACACCGCCGGTTTCGCGCTCCACGTTGAGAAGGCGAAGGAGAGGGATATCAATTTCTCCTTCACGCGGGCTGCGAGTTTCCCCGGTCACAATGAATCGCGCGGTTTGCTCGACCGGCTCCAGGAACGTCACGGATAGTTCGTTGGCCTTCACCTCCCAATCGGCGACCATTGCGCCGAGAACCTGGTTAATCGTGACTTTATCGGGGATTTGAATTTTTGCGACGCGCGCCGCTCCCTGAGTGACTTCCAGATTTACTTCGGCGTTGATGGAAGTCGAGTCTTCGCCGAGCCCGAGGAGTTGCGTCAGCGATCCGCGCATTCGCAAAGGCTGAGTGGCGCGGTGGTCCTCGGTCTTCCTGCGCCAAGCGAAAGTGAGTGCTTCGCTTCCGCGTCCGTACGCGATCCACTTGCTTTCCGCCGCGGATTCGGATTTCTCAGAGAGCAGGCCGCCAGTGAGTCTAACGTCTACGCCCAGGCGAGGAAGCTGGACGGATGCGCGCGTAACGCCGGAGGCGCTCGAGGGTAGAGTGATGCTTTCTCCGCCGGTTGCGGACGCCACGGGAAGGGCGATATCGAGCTGTACGATCGCCCGGCCTGAATGGGAAAGGAGCGCGCAGAGCTGGCT
>WNFJ01369012.1_pt2 | contig 11961 bp, 5 predicted proteins | sample 5400461 | NCBI WGS metagenome assembly WNFJ01 (sample SAMN13153349, study PRJNA577476) | soil metagenome | isolation source: 115 cm saprolite on Douglas fir-dominated hillslope | place: USA:California | collected 2013-09-17
GACAAACTGGCCAATCCGGGGAAAGTGCCAGGAAAATTGCCAGGCGCTTGGGCGCCTCTGGAACTTGAGACGATGGCGGAAAAGGGCCAAATCGAAGCGCAGGTGGAGCATGTGCTGCGTTTGAGTCAAGTCCCCGAGGGCTGGCAAGCGGACCTGACCACGAAGATCAAAGGCAAATCGCTGTCCGCCAATGTGGATATTTTGGATGTGCAGGTGCCGCGTCCCCGGCCCGATGGTGTGGCCATTCTGGCATCGAATCAGGGATTTCCTGGACTTCCCTGGGCAGCCCTCTATTGGGCCGCGCAAAGGAACTGGCCGGTGACGGTCCCGGCCGAATTCCAGTGCCACGGAGAAGGAAGTACGACCCCCGAGCTTCGCCCGGCGGGCCCGGGCAGGGTCCGGATTCACCTGAATCGGCCGGATGCCAGGGAATTTATCGTGGTGTTGACCGGGAAATACCTGTTGCCAGCCGGAGTGTGGAAAGCCGGCCTCGAGTTGCCTCGTCTTCTGGGAATCCTGGACCGAGGAGGCCAGGTCAAGGTGGTGGGACGACAACCTGGAATTGCTGTCCGGTGACCCGACAAGTGTCGAGCAGGCACCGGGAAAACAAAGCCAATCGGCTTTGTTCGACCAGGCGCCAAAGAAGGCCGAATTCACCTGGCGTATTTACCGGCCCGAATACCCTGTCGCCAGCGTCACCGATATCACGGTTCACGACCGCAATGCCCATGTACGGCATCACCTCCAGTTGCCGATGAAAAAGGCGCGGCCCGCGGGCAAACGCATGGCCAAGGGTCAGCCGGCGCCCCTCCTTTTTCGGATACCGTCCCAAATCAAAGTTTTCAAGGTCGAACCCCCGGAGCAGTTGCAAAGCTACAACCCGGAAAAAGGAATTGCCTGGATTCTTCCAGCCGCGGAAGAACAAGCCAACGCACCGCTAATCATCGAATACGATCTGGCTCTTCCCCCTGGCCAAGGGGCCCCAAGGTCGCGTTCCTTTGCGGTCCCACTTCTCCGGCCTGAAAAAGCAACGCGTATTGATGCCAAGGTCCGGGTATGGTGTGACGTGGGTATTGTACCGGCCCTGGCTCAAGCCGAATTGCCAATAGCTATCTGGCGCGATCGAGGCACCGAGAAAGTGCCCGAACAGGATAGCTTGCCCGGCCTGGTTCTTCATGGTTCGGGACTGGATTTACCCCTGACGCTCCGTTTGCAGGAAGGGGAAGCGAACCTGCCCGCGGCCGTCTTCGATCGCGGCCTGGTGCAGGTATCGGTCCGGGAAGATGGGGCCCAGTATTATCGGGTGCGTTTTCTGGTCCGCAAGCTGAACGCCGATCATCTGGATATCAAATTTCCCGGCCAGGTGAAAGATTTGCTGCCGGGCATTTTCCTGGACAAGGAACGGATAGACAACTGGGCCCCACTGGAAACTGATAGCACCACGTTGCGCGTGCCTATCAAGCCGGGTTTGTACGAGCAGCCGGTTTTTCTGGACCTGGAATACCTGGTTGCGTCCTCCGCTGCCGAGGGAGAACGGATCTGGCAAACTGTATTTCAGCCACCGGTTTTTGACAGCGCGGTTTTTGTGGCCCGCATCCGCTGGCAGATTGCCCTGCCCGCCGGAGTGGTGGCGATCGGAAGGATGAGCGGGCCACTGGATTATCGCTGGGAAATCCGCAACTGGCTGTTGACCCCCGAGCCGGCGGTTTCCCAGGAAGATCTCCAGCGCTGGTCGAAGGGAAGTGATGGGACGAGGCCTTTCACATTGGCATTTGCCGGAGGAAAGGCCTCCCTGGAGCCAATGCGCATCTGGCATATTCCACGGCAAGTCTGGTTCCTTGTTTGCTCCGGGTTGGTTCTGGCGGTTGGCCTGGTCTTCGGGCTGTCAAGATCGCGTCTTATTTTCTGGTCGATGGTCGTGGTAGGTATCGGGGCCGGCATTGGGGCGAGTCTTACCTGGCCGGCCCTGCTCCCGGCCTTTGTCTACGGTTGTCAGCCTGGCCTGGTGGTCTTGATCGTGATCCTGGGTATTCAATGGATGCTCCAGGAACGCTATGGCCGCCAGGTAGTGTTCATGCCGGGCTTCACGCGCATGAAATCAAATTCCTCCTTGATGCGATCGGGTGCCGCTCGATCCCGCGAACCCACGACGGTGGATGTCCCCGGCGCCTCCGCAAGCGCCGTGACAGGACCTGGCAAAGGGAATCAAGAAGCTATCCCAAAACTTCCGCAGTCTTAATGGCTTCGGAAGTTTGCAGCGTTGGCCAGGCGTTTGAGGAAATGAACAATGTCTAAATACGAATTTCGAAAGAATGTCGAAGCACAAATGACGAATTCGGCCAATGGTTTGTTTGTCATTCGTCATTTGTGCTTCGTCATTCTTGCGTTATTCGTCATTTGGCATTGGCCAATGGCCTTGCCGCTTGGCGCCGGCCAACCGGCTGCCCTGGAAGATCCCTTGCCCATCAAGCGCATGTTGATTCAGGCGGGGCGTTTGCCGGCGGAGTTGGAAAAGGTGCGGCAGGGGGTTCTGGTTTCCATGCCCAGGCCAGAGTTCGAGGCCAAGGTTCAACAAGCTGCCCGCGCCGGCCTGACCGTCAAAAACCCGCCGCGCTTGATCAAGGCCGAGGATCGAGCCGTTCTGGACGGCAATTCTCTGACCAACGGCCGGGGCGAATGGACCGTGCGGAATCCCTCGGACGAAGCCGGCATCTTGCCTCTGGGGGACCTGAACCTGGCCCTGAGCAAAGTAAAAACCAAAGAGGACACGGAGGCAGTAATTGGCGACCTGGATGGTAAGGCGCTGGGGTTGTTGGTTGAAAAAACCGGCACTCAGCCCATTTTTTTTGACTGGACGCTGCGGGGAATTTCCGGGAATGGAAGCCTGCAATTCGACCTGAAGCTGCCGTCGTGTGCTGTTAACTTCCTGGAACTGACGGTGCCGGCAGACCACCTGGTGGCGGTATCCACCAGTTCGGCGATCCTTTCAGGCCCTCATGAATCGGAGGTCCCGCAGCAGCGCAAATGGCGGCTCCATTTCGCCGGCCGTTCCCAGATCGACCTGGTGATCCGGAAAAAGTCCGGAGCGGGCGCCGCACCCCTGCTGCTATCCCAGCTCCAGAGCCGGCAACAGGTGAGCGCGGGCCGCTGTCAGGCGGACTACGATTTTCGGATCGAAGTCCTGCACGGCAGCATCGACCACCTGGCATTTGCCTGCGATCCGGGTTTGGAGCCTTATGAGGTAACGAGCCGAAATGCGGACATCAAAAGCTGGGAACTTCAAAAGGGCAAACAGCCCGCAGGCGGACAAATTCTGCTTGTGCACCTGCGCGAGCCATTCCAGGGGATCCTGACGGGATTGCAAGTTCGTTGCCTGGCAGCGGTGAAAGACCCGGGTCCCTGGACCAGTCCGGGCCTGCGTTTACAGAACGCCATAGGCCGCGGGGAGACCTTGAAGCTCATTCTGGCTCCCGGGGTGAGGTTGGAGAATTGGCAAGCCGGCCAGTTTCTCCTCCGGAATACCACGACAGAAGGTGATGGCTCGCAAACCTTGAATCTCCATGATTCCGGAGGGGAAAAAGGAGCACGGCCCGGGGGAACCCTCAAGATTCATGGAGTGGAATTCCTGGCGAGTCAAAAAACCCGGTGGCAGATCGGCCCCCAGGGATCAACCCTGTTTACCGACATCTCTCTGGAAATAAGCCGGGGCCAGTTGTTTCAGCTAACCCTCCAGGTCCCCAAGGCGCCCGCCGGCTGGCGCGTGGAAAGCGTTACCCTTGATCCGGCCGAGAGCTTGGGCAACTGGGTCGCGGCGGGAAACCTTCTGGTGGTGATGTATCTGAACCGTGCTCTGATTCCGGGCACGCCAGGGACCCTTCGAGTTCGATTGTCGTCTGCCGCCGGCCGCAAACTAGCCGGTGGGGGCCTTATCCTGGATTTCCCTGATGTGCGGATTGTCGAGCCCTGCGCGCGCAGCGGAGTCCTGGCCATTGGAGTGAATGCTCCCTACCAGGCCGCCGTCCTGCAAGCTTCGATTCCGTCCGATCTGGAAAGTGCCGGCCAATGGAAATCGTCCTCCCAGTTTTTCTTTCCTTTCCGGAACGAGTCGGTAGCAGGCAAGCTTCGTCTGATGCCTTTTCGTTCCAAGGTCAAGGCAGAATGCCACACCGAGGTGGTTTTGGCGCCGGGGGGGGCGGCTCTGCAAGTGCGGCTGGATTTGGAACCGGTACTGGGAAACCCCGCCGCCATGGATTTGTATTTGTCAGCTCCGCTCCCCGAGGGCTGGCAGTGGAAAACGGAAAACCAGGCCAAGCTGGAACGGCAACCGCTGGCGGAGGCCTTGCCTGGCTTGCTGGCACTGGGCGCTCGCCGGCCGCTGGAATTGGCCGCCCTGAAATCTCTTCTACCTGCGGGCCAGCGTTGGCGGCTGATCCTGGCGAAGCCGCTGGAAGGGAAGCAGCGTTTGGTCCTGCAAACGTTGTTGAAGGGCTTCGGGGCCTGGCCGCAACACCTGGAAGTGCCTTTGGTTTCCATTCTTGACCCCGGATACCTTGAAGGCACGGTTTCCCTTGACTTGGCCGGAACCGACCTTGTCCAGGTGAAACGTGCGGGATTGCGGGAAGTCCCTGAGGAAGGCTTCACGGGCCAAAAAACTCGCATGTTCCATTACGAGCAAGGGAAAAATGGGCGCTTCCCACGTCTGCTTCTGGCAAGTCTCCTCAAAGCTGAAGAAAAAAACGTCCTGGAGTTCTGCGACCAAGCGGATTTCACCACGTTTGTGGAACCCGAAGGGCGTTTGCTCCACCAATTTCGCTTCCGCGTCTGGAATTGGCGAAAGAGCACCTTGCCCCTGGTCCTGCCTGCGGACACCCTGCAGGTCTTGGGGGCCCGTGTGGATGGCCGCTGGATAAGCCGGGTGCCGCAGCAACAACTCGATGGTTTTCGGGTCTTGCTAGCCGTCCCATCCGAAGGGGATGTGCACCATTTTGAGATTGTGTACGTCAGGCCGGGACCGGAACTGACCTGGCCGGGGTGGGCCCGTCTGCATGCGCCCGAGCCGAAGCTGCCGGTTCCGCCGCTTTCCTGGCAGCGGCGCTGGCGTCTTCCGCCCGGACTGGAGCCGGCGGAATCTGCTTTCATTTGTTTGACGGACCCGCACCAGAAGGGGCCGCCTGGCTCGAGATTCCAGCAAGCCTGGCGCGCGGCTGATCCCTGGCTGGCAAACCTGGGGTTGTCTTTATCCGATGATTGGATCACGCCGCAGCGCCAGTTCATGGCCGGGGCGGAGAGTGTCGTGCGGCGAAAATTATCAACGGATTGGTTGTTGGGAGAAGCTCTTCAGCGCCTGGCAATGGATTCCTTGGCCGATCAGGCCACTCTGGTTCTGGATGTTGAGGCTTTTCAAACCGCGGGTTTGGTACCGACTCCTCTCTTCGCGGCCTTGAAGAAAACCGAGCCGGGTGAAGCTCCATTTTGGGAAACCGCCGGCCTGATTTATGTGCCTTGTTCAGGGTCTCCCCTGTTGACCACGAAGGCGAAGCTGGAGAGCTGGAATGGGGTTGTCCCCGCAACGTCCTATGCGGATGCTTTTGGCCAGGCGGTGACCGAGGCGGCCATCCATGGCCAGGATAGCTCCGGCCGCTTTCGCTCCCTGGACCGCTGGATCAATGGCACCGTGGGATGGACAGTCATGTCCGACTCGAAGACGAAATTGGCCGGACAAGAATGGCCATTCCGTGATGGGGGTAATTTTTTCGGCTGGTCGGAATGGCAACCCGCGGCGGGCATGACCCATCCCGATCACATGGTCATAGTCAATCGCCGCGCCCTGGACTTGATCGGCCTGGTGCTGGCGGGGGTCTTCACGATTCTGGCCTGGCGCATGAGCAGCCGGCTCAAGCGTACCTGGTATTATCGATTGTTAGTTGCCTGGTTGGCGGCGGCAGGATTCGCCCTCATTTGGGCGCCGGCCCCCCTGCGCTCAGCAATGGTTTGGGTTTTGTTGCCCGCAGTCGCTTTTGTTGTGGTGGGATACATACGCTGGCTAATCCGCGGCCGGTCGGCAACCGCCACACTCGGTATGCCCTCGGCCACGACGCTGGCAACTTTTTTGCTCCTGGTGCCGGCCTTTTATCCTCCGGCGGCAACCTCGGGCGGCATCCAGCCTCACGTCGTCTTACTGGTGCAAGGAACCGATGGCGAACCGCAAACCGCACTGGTCGGGCCTGATTTGGTGAAAAAGCTGGAAGAGCTGGCCAGGCGCGGAATTCCCTCCTTGAACCGGGCCGTCCTGACCAGGGCCCGCTACCAGGGAACCATCCGCGGTTCCACTGCCGATTTCGATGCCGAGCTGGTTTGCTATAATTTTGCCGACAAGGCCACCTGGACCATCCCTCTGGACGGTGTGGATCTCAAGGACGGAGCCTTTTTGGATGGCAGGCCGGTATTTCCGGTTGCGGTACATGGGCCCCAAGCAGGCTATTCCTTGCCGCTTACCGAAAAGGGCTTTCATAAACTGAACCTGAAATTCAACGTCCGCCTTTCCGGGCCCGACACCAGCAAAGAGCTGCGCTTTGCCATCCCGAAACTGGTGCAAAACCAGCTCGAATTGACGGTGCCGGGCGCTTTCCAGGAGGTCCAGGCGGTCAATGTCCTGGGCGAGCAGCGACTCACTTCGAAAGACGGCAGACAAATATTGAACGCTCAGGTGGGACGGGAAAACACTATCCAGGTTCGTTGGCGCTCGGGGAGCCAGGCCGGTCCTGGGGCCCAGGTTCAGGTGCGCGAGATGTACCTGTGGGACCTGCGGCTGCCGGCTCCTGGACTCAACGCCATCCTGGACTATTCCGTCAAGAAAGGCATTCTCCCTGGGGTTTCGCTGGCATTACCCGAGGGCCTGGAAATTCGGACGCTGGAAGTGGGCGGAAAGACCGAAGCGGGGCAAGGACCGCGTCTGAAAAATTGGCGCCTGCTGACTAAAAACGGCAATCGCCTTTTGCACATCGAATTCCACAATCCTGTTGGCGGTGATGTTCAGGTCAAGCTTGGCTTGGTGCCGCGGCTTTCCCTCGTGCCGGGAAACATCTCCTTGGCCTTGCCTTTCCCTTTGCAAGTGAAGCAGCCGGATGGTTTTCTCTCGAAGGATATCTGGCCTATCGGCTGGAAGACCTGGAAGCGCGGGAAAGCCCGCAAAACCTGGGCGTGATCGGCATCAGCGCCGAGGTGTTCAGCAAGGCCTGGCGCGGCGCCGATCCGCGCTCAACCGTCGCTCCCACGCGCGCTTTCAGCTTTCGCCGGAACGCCCCCAAAGCCGCCCTGGGTTTGACTCTGGTTTCTCCCGGCATCCAGGCTTCCCAGGAAATTGCCTGGCAGGTTGGGCCCCGGAACCCCGACTTGACCGCCTCCTGCGCGCTGACCAGCGCCGCCGAGAACCTGATGCTGATCGAATGGCAAGTTCCCGCAAATGTGGTCCTGGCCGAGGTGAGCGGACCTCATGTACGGCACTGGTCGCGTGCCGGCTCTCTTCTGCAAGTCTGGCTGTCCGGTCCCCAGAAAAAGACCAGGCTGACATTGACCGGCTGGGCCAAAAACCTCCAACCCCTGGCAGGCGGCAAAGGACGCTTCGACTTGCCCAACCTAACCCTGAAAAACCAAGGTCCGGTTGTCACGCTCCTGAAGGTGGCGCCTTCGCCCGGCCTGACACTACAGCCAATCAATCTGCAAAATCTAACACGCTCGAGTGAAGAAGAACCCGGCTCCCTTTCCTTCGTTTTGCAAAAACAGCAGCCTGCCAATTATGGGGGTTCCTTCCTTCTTGCCGCTGCACCGGTCCAGCCCCAGGTTAACATTCTCACGGTGGCCAAGGTTCACAATCGGGCCCTGGATTTCACAGCCCATCTGGAAGGCAGGGTGCCTCATGGAGAGCTGCGCCAGATAACGATCAAGGTGGATCGCTGGCCAGGTGACGATGTCAACCTGGAGGTCCTGGGATTGGCCGACCGAATTGTCCACCAAAATCTCAAGAACGGTCATGCCTGGACCGTGTTTTTCCCCCCGGGTATCCCCCGGCAATTTTCCTGCCTGCTTTCGGGGCGGCGTGACTTTGCAGGCCGGGCAGGGGGGAAAATCCTCTTGCCCGATGTCCACGTGTCCGAGGCCAAGGAAAGCCGGCGCTTTCTGGCCCTGATCGGCCCGGATGTGCAAGGAGAAGCGGTCCAGGGTTTGGCGGTCGTGAAAGACTTTGCCGAACCGTTGGCGAAATGGCCCGCTGCCGCCAAAGGATTGGTCCCGGAAGGAATGGTTTGGCGGATCACGCAGGCGGACTGGAACTTGCAGGTGGTGCCGCGGGCCGCCCCTCTCCCCTCCGGAGTCCAGGTCCTCCTCGCCGAGCAGGAAGCCGTGGTGGGTGATGCCCGCCGCTGGGTGCATCAGGCAACCTTTCTGGTTTTCGCCAAAGGCGGGGCCGATGTTCGTCTCAGCCTACCGCGCGGGGCCAGGCTGTTGGCCATGGCCCTGGACGAGCGAGCCGTTGTTCCCCGGAAAACCGGCCCGGAAGCAATTTGGTTGCCGCTGCCGGCCGCCCCGGGCCCGCGCTGGCTCCGGCTCCGCTGGCAATACCAAGAAGAATCGTTCACCAGCCCCAACCTGGCTAGCCCGAACATCCAGTGCATCCCTGCCATGCCGGTTCAAGGAACCGTCTTTGTCCCCGCCGGATTTGATGCGGAAGCCGCTCAGCCGGCAGTCGCTTTGATGCTCCACCGGGCCGAAGCGCAGCTCGAGCTCTCCCGGCTCCTGGGCGATGTCCGGCTCGGCAAGCCGAACCAGTTGACCGATAGGGAGCAAAAGCTCCTGGAGGCCCAGCAGCGCTTTGCCTGGTATTGCCGCCAGGCCGAGATGCAAGCCAGTAGGTCCGGCGCGCCCAGCCGGGCTGTGAAAGACCTTCGCCAAAAAAATGTCCTGCTCATGGCCAAGCTGGACCGGGAAAAAACCCGCCTCCGCGCGGAAAAGGAGGCCCTGTGGCCCGATGCCGCCCGGAGCGATGCTTTGTTTGCTTTGCCGCAGGAAGGCCGGCCCTTTTCCTGGCGCGCTCAGGACTCCAATGCCCCCAGGCTGATCCTGACTCCGCGCTCCGACAAGGAAACCCAGAGCGCCCTGGTCGCCTCGGAAGTGCTGCTGCTGATCCTGGTTGGCCTGGGAATCCTGTCATGCCTGCCCCGGACCTTTGCCTGGCTGCAAAAACTTTGGCCCGAGCAGCTCCTGCTGCTCGCCTGGGCCGGCTGGTATTTTTTTGACATTAGCTTGATCGGCCTGGCCCTGATTGTTGCCGGCATCAGCGCGCGCCTGATTATTGCCGCCACCTGGCTGCAACTCCTCGTCCACCGGACAACTCCTCCCGCTCCGGGCAGCAGCCTGCACCCCGCAAGCTGAAGAGTGGCAAAAGGGGAGTGTTTGGATCAACCCATGATCCAAACACTTTTTTGGCGTAAGGGGTAGAAAAAATAAGGAGATAGGACGACGCAAAAGATGGTTTGGATCATTTTTTGTATGACACCCCCCCTATCATGTGAACCAAGTCGGTAATCAAAGTCATCATTCATGGTTGCGTGATTTTCCAACTACGGAGATTGAAATTGCCCTGGCATCGGTTGGAATTTTACTCTTCCCTAATCCAGATCATTTCGCTTGCGGGTTTTTCAGGTCCCATATTTGAACTGTTTCATTACCGCTTGTGCTAACCAAAGTGGACCCATCCGCGCTTAGAGCACTCCCCTCCCTTTTCGCAAGCCAAATAGGGTTGAAAAGTGTTTTTTCAAAGGGTGGGGTAGTTTTGAAAAAACACTCTTGAAAAATCAAACGGTCAAAAATGACCGTTTGATCTTATTCTCTTCGGATTGACGGGGGCAAAGCCGCCAGCCGGGCCGGGAGGTCAATGAAACAATTAGCCGATGACATAGCCGTGCTTGCGTAGAACCTCGGCAAATTTATCGCCCGCCTGGGTAGCCTGTGGGGAATCGACCTTGGCGTGAAGGATGGCGGTGTACCAATAACGATTGCGATCGCGCGGGGCCAGGTTTTCCGGATCGAGGCCCAACTCGCGGACACACTCGGTGTTCCAGTGGACTTTCTTGAGGAGGGCCGCCAGATCGCGCCAGGTCAGGCCGCTGGAAAGGATGGTGCCATCGGCCTTCTTGACGCGGCGGCCGATGAGCACCTGAAGCAGTCCCAGGAAGTTTCCTTGCGCGTGTGGTTTTATTTCATCCAAGAATTCCCGCAGGGCATCCATTCGCAGGCCTCCGGCCCATTTCGCGCTCAAAACTTTCCCAACATGCCTGGCTTATCCAAACGCTTTTACCATAATTTACTTACCTTGCCTATTTTATCAAGAAAAATCTTGCAGCAGTTGTTCCGTGTGTGGCAAGTGCGGCTCAAAACCGGCCCGGCGGAGTGCGGCAATGTGACCCTTCAAAGTCCACAAGACGGCCACGGTGTCCACGTCATACCACGGGGGGAGGAGAGCAAGTCGCAAGGAGGGATCTGCCAGACGGCTGATGCTTTGCCACAGAACTCTTTCGCTTCCCCAGGAAATATTGTCGAAAATCGGCGAAATTTCTTGACCCGCGCAACCGAGCAGATAATATCCGCCATCCGATGCTGGTCCAAGGACCAGGTCGGCCCGATCCAATTCTTGAAATGCTTGCTCGATCAATTCGTGGGGCAAAGTGGGACTGTCGGCACCGACGATGACGATGCGCCGGGCTCCCCCCTGAAGTTGGCTGCGAAGGAAGTTCTGCATGCGCCTGCCCAGGTCGCCTTCTTCCTGAGGGACCAGCTGATAATGCTTCCCGGCGAGGGCGGCGAAATATTCCTTGCCCTCGTTGGGACTGTAAACCAGGAAACGCTGCGCCTCGACTTGAGCCAGGCGAGCAGCGGTGTCGCGAATAAAAGCATCGGCAACCTTGGCGGCGAATTGCGGGGACGTGGCCGACGCCAGCCGCGCTTTGACCTGGCCGGGGCGCGGTTCCTTGGCGAAGATTCCCAGGCTGTGATGTTGCATGTTTTTTCAGGGAGCCTACGGGCTCCCGCCAGAGCCAGCGGAGCGAGTCGGGCAAGATGGCGCCGCCGTGCTTGCCGTTGTGCCCGCCGTCGCCGTACTCGAAGCGATAATCGTACTTGGCGAACCGTAGTGCCAGGGCCATTTGCTGATTGGCCAGTGGCCAGTGGCCGTATTCATTATCCAGGTCTTGAGATCCGCCCTGCAAGAACACGCGGATGGGCTTGGGCTTGCCCTTGGTGCGGCGAATGAGGCCGGGATAGACGTCGCCGCCGCGAATGTTGGTGAAGCTGCCCACGTGGCTGAGGACCTTGCTGAACAGGTCGGGCCGCTGCCAGGCGACGGTTAAGGCGCAAATGCCCCCGGAGCTGATGCCGCAGATGCCCCGCCCGGCAGCATCTTGCCGCAGGTTGTGCTTCTTGCTTACTTCGGGCAAAATCTCTTTTTCTAGAAAGGCGGCATATTGATTGGACAGCGTATCATATTCGAAGCTGCGATTATTGATTTCTTTCTGTCCATCTTTGGCGGGAACCTTGCCCGGATTGATGAAAATGCCGACCAGCAACGGAATGTCTTTCTTTTCAATGAGATTGTCAAACACCGTGGGCACGCGGAACTGGCCCTTGGGATCGACATAACTGCCGCCGTCCTGAAAGACCATGACGCAGGCGGGTTCCTTGGGATCGATCTGGGCGGGGACGTAAACCCAGTAGTCGCGCACTGTATCGGGAAACACATTGCTCTTCCAGGTGTGTTTGCTGACTTTGCCCCTGGGAACGTCTTTCTGTTCCATGGAGTCGGGGCCAAGCTGGTAATCATCCTTGGCAAATGCGGTCAGGGCAAAACCGGCGACGGCAATGAGACAGGCCACGGCTGCGCGCATAGGGTATTCCTCCAGTCGATGGTCGAGA
>WNFJ01231069.1_pt2 | contig 11957 bp, 9 predicted proteins | sample 5400461 | NCBI WGS metagenome assembly WNFJ01 (sample SAMN13153349, study PRJNA577476) | soil metagenome | isolation source: 115 cm saprolite on Douglas fir-dominated hillslope | place: USA:California | collected 2013-09-17
AGATGTTTGCGTACGATGTCACCATCCAGCAAGGTCACCGGCCGCCCTCCCATCTCCAGCAACTTGACTCGCAGCACATTGGCAATGGTGGACTTCCCTGAACCAGAAAGGCCGGTGAAAAAAACCGTGAACCCTTGGCGATGCCGCGGTGGATAGCTAAGCTGCAGTTCGCGCGCTACCTCGGGAAACGTGAACCATGCAGGGATGTCGCGTCCTTCAGCGAGGCGGTGGCGCAACTCGGTCCCTGAGATGTTAAGAGGGCGCGCCCCCTCCGGTACTTCATCCTCAGGAACATAAGCGTCGCGTTCCTCTAGGTAAACCATCATGTGAAAGGGGACGACAGTGACGCCGAGCTCCTGCCCGTATGTCCGCAGTAACTCCTGTGCAGCATAAGGGCCGTAAAAGGCCTTACCGGCTCCGTCGGGACCCGGGCCAGCATGGTCGCGCCCCACAATGAGGTGGCTACATCCGTAGTTTCTTCGAATGATCGCGTGCCAAAGAGCTTCCCTTGGCCCCGCCATCCGCATGGCTAGAGGTAACAACGCGAGCATGACCGTATCTTTCGGATACTTGTGAAGGAGTGCCTGATAACACCTCACCCTCACGTAGTACTCCACGTCCCCGGGTTTCGTCATGCCCACAGAGGGATGAATCAGGAAATTTGCTTGAACTTTCTTAGAGGCCCGCAAAGTCAGTTCTTGGTGAGCGCGATGCATCGGGTTTCGGGTCTGGAATGCAACCACCCTGCGCCAACCACGACGGAGTCGGCCGCAAAGCGCGAAAATCGTAATGCGGAGGCAGATGAACGCCCTCCAAGCGACCGCCCACACACCAAGGATGCGTGCGCCGCAACAGGTACTCGACACCTGCATGTTCGCAGTTCGTCGTACCGTATACCTGTTGCGCCTCCTCCAGCCGGTCCGGCTCCCAGACCTCTTCAACCTGCAGAGCAGCTAACATCGCTCCTTCCGGGTCACGGAGAGCCAGCATGCTGCCAGGACTGATGGACCGAGCAACCTCTTCAGACACGTCGAGCGTAATCGGGATGGGCCACAATGTGCCGTCTCTTAGACGCATCTGACAACAAGTCCTTTCATAGTCCGAGCGTGACATGAACCCGCGCAGTGGAGAAAAGCCGGCATTCAAGAGCAGCTCCAGATCGCAAAGCTGTCGAGGAGTTAGATCCCACGATGGCCATTCACGCGATGCGGTCCGGAGATCGCGAACGCGCTCAGGCTTCGCCAAAAGGTCAACTAGTTCTCCACCGTGAGGCGAAATAAGGTGTTGCATCAAGGTTCAAAACCTCCCTGCACCGTGGCGCGACGGCACTCCCCTGGTGGCCGGATTCATTACCAAATATCTTTCTCGCAGCCCTTCCTTGCCAACCGTTTAGGAAAGGCTGCTTGAAACGCACAAGGATCAGAAATCGAATCTCAAGGATTCCTGCAGTTGGCGCGCTGACTGGGCGGCGTTCGCGGCACCGAAAAATCTTGACGTTTCCTTCGTTCCACCAGGCACACTGCGCGGACGTCTATGTAGAGCGTCCACGCTACCGCGGACAGTGCGTTTGTGTTTGAACCCGATGGAGAATACTTGGCGCATTGGAGATCCTACAACGAGACGGTTGTCGCGGCCTTGCTAGAAATATAGTTGCAAGGATAACTGCACTTCTCGGGGCGGATTAGCGGCGTTCGCGCGACCGAAAAATGGCGACGTCAGCGTCCCTATATAATCTTTGTAATTCACGCTATTGAAAACGTTAAAGGCATCGATACCGAGTTCGACTCTCGGCCTGTGTTTGTTCTTTTCAAAGTGAAAGGGTCTCGACAAGTGCACATCGACTTGGGCGAAGCCTGGCCCACGCCCGGTGTTTCGATCGACTCCAGGAGGGCGGTCATTCGCAACCGTATCGTGGTTGTTGTCGACGCCCGTGGTGATGTTATAAGGTATTCCGGAGTTCAAAGCCAAAACCGTCCCAAACCTAAACGCAAACGGCAGCTCATAGCTGGCTATTAAATTCAGCCGATGGCGCCGATCGAGGTCCGAGCGGCCGCGTTCACCGCGTAAGTCATAGTTATTCGCTGGCAGTGAAAACATTCCTGAGGTGTCGTCGATGGTGTGTGAATACGTATATTGCACCATCAAGTAGAGCCGCGGATCTGGCGAGGTCTTTAGAGTGGTAGTCAATATGTTACTCTTTGAGCTGCCCGAGGATTCGAATTGATCGATGTTGATGAAGTTTGGATTTGGGCGCTGGCCTGTCGCGGGGAGCGGCGCATTGATGTTTCGCGTACGATAGAGCCTGAAACCTTTTACGGTAGTGTAATCCAAAGTCAAATAGTTCCTGCCCTTGCCGAGCTTCCTGTCGATGCTGAGGTTCGCCTGGAATAGACACGGCGTACGGATAGCCGGAGCGATGTGGATGACGCTGGGAGTGGCGAACTGAATCTGACCGGGAAGGAAAGGTACGGGGTAAGCAGGATTTGGAACCACAACGTGCAAGATGTGAACACCATCGTAGAGGAGTGCTTGCTGCTGCATGACATCAGGCAGGCGATCGTAGAACAAGCCGGCGCCGGCTCGAATAACCGTTTCCCCTTTCCCGGGCGCAAAGGACAGAGCTGCTCGCGGGGCCACATTCTTGTGGTAGCCAAGGTTTGATTGAAATTCATGCCGCGCGCCAAACAATAGCGACAGAGGCGACCCCAAGCGCACCTCGTCCTGGATGAAGGAAGAATACTCAATTTGGTGATACGAGACGCTGGGATTCCCCTGATTCTGCGTAAACAGATAGGGTTGTGAAGCGGCAAAAGTGGATAAACTCGAAAACATAAAAGTCCCACCGAAATTCGCCGCATTGAGAGCATCAAAGAATCTCGGCCGGGCTGCGAATCCAAAGCGTAATGTATGGCTGCCTTTCGCTGCCGTCGCGACGTCCTGAGCAACTCCGACCTGCTCCGTTTGCGCTTGCGATTGCTGTGCGCCGCCGGTATTAAATGAATCTAGAACGATTATAGCGGGATCACTGGACAGGCTCGCCATGCTAATCGACTGCTTCTTGTACGTGAACCGCACTTCGTTCAGGAGAGCCTCCGAGACTGTTGCCGTTTCAAATACTCGGACCTCGTTTTCGCGATCAAGAGTATCCGTGGCGCGAGAAGGCAAGTCGAAGCCACCGACGGTTTGATTTCGCCGCGACTTGTCCTTGTACTTGTAAGAAAGTGTGAGCTGGTTGCGGTTACTCAGTTTGAAGTCAAGTCGGCCGAATCCGTGAGCGTCCACGCCGTGTACGGGAAAGTTCTCGAACAGATTTCCGCCGGGAGTAACGGCATCGATTATCGCCGCCTGATTCCTATGGACATACCTTCCGGCTACGAAAAACGAGACTTTATTACTCAGCGGCCCACTGAGTTGCGCCTCGCCGATTGGACGCTGCATGAGCGGGCGGGTCAAGGCAAAAGCGTTACGTGCGTCGAAGGCGGAATTACGGAGGATGAACGAGACACTGCCTCGATAGTGATGCCGGGATCCTTGGCGGGTAATCACCTCAATGCGAGCTTTTCCGGGTCTTCCGAATTCCGCCGAGTAGGGGCTCCTGTTCACGTAGATTTCCTTGATGGCCGAGGTAGGAAGTTCCAGCGTGCTCTCTTCAACTCCGTCCACAATGAGTTGTGGACCTTGCGAACCCATGACCGCAGGCTCCAGAAACAGTGAAGGAATCGCCAGCGGATCCCCTTCCTTAATAGGCATGTGCTGGAGCGAGGTCTGGTCGAGTTCAAGGTAATCACGGTTGTCGAGCGCGGAGGGCGCGGATTCCGCTTCTGCTTTGACGATGACCTGTTGTTTGACCTGCTGCAGCTTCATGCGAATGAGAATCGCGCCAGCCGGCTTGGAGCCCACCTCAATGGTCTTCTCCCAAGTTTCAAAGCCCGGGGCTTCCACGGTGAGGACATACTGGCCTACGGGTAGTTGGCCCACCTCGAAGTAACCGTCCTCATCGGTCACCTCGGAGAACTGTTTTCCGGTTGCGTTGTGCTTCAAGGCAACGTGGGCCCCGATGACCGCCGCGCGCGTTGAATCTTCGACCGTTCCTTTCAATGCTCCGGTTTCCTGGCCGTATGCAGTCGTCAGGAAGCCGATGCCCAGAAGAACCGCGGCCACCGAAAGCTTGGCCCGGCACTGCACCGCGAGCATCCTCATCCGACCGCACCTGGCAATCATCTCGTGGCTCCCTCTTGAAATTCAGTCACTCGGTGTAGCTTCATGGCCCCGAACAGAGGGCACTTCCAATTCCGCGGACATTTGGAGATTGTAAAGACGCGCGTATCGTCCGTCCCGCGCCAAAAGATCTTCGTGAATACCTTCCTCAACGATCATCCCTCTTTCGAGGACCATGATGCGGTCGGCAAGTCGCGCGGTGGAAAGACGATGCGCAATAATGATAGTGGTCCGCGCGGCGGCGGCGTGGCCGAGCGCTTCCATCACCGCATGTTCTGCCGCGGCGTCCAGGCTGCTGGTAGGCTCGTCAAGTATGAGAATAGGCGCATCACGCAAGATCGCCCGGGCGATTGCAATTCGTTGCTTTTGTCCGCCGGACAGCGTTGTGGCCCGCTCGGAAACAATACTGTCGTATCCGTTAGGCAGGTCTTGAATGAATTCGTCGGCGTTGGCCAGCCGTGCAGCGGTGAATATTTCTTCATCGGTTGCATCGGGGCGACCAAAAGCAATGTTCTCGCGTACGGTGCCACTGAACAGCAGGGAATCCTGCAAAACCAAGCTGATTTGTTCGCGGACCGAGTTGACCGTGAAATCCCGAATGTCTTCGCCGTCGATGCACACGGTTCCCTGCGTAGGGTCGTAAAAGCGCGGAATCAGGCTTACCAAGGTGCTCTTGCCCGCTCCTGTGGCCCCTACGATAGCAATCTTCTCGCCCGCAACAATCGAAAGGTTAAGGTCGCAGAGCACAGGTCGCCCCGGCTCGTACTCAAACGAAACACGTCGGAGGTCTATGGCGCCCTGAAGCCTGGGAGCTGGACGAGCCCCTTTGCGGTCAGCAAGCTCACTGCGAATGCTCATAACTTCGGCAACGCCCTCCGCGCCGATACTGGCCCGATTGAACAAATAGGAAAACCGTGCCAGCGCCTTCATCGGCGAATAGAATCCTGTAACATAGGCGAAAAAGATGACAACGTCTCCCGTCGTCATGACTCCATCCAACACCTGCGTTGCACCGTACCACATCACGATCATCAGTCCCACGGCGGCCAGGGCATCCACCAGCGGTGTGACTTGCGCTTGATACCGAACTGTCTCCAGGTACGCTTGCAAATTGCCTTCACTTCGCTCCTGAAAGCGTTCATCTTGTTGTTCTTCCTGCGCGAGACCCTGCACGATCCGAATGGAAGCCAACGTCTCGTGGGCTAAGGCAGCCATCCGCCGGGTGCTGAGGCGAGCTTCGCGGGCCGCCACCTTAAGCCGACGCGTATATCGAAAAACCACCCAGAGCAACAGTGGGGCGACGGAGAGCGTCGCCAGCGCCATTCGCCAGCTAAGCCAGAACATCAGCGCGAGCATACCGGTGAGCAGGAAGAAATTACTCCCCAGCATGATCAGGCCGTTGGCAATCATGTCTTGAATGGCTTGCACTTCAGAGGTCAAGCGTGCAGTTAAATCACCGGTCCGTTGGCGGTCGTGAAAGCGGAGTGAAAGGCGCTGCATATGCGCGAAGAGATTACGCCGCAAATCAAACACGAAACGCTGCCCGACTTGGCCCATGACGTGTGTGAAGCAATACGTAAGAAGACCCGTGACTACCGCTATCACTAAGGTCGCGAGACACGCCCCGTAGAGAATCTCCAAACGGGTAAACGAAGCGCTGTCCAGCCAGGCGCGGATGAATGGCACGCGAGTCGGCTTGTTCGAAAGCACACGGTCAATCACAACCTTAAGCGGCCATGGCCGGAAGACCGTGAACATGGCGTCCAACAACATCGCGATCAAGGCCAGGCATAGGTGCTTCCAATGGGGACGGAGAAGCGGGAGGAAATGCTCAATCCAATCCTTCATCGGTCTTGGGATTTTGGAAGACCGAGCGCTCATGGTTCTAGAGTCCTCCGTCCGCAAGCCCGGTGTCGCGAAGCGACCGCGTAGGCGAATGCTGCAGCAACGGCCCAACCCAACCGACCACTCGCTCTGCGTTCCGCCTCCAGGTATTCTTCGAGCACGCCATTCGAGCGTTCTGCCCAAGTTCTCTTCTGAGACCCTCGTCGGCTCGCAATCGCCGAATGCAACCTAGTAACGCTTCTTCGTTGCCGGGTTCGTACAGCAATCCTGTGAAACCGTCGGTAATGACTTCTGCCACTTGGCCGATCCTGCTGGCAACGACAGCCCGACTGCCGGCCATGTACTCATAAAGCTTCAAGGGCGAGAAGTAGAAGTCGTCAAGGGCCGGATACGGAGCAACAGCAACATCCATCAGCGCCAAATACCGGGGGACTTCCTCGTGAGGGACGCTACCAACAAGTGTCACCGCCTCCTGAAGTCCCAGCCGCCGAGTTTCTTCCTCCAATTTCGCTCGCATCGGTCCGTCACCGACAAGAAGCAGGTGATAGGAGGCGTCCTCGCCGCGCAGCCGCTTGAAAGCCTCCAGGAGGAAATCCACTCCGTGCCAAGCCTTGAAGCTGCCCACGAAACCGACCACAAACCGGCCGTCAGGCTTCAATCGGCTTCGAAGTGGAGAGTCGTCCACTTCTGGGCGAAAGAGCTTGGTATCGACCGCGTTCGGCAGAATTTCGACTCTCCGAGCCTTTACTCCGGCCTTCTCGAAGTGATTACACAAGGCCTGGGAAACCGCGACCAACAAGTCCGCTCTACGCCAGGTGCGGCGCTCAGCCCATCGAGCGAGTGAAGGAAAGACCGACCCTCCGCGATATTTCTCTTCCTCGTAAGTAAGCGGGGAATTAACTTCTAACACCAGAGGGATCGAGTGCTTCCGCGCGAGGCGCTGCCCCGCAGTTCCCGAGAGGCTGTAGCGCTCATAAATGAAACTCGGCAATAACCGGCCAGCGCACTCATCCGCAACTCTGAAGAACTCACTATTGTGAAAAGCTCGAACCAGATCGCGACCACGACTGAGGCTTGGGCCCAAAAACCGATTTCCAGCTTTTAGTGTCCGAAGCAATGTCCGGTTCCGCGGCGTCAAAGGAGCTCGAAGGACGGTCGCGCCGGTCGAGGTTTCGAAAGACTCAGGCGAGCTCACCTTGGTGCCCACAACAGCAACCTCGTGTCCCAGTTCGGTCAGCGCCCGAACGAAAGACTGGACGTGAATGGACGCGCCCTTCACACCGGAAAGGTCGATGCCAGGGTCGAAGCAGAGGTAGAGAATCTTCATTTGCCCTCAGCAAACGGCACAGAACGTCCCGCTGCGACTGCGGCATCGAGGTCTAGAGAGGAAGGATGCTCCGGTTTGCTGAAGAGGGCGAGGAGGCGTTCCGCGCTGGCGTCCAGCGAAAACGATGATTCAATCTTGGCCCTTGCAGCACGGGCGAGGCTTTCACGCATTTCTTGTGAAGCTAAAAGCTTGTCGATCGCGTCAGCCAGAGCCGCCGGATCGTTTGGCGGAACGAGCAGGCCATCAAGTCCTGACTCTATCAGTTCTGGAATTCCTGAGACCGGGGTTGAAACGACTGGCACACCGCTCGCCATCGCTTCGAGCAAAACATTGGGTATTCCATCTCGATCTCCATTTGAAGCGATCACAGACGGAAGAACGAAGACAGAAGCCCGTTGGTAGGCGAGGCAAACGACGTCATGGGCTTGGGCGCCGGGCAGCCTGACCCGATCCGCCAGTCCCAGTCGTTTCGCTTGAGCTTGAAGAACTTCACGCTGAGGGCCGCTCCCAATAATCTCCACATGGAAGACGCGGCCACGGCGACGAAGAATATCAGCCGCCGCAATCAAATCGCCCAGTCCCTTCTTTTCAACCAGCCTCGCGACCGAAAGGATCGTTGGCTCGCTGGAGTCAACTTTCGTTGACAACTGGAAGTTAAATTGCGAAACGTCAAGCCCATGATAAATGCAGTGCACCTTTTGATCGCACAGCGGGCCGTATTGCGCTAACAGGTAGTTGAGGTTGTATGCGGTACATGTAACCAATGCCCGGGCCTCCTCAAGCTTGGCGCGAAATACCTCCGGGTCGCTGACGTAGATGTCTTTGGCGTGCGCTGTAAAGGTATACGGAATACCGGACAGTCGATGGGTATACATTGCAACTAGCGCCGGAGTCGAGGCAAAGTGCGCGTGAAGGTGGTCCACCGGCTCACGAAATAATATGTCCGTCAGGTAAGCCGCCTCAAAGAAGTGCCAGGGTGGAGCGAAGCGGTGATGCCGGATCACGTTGACTTTGATTGCCTCGAGCAAAACCCTTAGGTATCGCCCGGGCTGTCGGCAAAGCGTACGCAGATTGGCGGGGATCGTCCGCTTCCAGTTTGGCCAGAAGGCCAGATAGGTAACCTCAGCACGGACCTGCGCGATTTTGGAGTGGGCAGGGCCGGGGTCGCGCTCCTTAACCGAAAAGATGCGGATTGGCACACCGCGCTGTTCGAGTGAGATGATCTCGTTCAGAACGAAGGTCTCCGAGAGTCGCGGCCAAGCCTTGACAATGTAGGCGATCGTACGCTGATGGTCGGGTTCAGACATGATCTTGGGAACGCCAGGACACATTGGCCAAGCCCTTTCGGCCATTAGCAAAAGACTTAGGCCATTCCATAGGGACGAACACCTCGCGGCACATTAGCGAGCAGGTTTCGCACCTGGGTCGAATGCTCCACGGCAACGGGTCGAGGGCGGGTGAATGCCCGCGGGTAACCCAGTTCATCGAGAAGAATGCCGACCGCCGCTTCAAAGCGTTCGACATCATTAGGGGGCATCTGTGCTCTCCAGTTTCTTAGACCCGAAGTAATGGGCTGCCGGTCATGCACAACCTCCTGGCCCCCAGCAGCCCTGAAAGCTTCATAATAGTTGAGCATAGCCTCGTCATACGCCAAGCCTAGAAATTCGCACAGCGTCGCACATTCCTGAGCCGGATGGGCCACCAGAGATTCATAACGCAGCTCGCAGTACAGCTCGAGGCCGAGCGCTTCTCCGGCCTCTCGGCCTCGCCGCACGTTCAACTCCCACCAAAGTGCAGCGGTTGACACAGGGTCATCCTTCCACGTGGGGAATGTCCCTGGCTTCTTGGTGCGCACACTCGGCCAGTTCATCAGTGACAAGGCAACATCTCGACCATCACGAATCAGATGAACGAAACGGGCCTCGGGCCAGAGGGTGTGCAGTGTGCCTATTCGTCGCACCGAATCAGGAGTCTTGTTTCCAACGGCCTTTTTGCCTCGAGCCTCCCCATACAAGTCGAAGATACCGGTAACGAACGAGGCGTAAGAAATCGGCTGGCCGCTGCCGGCCAGGGACATCAGAGTTTCGCGTCCAAGCCCAAACAAAGCGAACTTATTGTGTGCCAGCAATTCCGAAACCAGCTCGGCAGTAACGAGACCATCCGACATGAGCCCTCTTCGCTGCTCGAACCACAGAGGTATCCAATGCGCCTCAGGTGTGATCACGATCTGCGGATGTGCGCTCACAATACGACGCAGCAAGGTCGTTCCAGACCTCGGGCATCCTACGATGAATACGCAGGGGTTACTCATCGGCTGAACTCCGGTTCTACCTTTTCCACCACACGCGCGCGCGGGTCCAGAGCAAATAACTCGCGAATTCTCGATGCGTCTTCCAGTCTTTCGGACCGTAACTGCGGAAAGGCACGGGCGTAGCCTAGTTCGTCCAGCAGCCCACCGGCCGCCGCCTCAAACCTCTCGACGTCCTCGTAGGACATCTGCGATTTCCAATCTCGCAAGCCCGCAGTAATGGGCCGTAGCCGGAATTCGGAGTCATCTCCCGTGGAGGGCAGCCAGGCGTGTTTTGCGTCAGAAGGGGGAGCAGTTCTCTTCCGGCCCTCATGAAAACGGAGCATCACTTCTTGATACGGCAGGCCGAGAAAAACGCAAAGCGCGGCACATTCCTCTGCCGGGTGGGCAACCAGCGATTCGTAACGCATCTCGTAGTACAGCCCGCCCCCGAGCGGGTTTCCAGCTTGCCGTCCCCGTTTCACATTCAATTCCCACCACAGCGCAGCCGTTGTCACAGGGTCTTGCGTCCAAGTGTAAAAGGGCTTGCGATACTGGTCGTGCAACGGCCGATTTATCATGGACAGACAGACGTCCCGGCCATCTCGGATAAGGTGGACGACGCGAGCCTCGGGCCAAAGGCGATGCAAGGTGTGCATCTTTCGCACAAACCCCGGTGTTTTGTTCCCCACGAGTTCTTTGCCCTTGACGTTCCCGTACAAGTCGAAAATGCTGCTGACGAACGACGAGTATGAGACTGATCGGCCATTATTCAACAGCCTCAGAAGCTGCTCTCGGCCAATGCCCAGCCGACCGAACTTGGGGTGCTCAAGCAATTGGGGAACCAACTCCGCTGTGACCACGCCCTCGGAGGTCAGCCCGCTTTCCTTGCTGAACTGGCGGGGAATCCATGGCGCTTCCGGCGTAATAGCGATCAGTGGATGTATTTTCGCCATTCGCTGGAGCAAAGTGGTTCCAGACCGCGGGCATCCGACGATGAAGACATAAGGATTCATGGCCGAAGCTCTACCGCGAAACGAGCTGCTTGTTTATCATGCACTGCATAAGTTCATCCAGCGACTGAACGCAAGGTACGCTTTCTGGTAATTCGCGCTTACTGGCCTCAGTGTTCCGGTCCAAGAGAACAGCGTGAAGCCCCGCACAAGCCGCTCCATACACATCGTTAACCAAGGAATCGCCAATCATGAGCATCTCGTCGGCGGACGTCACTCCCGAAACCTTGAGGAGTTCAAGAAAAAAGTGCCGCGATGGCTTCCTGAAGCGACATTCTGAGGACACCACAAGTGCCTTGAAATATTTCTCCCAGTGGTTGTCAGCTAGCAAGCGCCGGGCCCACTCGCCGACGTAGTTTGACGATAGTATCAGCCTGTGGGTTCGGCTCGCTTGTTCGAGAAAGGGCTGAGCGTCATCAAATGCTGGACTGCATTGGAGCCATAGGTCGGTAAGAGTTTCTAGCCACGGCTGCCACGCTTCGCCGGAGAGATCAGCAGACAAGACCGAATAGAATTCTCGGTCACTTGCGTAGTTTCCCAATGAGTATTCCAGATAGCGCTTTCGATAGACTGCGCGCAATCTGGCGGGTGCGATATCATAGCCGTTTTTTGCGAGGTGCTCTGAACCGCGGTCTGCGAAAGTCGCACCAACTCTCTTGGCTAGGGTGCCAATGAGATCGACCGCCAGAACCTTGATGCCGTTTAACTCGAGTCTCATTCCCTGGTGCACAGTCCCTTATCCTTTGTCCTTGGCTCTTAGTTCCTGGTCTCCAGTCCGCTGGCGACCAGGGGACAAAGAACAAAGGACCATTGCGTTAGTCGCGAGCACGAGGATCCTCTGCTAGCAAGTGTCGAATCCTCCCGGCGTGCTCCAGCACCTCCGGTCGTGGACGCGGAACGACGCGGGCGTAACCCAACTCCTCGAGAAGCGCGCCGGCCGCGGCTTCGAAGGCCTCCTTGTCCTGGGTCGGCAACTGCGCCCTCCAGTCCCTCAAGCCGGGAGTTACGGGCAAGTGAGCCCGGCCTTGCCTCGAGTCCGGGGTCGGAAGCCGCTGTAGCCTCATAAAAGTGGAGCATTAGGTCAGTGTACGGCACGCCGAGGAACCCGCATAGCGCGGCACTCTCCTCTCTAGGGTGGCTAACCAATGATTCGTAACGCACCTCATAATAAAGCTTGTCTCCGATTGATTTCCCAGCCTTCCGCCCAAGGCGCACATTCAACTCCCACCACAGGGCCGCAGTTGATACACGGTCTTCCCGCCACGTG
>WNFJ01476958.1_pt1 | contig 11957 bp, 9 predicted proteins | sample 5400461 | NCBI WGS metagenome assembly WNFJ01 (sample SAMN13153349, study PRJNA577476) | soil metagenome | isolation source: 115 cm saprolite on Douglas fir-dominated hillslope | place: USA:California | collected 2013-09-17
AACGGATGTGAGCTACCGCTCGATCACGGATATCCGGTGCGCGCGATTGTCCCCGGTCACTATGGAATGGCATCCGTCAAATGGCTGACGGGTATGCACGTTGTACGAAAGCCGTTTCAAGGTTACTGGCAGACATCAGACTATGGCTATTGGGACTATCTGGATGAAAAGCCGGTGCGGCGCGCATTGGGAGAAATGAAGTTGAAGTCCGAGATCGCGCGGCCATCTATTTACGAAACGCTTGAAGCGAACCAGGTGTATACGGTCATCGGCGCTGCGTGGGCGGGCGAGACCGAGGTGACTGAGATTGCGGTGAGCACGGACGGTGGCGAAACCTGGGCCGAGGCGGAATTCATTGACCCTGTTCAAAGGCATGCGTGGCGGCGCTGGAAATTCGATTGGCTTACGCCGAAGAAGCCGGGGCAATACACCTTGCTAGCGCGCGCCAAAGATGCGAAAGGCGGCGTGCAACCTGATACGCACGACGAGAACTACGGCACCTATGTGATCGATCATCCTCTTCCGATCGAGGTATTTGTTGCTGCCGGAAACGGGCAGAGAACCTGACTCGATCTTGCGGGTGAGATTGGTGCCGAGGGCGGGACTTGAACCCGCACGTGGTTGCCCACGGAGGATTTTGAGTCCTCTGCGTCTGCCATTCCGCCACCTCGGCGCTCGATGTTGGCGCGGATCAGCGTCATCTTAGGCAAAGGACGCATCGTCGGCAAACGATCGTTTTCTTTCGTCAACGTTGGCGACCGCTTCGCTCTACGAATAGCCAAAAGCTAGCGTAGGAGCGAATAGTCAGTTCGATCCTGGCTAGTCTCCTGAGATTCTTTGCTTCTAATCGGCTAGTAAGCCTACCATGTGTTCATGGAAGCAATTGCTGAGCGCGTACCTGCTACTAGAGAGATCGTCCAACCGATTTTCACCGGCGCCGGTCTCAGGAATGCGGCGGGGAATTGTATCCTCGGGATTTCATTTTTCGTCGCGATGATCCCGGCTGCGCGCGCGCTCAGCTGGAGTATGGTCGGCGCCGCCAACGTCGTGTGGTTGTCGGGCGCCGCGATCATGGGAATATTGTCCTTCGTGCGGACAGTGCCGCGAAGCAAGATGGTCAACCCGCGCACCGTCGCCGCGACCGCCGGAATGCTCCTGCTACCGTGCTTGATGCGTCCCATCGGTGCGTCGGTGGGTGGCCTCGCGTTCTGTGGCGTCGCGCTCGAGTTGTTCGGAATCGCGTTGACTCAGGTAGCGCGCGTTTACATGGGCCGCAGTTTCGGAGTGCTGCCTGCCAATCGCGGAGTAGTTTCGAGCGGGCCGTTTTCATCGGTGCGTCATCCGATTTATTTCGGATGGCTGGTACTCTCGATGGGCTACGTGGTGTCTTACCCGATCGCGCGCAATGTACTCCTGCTCGCGGTTACGCTGCCCTTCCTGGTCTGGAGAATCGAGCAGGAAGAAACTCATCTGAGCGAAGATCCAGAATATCGCACCTATGAACAACGCGTGCGCTTCCGGCTCTGGCCCGGCTTGATCTGAGATCGATTCGAACCGAGCCAGCCTGATGCAAATCGAACCAGCCTACTTCCTTGCTGCGTCGGGCTCGCGCTGGACAGTTTTGCGAGTCCCCATCAGGTAGATGCCGCCGGCCAGCGGCGTTGAAAGAAGCATCGCGAATGCGAGCCCTCCGATCACCGCGATAGCAAGCGGCTGCTGAACCTTTGCGCCTGCGCCGTATGCAAGTGCCAGCGGGAACAGACCTGCCGCAGTCGCGAGCGTCGTCATGATGATCGGGCGCAGCCGCACCTTCGCGGCGTCGGCGAGTGCGGCTCGCGGCTGCGTGCCGGCTTCGACTTCGCGCTCGGCATGATCGAGCAGCAGGATGCCATTCTTGGCGGTTATTCCCGCGACCATGATAATTCCCATGAACGACGAAATGTTGAGCGTCATGCCGGTCAAATAGAGCGCGATGAAACTGCCGGCCAGACCCGACATCGCAGCGACCAGGCATGCGAGCGCCGGCGTCAACCGCGCAAACTCCCAGACCAGGATCATGAACATGATGACCGTTCCAGCGATCAGCACCAGCGCAAGTTGCCGAAAAGCCGTCTGTTGGTCCGCGTAGAGGCCGCCGTATTCGAGCGACACACCCGCCGGCAGCGGCATCTTCGCGAGGCTCGCCTGCACCGCGGCGACGGCGCTGCCGAGATCGACTCCTTCCAGGCGCCCGGTCACATGCACCACGTTCCGTTGCCGCTCGCGCGCAATTTCGTTGCGCTCACCGACATAGTTGAGTTTCGTCACCGACGCGAGCGGGACGCGCGCATTGGTGGACGACTTCAGCAGCACTTCGGAAAGGGTGGCGTTGTCCTCGTGGAACGAATCGGGGTATCGCACCCGCACGTCGATCAGGCGATCTCCGGAGAGCACATTGGTCGCGACGGTGCCTGCAATAACTGAATTCAGCGCGACGTGGATATCGTCGGCGCTGAGACCGTAGCGCGCGGCCTGAATCTGATCGACGACCAGCTCCTGTTCCGGGATGCTCGTCACGATTCCGTCGGTGACGTCGACCAGACCGTGGACGCCGCGCATCCGCTCGGCCACTTGCCGCGCCGTCGCCTCGATACTGGGGCGGTCCGGACCGAAGACTTTGACCTCGACCGGCTCAGGGGTGCCGGAGAGATCGCCGATCATATCCTGCAATATTTGCGAAAATTCGATCCTGACGCCGGGCACCGACTGAAGGATTCGGGAGCGTATCGATTCGATGATGGTGTCGATATCGCGCGCGCGATCGTGCTTGAGACGCACCGAGATATCGCCACGATTCGACTCGGTCAGAAAAAATCCGAGCTGAGTGCCGGTGCGCCGCGAAAAAGCGGTTACCTCCGGCGTGCTGATTAGCACCGCCTGGATCTTCTCGAGCAACGCGGTCGTATCGGGAAGCGTGCTCTGCGCCGGGGTTATGTAATCGAGGATGAAAGCGCCTTCGTCGAGCGGCGGCAGGTAATCGGTGCCAAGATTCTGATAAGCCCCGTAGGCGACCGCGACCGAGACGAGGGCGGCCACGATCGCAAGCGCGGGCACCCGGACGAACGGCCGCAGCATCAGCAGATAGGTGCGCTCAATCGCGTGATAGAAGCGGCCGGGTTCGCGCGCCTTGCCACGAAATCGCTCCATCGCGAGTTCAATTGCCGGGGTGAAATAAATGGCAAGCACCAGCGAAATCGCGAGTCCTCCGCCGAGCGTCGCCGCGAGCGATCGCGAAAAAACTCCGGTCACGCCCGACAGAAAGACCAGCGGCGCGAAGACCACGATCACCGTCATCGTCGACGCGAACAGCGGCCGCCCGAGATGGGTGAGGGCGGCCGAGACCGCGGTCTCGGTGGGCTCGCCGGTCGCGAGTTCGCGATGAATCGCCTCGATCATCACGATCGCATCGTCGATGAACAGACCGATTCCCGCGGCCAGTCCGCCGAGCGTCATCATGTTGAAGGTGAGCCCCGCTGCCTTCATGACCACGCATGTGATCGCGACCGTGCACGGGACGACGATCGCGGCGACCAGCGCGCTGATAGGACTCATCGTGAACGCGAGCACGACCAGCACTGCGAGCACCAGTCCGAGCAGAATCGCGTCGCGGACGCTGTTGAACGATTCGGTGACCAGGTCGGACTGGTCGTACGAAAATGAAAGTTTCACGTCCGGGTATCGGGCGCGGAAATCCTCGACGATTGCACGCGCGTCGGCGGCGATCTGTACCGTGTTGCCGCCCGGCCGCCGCGAAATTCCGATAAACACCGCGGCGCCATTCTCCGAAGCGGTGCGGATATAGTCTTCCTGAACTCCCAGCTCAACCGAGCCGATGTCGCTCACGCGAACCAGTTGACCGCCGCTGGTCGCAATCGGCATCGCCGCAATCTGATCGGACTGATGCAGATCGGTGGTGACCACCGTCAGCAGCATCCGATGCGATTCGTTCATCCGCCCGGCGGACGCGATGACATTGTTCTTGGCCATCCCGGTAACGACGTCGGCGGGCGACATGTCATGCTGGAGCATCCGGGCCGGATCAAGCCGCACCACGAATTCGCGATACTTGCCGCCGACCACCTCGACCCGATAGGTGCCCTCGATAAGGTGCAGGCTCGGCACCAGCTCGTAATTTGCGATGTCGGTTAGTTCGGGAAGATTGCGGGTCTTCGAACTCAGGCTGATGTCGATGATCGGAAAGGTGCCGGTCGTGAGCAACACCGCGTCGACCGCGGTGTCGGCGGGCAACTTCGATCGAGTGTGCGAAACCGCGGCGCTCAACATCTGGAAGGCGGTCTGCGGATCGGCGTCCTCGCCGAAGGTGACGTCGATTTCAGTGCTGCCGCGAGTGGTAGTCGAACGGACCAGGGTAACGCCGACGACGCTGTAAGCGCTTTCCTCGAGCGGCCGGGTCACCGATGCGAGCATCTGCTCTGCAGGCAGATCGCCGCTATCGGCAAGAATTGTCGCGCGGCGAAAAGTAATTTCGGGAAACACCGCACTCGGGATCATCCGCGCGAGGATGTAGCCGAATATGCTCGCCGCGATCACGCCGATGAGCGCGAGCGTCGAAGTGCGCCGCGTCATTGCTGATTTCCTGCTGCGCTATGTTCTTGCGCTACGGCAGGCTGCGCGACGCGCACATTCAGGCCGTCCGACAATGCGTATCCGCCAGAGGTGATGACCACGTCGCCGGCCTTAATTCCGGCGGTCACTTGAACGCGCTCAGGGTCGCGAAGTCCGAGTTTGACGACTGTGCGATGCGCGCGGCCGTCGGTGCCGACGACGAAAACGTGGTACTGGTCCGCGCCCGGATCCTGGAACAATGCGCCGGCAGGAATTACGATCGCGTCGGGCGCGCTGGCGGTCTCGACCCGGACTTCGACCGGCGCGCCTGCCTCCGCGATTCGCTGCGAGCTGACGAAGTCCATTCGCATCGCGGAACTCGCGGTGGTGGCGTCGAAGGCCGGCATCATGGGACCGACCCGCGCCGCGATTTCGGCGCCGGGAAGAATCGCGCTCGTGATCGTCGCGGACATCCCGGACTTCACCAAAGAAAGCTGGCTGACCGGCACCGAAGCTTCCACGTAGACGCTGGCTGGATCGATCAGATCGACCAGGGTATCGAGATCGGCGACCATCTGTCCGCTGGTGGTGGGCGGCTGCGAAACAACTCCGGCCTCGGGTGCGACCACTGGAATCCCGACGGTGTGATTGTAGCGGTCGACTGAATTGGCAAGCGCAGCGCCTTCCTGTGGATCGATTTTGCGCGCCACCGCAAGCCCGGCCTGCGCGGCCTCGATTTCGCGATTTATCACATGCGCGACGACCTGGCCTTTGCGCACCGAATCACCGCTCACCAGCTTCATACCGACCACGCGACCGGGAGTCGGCGAACGAATGATCACGTGCCGGGTCGCCACCGTTTTTCCGAGCAGGCGGACCTCGCTCTTCATCGGATGTACGTCGGCCTTTGCGGCGGTTACGAGCAAGACGGGTTTTTGCGCGGGCGCGGCACTACCTTCGTCGCCTGCAGATTTGCCGCCACCGCATCCCACTAACACCGTCGCGGCGATAGCCAAACTGATGATCGCAAAAAGAATGTCTTTCGCAGTTCCCCGCCTCGTCATTGAATGTGGCCGTAGAGCAGGTTGGTCTCCGCCACGGCTTCCCGCGCTGCGAATTCCTGATCGGGGCGTTGGAGCCGAAGCTGCTCGGCCGTTTGATACGAATCCAGAACTTCGAGCATGGTCGCGCTACCACCGCCCAGAAAGCGCGTCCAGGTGAGCGCAAAAGCGTCATCCGCAGTAGGTTGCGCGCGCGACAGAATGTCAAGCTGGCGCATCGCTTGATCGTACCGCAAAGACGCATCGGCGATTCTGCGCGTGACCAGATACTCGGCCTGGCGCGCCTGCGCGATCGCGGAATGCTCTTTCGCTTTGGCTTGATCGATGTGCGATGCAATCAGTCCGCCATCGAATACCGGCATCGAGACGACGCCGTCGTACGAAGCGCCACCGCTGTGGTCGACCGTCTTGCGCGGATCGATGCCGAGAAATCCGGTCGTGAACGCGACCTGGAAGGTGGGCAGGCGCTCGGCCTTGGCTACCTTGATCTGCGAAGTCGCCGACAGAATCGCGCGATGCGCCGCCTGGATCACCGCGCTCTGCACAATATCGCCCGAGGGCTTCGCCATCACGCCAACTATCGGCGCGATGTCGAGTTCCGACTGGTTGGGCTGGCCAATCAAAGCGCCCAACGTCGCCGATGCACGCTCGCTGTTTCCGCGCGCCATGTCGAGCGCGAGCTCAGCACTGTTGCGCATGGTGCGGACCTTGAGCACGTCGCTCGCAATCATGCGTCCGCTGTTTTTCAGCGACTCGATCGTCACGACGTAGCGGTTCAGCCGCTGCAGACTCGCTTGCAAATCTGTTTGCGCGTCGCGGGCGCGGAGCAGATCGAAATATGCGACCGTCGTATCGAAGACGATTTGCGCGCGCGCCGCCGCAACCCCGAGCCGCGATGCTTCCATCACGTATTCGGCGGCACGAAGCCGCGCCTGGCGCCGTCCCCAATCCCACGCCGTGTAGTCGAGCGTCAGCAGAGCCGCCGAGAGTCCCCGGTTGCTGATCGTCGTGTTGTAACCCGGCGCCTGGTAATACTCGACGCCCGATCCAACGGTTGGAAAGAGCGGGGCGCGTTGCTCGCGCACATGCGCGACGCTCATGTCGCTCGCGGCGGCGGCTACATCCACCGAGGGCGCGAAATGCAGCGCGCGATCGATCGCGTCGGGAAGAGTAATCGTCGCGGCCGCTGCCCCCGAAGCCCAAACTGCAACCACGGCAGCAAGCAAAGCCGCATATAAGTGGCGGCAAGTTGGTCCCATACTAGAATGGTAACAGCGGAGTCCCGAGTGGTCCACTTAATGGATGTTCAGGTCAAGCAATCGCAGTTGGTCATCTTCAGTACGTTCAGAGCGGCACCGTCGCGCGTTTCGCGTCGCTTACAGCGAGCGGCAGCGTAACGACGAACTCGCATCCGATCTCCCGGCATAGGCTGAGCCCCAAGCCGCTGCCTTCGCCGGGCGTGGATGCGCCACGGAAAAATCGATCGAAAATGAACGGCATCTCGGCCGGATCGATCCCCGGACCAGTGTCGGCGACGCGTAGCACCGCGCGATCCGAGCCCATCGTGAGGCGGACCTCGATCGATCCCTCAGGTGGGGTGAACTTGAGCGCGTTGTCGAGCAAATTGATGACCAGGCGCCGCAAGTGTCCCGCGCTGCCCTCGACGAACACGTCTCTCCCGGTGCTGACTCGCAATTGAATCCCGCGCGCTTGCGCAAGCGGATCGACGGTCGCCGCGATCTCGACGATCAGCGCGCGAAGGTTCAACCGCGCTCGCTCGACCGATACCTCGCCATTGAGCCGCGCCAGCATCAGCAGCTCGTCGGAAATTCTGCACAGCGACAGGACCTCGCGAAGCGCCGACGTCAGCGCGGCGCGATTATCGTCGGCGCTGCGGTCGCGCGCGAGGGTGACTTCGAGACCGGTACGGAGCACCGCCAGCGGCGTGCGAAGTTCATGCGCGGCGTCAGAGGCAAACCTCCGCTCCGTCACCGACGCGCGTTCCAGGCGTTCGAGCAATGCGTTGATAACCGCGGCGAGTCGCGCAACTTCATCGGCGACCGGCGGAACCGGCAGCCGCGAACTCAGATTCGTCGGCTGAATCGCGTCAAGCTCGGCCGTCACCAATTCGATAGGCTGCAAGGCGCGGCCGGCGAGCCAGTAACCGCCCGTGACGCAGAGCAACAGCACCACGGGCATCATCAGCAGCAGGCTGTTGCGGAGGCTCGCGACCGATTCCTGGACCAGATGCGCATTCACGCCGCTTTGCAGATAGGCAGGCGCGCCGACCAACAACAGTGGAACGACGGCGAATCGAAACGTGCCGTTGCTCACGATCATCGCGCGCGGCGGCAACTCGGGTCGATGACACCATTCTCGGTGACAATCCGCACCCGCCGGCCCGGCCCGATGTCGGTCTCGCGGCTGAGGCTCTCCAGGATCGAGCGAACGCCGGCCAGATCCGTGCGCTCGATCTCCTTGGCCGCGGTGTCGGCCTCCTCGAGCAGCGCCACGTCGAGTGCGCTCCACTGCTGGCGTTCGAAGAGTTTGATAGCGACTATTGCCGCGGCGAGCAGTATCGCGGACAGAACCGCGGCCCAGTAAATCGTGAGCCTGAGTCTGATCGTCATTCCTGATATTACGATGCGTCGCGCGAGGCCGTTACTCCGCGCGCATCGTGTAACCAACTCCCCGTACCGTGACAATCAGCGATCGATCGGCGCGCGGATCGATCTTCTGGCGCAGCCGATTGACGAAAACCTCTATCAGGTTGGTCAGCGAATTGTAGTTCGAATCCCAAACCGTCTCCGCGATCATGTCGCGCGTCACCACTTGCCCGGCGTGACGCATCAGCAGCTCGAGCAGCATCTTTTCCTTGGGCGACAGGCTGAGGTTGTGCTCGCCGATCTTCGCGCGGCGCTTGATAGTGTCGAATTCGAGGTCGCCGACTTTCAGGATTGGCGAAGACTCGGATCGCGGACGCCGCGTGAGCGCCTTGATTCGCGCCACCAACTCAGCAAAGGCGAACGGCTTGGTCAGATAGTCGTCGGCGCCGCCGTCGAGTCCGGCCACGCGTTCTTCGAGCGAGCCACGTGCGGTAAGAATCAAAACCGGAGTGTGATTGCCGCCGGCGCGCATTTCGCGCAGCAGCTCGAGTCCACTTTTTCCGGGGAGCCGCAGATCGAGAACGATCAAGTCGAGCGCGCCGCGCGCGATTATTGGTTCCGCTGCCTCCGCACTCTCGGCGGTCTCGACCGCGAAGGCCTCTTCAGCGAGTCCTTGCTTGACGGCCTCGGCCAGCCGGGTCTCGTCCTCAACCAGCAGGATGCGGAGCGCGCTCATACCCCCCGATGCTGGCACGGCGGCGCATCCAAAAAAAGCGCCCGCGACTAAATCCGGTTCCCCTTCCACTAGGGGAAGGGGTTAGGGGTTAGGTAGCTCCGAGCAGCGCCAAGATCACTCGAGTACAGTGGCCTTTAAACGGCGTCGGAATTCAAACTGGCCCACTACCGACCCCCTCAGACCAGGAGCGAGACAAGCCCGGCGGCCACCAGCGCGCCCGCCCAGATAGTATCGAGATTGATCCACGCGCTACGCAGGATCGCGAGGCCGACGTAATCGTAAACCACGATCGCGATCGCGCCCATCACGATCACCATCGCGCCGGTATGCACGATCACCACCCCGGCCGCCTGCCAGACGGTATGCGCCGCATGAGCGGCTGCCATCTGATGCGCGCTGTGCGCGGAATGAGGAGTCATCCCGAGCAGAATCGGAAACAGCATCAAGCCGGCGCCATGCGCCGACGCCATTATAAATGACCACAGCGCAAGCTCGGCGGCATTCACGCGCATCGCAACCCAGCGCGGATGCGCGCGCGGCCAGATAAAACGAAACAGCCCGAACGAGATCAGGACGGCAGCGCCGAGCGGACGCAGGAACTCAATCGCAACGAAAAAACGCAACCCGCCAATGATTGCCACTACCGCCGCGATTGAAGCGAGATGGCCTATCGCAATCGGCACCAGCGACCAGAGGACTTTCGCGCGGCTCCGCTCCTGGAGCCCAAGAGCGACTGCAAACAGCCAGCCCATCGAGGGATCGATCCCGTGATAGGCGCCGAGCACGGCGATCGCGGCCCACGGCCACGCGCCGCTCACGGATAGCAGAACGAGTCGGACGAGGAGGCGCCACCCTCAAGACGAATCTGATGCGCGCGTTCGCCGTCGAAGGTCGTGAAGAAGTTCGGGTCGACCGTCATCCCGCCGGCTGGCTCGCAGTCGACTTTCGCGACCCATCCCCGAATGCCGTCCGGGTAGAACTGGGTGTCCCACGATCCGTAGAGCGAGTTCGAAACGTAAACCCGGCGGCCGTCGCGGCTGAGCTCGATCATTTGCGACGCGCCATTGAGTGGGCCGCTCTTCGGATGCGCGCCCTTCGAAACGATACCGCCGAGCCGCACCGTACCTGTAAGTCGCGGTTTGAAGGGGTCGCTCACGTCGTACTGCTTCAAGTCGCCGGTGCCAAAGCATGCGACGTACAGGAATTTGTCATCGAGGCTGAGATTGATATCGGTGACGAGCGGCGGCACCGCCTTGAAAGGCTTCAGCGCTGGCGGCAACAGGCTTTCGTCGGCGGGCTCGGCGGGGATTTCGATCACCTTGCGGACCTTCCAATCCTCGCGGTCGCGATGCCACAGCCAAACCGCCGCCGACAGGTCCTTGGTCGAGATGACGACGCCGACGAAGCCGTAGGTCTTGGTCGGGTCGTGCGAGGGGCGAAGCTCGAGCGCCATTTGCTGATCGGCGCCGAGGTCCAGCGACTTAAGATGGCGGCGATTGCGGAGATTCCAGATATGAATCGCGTGCCCGTATTTGCCGGCCAGCAGCAGCTCTGGGACCACGCCGTTTTCAATCATGTTCGGCGTGCCCCATTCGCTGGTCACCGCGACGTCGTACCCGAGATGCCACCAGAAATCGTACGCGAAATTCTGCGGCCCGCGATCGACTTCCCATCGGCCCAGCACGTCGAAGCTCTCGTGATCGAGCAGGAATATTCCCCCGGGTCCGTCGCCGCCCGGCGCGCCGAGAGCGCTCACGTAAATTGCGTCCGGACCGCAATGGATCGTATGCGGGCGGCTGTAGCCGGTGCGCGACGCGATTTCCTCCGGCTCGATCGTCTTCACCAGCTTCGGTCGTCTCGGATCGGGCTGTGTATCGAAGATATACATCCGCGACGAGCGCAGACCGGGAACCAGCAGGTAGCGGCGCTCGACGTGCGGATGAGGTGCGTAGGGACATAGCGCGGCGCTGCACGCGTTCCATCCGAAATGATGAAGCTCGTCGCCGACCCCCGGCACCTCGGTGCGTCCGATCACTTGCGAGTAGGTCCGCGATTTTGGATCGAGGTCGAGCACGCAGAGTGCGTCGTGGCGCCCATTTTCCGGCGTCGGATTGAAGGTCACCACGTAGCCGAGCCGCTCGCGCGGCGCCTGCATCGCCATCCGCGCCGACGGATAAAAAGTCTGATCGGGTTTCCACAGCGCCATGAATGATCACCGCCTTGAAGAGGTGATTCCGACCGTACCCAACCGGTCGAATATCAATCAACCCCCGCCAAACGTCGATACGATGTTGCCGGATTGGAGCCCGATTGTTGTAGGCTGGGCGCGGCGTATTACAAAACGGTTTTGTACGAGAAGCACGACCGCATCGCCAAAGTCATTCTCAACCGTCCGCGTTACAAGAACGCGCAATCACGGCTGATGCTCGAGGAAATGGACAGTGCGTTCGCCGACGCGAATGCCGACGACAACGTCCGCGTCATCATCCTGTCGGGCGCGGGAGACAATTTCTGCTCGGGCCACGACCTCGGCACAGCAGAGGAGAAAGAGGATCAGGAGCGCCGTCCATTTCCGAAGGGCATGCGTGGCGAGTACATGCGCTCGCGTCAGATGTTCCTCGACAACACGCTCCGATGGCGCGACCTCGACAAGCCGACGATCGCGCAAGTGCACGGGCTCTGCATCTTCGGCGGATGGATGTTCGCGGCCGCGATGGATCTCGTCGTCGCATCAGACGACGCGAAGTTTCTGCCCGCGCTACTCCAATACTTCTCGATTCCGTGGGATATGCCGCCGCGGAAGGCCAAGGAAATCCTCTTCCAGAGCCGCTTCGTCAGCGCCGAAGAGGCGCAGAACCTCGGCTTCGTCAACCTGGTGGTGCCGCGCGCGAGGCTCGAAGAAGAAACGATGGCGCTCGCGGCCCGAATCGCGGAAAGCGACCGTTTCAC
>WNFJ01134065.1_pt2 | contig 11954 bp, 10 predicted proteins | sample 5400461 | NCBI WGS metagenome assembly WNFJ01 (sample SAMN13153349, study PRJNA577476) | soil metagenome | isolation source: 115 cm saprolite on Douglas fir-dominated hillslope | place: USA:California | collected 2013-09-17
AACCCTGTCCGTGCTGGTCGCGCTTTCGGGGCGGCGTCTTCAGAGCTCTCCTGCCTGTCTGATCGTCGACGATATTCATTGGATCGACCCATCGACCGAAGAATTTCTTAACCAGCTTGCGGTTGACGCACAGGCACTACCCCTGCTGCTGCTGGTCACCGCGCGCTCGGACAGCGAAGTCAAATGGCGCCCGGGCTGTGCCGCGCACGAGACCGAACTGCGCGGCCTGTCGCCTGAAGCATCGCGAATGCTGATCCTGAGTACTTGCGGCGAGACACGGCTTCCGAGCGAAGTGGTGCACCTCCTGGCAGCGCGCGCCGATGGCGTTCCTCTGTTCATCGAGGAATCGACAAGGATGGTTGTCGAGCTGAATGCCGGACTGTCAGGCGGCACGCTGTCGGCAGCGACGCTCGCAGTTCCGACGACTATTCTTGACTTGCTGACCGCGCGCCTCGACCGGCTCGGCGACGCCAAGCAGATCGCCCAGATCGGCGGCACGATCGGACGCGAGTTTCCGCTGACGCTGCTGCAAGCGGTTCTGGCTCACGAGAGCTCGCCGTTTCAAGCGCGCGACCTGTCGGCTCAATTGACCACGCTCATCCGCTCCGGCATGCTGATCTGCCTCGGCGAAGGAGATGACGTCCGCTATGCCTTCAAGCATGCGCTTATGCGCGATGCGGCCTACCGCTCTCTGCTCGACCGAGACCGGACTCGGCTTCATCGCGTCATCGCATTCGTCGTCAATGCGCAATTCCGCAGCCTCGCGGAAAGCCAGCCGGAATTGCTGGCGTTCCACTTTACCGAGGCCGGCATCGACGCCGACGCGCTGCGCTATTGGGAAAGGGCCGCGCGGCAGGCGGCTTCACGTTCGGCACACGTCGAAGCGATCAATCACGTGGCCAGCGCGCTGGCGGTGCTGACGCGCGTTCCGCGCGACAAGAACCGCGATCGCGTCGAGTTGCGTCTGCAGCTCTTGCTGGCCACGCGGCTGATCGCCACCGAAGGGTACGGAGCCGATCGCGTCGAGCGCGTCTACGTCCGCGCGATGGAGCTCGCCAATGCGCTCGAGGACGAGGCCGCGCTAATGAAGGTCTTGCTCGGGCTCGAGGGATACCACTTCATGCGCGCCGACTTCGCCAAGGCGCGTGCGATTGCCTTCGACGCCGGCGCCAGGGCGCAGAACAGCGCCGATGCGATCCACCGGGTCCAGTCGAAATGGGCGATAGCCAATATCCTCTGCCACCAGGGCGAAATGGAGACGTCCGTGCGCCAGATGGACGACTGCCGTGCCGAGTACGATCAGATCGACCATCAGCCCAGCGCGGTGCAAGACCCGGGCGTCATGTGCCTGTGCTATTCGGCGTGGGCGCTGTGGCAGCTGGGATTTCCGGATCAGGCCCTGCAGCGCGTGCTTGCCGTGGTTGATAGGGCCGAGCACCTGAAGCACAAATTCAGCATTGGTGAGGCTTACGGTTTTCGCGCGGCGATTCAGCACTTCCGGGGCGAGAACGAGGCGGCGCTGCAGAGCGCTGAACGTGCGATCGAGGTCTGCGAAGACTGCGGCTTCGTTGTATGGCTCGCGCATGCCCGTCTGATGCACGGCCGTGTCGTGACCGAATTGGGCGACCGCGCCGCCGGGATCGACGAGATGCGGCAGGCGTACGACCTGTGGGCCGGTACCGGCGCGGTAGTGACAACGCCGTTTTATCTGGCGCTGAGGGCCGAAGGCCTCGCCCTGGATGGCCGCGCTGACGAAGGGCTGGCGTTGCTCGAGCACGCGCTGGCGATCATCAATCGCGGCGGTGAACGGTATTACGAATCCGAAGTCCGCCGTTTGATCGGACGGTTGATCATGCAAGGCGCTGCAAGAGCAGGACTCGATCGCAGCGCCGAGGCTGAATCGTGGCTTCGCGAAGCCCATGACTGCGCGCAGTCGCGAAAGCTGCGATCGCTGGGTTTGCGCTGCGCGATCAGCCTGGCGGACCTGTGGCTCTCGCACGGCCGACGTTCGGAAGCTATCGAGGTGCTGGAGCCTGCCTATCACTCGATTGGAGAAGGCGCGGGTACGCGCGATCTTGTCAGGGCGCGCGAACTGCTGGCCGCGGTAAGGCGAGAACAGGTGGTCCACTGACTGGCAACTTGCGGGATTTGTTCAGCGCACATCGGGAGAAGCGTATGCGCAAGCTCGAAGCGTTTTGCAAGGAAGACAACGAGATCAAGAAGAACGGGATGCTGTTCGATTGGTTGAGGGATGACCAGGAGCGTGCGCAGCTGTACGCCGAATTACGCAACAAGGGCTTTCCCGTTCTGCAATTCAAGAGCCTGCTGCGATCGAACAACCGCGCCGAGTGGCCGAACCAGGACGTCTATCTGCTTTCGAAAAAAGAGCACATCGAAATGGCGCTCAAGCACGGGAGCGTCAAACCGTATCAAGAGCTCGACAGCGGCGGCCGGTTCATTCTCGGAATGGAAAGCGGAGACGCTCATACCACGCAGAACCGGATTGCGGTAAGCGCGTTAAAATTCCCACAGGAAGAGATCGAAGAGTGCGCCAAGAGAGCCTTTAAACGTGCGTCGGTGCTACCCCTGAAGAATCCTCGTTTCAATCTGGCGACTGACCTGGCCGAGCAGGCCGCGCTCCGTTTCACCGAACTTCTGTTCGGCTTTGGCGACCTGGCATATCCGTACCTGCAAGGGGCGATGAAAGTGGCCTACGCCCATCTGGTGTTTCAGATCATCGGCCGCCATTTCGTCTCGGATTCAGGGCTGCCGCCCACGGATACGCCGGAGGCGAAGGAAGTAAAAGAGAGGCTGAAGTTCGAGATTCGGAACGCCCCCACCAACCACGATAAGCGACCCGGTGAGCCGGAGAGAACCGTTATCGAGCGTCTCCTCTGCGACTACAAGGACCCTCGCAGCGAGGAGTTGGCTATTGTGGCGCTCGGCTTGATCGCGGGCACGATCGGCAATGTCTGCGCGGCGGTTTCAATTGCGATTGCAGACTTCTTTGCCGACCGAGGCAAGCGACCGCCGCTGATCGACGAGGCGCGGCTGGCGGCGCGGAGCCCGGATGGGCGGTATCTGACAGAACTCATCGAAGGCGCGCTCGTGCGCAACCCGCCTGCGCCATTTTTGACCCGTACGTCTACCCACGAGAGCACGGGATTCAAAGTCAGGAACGATCGCGGCGAACCCATACCTAAAGGAGCCCACCTCATCCTGGCACTGGGCGCCGCTGCGGACCCTGCCTACATTTTCGGTGGTTCGGATCCATCGGATTATTCGCACCACTGCATCGGCCAGCATCTCGCTTGGCCACTGACCCTGGAAATCGTCCGGCAGGTGCTCTTGCTTCCCGGGTTGAGTCAGGTCATCGACCCCGTCAGCGGCAAACCGGAAAAGCTGAAAAAGCGCTGGGGCGCCATCTGCTACAGCTACCCTATGCAGTTCCAACGCGATCGGCGTCTGAACCTGCATCCGCTTCATCTGGTCCTGCCGATCAAGGAGCCGGTCAAGAAAAATGCCGAAAAACTGTTGCAACTGATGCAAGTCGGCGCTGCTTTGGTCGAAGAAGCGCTGGAAAAGAATAAGCACGTGCACTCGGCGTATTTCATGCTGGCGGAAAACGAAACACACCTGGCGATGATGACGGTCTACGACGGCGACCTCGACGCCTACGTCGAGCACTTTGCTATCGATGTCGGGTTGTTTGACGAGCAGCTCAAATACCTCGAGGGCGCACCGCCGACTCCGACCCGTTTGCATCCGAAGGAGTTTGTCAATTGGATCAAACAGCACAACCGGGGGGAGAAGCCTTTCGGCGGCTATTTCTACAGCGCCTATCCGACCACCACCGTCGCTGATGTCGTGAACGCAACGGGGAAAACGTCATGAGCGCCGAGTGCAACGAAGAGAGAAAGCGGCAAGTGCAACGGCTGGCGCTGCGCGGCTACGACTTTGACTACAGCTGTCATCTTGTGCTCGAGGTCGAAGACGCGTCCCACGCGCGCAAGTTTCTCGGCAGCGTGCTGCGGGAGCAGGGCTGCGTGACCTTCGGCGAACGCGACGGCAAAGGCGGCGGCGAAGACGATCGCGAGCCCGCCGTGAGTATCGGATTTACGTATCGGGGCCTTCAGGCGCTGGGCGTGCCGGATCGTTATCTGAACGAACTGCGGGTCAAAGCCCCTGCGTTCTGTGAAGGGGCACCGGCCCGCGCGGCGCTCCGCCTCGGCGATGCCGGACCAAGCGCGGCCGAGCGATGGGAGCCGATGTTCGCTTTCGATCGCGCTCACGTGCTGATCTCGATCCATGGTCCAAACGGAGGCGCCGTCGACTCGATGCGCAAGCAGTTGGCCGCCACGGCGGGTGCGCGCCCGGGCTTCGAAGGCTGGGAAGCAGGTATGTTGCCGGCCAAGCATCTAACCAACGACAAGAGGAACCGCACGGTTCATTTCGGCTTTCGCGACAACCTCGCCCGGCCGCGAATTGTCGAAGAGCGATTCGAGCCTCACAAGCTGCGCCACCGTGCCGGCGAGCTGGTACTCGGTTATTTGAACGACGCGGAATTCAACCGCTGGGATGACGGCCTTGGGGCCCGCGAGGTCGCGCAGTTCTTTCGCAATGGCAGCTTCGCCGTGCTGCGCAAGATCGAACAGAACGAGGAAGCTTTCAACAACTACCTGGAGCAGCAGGCCTGCGACCTTGGCGTGACGAAGGACTATCTGAAAGCGAAGCTCTGCGGTCGCTGGCCGAACGGCGCGCGGATCATGCCTGGGGACTCGCCCGAGCGGCAGCCGATCGCACGGCTCCCAGACGAGGATTTCGACTTCACGGACGACAAGGAGGGCTTCGGCTGCCCGTTCGGCGCACACATCCGCCGCACCAACCCGCGCAAGGATTCGATTGCACCTCCGCGGCTGCGCCCACTGTTTCGCCGCGGCATGCCTTATGGTCCGAAATACTGCGACAAAACGAAGCACGAGGAACGTGGCCTGGTCGGTCTCTTCTTCTGCGCCAGCATCGAAGACCAGTTCGAGACCGTGATGTCCGAATGGGTCGAGAAGAAACCGATGGGACCGCGGCATCTCGGCAACGCGAAGGATCCGCTGGTTGGCCACCATGACGAAGAGACCTTCTTTCACATTCCGGAGAAGGACGGTGCCGGCATCAAACTCACCAGCTTCAAGCCGTTCGTGACGGCGCGCGGAACGTTGTATGCGCTGTTCCCGAGCCTCTCGGCGTTGCACGAGATCGCGCGGATGGAGTCGGCCGCTTCGCTAGGGGCGCAACCGGATGACGCGAAGCGTCAATCCGGCGCGCCACGCGTGGGAGACGGCACCAGGCCAGAGCACGGCACAGCGGAGATGGAAACCTACACGGCGCCGAACGATCGCTTCTGCGACATCGTGATGGAAGGGGGCGTCACGAGTGGAATCATCTATGCGTCCGCTGTGGCGGACCTGGCGAAGTCCTATCGCTTCAGCAGTATCGGCGGCAGTTCGATCGGCGCTTACAGTCGACGGCGCGGCTCAAACGTCGGCTTCAAGTTGATGGAGAACCTGCCGACCGTACTCGCCGAGGAAGACGACCAGAACGAAACGCGCCTGTTGCGCATGTTCAGGCCGCAGGATGGAACACGCCGATTGTTCAGGATCTTCCTCGCTTCGCTGGACAGGAGGTCAACCTTTTCGCGGCTTGTTTGTGGCCTGACCGAAGCGATCCACCAATACTGGCGTGCGGTGCTTCTTGCCTTGGTTGCGACCGCGGTACTCGTGCTGTCCGGCCCGTTGGTGCTGACCTGGCTCGGCTGGAGCACGCCGCCGCCTTACGGTTTCGACCTGCGCGTTGTCGGCCTCGGCTCGTGGGTCTTGGCGTTGCTGATCGCGCTCGTGTTCGCTGTGGCCTTGACGCTCTTTCTTGGGATTGTTTGGGACTTCCGCTGCGAACTGGTTCGGAACGGTTTCGGTTTGTGCCGAGGCTGGTCGGAAGAAGAACGCATGGACTCGCTGGACCTCGCCGGATTCCTGCATGCGTCCATCCAATTAGCCGCAGATCGGAATCCAATCGATGATCCGCCGTTGACGTTCGCGGACCTGCGCGACGCGCCGGGCCGCGCGGCCAACGTGCTCGGCCAGCCAAGTATCGGAGACGCCCCGCCCTCGATCAATCTGCAGGTTTATTCCACCAACCTCGCACATGGCCGGCCGTATCGCTTTCCGCTCGATCCAGCCGATGACATGGGTCGGCTGTTCTTCAGGGTCGACGATCTGAAGCCATACTTTCCGCAACCGATCCTGAACCATCTGGTTGGGTACGCGCTTCCGTACGGCTCGCAGACCATCTCCGATCCCGAGGCGAGCGCGGCGACCAAGCAGTATCTCGAACTACCAACGGATCGACTGCCGATTGTCGTGGCCGCGCGCCTGGCCATGAGCTTTCCTCTGTTGATCTCGGCAGTGCCGCTTTGGGCGATCGACTACGAAGCGCCAATAGAGAGCCGCGGGTTCGCCCCGTGTTGGATGTCAGATGGCGGACTGTGCTCAAACTTCCCGGGATCGCTCTGCAGAACCGCGGCAACCACCGCCCCAACCAGTGCGTGTGGCTGCCCGAAAAGCATTACGAAGGTCGGGGTGACACTTGGGACCGGTTCGCCGAATCCCAGGAGCCGCTCGGCCGGCTGGCCGGATTCCTGGTGAGCCTTTGGCTCGCAGCCTGGCGCTGGAACGACACGACGATGATGCGAATGCCCGGCGTGCGGGACCGCGTCGTTCGCATTTTCCTGGAGGAGGGCGAAGGCGGGGTCAACATCAAGATGTCGAAGCAGGCGATCGATGCTCTGACGCAGAAGTACGGCAAGCCCGCGGCCGCAGCGTTTCTGAGGAAGTTCGCTGACGACGGCAGCCCAGGCTGGCCTGAGCACCGCTGGGTGCGCTTCAACCGGTTGCTAATCGCGCTTCGACAACAGATCGAAGGCTTCAAATTTGCGGCCGATCTGGACCGCTACACGCAACCTCTGTGTGCCCAGATTGAGACGTCCCGCCAGACGGCTCCGCTGCGTGGGTCGGCGCGAGGGTGTCCATTGCCTTCCGAGAAATCCTTGAGCGACGAACAGGCAAGGGAGATGGAAGTTCTCGTCGCCGCGTTGTCGGAACTCGAGGTGAGTTTTCACAAGGCAGGCGATCACAGACCCTATGTCGCCGTGCCGCGGCCAAGCCTGCGCGTGCGGCATCCGACTTAGATGAATCTTGGCTGGCTTAGTTTTCACCTGGCGGCCGACATGCAAATTTGGTCGGTGGTTACGCGGTGGTTTCTCAAAAGAGAATCGCCTTGGTGATTGTCAAACCGCCCAAAAAATTCATAGTAACTTCAGTATCTTGTATGGTGCCACAAACAGGATTCGAACCTGTGACCCCGTCATTACAAATGTGCGTGCTTCTTCAACCGAAACGCTAGTGCGACGAGCAGCCCGCCTACGATCACGGCATAAGTGCCGATTTACCCAGACTAGCGCGAGCGCCCCGCACCCTGAGCCAACATCACGCCGATGCCAAACAGCACCGAGATTATGCCACCTAGGATTAGGAGCCACTCGTTGTCGATCTCCTTGCGCAGCTGAATCGCGCCTATGATCTGAAACACCCCGGTCGCGATCGCCCAGCCAGCAAGGAAAAACAGGAGTACGAGGGCACTAAGGGCTGGCATCAGGAACGTTAGGAGCCCCGCCGCGGTCCCAAGGAGGCAGACAATGACCAGCCACCAGCGTGGCGCCGGCGCGCCACCGGTAATGGCGGCAATGACTGCCAGCACACCGTCCACCAGCGCAAAGGCGCCGTAGAACAGAATCAACGTCAACAGTGTTATGCTAGGCCAAGCGAAAGCGAGCACACCGAAGATGATCGCCGCGATGACACGCAATAACAATGCAAATTCGGCTTCCGCCGGAATGATCGACCTAACCAAGGCATCGCCTTAAACCGAAAACGGAATTTTAGGATCTCGAGCCCGGCGCTGGGCGTTTGGAAACTTGCTGCAACCCAATTTCCATGGCGGCTCCGGCTGAAATGCTGTGCCTTGGTGCAAAGAAGACAGGATGGTCATGTTGAGCGGACCGCACTTTCATACAGGTCAAGGTGCGGCTTTGGCCGAGGTTGGACGCTAGGACAGCCTTATGGAAACAGCCGTGGGATGTCCGCTCCGGTCAAACTGAGAAGTGGCGCTGCCAATCGCTCACAAACCCCAGCAGACAAGTTCGCGGAATATGTTGCAGCGATCAGTTGAACCCGCCGCCGCATAACGGAAATTGACCGGCTCTGTGCAAAAATCATGATTTTTGCACGAATTCGTTGACCCATATAAACTGCGCCTTTATGCTGTGCATATTATATGTGCGAAATGGAGGGCGATATGACGGTCTATGGATACGCGCGGGTGAGCACCGACAGCCAATCTTTATCCGCCCAATTAGCCGAACTCAAAGCCGCCAAATGCGCCAAGATATTTCAGGAGAAGATCAGCGGTGCGCGGTCCGACCGCAAGCAACTTACGCGCCTGATGGCGGGCCTGGCAAAGGGGGATGTTTTGATCGTCACCCGTCTCGATCGACTGGCGAGGTCCACACGCGATCTTCTCAATCTGCTGGGGACGATCGCCGAGAAAGGGGCGGGGTTTAAATCTCTGAGAGACACCTGGGCAGACACCACGACGGCGCATGGCCGCTTGATGCTGACCGTTTTGGGTGGTCTCGCCGAGTTCGAGCGCGAACTAATCCGGACGCGGACCGGCGAAGGGCGTGAGCGTGCCAAGGCCCGTGGGGTCGTCCTTGGTCGAAAGCCGAAGCTATCACCCCATCAGCGGAGGGAGGCTTTGGCTCGGCGAGAGGCGGGAGAGGTCCTGACCGATATCGCACGGACATATAATGTTAGCCATTCTACGATTTCGCGCCTCTAAGCCAGGCGCCGAAGGCTTTCGACCGCGCCTAGCGGCCCGCTTACGTCATAGGTCACCTCCCCACTCATTGGGGCATTATTCACTGCCCGGATGAGGTAGGACCAGTAGATGTCTGGTGCACGGGAGAATTATTAAGCGAAACTGTTCGTATCTCTCAACGGAGAGTGTGCCCAAATCTGTGAGGACGTTTGAAATGATGAAGCAAATTTTGAAGGCTGGTCCGAACCAAATGGAAACACTGCGGCGGCTTAGAACAGAGGCAGCGGCAATCGACAAGGACGTAACGGTTCGTAGCGAGCGAATTAGACAGACGAGGGATTTTCGTATCCGCTTCTGGTTTCGTGAAAAAACGATGGAACAGCGATTCGCTGCATCACAGCATTCGGATCCATCACACTCAGGCGCGAGCGGCGACAAAACGAGCTGAGTGGGACGTCAGACGGTCGGCACTGGCACATCTGCTAAGACCGAGGAAGACCCGACACCAGCGTCAGCATTTCTGTGCGAAATCCCTCGCTATTTGCACGATCTCTCGCGACGGCGTGCCAAAGCTTACGAACCTCACATCAAGTCCAGAACTCGACATCATTGCTAGTGCTCGACGGATAGCGGCGTTGATCCATTCAGCTTCGTTGCCAAAGGCTTCTCCGCCAAGCAATGTGAGCAGAACAACTCGGTGCCCAAATGCGGTGAGTAGACACCCGACCTAGGAGAAAGATAACATTCCGCTGTCGTGAGTGAGGGAATGTTGCGTCCGTGATCCAAGCCAGAGATTCTGATGGCCGAATACTGGGTAAAGCTCGCTGATATTGAAGACTGGCAGCGCGAGCCCGGTCGGTGAAAGAGAAGGGCACGAATAAAGAGGCCGCCAACTCAGGCGGCCCGCTTCATTTCAATATTCGATCGTGATTTTGATTTGTTCGGGGCGCTTGTCTGCTATCGCCGCCTTACGGAGGTAGATATCGCCGAGAAGCGATCCCTCTCGATCTCCATGAATATAGGCTCCGGCGCCGTTCACCTCTCTATATCGAAAGGTGCCTTCCGTCTCATCAAAGAATCGAACTACCACCTGCTTTCTCATTGATCGCCCCCATTAGTTTCGCGGTCCGTTCTCAGCATTTCTACGTAGACATATCCGGGCGGTGATAACATCTCGTTAGCACCGGGGTGGTGCCAGCTACTGTTGCGTTGCGCCGTACACTTTTGAGCCGACCTAATGCTCCCGCGAGGCCAATGAAAATGCCTTGAATTGTCTTTCTTGAATTGATGCCCGTTTCGACGGATTTGCTCCTGTTTCCCAACTTTCTGCCAGTTCATACCTTTCGCCATGAACGCTTCCTGTTGCTCTAGTGCATAAGACTGAACACGTTCAATATAATGCATTTATGGTATATGGCAAAGGGTATTGCAGTGGCTCGCTCAGTGAGCCATAAGGAGTGTGGGGCCAGCTGCCCGCTTTAGATGCCGCGGGCGCGGCTTCGAAAAATTACAAAATAACATAATTATCAATGAGTTAATCAAATGCCGGAACCAAGAAGGGAAGAGCAGAAAAGAGACGTCATTCTTCGCGTCGCACAAGGCCTTTTTGAATCGGGACAGTCAGTCAGCGTCCGAAAAATCGCCGAAAAGGCGGGCGTCGCAGATGGTTTGCTTACGCACCATTTCGGCTCCTATGCGGGCCTCGTTGCAGAGCTGACTGCTATCCTGAACAAGCGCGAGGCCAAAGAGCTCAAGAATTTTCAAGCCAATGCCGGAAGTTCGCCGTTGGAGATCGCCTTGGATTTCTTCAGGAGATTGGCGGAACAGGACCTTCACCCGAAGAACCGTCGTCTTCGGCGAATGTCCTGTAGAATGAGCTGGGACTGGAGCATGTCGGACGAGTCGAAGCTTGCGGGGAGCATTACAGAACTTCTAAAGCCGCTGTGGAACGCGCTCATACCCGTGCTTCTGCCCGTACTCCAGATTTACGTAAAGGAAGACGATTTAGTAATGACGCTTTGGGCAATCTATTTGCTGCCCCTTCGACTCGCGCTAAGCAACACGCTCCTTCCACCGAGCGTCGTCGATACGACAGAAAACTTGGTGGACGCCATCATCAAAGACATCGAACCAAAGTTCAGCCTAATCCTGGGTCAAAAGAATCTCGGCGCTTAAAGTAGCATCAGAAACGAGCGCGGTAGCCAAAGAACATTAATGGAGGGGCGATGTGACGGTCTATGGATATCCTTGGTCGCAAGCCCAAGCTAACTGGCCATCAGCGGCGGGAGGCAATCGCTCGCCGCGAGGCGGGAGAGGTGCTAACAGACATTGCGCGGTCGTATAATGTCAGCCACAGCACGATCAGCCGATTGAGCTGATAGCACCAATCGCAATACAGAGTTCGTGCGGACAGCAACCGCTCGATACGGGGAACAGATGCTAACAGGTGAATTGCAGAAGCGATCGATCGAACCGTGAGTTGATGAACACGAAGCATTTGAAACGTATTTTCGGGGCAGATTCACATGAACGCGGTTGAGATCGAGGAAGCTATCTCAGCTCTCGCCGAGCAAGTGTTCGATGCGGCCGAGTTTCCATTCGCGTTCCTTCAAGCTTTTGGCAACAAGGACACGACAATCAAACGCCTGCGCAAGGGCGAGTCGAACAAGTCCGACCTAGGCGGCGTCCTTCAAACCAACAACATCCATATCGCCGTCGCCGCCCCCGGTGAGGTCACGAAGACGCTTGCCGCGCTCAAGGCCAGCCCGGCGACCGCCCGAGCCAAGGCTAAATTCGTTCTCGCGACCGATGGAGAGACCTTCGAGGCCGAGGACTTGGCGAGCGGCGAGACGGTCGCCTGCGCCTATGCCGACTTCCCGAACCATTTCGGCTTCTTCCTGCCGCTTGCCGGGATCACCACCGTCAAACAGGTTTGAAGCCCGACGGAACTCGAGCGAAAAGCGCATTGAGAGACAGCTTGTGAACGTCTGGAAATGGAGTGACTAATGGGCACAGGAGATACGTATTCG
>WNFJ01025745.1_pt1 | contig 11953 bp, 19 predicted proteins | sample 5400461 | NCBI WGS metagenome assembly WNFJ01 (sample SAMN13153349, study PRJNA577476) | soil metagenome | isolation source: 115 cm saprolite on Douglas fir-dominated hillslope | place: USA:California | collected 2013-09-17
ATGGCAAAGAAGAAATTTGAGCGAACGAAACCCCACGTGAACGTGGGAACGATTGGGCACATCGACCATGGCAAAACGACCTTGACGGCGGCCATCACCAAAGTGCTGGCCAGCGCCAGCGCCGCCAACAAGTACGTGGCCTTCGACCAGATCGACAAAGCGCCCGAGGAGCGCGAGCGGGGCATCACCATCGCCATCGCCCACGTGGAATACGAGACGGCCAAGCGCCACTACGCGCACGTGGACTGCCCCGGCCACGCCGACTACATCAAGAACATGATCACCGGAGCGGCCCAGATGGACGGAGCCATCCTGGTGGTCAGCGCGCCGGACGGCCCCATGCCGCAGACGCGCGAGCACGTCCTGCTGGCGCGGCAAGTGGAAGTGCCGGCCATGGTGGTCTTCCTCAACAAAGTGGACATGATGGACGACGAGGAACTCTTAGAACTGGTGGAGTTGGAGGTACGCGAACTCTTGAGCAAGCAGCAGTTCCCCGGCGACGACGTCCCCGTCATCCGTGGCTCGGCCCTCAAAGCCCTGGAGAGCCAGGGCGACCTGTCGCGAAACGACGCGGAGGCCGCCTGCATCTGGGAGTTGATGGACGCCGTGGACAACTACATCCCCACCCCCGTGCGCGCCACCGACAAACCGTTCTTGATGCCCATCGAAGACGTGTTCGGCATCAAAGGCCGCGGCACCGTGGGCACCGGGCGCATCGAGCGCGGGGTGGTCAAGACGGGCGACAGCGTGGAGCTCGTGGGCATGAAAGAGGAGACGCGCAGCGTGGTGGTGACGGGGGAGGAGATGTTCCAGAAGACGCTGGATCAGGGCATCGCCGGGGACAACGTGGGTTGCCTCTTGCGCGGCATCGAGCGCAGCGACATCGAGCGAGGGCAGGTGCTGGCCAAACCGGGCTCCATCAAGCCGCACAAAGTGTTCCAGGCGCAGGTGTACGTGCTCTCCAAGGAAGAGGGGGGGCTACCGACCGCAGTTCTACGTGCGCACCACCGACGTGACGGGAGCCATCCGCTTGCCGGAGGGGGTGGAGATGGTGATGCCGGGGGACAACATCGAAATGACGGTGGAGTTGATCCAGCCGGTGGCCATGGAAGAGGGAGTCAAATTCGCCATCCGCGAGGGGGGTCGCACCGTGGGCGCCGGCATCTGCACCCGCGTCGAACGCTAGCATTGTTGACTGAAGGGGCGCGATAAATCGCGTCCCTTCTAAGGAGAAAGAAATGGCTACAGGAGCAAAACAGCGGATTCGCATTCGCTTGAAAGCATACGATCACCGCATTCTCGACCAGTCGGCGATGCAGATTGTAGACACGGCGCAGCAGACCGGGGCGCGCGTCTCAGGCCCGATTCCGCTGCCCACCGAAATCGACAAATATACGGTGATGCGCTCGCCTTTTATTGATAAAGATGCGCGCGAACAATTCGAGATGCGCACGCACAAGCGCCTGATTGATATTATTGAGCCGACCAACAAGACGGTTGAGGCGTTGACACGATTGAATCTGCCCGCAGGCGTGGATATCGAGATCAAGCTGTAAGGGTACATGTGTAGGGACGCGATTTATCGCGTCCATCAACCTACGCACATTGATCAAGTGTAATCCTACAGCAGAGAAGAGAGGAAAGGATATGCTCAGTGGATTGTTGGGCAGAAAAGTCGGCATGACTCAGGTATTTGGGCCAAATGGAACGGTAATACCAGTTACCGTTATAGAAGCTGGCCCGTGCTTTGTGACACAGATCAAGACGACTGCCCATGATGGTTATGAAGCTGTCCAGATTGGCTTTGAGCAGGAGAGATTGAAGAAAGCCACACGTCCAGAACTGGGACATCTGGGACATAGCCTGCCATTGTTGAAAGGTCAGCGCAAGCGCTTGCAGACATACCAGCAAGAGCAGCGTGGCAAGAAGACGACCGGCGAAGCAGGCGGAGAGGAAGCCGCGCCCGTTGCGACCAAAGATAAACAAATCGAGAAGTTGCTCAAGGTATCGCAAAACCGCCAGCGCCGTCCGGGACCCGAACTGGGACCGTTCAAGGTACTGCGCGAGGTGGACTTGCGCGAGGGCGCGAGCCTGGAGGGAATAGAACTCGGCGCAAAGTTTGATGCCGGTCTTTTTACCGTCGGTGAGTCGGTCGATATTGTTGGAACTTCCAAAGGTAAAGGGTTCCAGGGAGGTGTCAAACGGCACGGCTTCAGTGGCGGCCCTAAAACACACGGACAATCAGACCGCACCCGCGCGCCTGGCTCGATTGGCTCCGGCACAACGCCAGGACGGGTGCTTAAAGGCACGCGCATGGCCGGTCATATGGGAAATGCCCGTGTGACGATGAAGAAACTGCAAGTGGTTCAAGCTGATCCTGAGCGTAATCTGCTGCTCGTCAAGGGTTCCGTCCCTGGCGCGATTGGCGGGTTGCTCATGATTAAGAAGCATGTGATGAGGTAACCGAAATGCCCTCGACTACAGTATATAACATGGCTGGTGAAGCCGTAGAACAGCTCGAACTGAGCGAGCAGGTGTTCGGAGTTATCCCCAACGTGGCGGTACTCCACCAGGTTGTGACCGCGCAGCTGGTGAATCGCCGTCAAGGCAATGCTTCGACCAAAACTCGCAGTGAGGTATCGGGCGGGGGGAGAAAACCCTATAAACAAAAAGGCACAGGCCGCGCTCGCCAGGGCAGCACACGCTCCCCGCAGTTCCGGCATGGTGGCACGGTATTTGGCCCTAAGCCGCACACCTATCATCATGATGTGCCTAAAAAGATGCGTCGCCTGGCGATCAAGTCGGCTCTCTCCGACAAGGTCGCGAATGAGCAGTTGATTGTTGTCAACCAGCTGAACATGGAGACCCCGCGCACCAAAGACATGATCGACTTGCTTGGTCGCCTGCCGGTGGAAGGCAAAAAGGTGTTGATGATGCTGCCGCAACGCGATGAAAACATCGTGCTCTCCACGCGCAACATTCCGTATGCCAAAGTGCAGCATGTCTCTTCGATTAACGTCATCGAGCTGCTCAAGCATGACTTCGTGATTATGCCGAGGCAGACGGTGCGCTGGATCGAACTGGTCTTTGGCGAAGGGCTGAGTGCGGACGAAGCAACCCAGAAGATTGCTGACCAACCGGAAGCTGAAGAGACGGAAGAGGCCGACGAGTCCGCGGAAGTCGCAGAGACTGAAGAGTCAACTGACGGCGAGGAGGAATAAACTGTGGAGATCACAGAAATACTGCGTAACGGTATTATCACCGAAAAAACGGTGCGCTTGCAGGAGAAGTACAACCAGTACACCTTCAAGGTGGCGTTGACCGCGAACAAGATCGAGATTCGCCGCGCAGTTGAGGCCATGTTCAAAGTGCATGTCGTCTCAGTCAATGTTATGCGGATGCCTGGCAAGGCGCGCATGATCCGGCGAAGAGGCACCGCTCCTCGGCCTATACAGGCCCGCGAGTGGAAGAAAGCGATTGTCACCCTGGCTCAGGGCGATTCAATCGATACGTTAAAGGCTTAAAGGAGTGTTGAGAGATGCCAATTAGACAGTACCGACCAACATCTCCTGGCCGTCGCGGCATGTCGGTTTCGACATTCGAGGAGATAACCAAAACCAAACCAGAGAAATCGCTGGTGGTCAAATTAGAGAAGCCCGCGGGGCGCAATAACCAGGGTAAGATTACCGTGCGCCATCGCGGCGGCGGCGCGAAACGTGCTTATCGATTGATTGATTTTAAGCGTAACAAGTTGGGCGTTCCCGCGAAAGTGGCCGCCATTGAATACGATCCGAACCGTTCGGCGCGTATCGCCCTGCTGCATTACCTGGATGGTGAGAAACGCTATATTCTCGCCCCCGTGGGTTTGAAGGTGGGCGATAAGGTGGTGGCCGGGCCAGAGGCTGATATCAAGCCGGGCAACGCGCTTCCCCTGAAAAACATCCCGACCGGTACCACCATTCACAACGTTGAGTTGACGAGGGGACGCGGCGGCCAGATGGTGCGAGGCGCGGGCGCGGGCGCGCAGTTGATGGCGAAAGAGGGCGATTACGCCCAGTTGCGCCTGCCATCGGGCGAGCAGCGCCGGGTACATATCTTGTGCATGGCTACCATCGGACAGGTGGGCAATGTCGATCACGAGAACCGCAGCATCGGCAAGGCCGGGCGAGCGCGGCACATGGGCCGTCGGCCTACGGTGCGCGGCTCGGCGATGAACCCGCGCGACCATCCTCATGGTGGTGGCGAGGGGCGTTCCCCCATCGGCGGTCAGCCGCAGACGCCCTGGGGCAAGCCTGCGATGGGTTATAAAACGCGCAACAATAAACGCACCGACAAATATATTGTGCGCGGTCGCAATGCTGGCAGGAGGAAGTAGCACATGTCACGCTCAAGAAAGAAAGGGCCGTACATTCACGAATCGCTTCGTAAGAAGGTACTGGCTATCATCAAAAGCGGCGACCGCCGCGTCATCAAGACCTGGTCGCGCGCTTCCACGATCTTCCCCCAGATGGTGGGGATGACGATTGGCGTCCATAATGGCAAAACCCATGTGCCTATCTATATTACTGAAAATATGGTGGGTCACAAGTTGGGCGAGTTTGCCCCCACGCGGCACTTCCGGGGCCACGCGGGCGGTAAGAGTGAGAAGACCACGTCGGTCCGCTGAGGTGAAAGATGCAAGTCAGGGCTATTGCTAAAGACATCGGTATTCCGCCGCGCAAGATGCGTCTGGTCACTAATGCGGTGAAAGGGCTTCGCGTAAACGAGGCTCTGGCATATCTTCAATTTATGCCCCAGGCGGGCGCGCAGCCTGTCAGTAAAGTGGTCGCGTCAGCAGCAGCGAACGCGGAAAACAACTACAACCTGGATCCCGATGAACTGTACATTCTGAATATTATGACGGATGACGCGCGGCGAGAACCGCGTACTAAAGCGCGTCCGCATGGCCGGGCAGCGCGAATCCTGCGCCGCTACTGCCATGTTACGGTGATTGTCTCAAACGACCCGGCTGACGCCGGCAACAGGAGACGCTAAGAAGGAGGACACTTTTGGGACACAAAGTGCATCCCATAGGTTTCAGGCTCGGCGTCGTAAAAAGCTGGCAATCTCGCTGGTACGCCGAACGTGATTATAAGAACCTGCTGGCGGAAGATTTTAAGCTGCGCAAAATGATCCAGAAAGAATTGGCGAATGCGTCCATCTCTAAAATTGAGATCGAACGCGCCGCCGCCAACCAGGTCACGATCATTATCCATACCGCGAAACCGGGCATTGTGATCGGCAAGAGCGGCGAAAAAGTGGATAAGCTGCGCGCCTTGCTTGAGAAAGAGACCAGGAAGCGCGTGCGCCTGAACATTATCGAGATTCGTCAGCCGGAACTGGACGCCTACCTGGTTGGTCGCAGCATTGCGGAACAACTGGAGAAGCGTGTCTCGTTCCGCCGCGCCATGAAACAGGCGGTACAGCGCACTATGCGCGCCAACGCCAAAGGCATTCGCGTGGTGTGTGGAGGAAGACTGGGTGGGGCAGAAATTGCTCGCACAGAGAAAGAAATCGAGGGGAAAATTCCCCTGCACACGCTGCGCGCTGACATTGATTATGGTCTGGCAGAGGCGCACACCACTTTTGGTGTGATCGGTATCAAAGTCTGGATTTATAAGGGTGATGTGCTTCCCAGCAAACGCCGCGAAGTGACGGAGGCTGCGACTGAAACGTTCACCACTCACGAGCGTACCGAAGGTGGCGAGCGCCGCGGCGACCGCCGCCCGCAGCGCAGCGGCCCACGCAGTGACCGTCCGCAGGGCGAGCGAGCGCCGCGCGGTGATCGTCCACAGGGCGAGCGGCCATCACGTCCGCAGGGCGAGCGAGCGCCACGCGGCGACCGCCCTCAGGGTGAGCGAGCGCCACGCCCGCAAGGTGATCGTCCACAGGGTGAGCGTCAGCCACGCAGTGAGCGAGCGCCGCGCCCGCAAGGTGAGCGACCAGCACGCCCACAAGGCGACCGTCCGGCGCGTTCACAGGGTGAACGCGCCGCCCGACCACCGCGCGCCGGGAAATCTGATGAGGTAGCTGAGACGCCACAGGCTCCCGTATCTGAGCCGGAGACTCAGGCACCGCAGACTCCACCAGAGCCGCAAGTCTCACAGGCACCAGAGACAGGCGCTAGCGAGAGCGAGTAGAGGAGAATCGAAGCCATGTTACTGGCACCGTCACGATATAAGTACCGCAAACAGCATCGCGGTCGTATGAGAGGAACCGCCCAGCGTGGTAACACCCTCGCCTTTGGCGAGTTCGGCTTACAGTCATTGGAGCCATGCTGGTTAGAAGCTCGCCAGATCGAAGCCGCCCGTATTGCGCTCACCCGCTTCATGAAGCGTGGTGGCAAGGTATGGATCCGCGTCTTCCCTGATAAGCCGATTACCGCCAAACCCGCCGAGACCCGCATGGGTAGCGGTAAAGGTGCGGTCGATCACTATGTCTCGGTTGTCAAACCCGGACGCATTATCTTCGAGATTGGCGGCGTAAGCGAAGAAGTCGCGCGAGAAGCAGTTCGCCTGGCAAGTCACAAATTGCCGGTTAAAACGCGCTTCTTGACACGAGGGGAGGCCGAAAGTGCCGAAGGCTAAAGAGCGTCGCAAACAGATTAGTGAATTTAATGCCGGCGAGGCGCAGCGTGAGTTGAAAGATTTGCGTATGAAGCTCTTCAATCTGCGCCTGCAGCAGCAGCGCGGTGAGGTCAAGAACAACCGCGTGTTTACGCAGACGCGCAAAGATATTGCTCGTGTCCTGCACCGGTTGTCACAATTGGAGGCTGAGGTATGACACAGCAAGCAGCGCAGACTGCAAAAGCAAAACCACAGGCACGCCACCAGCAGAAGGAAGGCGTTGTCATCAGCAATAAAATGGACAAAACCATTGTTGTTGAGGTCGTATCGCTGAAACGGCATCGTATCTACAAGCGCACCTATAAGCAATCCAAACACTTCTACGCGCACGATGCAGAGAATAGCTGCCAGATCGGCGACCGGGTGCGCATCGAGGAGACGCGCCCACTGAGCAAGTTGAAACGCTGGCGACTGGTTGAAATCGTGAAGCTAGGCAGCGGCGTGGTCCCGGTGAATGAATTGTTGGCCGGGGTTGATCCAGACCTGACCTCCGCTGATTCCGACGAGGACGCCGGGGGTGGGGAAGAGGAAGCATAAGGAGAAACCACCATGATTCAGCCACAGACACGCTTAAAAGTCGCCGATAACACCGGCGCGAAAGAACTTATGTGCATCCGCGTCATGAGCGGTTCTGCCAAGCGCTATGCGGAAGTCGGGGATGTGATCAAAGCCTCGGTCAAGCAGGCGGCTCCCAACGGGCAGGTAAAAAAGGGAGAGGTGGTCAACGCCGTAGTTGTGCGTGTGGCAAAGGAGTATGCGCGCTCTGATGGCTCGCATATCCGCTTTGACGAGAACGCCGCCGTCATTATCGCGGCGGGCAATAACCCGCGTGGCACCCGCATCTTTGGACCGGTGGCCCGCGAATTGCGCGAACGAAATTTTATGAAAATCATCTCGCTCGCGCCCGAAGTGTTGTAGGGACTCGATGTAGGGACGCGATAAATCGCGTCCGCCAGGGTCGGCATAACGTAACCCTGGTGGTTCTGCGTTGAAGTTTGTCGTCTCGCGAGTACGGCAAAGACAAACGTAAGAGGGAAAGTATGGCAATCAAAGAAAAAGAGAAAAAGCCTCTCCATCTTGCCAAGATGAATATCAAGAAGGGTGATACCGTCTTGATTACTACCGGCAAGGATAAGGGGAAAAGAGGCACCGTTTCGCGGGCGTTGCCGCAGGTCAACAAGATCATTGTTGAAGGCCTCAACATAGCGAAAAAGCATATTCGCCCGCAGGGTCAGACTCGTCAGGGCGGCGTCATCGAGAAAGCGATGCCGCTACAGGTTTCAAACACTATGCTGATCTGCACTGAGTGTGGCGAACCCACGCGCGTGGGGCATGAACGCCGGCCGGTAGGCGCGGATCAGAAAGTGCGCGTTGTGCGAGTCTGCAAGAAGTGCCACAAGATCATTGAGGATCGGACGAGGAAGGAGTAGTTAAAGGATGGCATCGAGACTGAAAGTAAAATACAAGGAAGAGATCATGCCGGCCCTGCAAAAGGAGTTTAACTACACCAATCCGATGCAGGTGCCGGGCGTCCACAAGGTTGTTATCAATATCGGCATGGGCGAAGCCATCCAGAATGCGAAAGCCATGGATGCCGCCGTCTCCGACCTGGCCACCATCACTGGCCAGCGCCCGGTCATCACGCGCGCCAAACGTTCCGTCGCCACTTTCAAACTGCGCGAAGGAATGCAGATTGGCTGCATGGTCACACTGCGCGGCGACCGCATGTACCATTTTCTTGATAAACTGATGAACGTCGCTCTGCCGCGCTTGCGCGACTTCCAGGGTGTTTCGACTGACGCATTCGACGGCCGCGGCAACTATACCCTGGGGTTGAAAGAACAACTGGTCTTTCCTGAAATCGACTACGACAAAGTCGATAAAGTTCGCGGTATGGAAGTAAGTATTGTGACAACGGCTCGCACCGATGAAGAGGGGCGACGGCTGCTCAAGTTAATGGGTATGCCCTTTAAGAAATAACGCTGGAGAGTGCAATGGCAAAAATCTCAATGATCGTGAAGTCGCAGCGCAAGCCCAGGTATAAAGTGCAGCAGCACAACCGCTGCCAACTCTGTGGGCGACCGCGTGCCTATATGCGCAAATTCGGCCTGTGCCGTATCTGCTTTCGCGAGAGAGCTTTGCGCGGTGAGCTGCCTGGCGTAACGAAGTCGAGCTGGTAATCGGAGGATGATGTTTCATGAACATGACTGATCCTGTCGCGGATATGCTTACCCGTATTCGCAATGCGGTTGCAGCGCGGCACACTCGCGTTTCCATCCCGGCTTCGAAAATGAAGCTGGCTATCGCTCGTGTCCTGAAGGATGAGGGATATATTAAAGATATAGAAATCCTGACGGATAACGCGCAAGGGACGATACGCCTGACGCTGCGCTATGTTGAAAAGCAGCCGGTGCTGACGCAATTGAAGCGTGTCAGCAAGCCTGGCTTGCGTGTGTATACCAAACGGGCAGCTATCCCCCGCGTGCGTGGCGGCCAGGGTATTGCCATACTTTCAACGCCACAAGGTCTCATGACGGGCCATCGCGCCTACATGCAGGGGCTTGGCGGTGAAGTCGTTTGCTATGTCTGGTAGGCAGGAGGAATAAGATGTCTCGTATTGGACGTGCTCCAATCTCTGTGCCGCCAAAGGTGCAGGTGACCTGGACCGATGAAAACTACGTGACGGTCAAAGGTCCCAAAGGTGAACTGTCATCTCAGGTGAACCCTGCTTTGACCTTGAGCCTGGAAAATGGAACGCTGACCGTGTCGCGCCCATCGGATAGTAAAGAACATAAAGCCATACATGGCCTCTATCGCACCCTCGTCAACAATATGATTGAAGGGGTGACGAAGGGCTATACCAAACAGCTTGAAATTCATGGCGTAGGCTATCGCGCCGCGAAAGTGGGAGAGAACCTGGTGATCCAGGTGGGATATTCCCATCCCGTCGAGGTGCAACCTCCCAGTGGCATTTCTTTCACGATCGATGGCGTAGACCCGGCCACCAAGGCGACAAAGCTGAGTGTCGGTGGCATAGATAAGCAACTGGTCGGTGAGGTTGCCGCGAAAATTCGCCGCGTGCGCAAGCCCGAACCCTACAAGGGCAAGGGTATTCGTTACGCGGGTGAGGCGATCCGCCGCAAGGCCGGCAAAGCTGGAAAAGTCGGTGGTAAGAAGAAATGATTAAAAGATTTAACGCAAATAAAGCGCGTCTCAAGCGGCATTACCGCATGAGGAATCACCTGGAAGGCACGACCACTCGCCCACGCTTGAGCGTCTTCCGCAGCGGCGTGCATATCTACGCCCAGGTCATCGACGATACAACGGGCCGCACGCTGGTTGCTGCCTCATCCCTGGATCAGACTCTGCGCGACTTTAAGCCTGTGAAGAAACAGACTCCTGCCGCGCAAGTGAAAGGGGAGCAGGTCGAAGAAATGGCCGCCTCGGCTGCCCCCGTCAAAGGCAAAGGCGCGAAAGTGGAGAAAGCCCCCGCCAAAGGCGCTCAGCCGCAAAAAGGGCTACAGGGCAAAGGTGGCAGGCCCGGTACTCAAAGCAAGACTGTTCTGCCCAGCGCGCAGAAGGGCGAGAAAAAGACGCCGGTAGAGGCCCTCGCCTCCATCGCGGACAACCGCAAAGTGGCGCTGGCGCGTGAAGTTGGCAAGCTGATCGCTCAGCGTGCAAAAGAGAAGGGTGTCAGTCGGGTCGTCTTTGATCGTGGTGGCTACGCCTATCATGGGCGCGTAGCTGCGCTTGCAGAAGGCGCTCGTGAAGTCGGCCTGGAATTTTAGGCCACGAGGGGAGCAAGGTGTATAGATGCCAAGAATAGATGCGTCAAAACTGAATCTTGAAGAGACCGTCGTACAGGTTCGGCGCGTTTCCAAAGTTGTCAAAGGTGGTCGCCGTTTTAGCATTCGCGCGCTCGTGGTCGTCGGAGATCGCAGTGGCCATGTCGGCTTTGGCCTGGGCAAGGCTGCTGAATATACCGAAGCCATCCGCAAGGGTGTCGAAGATGCCAAGAAGCACCTGATCGAGGTTCCTCTGGTGGGGGCCACCATTCCTTTTATGGTCAAGCACCGCTTCGGTGCCTCGGAAGTGCTGCTCAAACCGGCGGCTCCTGGCACTGGCGTCATCGCCGGTGGTGCCGTGCGCGCAGTAGTTGAGGCTGTCGGCATCCGCGATATCCTCACCAAGTCGCTGGGAAGCACCAACCCCGCCAATACGCTGCAGGCGTGCGTAGGAGGGCTACAGGAACTGCGTTCTGCCGAGGCCGAAGCTGCGCTGCGCGGCAAGGTCGTCAGCGAGATCGTTGGCAAAAAGCAGGCCGAACGGCTGGTCCTCGCAGCCGCCAACGCCGCCGAGCAGGCGGCTCAGGCGCGTTCCGTTCGCGAAGAAGAATCGCGTGAGAACCGCCCGGGCTCCGGGCGCGGCAGAGGCGGGCGCGAAGGCGGTGATCGGGGTGATCGACGCGGCGGAACGCGCCTGAGCCGCCTGCTCGGCGGCGTTAGCGGCTGCGACGACCAGCCGTTCGGCCTGCTTCTTGCCAACGATCTCGCTAACGACCTTGCCGCGCAGCGCAGCTTCGGCCTCGGCAGAACGCAGTTCCTGTAGCCCTCCTACGCACGCCTGCAGCGTATTGGCGGGGTTGGTGCTGCTCGATTGGGTGTCCCCAGGATCAGAAGGATACCATTCGCGCCCTGGGACTGCGCAAGTTGCAGCATACGGTGGAACACGAAGATAATCCTGCTGTGCGCGGCATGATTAGAAAAGTGATTCACCTGGTACAGGTAGAGGAAGTAATACATGAAACTGTCTGATTTGCGACCAGCTCCTGGTTCGCACAAAGCTAAAAAGCGAGTTGGCCGCGGGCACGGCTCCGGTCGGGGTAAAACCGCCGGACGTGGTACCAAAGGCCAGAAGGCTCGCACCGGTGGAACGATACATCGCGCCTTTAATGGCGGCCAGACACGCCTGTCCAAGCGTCTGCCTTTCCTGCGCGGACTTGGCAACAGCAACTACGCTTTCCGCAAAAACTATGCCATTGTGAACGTAGCTGACCTGGCGCGTTATGAAGCCGGTGCAGAGGTTACTCCCGCCGAACTGGCTGCAAGGGGGCTGATGACCTCAACTGAAAGCGAAGGGTTAGTGAAAATTCTCGGCAATGGCGAACTCGATCGCGCGCTGACCGTGCGCGCGCACAAGTTCTCGGAAAGCGCGCGCGACAAAATCGTGGCCGCTGGCGGAACCGTTGAGATCATTCCAACCAAAGTGTACGAGAAAACGAAGAGACG
>WNFJ01254519.1_pt1 | contig 11951 bp, 13 predicted proteins | sample 5400461 | NCBI WGS metagenome assembly WNFJ01 (sample SAMN13153349, study PRJNA577476) | soil metagenome | isolation source: 115 cm saprolite on Douglas fir-dominated hillslope | place: USA:California | collected 2013-09-17
CGCGCCCGTGGACCTCCGATCGAGCAACGAGATCTTCGTCGAGGTGTTTGATCAGAACTGGTCGCTCGTCTATTCGACCGGCGTCCTGAACGGCGCCACCCCAGCGATCGCCCAGGCGCTGCGCAGCGGAGCGTCGCACGGTGCGTTCGACACCGAATTAGGCCTGCGCCTGTACGCCCGCCAATTCAGCAGCGGTTTCGTGGTGACGGGGCAGTCGACGCGCGTACCCCAATCGAACCTGTCGGGTGTCCTCGGGTTTCTCGTCATCTCCGGTGTCCCGACCCTGATCGCGGCGCTGATCGGTTCATGGCTTGTCGCCGGCCGTGCGTTGAAGCCGCTGAAGGATGTCGCCGGCGCAGCAGACGAAATCGGCCGGACTCGTGACTTTGGCCGCCGGCTCCCCGTACGTCGCAGCCGCGATGAGGTCGCGCTGCTTTCGACAAGCTTCAATCGGATGCTGGATCAGCTCAAGGACGCGTACGACTCTCAACGGCGATTCGTCGCGGATGTTTCGCACGAGCTGCGGACGCCGCTGACCACCATCCAGGGCAACGCCGGCCTGCTCGCGCGGGGTCCATCTGTCTCCGACGAGGTGCGTCGAGCGGCCGCTGAGGACATGAGCGCAGAGACAGCACGCATGACGCGCCTTGTCGATCGGATGCTCACATTGGCCCGAGCCGACGCGGGCATGAACCTCGGGCTTGCCCCTGTCGAGCTGGGCAACCTCGTCACCGAGGTATGCCGGCAGGCTCGAACCGTACACATAGATCGCGTGCTGGAATGCGCAGCGGTCGACGCGCCGATCGCGGGTGACGAGGACGCGATCAGGCAGCTGTTGTGGATCCTGCTCGACAACGCGCTGCGCCATGCGCGCTCTCGCGTCTCGGTAACGCTGGCGCTGGAAGGAGATTGGGCTCGCATGGCGGTTGCCGACGACGGTTCGGGCATCGCGCAAGAGGACCGTGAGCGCGTTTTCGAACGTTTTTACCAGGCCGATCCCGCTCGCACGGGCCAAGGCGCAGGACTCGGATTGTCGATCGCGCGGTGGATCGTCCAACAGCATCGCGGCAGGATCCTCGCGGGAGAATCGGCAGACGGCGGCGCGACGATGTACGTGGACTTGCCGGTGCGCGCATAGCGGCGATAAGGATGGGACCTACTGAATGCTTACGTCCTTCTTAGCTTCAGCCGCCACGCTCATGACATGTTCGACATCGCCCCAGATCATGCGATCGGCCTTCTCGCCGCCTTAGTCGCCGTGCCGGTGGCAGCGGTCGTGCTGCGATTTCAAAGAGGGTGGCGTTCAGCCCCAGGGACTGTGGCGGTCACCGGAGCTGTGCACCTCGCGCTGATCGGTCATCACCGGACTGAGCCGGTCACCGAATTGCTGTTTCTGGTGAATGGAGTGGCGTTCATCGGGCTTGCTGCGAGCGTCAGGTGGCGACGCTGGCGCCTTGCCTCGTCAGCGCTGCTGGTCGCGACCATCCTGGGTTACCTCATCTACATTGGGATCGGCCTCGAAGGGCCGGACCAGGTGGGCGTCGCGACCAAGCTCGTCGAGCTTGTCGCGCTTGGGCTCGTGCTGGTGCCCGTAGGCAGCGAGCCAAAGAAGTCGCGTCGCGGGTTGAGGTGGACCGCCCTCGGGGTTGCGCTCCCGATGCTCACCGTCATGACCGCGTCGACGGCATGGGTGGTCTCCTTCGCGCGCCCAGACGCGCGTCACGTGCACGCCGGCGCGCTGCTGCAGGCGACCAACGAGCTCCCGACGCAAGAGCAATGGGACGCGGCGAATCGCCTGTACGCCGAAACGAAGGCCGCGATCCTTCCTTACCAGGACTCGCGAAAAGCCTTCGCGGCCGGATACCGGCCGGGCGGCCCTTCGAACATGCCATCGACGCACTGGATGAACCAGGCCTACGTGAATGCCGGCTACGTGATGGACCCCCGCCGGCCGCAGGGCCTGGTCTACGCCAACAGCAAACACGGCCCAGTCCTGCTCGGGGCGATGTTCCAGATGAAGAATCTCGGCCAGTTCGGTCCCGACCCCGGCGGCCCGCTGACCGCCTGGCATCAGCACGAGAACATCTGCTTCACACCGTTTGGTTTCGAGTTCAGCTTCATGACGCCGTTCGCGACTTGTCCCATCGGGGCGATCGACATCAGCGCGTCGCCGATGCTTCACGTCTGGATCGTGGACAACCCCAAAGGCGGGCCATTCGCGGTGGACATCGATGACGAGGTGGTGAAGGCAATTGATCGCGCCTAACGTCGGAAGTGCGGCCTGCTCGCGCTCGGCGGTCTCGAGCCGGCCTGAGGCAGCTTTCGTCCTGCTGTTGATGCAGTCGATTCTCTGGGCGATCGCGGGTCTTTCGGCAATTCCGTTCGCGTTCGCCGGCGAGTTCGCCATGCTCGGACTCGGTCTTGCTTCATTGTTGCTGGCGCTCGCGACCTGCCTGCTCGCGATCGGTGTCCTGTGGCGGCGCCGGTGGGCTCGACGATGGGTGATGGCCTTGGAGATCACCTGCCTGATCGGTTCTCTGCTTTTGCTGGTGCTGCCGATCGGCGCCAACCACGGTCCTGTCGCCCTGATGACGAACCTCGTCCTGCCGGTCGTTGTGTTGTTGCTGCTGCGCAAGCCACGTCACGAGACGGCTCTAGGTGAATCTAACCTCGCGCAATCAGCAGGCGTGTCCGGCGTGTAAGCGCTTCGTCGGCGTCATCGGCCGTGACAACACGGCGCCGAAAATTCCTCAACGCGAAACGGTCGCATGCAGTCTCCGCCGCCGATGGCTTGCCGAGCACTTCATGCAGGTACCAGTGCATCCACTCGTGGCAGTAGAGGAACCGCAGCACGTCGCGGCGCCCGCGAAAGGAAACGGTTTCTGAAGCCCATGCAAAGCGAAAACCCTGCCCTCGCTTGCGGCGTGCGGCGAAGATGACGGGTTCCTTGAAGGGCCGCCACGGGACGGGGACCTGGAGCACGATGCGGCGGTCTTCAAACTCGCCGGTAGCGCAGCGGCTTCACCACGATGTCGTAATCGCAGCGCGGCAGGCCCGCCAGCGCGGGCCTCGCCTGGGCGGCGCTGAACCCGGCTAGCTCGCTGCGGACCACCATGGTCCGGACAGGTTAAACGCTTCCAGGGACCCGCGGCAGGTCTTATCCGAGGGCTTTTGCGACTGGGTTGGTTGGCTGCTTCAGAGCCGCTCTCGCTGCAGTCCGGAAGCACGCGCGGGAGGGGTTCGGTAGGCGTTTGGCGCACATTGGTCGAACAACTGTTCCCTGGGCCCAAGTGCCGCTCGGACTCCAGCGTCGATGCTCTTGCGGAGGCGACCGGCCGCCGTAATCGCTTCGGGCCTTAACGTTGCGGTTGGCGTGATGCGCGGCTTCCTGTTGTGGTGCGCCCAGAACCCCTGGCTTTCGGCTCACGTTCCCCGCTGGGGATTCGCGCGCCGCGCGGTGAGCCGCTTCATGCCCGGCGAAGAGTTCGACGCGGCCCTGAACGCAGGGATCGCGTTCAAGGCGCAGGGGATCGGGTCCCTCTTCACACGCCTCGGTGAAAACGTCAAGGACCTCTCGGAAGCTACCGAGGTCGTCGAGCACTACGAATCGGTGCTCGCGAAAATGGCCTCGAGCAGCCTCCAGGCCGAGATCTCGGTCAAACCGACGCAGCTAGGTCTCGATATCGACGCGAAGACAGCTTATGCCAACCTCGAGCGTCTGGCCCGGGCCGCCGCAAAGGCGCACAGCTTCCTCTGGATCGACATGGAAGGAAGCGCCTATACGCAGCCGACTCTCGACCTCTATGTCCGGCTGCGTGAACACAATCCGCGAACTGGAATCTGTCTTCAGGCGTACCTCCACCGCACGGTCGACGATGTCGTCACTCTCATGGAGGTCAAGCCCGCGATCAGGCTGGTCAAGGGCGCGTACGCGGAGCCTCCGGACCGTGCATACACCGCAAAGAAAGACGTCGACGCCAACTACCTCGCGCTGTGCGTGCTCATGCTTCCGGAGGTGAAGCGCGGCCGGCTTCGGCTCGTGCTCGGCACTCACGATATCGCGCTGATCGAACGCGCCAGTCGCTTCGGCCGTGCGCTAGGGCTGGAGCGCGCGCAGATCGAGGTGAACATGCTGTACGGCATTCGCACCGACCAGCAGGTGCGCCTCGCCCAGGAGGGCTATGTGGTGAAAGCCCTGATCGCGTACGGCGATGCCTGGTATGCGTGGTACCTGCGGCGCCTTGCGGAGCGGCCGGCCAATGTGCTGTTCGTGGCGAGGCAGATGCTTCCGTGACGGGTAAGAGGCGCCTCTAGGACTTAGACAGGAAGACGTCGAACTCGATCGTAGCCGTCGGGTCGACCGTGACAAAAGGCGCCCGCGGCGGCGAAACGCCGTAGTCGGCCATATTGATCACCAGGGTCCCGGCGATCTCGATCTTGTCCCCGACGACCTGGGCGTGCGCGGTCGCGGTTACATCTTTCGTGACCCCGTGGATTGTCAGCTTGCCGGGCAGGGTCACGTCCACTGGCGAGCTGGTCACGCTGGCAGGCACGGTCGCGGTCGCCGCGGTGAACGTCGCGTTGGGAAACTGCTGGGTCTCGAGCTGACGCGTCACGATGCCGTCTCGCTGGCTCACGTCGCGGCCCGCAACCTGGTCGACGCTGTGCAGGCTGGTCACGTTCGCGGTCAGCCTGATGCCGCTGACCCTGTAGCCGCTCGCGTCGCCGCTGACGGTCAGGCCGCCGCTGACGTTTGCCGTGCGAGCCACCGCCTGATGCTTGGAGGTTTCGCCCACGAACAGCTCCTGCACCCGATAGCCCGCGAGCGAACCCGTGGTCACCTTCCAGGTGGCGGCGAGGCCAGTCGTGGCATTCGGAGGACTGGAGCTCGCGGGTGGCGAGCTCAGAGTGAGGCTTGCCGGCGACGTACGGAGGCCCGAGAAGAAATAGGCGTAGGCGGCCACTCCCATCACAACGATGAGGGCCAGCCCGGCTGCGGCGGCAATGGTCAGGTTTCTCTTCATCTCTATGAGCGTTCAAGGTAAGGAAATCGGAAGGCCGGCATTTCACCGGCCTTCCCTGGGCCGAACGTGTGGTTGGACGCGACTACGGAACGGTCGGGACTTGTCCCGCGTTCTCCTGTGCCTCGCGGGCTGCGCTTTCGGTGGCCTCATGAGCCGCGGTCTCATTGGACACGAATGGCGTACCCGGTGCTGGGCTGGCTGCCGTCGTCGCTGCTGAGGCGGCGATCGTCGGCGCGATCGATGCCGCGCCGTACAAGACGGCTCCGGCGACTCCTCCCGCCAGCATCGATCCCGCAATCGCGACCGCCGCTATCGACTTTCGAACACTGAACACTTCGTTCCTCCTCCGAATCGTTAATCGCTCGTGAGAGCGTCGGATCGAAGGTTGAGGGCGCAAGCCAAACGCGCCGTGTGAGGATCCTGTGTGTCTGCCGAGAGAGTTGGCGAATTCGCGCCGATCCAAGATGGGCTTTGGACTAAGCCGCGACCAGTCGGTGACGGTTTCTGCTCTGGATCGTGTACGTGCCCGATGACGCCGTGACAACCAGGGCCACGGAGTAGTCGCCGTAGCTCGTACCGGCGGTGGGCGCCTCGCCATTGGTGCAGGCGCTAGGGATCGTGACCCTCAAAGAAGCCGAGCTGCCGGCGCCGACCGACGCCGGCGCGAACGTGATTCCGCTCGCTTCGTACCTGTCTCCGACTCGCTCGAGCCAGCCTCCCTTGACCGCGGAAAGGGTCATCGAGGCGGCCACCGATGTGATCGTCACGCGGCTCGACGTACCGTTTCTGAGGTCGATGGTGGCGTGCAGCTCGTAGGCCGCGTTGTCCACGCCGGTGGGGCACGTATAGGAGGAGTCGACCGACGCGCTGTTGAGCGAGAACGTTGAAGGCGAGCCAATCGAGCACGCGCCGGAAATGACCCCAACCAGGAGAAAAAAGGCGACTTTGGCGGCCCTGGTGAGCCGTTCGAACCGGTTCCTCATCCTTCTATATAAGCGGACAGACGATCGCAACAGCGCCCCGCTGAATAGAATGCGGCCGGGTGTCCACAAATCCTGAAGCCGGTCCGCGCTCCCTCGGGAGCTTTTCGCGGCGCGTCGCCGTCATTGTCGGCGGAGGCAGCGGCCTGGGCCGGGCTGTCGCCAAGGGGCTGGCCCGCCAGGGTGCCAACATCGTGGTTGCGGACTTCGACGGCCCTCGCATGGACCGCACGGTCGAGGAAGTGCTGCGGCTGGGCACGTCGGAGGCTGCGATCGCGCTCGGCACCGACATAAGGAGTGACGCTTCGGTTCACTCCCTGGTCCGCGATTCGATCAAGTCGATGGGCCGCGTCGACCTGGTCGTCAACGCCGCCGGTGTGCTTCTCCAGGGCAAGCTGGAGAAGATTTCCGGCGAGGACTGGACCTGGATGCTGGAGACGAACCTTGTCGGAGCGGTGCGCACATCGACGGCCTACCTTCCTCACATGACGGCGCGAGGCTCCGGACACATCGTCAACGTGGTCTCGCATGGTGGCCTGGCACCCAGTGATCCAATGGCGCTGCCTTACGACACCAGTCATGCGGCGCTGGCTGTCTTCAGCGAAGGCCTTGCGCGGCAGCTTCACGGTACGGGGGTGGGCGTCTCGATCTTCAGTCCTGGCGCCAAGGGGCCGCGCATCGGGCAGAACACCAGGTCGCGTGGCGTCGGCCGCCTGTTCAGCGGCCCGGACAAGAACCCCGACGCGTCGCAGCAGCTCGAGCAGCTGGCCTCGACTCTGATCGACGGCCTGAACCCGCCGCGATTTCTGATCCTCGGCGATCCCTCCGACGCGAAGATGCTCGGGGGCCGGTGGGATCATGTTGACGCCAGGCAGGTAAACCGGTGAGCGCGCCTACCGACGAGCTCCTCTCCAGCATCGGCATCTGCGTTGCCGCGGCAGCCCTGCTCGGTGTGGTCGGCTGGCGACTGCGGCAGCCGCTGATCCTCGCTTACCTTCTGACCGGGGTGCTCATCGGCCCGAACAAGCAGTTCGGAGTGCAGGTCGGACTCAACCTCGTGCATGACCAGGCCAGCATCGCGGTCGTCGCCGAGATCGGGCTGATCCTCCTGCTCTTCATCATCGGCCTGGAGATCGACCTCAAGAAGCTGGCTTCGGCGGGACCGTCAGTCCTGCTCACGGGCGCGCTTCAGGTGCCGATCTGCATCGCGCTTGGGCTCGCCTTCTTCTACGCCCTCGGCTACGGGAACGCAACAGGCAACTACGCGCTGCTCTACCTGGCTGCCTGCATGAGCCTTTCGAGCACGCTTGTCGTGGTCAAGCTCCTCTATGACAAGTTCGAGCTCGACACGCTCCCCGGGCGCATCACCCTCGGCGTCCTCGTGATCCAGGACCTGTGGGCTGTCGCGATGATCGCCGTGCAGCCGAACCTCGAGAACCCCAACCTCCTGCCCCTGGCCTTCTCGCTCTGGAAGGGCGCTCTGCTCGTCGTCGGCGGGCTCGCTCTCTCTAAGTACGTTCTTCCTTACCTGTTTCGTACCGTGGCCAAAGCCCCGGAGCTCGTTCTCGTCAGCGCCCTGGCATGGTGTTTTTTCCTGGCGGGCATGGCCAGCTACATCGGGCTGTCCAAGGAGATGGGTGCGCTGATCGCCGGCATCAGCCTTTCGACCTTTCCCTACAACCTGGATGTCATGGCCAAAGCCGTCAGCCTCAGGGATTTCTTTGTCACGCTCTTTTTCGTCGCACTCGGTTTGCAGATCACCGTGCCGAGCCTTCAAGTCGTGCTCATCGGGCTGGCCGCTTCCGCGTTCGTCATCCTCAGCCGCCTTTCGGTGGTCCCGATTCTTTACGCCCTTCGTCTGGGACATCGTGCCAGCCTCCTGCCGGCGATCAATCTCGCTCAGGTCAGCGAGTTCTCGATTGTGATCGCTTCCCTCGGCCTCGCCCGGAATCAGATCAAGCCCGATGTGTTGACGATCGTCATCATCACGTTTGCGCTGACGTCGGTCGCCTCCACCTACATGATCAACTCCAGTCACCAGGTGCAGCGCGTCCTCAGCGGGCTCCTTCGAGTTCTGCGGATCAAGGACCTCGACGCCGTCGGAACTGCACAGGAGCGATCCAAAGCGCGACTCGAAACCGTCGTCTTTCTCGGCTTCTTCCGGGACGCCAGCTCCATCCTTCACGAGTTCGAGCACGAAGGCGAAGCGCATCAGGTCAAGGAGTTCCTCGACAAGATCCTGGTCATCGACTTCAACCCGACGGTCATGCGGGAGCTGCGCCAGCGGGGGATCAGCTGCATCTACGGCGACGTGGCTCACTCCGACACCCTCAAGCACGCCGGCATCGAGGACGCCAGGCTCGTCGTGTCGAGCATCACCGACGACATCCTTCGCGGAACGAGCAACCTGCGGATGCTGCGCAACATCCGCGCGACCTGTCCGAATGCGAAGGTCATGCTGACGACGGAGCACATTCCCCAGGCCTTGCACTTCTACGAGGCCGGCGCAGATTTCGTCTACATCCCGCGGCTGCATTCAGCGCCGCAGATCGCGACAGTCCTGAAGGTCGGGCTCGAGGTCGGTTTCGATGGGGCTCGCGCCGCCGAGATCGCTCGGCTGTCGGTTAGGCGTGAGATCCTGGCCTGACCAGAATTCTCGCCGTCGCCGACGAGGTCGACGAATCTCTTTACGGAGACAAGCTCGACGCGCTGAGACCAGACCTCGTCGTCTCGTGCGGCGACCTGCCCTTCGAATATCTGGAGTACCTGGTCACCCGCGCCAACGTGCCGCTCCTCTATGTGCCCGGAAATCACGATCCGAATGTCAGGGCGCTGAATCTGTCCTGGTCACCTCTGCAGCCTGAGGCCCCTGTCCCCGGACCACAGGGTTGCGACAACGTAGACGGTCGCGTTTTCGAGGAAAACGGCCTGAGCATCGCCGGGCTGGGCGGGTGCCTTCGGTATAAGCCCGGTCCGAATCAGTACTCGCAGGCACAGATGCGGTGGCGCGTCCTCAACCTCGAATTTCGGATCCGAACGAAACGGGTCCGGGCCGAGCGCAAGCTTGACCTGTTCATCACGCATGCGCCCCCTTTCGGTGTCGCCGAGGCAAAGGACGCCGCCCACGTCGGGTTTGTCGCCTTCCACCGAATCATCAAAGGGCTTCATCCGGTTCTGCTCGTCCACGGCCACATACATCCGTATGGGCGCACCCAGCCTGAGCGGCGCGTCGACGGCACTCGCATCGTCAATGCGGTGCCTTCGCGCCTGATCGAAATCTAGCGGTGCGCTAAAGCTCGAGAGTAATCCCGGCGCCTTCGGCTCTGGCCCTGTCGTAAACCAGCCGCGCGGCGGCGGCATCCTCGACAGCGTGGCCTGTCGACTTGTAGATCGTGATCTCATCGCGGGACACGCGGCCGGGTTTGGTGCCCGCCAGCACCTCGCCGACCTCGGTGATGCTGCCCGCGTCGAGACCTTGCAGCTCGGCGGCGCCCGCGGGAGGTGGATTCGTCGCCGCACCGCGCCATTCGACGAACACGCGGCCCGCGGCAATCGTCGCGGCATCGAGCTCGGGTCCCCATGTCCCCCCGACCGAGCTCAGGTGGGCGCCCGCCTTCAGCCACTCGCGGCGAACAATCGGCTCGCGCGCATCGGTGCAGCACGCGATGACGTCTGCGCCACGAACCGCCGCTTCGAAAGAGTCGACCACCACGGCACTCGGGTGGCGCGCCGCCAGTGCTCTGGCTTTGTCCGGGTCGCGCGAGGCGACGCGGATCTCCTTGAAATCGCGGATGCGGGGAAACGTCTCGAGGTGCGAGCCTCCCTGGACGCCTGCGCCCAGAATCGCAAGCACCGATGCATCGTCTCGAGCCAGGAGCCGCGCCGCCACGGCCGCCGTGCCACCGGTCCTGATGGCGGTGATGTACGTGCCGTCCATCAGAGCAAGCGGTGCCCCGGTGTCCTCATCGAACACCATGATCACGCCCTGGTGTGAAGGTAGTCCGTGATGATGGTTGCCAGGAAAGACCGAAACCAGCTTGACCTCGAGGGCGACGCCGGGCACGTAGCCCGGCATCGTGCCCAGGAGCCCGCGCTCGCCGACTCGCGCCCCCGCGCGAGGGGGGACCGATGTGATGCCGGACGAGAAGATGACCAGTGCCTTGCCCAAAGCATCCAGCATCGCGTCGACGTCGAGAAGGCGCTCCACGTCCGCGCGGCTCAAATAGAGCAGCTCACCCACCGAAGGCGATGATAGCTGCGTCATTCAGTGACGGCGCTCTACCCTTACCGCCCTGGTGAGGGACTTTCTTCGCAGCGGCAAGCTGCTCACTCTGATGCTGGGCCACCTCACGGTCGACAGCTACGTGGGCGTCATCCCGGTGCTCTATCCGATCTTGATCGGGCGATTTCATCTGACGCTGGCCACGGTCGGGCTGGTCAGCCTCGCTTACGGCGGCATGGCGGCCGTGTCACAGCCGCTCTTCGGGGTGCTGGCCGACCGGTTCGGCACACGATTCACGGGACTCACGCTCGTTTGGACGGCGCTCACGTTCTCGCTGGTCGGCTTCGTGACAACCTTCCCGCTCCTCGTTCTGCTGGCCCTTGCCTCAGGGCTCGGGTCCGGCGCATTCCACCCCATGGGCGCACTCGACGTCCGCGCGCTGCTGCCCGCATGGCGGCGGAGCGTCGGGATGTCGATTTACGTGACAGCAGGGACCATAGGCGTTGCGATCGGCCCACTCATCGGGATCCTCGTCTTCAATGAATTCGGCGTCCATGGCACTGGCCTTCTCGTCATCCCCGGCCTCGTCGCCGGCGGATACCTGCTGTGGCGAATGCGCGGGGTGAAAACGGCCGCCGTGGCCGCGCGTGCCGTCGCCGCAGTCGCGCCACGCGCGCCTGTGATCGCTCTCGCGCTCGTGATCGGGGTGATGATGTCTCGCAGCTGGACGGTCAACGTCTTCCAGGCTTTCACCCCCACCTGGTATCAGCAGCTCGGGTACGGCCCAGAGTTCTACGGCCCGCTTGCCACGACCCTCGTGCTGGCGAGCGCGGTCGGCACGGTGGGGTGCGGCACGCTGGCCGACCGTTATGGAAGACGCGTCGTGATCCTTGCGACGCTGGTGCTCAGCGTGCCCGCCATCCTGCTCTTCACCGCTTTCCCCGGGCCATGGGCATTCGCAAGTGCTGTCCTGATCGGATTTCTCGCCGCCTCGACGGCTCCCCTCATGCTGCTGATGGCGCAACAGCTCATGGCCGCGCGGGCCGGCCTGGCCTCAGGACTCGTGATGGGACTCGGCTTTGTCACCGGAGCGATCGGAATCCCGATCAACGGGGCGATTGCCGACCACATCGGGCTTCAACGGTCATTGATGACCCATGTCTTTCTGGTCATCGCAACGATCGCGATCGCGTGGTTCCTCCCGAGTGAAGTAAAGATGGAGGGATATTCGGTCACCCAGCAGCGCGCGATGGCACCATAAACGGCAACCGCATGGCGTTGACGACCGGCGACCAGATCGAGATCGACGTGCACGACGATGCGGCGGCGATGACGCGTCTTTTCTCACTGCCCGCGTCGGCGCGTATGGACGCGCTGGCGGCGATGCGCGGGTTCTCGGCCTTCGATGACGTTCCGATGAAGACCTTGAGACAGATTCACGAAGAGGGGGACGGATTCCGCGTCAGCGTGGACGACCCCCGCTACCCCGATGCCCTGGAGCAGCTCATCAAGGCGGACGCGTGGGGCCAGCTTCGCCGAGAGCTGGCGCGCGCGTGGGAATACCAGCGCTCGGTCCTGCCGGGAATCCGGCACCCGGACAAAGTCGAGGTGGTGCTCACGCTCGGCAATCCCGACGATCCGATATTCATGGAGCGAACGCTGGGCTACTACGGCATGGGAGCGACGCCCGGAAACATCTGGATGGTGGCATGGCCCAACGAGTAC
>WNFJ01006700.1_pt1 | contig 11950 bp, 7 predicted proteins | sample 5400461 | NCBI WGS metagenome assembly WNFJ01 (sample SAMN13153349, study PRJNA577476) | soil metagenome | isolation source: 115 cm saprolite on Douglas fir-dominated hillslope | place: USA:California | collected 2013-09-17
CCAGTACATGGACGTGGCGCCGTCGCAGATCGTGTCGGTGGCGGCTTCGCTGATTCCGTTTCTGGAGCACGACGACGCGAACCGCGCGCTGATGGGCTCGAACATGCAGCGTCAGGCAGTGCCGTGTCTGCGTCCTGAGAAGGCCGTGGTCGGCACGGGCATCGAGCGCACGGTCGCGGTCGACTCGGGTACGACGGTTCAGGCGTTCCGCGGCGGCGTCGTCGATTACGTCGACGCGGGCCGTATCGTCATTCGCGTGAACGACGATGAGGCGGCAGCGGGCGATGTCGGCGTCGACATCTACAACCTGATCAAGTACACGCGTTCGAACCAGAACACGAACATCAACCAGCGTCCGATCGTCAAGGTCGGCGACAAGGTGGGTCGCGGCGACGTGGTGGCTGACGGTGCATCGACCGATCTGGGCGAGCTCGCGCTAGGCCAGAACATGCTGGTCGCGTTCATGCCGTGGAACGGCTACAACTTCGAAGATTCGATCTTGATCTCGGAGAAGGTCGTTGCTGAAGACCGTTACACGTCGATCCACATCGAAGAACTGAATGTGGTCGCACGCGACACGAAGCTCGGACCGGAAGAAATCACGCGTGACATCTCGAACCTGGCTGAAGTGCAACTCGGCCGTCTCGATGAGTCGGGCATTGTGTACATCGGCGCTGAAGTGGAAGCGGGCGACGTGCTGGTCGGTAAGGTAACGCCGAAGGGTGAAACCCAGCTGACGCCGGAAGAAAAGCTGCTGCGCGCGATCTTCGGTGAGAAGGCGTCGGACGTGAAGGATACGTCGCTGCGCGTGCCGTCGGGCATGAGCGGTACGGTGATCGACGTGCAAGTGTTCACGCGCGAAGGCATTACGCGTGACAAGCGTGCACAGCAGATTATCGATGACGAACTTAAGCGCTATCGCCTGGACTTGAACGACCAGTTGCGCATTGTGGAAGGCGACGCATTTTCGCGTCTCGCCCGTATGCTCAACGGCAAGGTCGCGAACGGCGGTCCGAAGAAGCTGGCGAAGGGCACGAAGATCGACCTGCCGTACCTGGAAGATCTGGATCACTACCACTGGTTTGACATCCGCCTCGCGGACGAAGAAGCAGCGGCACAGCTCGAAGCTATCAAGGACTCGATCGAACAAAAGCGTCACCAGTTCGATCTGGCGTTCGAAGAAAAGCGCAAGAAGCTCACGCAAGGCGACGAACTGCCACCGGGCGTACTGAAGATGGTCAAGGTGTACCTGGCTGTTAAGCGTCGTCTGCAACCGGGCGACAAGATGGCCGGCCGTCACGGTAACAAGGGTGTGGTGTCGAAGATCGTGCCGATCGAAGACATGCCGTACATGGCCGATGGCCGCCCGGCTGACGTCGTGCTGAATCCGCTTGGCGTGCCATCGCGGATGAACGTGGGTCAGATTCTCGAAGTGCATCTGGGATGGGCCGCGAAGGGTCTGGGATGGCGTATCGGCGAAATGCTGCAGCGTCAGACCAAGATTGAAGAGTTGCGTGCTTTCCTGACCAAGATCTACAACGAGTCGGGTCGTAAGGAAGAGCTGGACAACTTCACCGACGACGAAATCGTCGAACTGGCGAAGAACCTGCGCGAAGGTGTTCCTTTCGCAACGCCAGTGTTCGATGGCGCGACGGAAGGCGAAATGGAACGTGCGCTGGACCTGGCGTTCCCTGACGACATCGCGAAGCAGTTGGGCATGACGAAGTCGAAGAATCAGGTGCAGTTGAGCGACGGCCGCACGGGTGAACCGTTCGAACGGACGGTCACGGTGGGCTACATGCACTACCTGAAACTGCATCACTTGGTCGACGACAAGATGCACGCCCGTTCGACCGGACCGTACTCGCTTGTCACGCAGCAGCCGCTGGGTGGTAAGGCGCAGTTCGGTGGCCAGCGTTTCGGTGAGATGGAAGTGTGGGCGCTCGAAGCATATGGCGCTTCGTACGTGCTGCAGGAAATGCTGACTGTTAAGTCGGATGACGTGGCGGGTCGTACCAAGGTGTATGAAAACCTGGTCAAGGGTGACCACGTGATCGACGCCGGCATGCCTGAGTCGTTCAATGTGTTGGTGAAGGAAATCCGGTCGCTCGGTATCGACATCGACCTGGACCGGAACTAATCGGACTACTGGAGAGACGCAATGAAAGCTCTGCTCGATCTATTCAAGCAAGTCCAACAACCTGAAGTATTTGACGCGATCAAGATCGGTCTGGCCTCGCCGGACAAGATCCGGTCGTGGTCCTTCGGCGAAGTGAAGAAGCCTGAAACCATCAACTACCGGACGTTCAAGCCGGAACGCGATGGCCTGTTCTGCGCCAAGATTTTTGGCCCGATCAAGGACTACGAGTGCCTGTGCGGCAAGTACAAGCGCCTGAAGCACCGCGGCGTGATCTGCGAAAAGTGCGGCGTTGAAGTGACGCTCGCCAAGGTACGTCGCGAACGGATGGGCCACATTGAACTGGCCTCGCCGGTTGCGCACATCTGGTTTTTGAAGTCGCTGCCGTCGCGTCTGGGCATGGTGCTCGACATGACGCTGCGCGACATCGAACGCGTGCTGTATTTCGAAGCATATGTAGTGATCGAACCGGGCATGACGCCGCTGAAAGCGCGGCAGATCATGACGGAAGAGGATTACTACAATAAGGTCGAAGAATACGGCGACGAATTCCGTGCCGAAATGGGCGCGGAAGGCGTGCGTGAACTGCTGCGCGCGATCAACATCGACGAACAGGTCGAAGTGCTGCGCACCGAACTCAAGAACACGGGTTCGGAAGCAAAGATCAAGAAGTACGCGAAGCGCCTGAAAGTGCTCGAGGCATTCCAGCGTTCGGGCATCAAGCCGGACTGGATGGTGCTGGAAGTGCTGCCGGTGCTGCCGCCGGAACTGCGTCCGCTCGTGCCGCTCGACGGCGGCCGTTTCGCGACGTCGGACCTGAACGACTTGTATCGCCGCGTGATCAACCGTAACAACCGGTTGAAGCGTCTGCTCGAGTTGAAGGCGCCTGAAATCATCGTCCGCAACGAAAAGCGGATGCTGCAGGAAGCTGTCGATTCGCTGCTCGACAACGGTCGTCGCGGCAAGGCAATGACCGGCGCGAACAAGCGTCCGCTGAAGTCGCTCGCCGACATGATCAAGGGTAAGGGCGGTCGTTTCCGTCAGAACTTGCTCGGTAAGCGCGTTGACTATTCGGGCCGTTCGGTGATCGTGGTGGGCCCGACGCTCAAGCTGCATCAGTGCGGTCTACCGAAGCTCATGGCGCTCGAACTGTTCAAGCCTTTCATCTTCAACAAGCTGGAAGTGATGGGTGTCGCTACCACCATCAAGGCCGCGAAGAAGGAAGTCGAGAACCAGACAGCCGTGGTGTGGGACATCCTGGAAGAGGTGATCCGCGAGCATCCGGTGATGCTGAACCGCGCGCCTACGCTTCACCGTCTCGGCATTCAGGCTTTCGAGCCGGTGCTGATCGAAGGTAAGGCAATCCAGTTGCACCCGCTCGTTTGCGCGGCGTTCAACGCCGACTTCGACGGTGACCAGATGGCCGTCTGTTCCCGGCGAACGGCGATCCGTCGATCGTGCCGTCACAGGATATTGTGTTGGGTCTTTACTACGCATCGCGTGAAGCGGTGAATGGCAAGGGCGAAGGCATGACGTTCACGGGCGTATCGGAAGCGATTCGTGCGTACGAGAACAAGGAAGTCGAGCTGGCGTCGCGGGTGAATGTCCGGATTACGGAAAACATTCACAACCCGGATCAAAGCGAAGGCGCACCGAAATTCGTGCCGAAGATCACGCTGTACGCAACCACCGTTGGCCGTTCGATCCTGTCGGAAATTCTGCCGCCAGGACTGCCGTTCTCGGTGCTGAACCGTCCGCTGAAGAAGAAGGAAATCTCGCGCCTGATCAACACCGCATTCCGCAAGTGCGGTCTGCGCGAAACGGTAATCTTCGCCGACCAACTGATGCAGATGGGTTTCCGTCTGGCTACACGCGCCGGTATTTCGATTTGCGTCGACGACATGCTCGTGCCGCCGCAGAAAGAACAGATCGTCGGCGATGCAGCCAAGAAGGTGAAGGAATACGACCGTCAGTACATGTCGGGTCTTGTCACCTCGCAAGAGCGCTACAACAACGTGGTCGACATCTGGTCGGCAACGTCGGAAGCGGTCGGCAAGGCGATGATGGAGCAGCTGGCTACGGAACCTGTGGTCGACCGCGACGGCAATCAGACGAAGCAGGAATCGTTCAACTCGATCTACATGATGGCCGACTCGGGCGCTCGTGGATCCGCTGTTCAGATTCGTCAGCTGGCCGGTATGCGTGGCCTGATGGCGAAGCCGGACGGCTCGATTATCGAGACGCCTATCACGGCGAACTTCCGTGAAGGCCTGAACGTGTTGCAGTACTTCATCTCGACGCACGGTGCACGTAAAGGCTTGGCCGATACGGCGTTGAAGACGGCGAACTCGGGTTACCTGACGCGTCGTCTCGTCGACGTGACGCAGGATCTGGTCGTGGTCGAAGACGATTGCGGCACGACGAACGGCGTTGCCATGAAGGCGTTGGTTGAAGGCGGTGAAGTCGTCGAAGCGTTGCGTGACCGGATTCTCGGCCGCGTGACGGTGGCTGACGTCGTCAATCCGGAGACGCAGGAAACGTTGTACGAATCGGGCACGTTGCTCGATGAAGACATGGTCGATGAAATCGAACGTCTGGGTATCGATGAAGTGCGCGTGCGCACGCCGTTGACCTGCGAAACGCGTTACGGTCTGTGCGCAGCCTGCTATGGCCGCGACCTGGGTCGTGGCTCGTCGGTCAACGTTGGCGAAGCAGTTGGCGTGATCGCTGCCCAGTCGATCGGTGAACCGGGCACGCAGCTCACGATGCGTACGTTCCACATCGGTGGTGCGGCATCGCGTGCAGCAGTGGCTTCGTCGGTTGAAGCGAAGTCGAACCAACGATGCGTTACGTCACGAATGCGAAGGGCGAGCAAATCGTCATCTCGCGTTCGGGCGAGGCCATCATTGCCGACGACCTCGGTCGTGAGCGCGAACGTCACAAAATCCCGTACGGCGCAACGTTGCTGCAACTCGACGGCGCGCAGATCAAGGCTGGTGCACAACTGGCTCAGTGGGATCCGTTGACGCGTCCGATCATCACCGAGTGGGGCGGTACGGTGAAGTTCGAAAACGTCGAAGAAGGCGTGACGGTAGCGAAGCAGATCGACGATGTGACGGGCCTTTCAACGCTCGTCGTGATCGACGTGAAGCGTCGCGGTTCGCAAGCGGCGAAGAGCGTTCGTCCGCAAGTGAAGTTGCTCGATGCGCAAGGCGAAGAAGTCAAGATCCCGAACACCGAGCACTCGGTGCAGATCGGCTTCCAGGTTGGCGCACTGATCACCGTGAAGGACGGTCAGCAAGTGCAGGTCGGTGAAGTGCTGGCACGTATCCCGGTTGAAGCGCAGAAAACGCGTGACATTACCGGTGGTCTGCCGCGTGTGGCCGAACTGTTCGAAGCGCGCTCGCCGAAGGATGCCGGCATCTTGGCGGAAGTCACGGGCACGACGTCGTTTGGTAAGGACACGAAGGGCAAGCAGCGTCTCGTTATTACCGACGTGGAAGGGGAACAGCACGAGTTCCTGATCACGAAGGAAAAGCAGGTGCTGGTGCACGATGGTCAGGTCGTCAACAAGGGCGAAATGATCGTTGACGGTCCGGCTGATCCGCACGACATCTTGCGTTTGCAGGGTATCGAAGCGCTGGCTCGCTACATCGTGGACGAAGTGCAGGACGTGTACCGTCTGCAAGGCGTGAAGATCAACGACAAGCACATCGAAGTGATCGTGCGTCAGATGTTGCGCCGTGTGCAGATCGTCGACAACGGCGATACGCGTTTCATCATGGGCGAACAGGTTGAGCGTTCGGACATGCTGGACGAGAATGATCGGATGGCTGCGGAAGACAAGATTCCCGCGACCTACGAGAACGTGCTGCTGGGTATTACGAAGGCATCGCTCTCGACCGATTCGTTCATCTCGGCGGCTTCGTTCCAGGAAACGACGCGCGTGTTGACCGAAGCGGCAATCATGGGCAAGCGCGACGATTTGCGCGGTCTGAAGGAAAACGTGATCGTAGGCCGTCTGATTCCGGCCGGTACGGGTCTCGCGTTCCACAAGGCACGCAAGAGCCGCGAGTTGTCGGATCGTCAACGTTTCGACCAGATTGCAGCGGAAGAATCGTTCGATTTCGGTACGCCCGAGACCGCACCTGCAGCACCTGCGGAACAGCAGCATCCGGCGGAGTAAGTTCTGCAGTTCGGGCCTTTTTACAGGTCCGAGCTTTTACGACTGATCTGCTAGTACGAGAAGCCGCCCGGTTTATACCGGGCGGCTTTTTTTTTGCTCTATCGATTGGCTAACGTTGAGTCATGCGGCCGTCTTCGGGCCGTGTCGTTGGTAAAATCGGGTCACTCACGCTCTGGCGCACTCCGTCTTCTCCATGTCCCGTTCGCTCGAAATTCTCAAGGAAGTATTTGGCTACCCCGTTTTTCGGGGGCAGCAGGGCGACATCGTCGATCATGTGGCCGCCGGCGGAGATTCGCTCGTGCTCATGCCAACCGGCGGCGGAAAGTCGCTGTGTTATCAGATTCCCGCTTTATTAAGGCGTGAAGCCGGTTTCGGCGCGGGGATCGTCGTGTCACCGTTGATCGCGTTGATGCAGGATCAGGTGGCCGCGTTGAGCGAAGTCGGCGTGCGTGCTGCGTGCCTTAATTCGACGTTGACGGGCGCCGAAGCCGCCGCGACAGAAAGAGCGTTGCGTAATGGGGAAATCGACCTGCTGTATGTCGCTCCGGAACGCTTGATGACGCCCCGTTTCCTCGAGTTGATCGAGAGCGTGCGCATTGGCTTGTTCGCCATCGACGAAGCGCATTGCGTATCGCAATGGGGGCACGACTTCCGGCCGGAATATATTCAACTGTCGGTGTTGCACGAGCGGTTTCCATCGGTGCCGCGGATCGCGCTGACCGCTACCGCCGACGCCATTACGCGCGATGAAATCGTGCATCGGCTGGCTTTGGACAATGCACGTATTTTTGTCTCCAGCTTTGACAGGCCGAACATCCGGTATCGGATCGTGGAGAAGGACAATGCGCGCGCGCAATTGCTCGATTTCATCCGCGCCGAGCATACGAACCCCGACAAAACCACCGACGCAGGCGTGATCTATTGCCTGTCGCGGCGCAAGGTGGAAGAGACCGCCGACTGGCTCAAGAGTCAGGGTGTGCGTGCGCTGCCGTATCACGCGGGCATGGAGTACGAAACGCGTCAGCGGCATCAGGAAATGTTCAAGCGCGAAGAGGGCATCGTGATGTGCGCGACGATCGCTTTCGGCATGGGTATCGACAAGCCAGACGTGCGGTTCGTGGCGCATCTGGATTTACCAAAAAGTGTGGAAGGCTACTACCAGGAAACTGGACGCGCGGGCCGGGACGGCATGCCGGCGAACGCGTGGATGGCGTACGGTCTTGGCGACGTGGTGCAACAGCGCAAGATGATCGACGAATCAGACGCCGACGATACCCACAAACGCATGCAAGGCGGCAAGCTCGACGCGCTGCTCGGGCTGTGCGAAGCGGCGTCTTGCCGGCGCGTGCGTTTGCTCGGCTATTTCGGCGAAGCGAGCCAACCGTGCGGGAATTGCGACACTTGTCTTGAGCCGCCGGAATCGTGGGACGCGACTCGCGAGGCACAGATGGCGCTGTCCTGCGTGTATCGCGCGTATAAGGCGAGCGGATTTCACTTCGGTGCTGGCCACCTGATCGACATTCTGCGTGGTAGCCGATCCGAAAAATTACTCCAGCGCGGCCACGAAAAGCTGTCGACGTTTGGACTTGGCGCGGCTTTGTCCGAACAGGAATGGCGTGCCGTTTTCCGCCAACTGGTGGCGTTCGGTTATCTCGCCGTCGACCATGACGGCTTTGGTGCGCTGATCCTGACCGAAGCCAGCAAGGCCGTGCTGAAGGGCGAGCAGGCAGTTACGCTTCGAAAGTACGTCAAGCCAACGCGCACCCGGCAGTCTTCGAGCCGAACGGGCGAGCGCGCCGATCCAACAGCAGGTATGTCGCCACGCGTCAAAGCGCGTTGGGAAAGGTTGCGCGCATGGCGTGCGAGCATGGCGAAGAGCGATGGCGTGCCGGCCTACGTGATTTTCCACGATGCAACGCTCGCCGAAATCGCACGCAACGAGCCGGATTCCATCGAGGATCTGAGCCAGATTCCTGGCATCGGAGCGCGAAAACTCGAGCGTTTTGGCAGCGAATTGCTTGAAGTGGTCGGCGCAAACTAGCTTTTAACGCACATGACAGCCTCGATCGACACCCAAGCTGTTGACCACATTGGGAATTTCAGATTATGATGCTAGGTTCTCGTTCTTGGATCTGCTAAGAGGATTCTCCTCGCATGCATGAGCAAGAATCGGAAAGTTCGATGCGCAGTCCGTTTTGCTTTGCCCGAAACGGGGGCGTCGATTTTGATCAATTTAGGAATAGACAATGCCAACCATCAATCAATTGGTTCGCAAAGGCCGCGCTTCAGAAACAGTGAAGAGCAAGTCGCCGGCTTTGCAGGACTGCCCGCAGCGTCGCGGCGTGTGCACTCGCGTGTACACGACGACGCCGAAGAAGCCGAACTCGGCACTTCGTAAAGTTGCAAAAGTTCGTCTGACGAACGGTTTTGAAGTCATTTCGTACATCGGTGGTGAAGGCCACAACCTGCAGGAACACTCGGTTGTGCTGATTCGCGGCGGTCGTGTGAAAGACTTGCCGGGTGTGCGTTACCACATGGTTCGCGGCTCGCTGGATACCCAGGGCGTCAAGGACCGTAAGCAAGCTCGCTCGAAGTACGGTGCGAAGCGCGCTAAGGCTGGCAAGTAAGTTTTTGCCGGTTGAGTTGTACAGGTTGCCCCGAAAAGGGCGTTCAAGCGGTGGTGCCGGAAGTGCCGGTGCTGTCGAGTAAGTGGTCACCCGGCCAAGCTGGTTAGTCGATAGATGGATCGGGTTTGTTGGTGACCGCGGGGCTGATATGGCTCCAACTGAAAAATCAAAGGAAGAAACATGCCGCGTCGTCGCGAAGTCCCCAAGCGGGACATATTGCCGGATCCGAAATTCGGCAACGTAGATGTAGCCAAGTTCATGAACGTGATCATGCTGTCGGGCAAGAAGTCGGTTGCCGAGCGTATCGTTTATGGCGCTTTCGAACAGATCCAGACCAAGGGTGGCAAGGACCCGCTGGAAGTGTTCACGGGTGCGCTCAACAACGTCAAGCCGGTTGTGGAAGTGAAGAGCCGTCGCGTTGGTGGTGCGAACTATCAAGTTCCAGTCGAAGTGCGTCCGTCGCGTCGTATGGCATTGGCGATGCGTTGGTTGCGCGAAGCTGCGAAGAAGCGCAGCGAGAAGTCGATGGCCCTGCGTCTGGCAGGTGAGCTTTCGGAAGCTGCGGAAGGCCGTGGCGGCGCGATGAAGAAGCGCGACGAAGTTCACCGGATGGCAGAAGCCAACAAGGCGTTCTCGCACTTCCGCTTCTAAGGCTGTTTTTAGGCCTCCCGACCTGGGACGAACGGAAAAACCTCCGGGCGGGTGCGCTTACAAAGCGCCTCGCCCGTTTGTGTTAGGGCGCGACTGGCATGTGTCGGTCGCGTCGACCCAATTAAGGATTCAAAGTGGCTCGCAAGACACCTATCGAGCGCTACCGAAATATCGGTATTAGCGCTCACATCGACGCCGGCAAAACGACGACGACCGAGCGCATCCTGTTTTACACGGGCGTGAACCACAAAATCGGTGAAGTTCACGACGGCGCAGCAACGATGGACTGGATGGAGCAGGAGCAGGAGCGCGGCATCACCATCACGTCGGCAGCAACGACGGCCTTCTGGAAAGGCATGGCTGGCGACCGCCCCGAGCACCGCATCAACATCATCGACACCCCGGGACACGTTGACTTCACTATTGAAGTTGAACGTTCCATGCGCGTGCTCGACGGTGCGTGCATGGTTTATTGTGCTGTGGGCGGCGTTCAGCCCCAGTCGGAAACCGTATGGCGCCAGGCCAACAAGTACAAGGTTCCCCGTCTCGCGTTCATCAACAAGATGGACCGTACCGGCGCGAACTTCTTCAAGGTCTATGACCAGCTCAAGCTGCGTCTGAAGGCGAACCCCGTTCCTGTCGTGGTGCCGATCGGCGCAGAAGACACGTTCACGGGCGTGGTTGACCTGATCAAGATGAAGGCGATCATTTGGGACGAAGCGTCCCAGGGTACCAAGTTCTCGTACGAAGAAATCCCGGCTGCGTTGCAGGATACGTGCGATGAATGGCGTGAAAAGATGGTTGAAGCAGCGGCTGAAGCCAACGAAGAAATGATGAACAAGTACCTCGAAACGGGCGAATTGTCCGAAGAGGAAATCTTGAAGGGTCTTCGCGATCGTACGATTGCTTGCGAAATCCAGCCAATGCTGTGCGGCACCGCGTTCAAGAACAAGGGCGTGCAGCGCATGTTGGACGCAGTGCTCGACTTCCTGCCGTCGCCGGTCGACATTCCGCCAGTTCTTGGCGAACTCGAAGACGGCGAACGTGCTGAACGTCGTGCCGCTGACGACGAGAAGTTCTCGGCACTCGCGTTCAAGATCATGACCGACCCGTTCGTCGGCCAGTTGATCTTCTTCCGCGTGTACTCGGGCATGACCAAGTCGGGCGACACGCTGCTGAACGCGACCAAAGACAAGAAGGAACGTCTCGGCCGTATTCTGCTGATGCACGCAAACCAGCGCGAAGAAATCAAGGAAGTGCACGCGGGCGACATCGCCGCGGCGGTTGGCTTGAAAGACGCCACCACTGGCGACACGCTGTGCGATCCGGCACATCCGATCGTTCTGGAACGCATGATTTTCCCGGAGCCGGTGATTTCGCAGGCCGTGGAACCGAAGACCAAGCCTGACCAGGAAAAGATGGGCCTCGCGCTCAACCGCCTGGCTCAGGAAGATCCGTCGTTCCGCGTTCAAACCGACGAAGAGTCGGGCCAGACCATCATTTCGGGTATGGGCGAGTTGCATCTGGAAATTTTGGTCGACCGCATGAAGCGCGAATTTGGCGTCGAAGCAACCGTCGGCAAGCCGCAAGTCGCGTATCGCGAAACGATCCGCGCCAAGGCTGAAGACGTTGATGGCAAGTTCGTCAAGCAGTCGGGAGGCCGCGGTCAGTACGGCCACGCTGTCATTACGCTTGAGCCGAATGAGCAGGGCAAGGGCTACGAGTTCCTGGACGAGATCAAGGGCGGAGTGATTCCGCGCGAGTACATCCCGGCTGTGGACAAGGGCATTGTCGTTGACGTGAAGGTTCACCTGACGTTCGGTTCGTACCACGATGTTGACTCGAACGAAAACGCGTTCCGCATGGCCGGTTCGATGGCGTTCAAGGAAGCAATGCGCAAGGCGAACCCGGTCATCCTCGAACCGATGATGGCTGTGGAAGTCGAAACGCCGGAAGACTACATGGGCAACGTGATGGGCGACCTGTCGAGCCGTCGCGGTATCGTCCAGGGTATGGAAGACATGATTGGCGGCGGCAAGATCGTGCGCGCTGAAGTCCCGCTGTCGGAAATGTTCGGCTACTCGACGTCGCTGCGTTCGGCGACGCAAGGTCGCGCTACGTACACGATGGAATTCAAGCACTATTCTGAAGCTCCGCGAAACGTGGCAGAAGCGATCATCAACGCGAAATCCAAGTAATTCGGAAAGCCAAAAGTCTTTAACCGATCAACATATTTGAAAGAAGGTAATCATGGCAAAAGGTAAATTCGAACGGACCAAGCCGCACGTCAACGTAGGCACGATTGGTCACGTCGACCATGGCAAGACCACGCTGACGGCAGCGATCGCG
>WNFJ01672316.1_pt4 | contig 11949 bp, 7 predicted proteins | sample 5400461 | NCBI WGS metagenome assembly WNFJ01 (sample SAMN13153349, study PRJNA577476) | soil metagenome | isolation source: 115 cm saprolite on Douglas fir-dominated hillslope | place: USA:California | collected 2013-09-17
ATTCATTATCGTTTTTTCGTTTTTCGTTGTTACTTTGTTAGTTCACCTACCTGGTTGCCATTGGCGAGAGGGGGGAGACTCTATTGGTTGATCGGGGGCCTTTTTACAGCGTTCTATTCTAGCCAGACAGGGCCTCAATACGTTGGACCCGGGCTTGTTCTACCGCCAACGGGAGGATGCTGGCTGGCCATCGCTTTGGGCATACCTTTTTTCGGCTTGTGCTCTTCCATTCTACTCCTTGCAGCGGCCAAGATAGCAGCAAATGGCGATGGGCTAGGATGGCTGCCTGGCTAACAGCGCTAAAGCCGCAGACAGCAACCACTAGAATAAAGATCTCGTTCATGGGCGTAGGTTGCTCGCGAGGCTAATAAAGTCTCGCGGGAAAGGCAATACCAACTCGTGGAGGCTTTCCGGCGCTATGACAGATGATAAAACGTGAGCCGGTTGAGCGCGGCGTTAATTCGGTCGCCAGGACGATAGGGCGGTCCGTCCCGGACCGCCAAATCCCTGGCGAGGCATCAGTCTGGTAAACATTGCGATAACGCGATTAATAAGTCTTCGATAACGCCGGTCGGCCTGAGAGATCCCATTTCGGCCACGCTTTCGGCGGTCCGGGATGGACCGCCCTACCTGCAAAACAAAGAGCGTCCCAAGCTTGGGACGCTCTTCGACACTTTTTTGCAACGGACAGCACCGTCAATTAGTAGCCAAATCGGCTTTCTTCAATAACAGGGAACGGTTGCGGCGGAGGTCGAGTCCGCTGCGGACAGTCGGATATGGCTTATTACCGTGCAGACCTTCCCAGACGATTCGATTAAACTTGGCCGGATTGACCTTATCTTCACGCGTAAAATCGAGGTCCTTCGTCTTTTCTGCCCAGTAAGCCGCGTCATGGGTCGGTTTCGGAATAGACTTATTCTTTGCTAATCGCGGGGGCAACGGCAATTGGGTGTTGTACAAGTAAGCCGAGGGCGCGGCATCGTACGTCCATTCCCGCTGGTTCAGGTCGAAGACTTTCGTCATCGGTTTTTCTGAGGCGGTGAGAATATCCACATGGTCGACATTGAGGACATCTTCAATCGTTCTAAGCATGTTGACGGTGGTGTACTTCTCCGATATCACGGCACCGTGCTTCACGTACGGTCCGACCACATACCCGGTCGATCGGTGCGAATCGACGTGGTCTGCACCGTCCTGGGAATCATCTTCCAGAATGAAGATTAAGGTGTCAGACTTATAGGGGCTATTCGCCACTTTTTCGATGAGTTTGGCCACCGCATAGTCGTTATCGGCTTGCTGGATCTCCGGAGTGTTAACGCCGTCAAGCGCTGAAGTGAACGAGCCCATGTGGTCCTCCATGAGGCGGACCGTCGAGAGTGCCGGGAGGTTACCTTTCTTCACGTAATCGTCAAATTCCCGTTCCCATTCTTTCTCCCGCCAGAAGTCGGGGAAGCTGGTGTCAAAGCTACGAAAATAGGGATCAGTGTCGTTGAGCAGCGCAACCCGAGAAGGAAAGCCAACGCGAAGCTTCTTAGAGAATGGATCCCGCTCAAGCGGCGTTGCCTGACCATTAGGCAAGAAATACTCCGTTTGATCGCAATGATAGCCATAATTTCGGAAGGTCTTACCTGCGCGGGCGACCGAATCCCAAATGTAGCCTTTCTGAATATCATCATCACCGGGCCCATCGACGGCCCCTACGTCAGCTGTCCCTGGCAGAACGTCCGGATCGGTCGGGCCGATCGGAACCAATTTCAAACGTGATGGTTGATCGGGCAGACCCACATTAATGTCACGGTTTTGACCTTCCGAGTCGTAGGCCGCACCCCGACTGGAGTAGTTTTGCGGGATGCTGATCGCTGAGAGATCGTTCTCGCGACCACCAAAGCTCCAGATGTGGCCGTCACCGCTGACATCGCCCGTGTTATAGAAGTTATCCAGATCAACAAACTGCCTGGCGATCGCGTGATAGTTTGGGGTGATCTCTTGCCCGAAATCCACCAAAGTAGGATCGCCGTTACCTCGGTCCAAGTCACCGAGGACCTGATCGTACGTGCGGTTTTCCTTAACGATGTAAATCACGTGTTTGATGCGATGTTGCAGCTCCTTAATCAAATTCGCTTCTGTCCCGCTCAGTTTAGCGGTGAACCCATTGTTTTCTGCAACTTTCTTGGTGAGACCATTAAGCTGTTGCTCGCTCGGTATGGGGAAGCTCTGCAGATACGATTTCTGCAGCTCTTCTACGTACTGGTTGGGATCCTGTTGGTTGAAATAGGTATAACCGGGATTCGGGCCCGTCACCCCTTTGCCGTCGGCAACGTAAGCATACTTGCCATCGTTGCTAAGCGTAATGGCGTTTGGTTCGAAGCCGGCCGGAATCAAACCTATTACTTCCGGGTGAAAGGGAATTCCGGTAATGACCGAGATCGCGTTGGTGCCGCCCAGCGTGACATAAAGGGTGTTGCCATCCGCTGATAACGCTGCACTGTTGGGAGCGCTCCCGCGGTAGGTCAGGACTTTGTCATACTCGAATTTGTCTGGCGCACTAGCGATAACGCTCTGCAACAATTCATTGTTGCTTGTGGTGATGATATCGACCAGGTCGCTGTTATCTTCGGTGACGTAGAGATAGCTCTGAGTCTTATCCAGGATCGTTTTAAGCGGGTTGCCGGCAACTTCGATACGAGTGACGATTTTCGGGGCCGTAACGGTCGTGAAATCGACCACCACCACCTCGCGATCGCGCGCGCTGGAGACATAGGCTGTATTATTCCCTTTGACGCTTACCCAGAATGGGTATTCCCCGCCGGCAACGCCTGAGTCCGCCGAATTATTCTTACCCGGACGAAGATCCAGTTCCTTCACAACTTTGCGGGTAGCCAAGTCGATGAACGAGATCGACTCATTGTTGTAGTTGGTAACCACCAGCGTTTTCCCGTCTTGGGTAATATCGATTCCACCGGTGACACCTGGTAAATCGCCCGGAAAAAGAGCAACCGCATTGCCTACGGTCTGGCCATTAAGGACGATGGTATGACCGAGCTTGATTGGAGTCCCGGACTCAGCCCATTGGCCGTTTTGGATCGTAAACGTGTGGATATTGTCGTCGCCACCGCCTGCGACATAGAAGGTTTGCCCAGTCGGATCAAACGCGATTCCAACAAAAGCGTTCGGGACCTGGAGGACCTGTTTCTTGACCGGTTTGCCTCCGGTGATGTCGAAGACAAAGATGTATTCGTTGTTAAACGAATTTCCTTTGCTGTCGGTTAAGTTGTTGTGACCGCCGGTCAACACGAGCAAGATTTTTCCATCCGGACTCTTCGCTGTGCTGAGAGCGCCTCCGGCGATGAAATTCGGAAACTCTGCAAGCTCGGGATTTAGAGCCTCGTAGGTAGTTTTGGGGGCAGCCGTAGGGGTGATTGTCACTCCCGAAGGTAAGAAAGTACCTTGGTCAGCGATCGCCGGCGAGAGAGTCGCCAGCGAAGAGAGCGCAACCGCGCTGGACAAAGCCAGGCGGAGCAGGGGGTTCTGGTTGGGCATGAACATATGAATTCTTCCATGATCGCGAAACGCGTGCTTTTGAGCGGCTAACTCCAACGCTAAATCAAGAGCGATTGAGTCGCTCAAAAGGCAGAGCGGCCGCCTTCCTAACCAAATCCACGGGGTAGAAGAATTCCGGTCGGTTATTGTGAATTTTCAGTAACATTCGAACGAAACCATGGCCGGAATGTCATCTTCAGGTTTGAACGGAAACTCCCTCAAGAGAATGTGTTGCAGTTAGAAACACTAATATAATGCGTTCGGAACAGTGCTGGCGCAGTGGGCGGTCACGCAAATTGAACGATGGGATAATTCGGCAGGGACGCGCGTCCCTACCGAATCTGGATATCGTCAACCGGAAACCGCAAAATAACCGTCGTACCTTTTTCAAGCTCGCTGGTGACTTGGACGGTTCCATGATGCAGGCTCATAATGCTTTTCACGATCGATAGGCCTAGGCCCACGCCGTCCGGCGAATTTTCGCCGCGATAGAATCGGTCAAAAAGCTTGGGCAGATCTTTTGGTCCCACGCCACTACCGTTGTCTTTCACCGCTACAATGACTGCAGTCGGTTCGCTTCTGGCTTCGATCGTTACGCTACCTCCGGGCGGCACATGACGCAGAGCATTAGAAAGCAGGTTGCTGATTGCTCTGCGAAATAGTGGCTCGTCGCCGCGAATCCTGGCTTTACCCGTATTTGTGAGTTCGACGTGCGATTCTTTTGCCAGCGGTTCATAAAATTCCATTACCGCGGATATCGACTCTTGCGCGGCGAAATCTGATTTATGAATTTGGAGATTGGCGGTCTCCGCTCGTGCCAGAAAAAGCAAACTATCGATGAGGTGAGCGAGGCGCTGATACTCTTCCAGACTGGATGCGAGAACCTCCCGATATTGTTCCGCCGTTAGGGAGCGTCCGAGGGCCACCTCCGTTTCACCCATCAGAATGCTGATCGGCGTGCGGAGCTCATGCGCGATGTTGGAGGAAAATCGGGATAGCCGCTCAAACGAGTCTTCCAATCGTTCGAGCATCCGATCAAACTCTGCCGCCAGAGTTGCCAGCTCCCGTGGCCAACTCTGTGTGCTAATCCGCTCGCTTAAAGCGCTGGCTGTAATCGCTTGGGCAGCCGAAGTAATTTCTCGAATCGGTCGAACGCCACGATGTGCGAGCCAGGTGCTCAGCAGCGCCGAGATGGCGGCGGCCAGAGCTAGGGCGAAGAGCAATTTCCCTTTATAGTCAGTCAGGAGCCTCTGTTCGTTCGAAATATCGAGTACAACTTCGTAACGGTATTTCTCGTTTGGTGGCGCTCCGTTTACGTCCGCTGCCGTTAGCAGAAAAGTAGTGCCTTGGGACGTACGGAATTCGGTAATCTTACCAATCGGTTGCTCGGACGATCCCGCCGGTGGAAAAACGGCGTTGGAGGGGAGCAGTGAGCGAAAATCGGGTGACTCGACGATTGTTCTGCCGCGGAGGATCAGGCGGGCATAGTATACCGCTTGTCGGCGAGCCGTACTTTCCCATTCAATTTCTTCCTCCAACGCATTGCGATCCTGGGGACGCTCCCGCAGGATTTGGCGAAGCACCGCGATCTTGTCGGCCAAAATGCTTTGCTCTTCCGAGCGCAAGCTCTGGACGAGGGTCCAATACAAAAAGAAGCCGGCCACGCAAAGTACAACCATCGATAGAACGGTATACAGCAGCGCGAGTCGAGCGACGATTGACCAAGAGCCTGTCCGATCCGTAAGCTTAGTTGAAAGGTAGCTTTCGAATTTCAAGGAAATAGGTTCTGCCGCCCTCCACCGGCTCCTCAAACTCCGCTTCGCGGAGCGTGTTTTAAAAAAAGGAATCGCAACAAAGTGTTTAAAACTCTTCTCTCCAAAAAAGCAGCAGAATTCCGCCGTCGCTTCGCTATGGCGCGACCTTTCCCGCTTTGCGGACACGCCGTAGCTTGAAGAGCGAAGGTGGTTCCCGGCCTAGCGGGAGATTCTGCCCGCCAGAGCCATGCAGGCTAGCCCCGAAAGTCTTTCGGGGCTAGCGCTGCTCGAGGACATAGCCCGCACCGTATACCGAGTGAATCAACGGCTTAGGAAAAGGATAATCGACCTTCCGACGCAACCGGCGGATAGCGACATCGACGATATTTGAATCTCCCTCGCTATCCATGTTCCAAATTTCCTTAGCAATGAATTTGCGGCCAAGAATTTCACCGGTGTTGCGAGCTAAAAGTACCAGCAGCGCGAATTCTTTTTGGGTGAGTTCCAGCTGCTTTGGCCCGCGAGCGACAACATGCGTCACCAGATTAATTTCGAGTTCCGCGACTCTTAGGTTGGTTGGTAGGCGATCCGGCCCGCGCCGCAGAATGGAACGAATGCGTGCGAGCAGTTCAGAGAATGCGAAAGGCTTCGCCAAGTAATCGTCAGCGCCGAGGTCGAGTCCTTTGATGCGGTCGCTCAGTTCATCCCGGGCGGTCAAAAAGATCGCGGGTGCCAGGCGCCCTTCTGTTCGAAGCCTCTGCAGGATTGTCCAGCCATCCAGAGTTGGCAGCATGACATCGAGCAGAAGGAGATCGTAATTGTGTTTGAGCGCCAGTCGCAAACCTTCGGAGCCGTCCTTTGCCACATCAACCGACCAGCCATGATCCCGCAATCCGTCACGCAGAAAGGCCGCAGTTTTCGCTTCGTCCTCAACAACAAGCGCTCGCTTTGGCTGCTCGAACACAGCAGCGCATAGCGCGAGGTTCAGCGAAACGCAACGGACCAGAAATCAATTTTTTAGTGTAAAACTGTCTACGGGTTTTCGCCCTACCGACGCGGGCTTGCGTGTTCCGCGCTCCGCGTTCCGCGTTCCGTATTCTATCGATCACCCTAGATACTCTTCCAACGTCGCGGCGGTTCCCTTGTCGTAGAAACTCGCGAGCGCTTCTTCCAGCTGTCGCACGAATCGCTGATTGCTGGCGAGCTCCTCGCTGAATAACTTCCGCATCGCCAACAGCCGCCGAGGATCTTTTCCGCCCGCGTTGGCCGCGTCCCGAAGTTGATCCAACATCGGATCATTCATCGGCACCGGTTTTCCGGTATCGTCTTTTCCGGAGAGATACCGGAACCAACTTGCAACGGTCAGGCTGAGTAACTTGATCGGTCCACCCCGTTGGAGTTGTTCCGTCACAGAGGGTAAAACGAATTTCGGAATGCGGGCCGATCCTTCCGTCCCGAGGCGACCCAATTGATCCCGGATTGCCGGATTGGCGAATCGTTCGATCAAAGTGTTCTTGTATTCATCAAGATCGATTCCTGGAACCTCGGGCAATAGAGGCGTTACTTCGATGTCCATCATGAGACGCATCAGCTTGGTGATTCGCGGATCAGCCATTGCCTCGTGGGCGAACTCATAACCCTGCAGCATGCCCACATAACAGATCGCCTGATGGCTGGCGTTGAGCAGCCGAAGTTTCATTTTTTCGTATGGCAGCACGTCTGAGGTGAACTGCGCTCCAGCTTGCTCCCACGCTGGGCGTCCCTGCACGAAATCATCTTCGATCACCCATTGTCGAAACGACTCGGTCATTACTGGCCAGCTGTCTTCGATTCCAAACTGTTCTCGGACCAAGGCGCGATGCTCATCGGTAGTCGCAGGGGTGATGCGATCCACCATGCTATTCGGAAATGTTCCGTTCTGCTCGAGCCAATTTCTCTGTTTCGGATCACGCAACTCAATAAAAGCGAGCAGCATCTTCTTCGCTATCTCCCCATTGCCCTGCAAGTTGTCGCATGACATGATTGTAAACGGCCGGAGCCCGCGATTCCGGCGCCGCTCCAGTGCTTCCGCGAGATAACCGAAGGCGCATTTGGGTTGATGCGGATGGGCTAGGTCATGCTGAATATCGGGGTTTTCGGCGTCAAATTCACCGGTACCTTGGTGCACGTAATAGCCACCCTCCGTGATGGTAAGAGAAACGATTGCGGTATCCGCAGACGCCAGCTTTTCTAGAACCGCGTTTGGATCGCTCGGCGCGTGCAAAAAGTTTTGAATCGAGCCGATGACCCGAGCTTTATCGCCCGATGCACTTCGTTCGACCACCGTGTACAAGTAGTCTTGCGAGCGCAGGACTTCTCCGATGCGGGTGTCTACGGGGAGCAGTCCGACACCGCACAGCCCCCATTCGGATGGCCCGTTTTTCTGGAACAGATCGTCATTGTAGACTCCTTGATGGGCGCGATGAAATCCGCCGACTCCGATGTGGGTGATTCTTTGACCAACCTGGCGACGGTCATAGGTCGGAACGCGAACGCTCGGAGGTAACGAACTTAGATTGGCATTGGAGAGCTTTATGGGCATAGGGATTATTGGGGGTGGGGGTTATGAATTGGAGTGTATGGGCGTATCGGCGTGTGGGCGAACGGGCGTGTCGGCCTGACGGCGTGCGGGCGTACCGCCGAAGGCGTGTCTCATGATAGCCTAGGGTAAAGCCCTAGGAAATCGAATTCCCCCAGTGGTCACACACTGAAGGTGGGTTTCAGCCTTTGATCCTACACGTCGTTTATCGACTGTTTCATTATCGTTCCTAGCGGTTCGCCTGGGCTCTCACGAAGCGCGCCATTGGCCTTAGCCAGGCTGCGACGCCATTGGCCCGGCAGCGGACGTTTGGGCGGACAAGTCGGCTCAACTGGACCGCGCTATGACTGCCAGGCTCACAGATGCTGCTTGCGCTGGAACTGTTTCTACCCTCACCCCACGCCGTCACGCCAAGTACCCCAACCACTCCTCCTGCGCTGCTAGCAGCTCATCTACCATCTGATGGATCTGAGGAAGGGTACAAACCGCTGCGGTTAATGGATCGAGTGCAACGGCATGATAAATCGCGTCCTTTTTCCGCCTGACTGCTGCTTCCACGATGAGTTCTTGCACATTTATGTTCGTTCGATTGAGCGCGGCGAGCTGCGGTGGCAAGGGGCCGAAGTGGGTTGGTTGCACACCACTCCGATCGACCAGGCAAGGCACTTCCACGCAGCAACCGCTCGGCAAGTTATCAATCAGCTCGCGATTTGGGACGTTCCCATTGATTCGAATCGCTTGATTCGTCTCCATTGCCTCAATGATAGAGGAACCGTATTCATGGGTCCGGTCGGTTCGGACCGGGTCCACCATAATCTGTTTGAACTCCTGACGGAAACTTTCGAGTCGCTCATAACTGTGCTGCAGGTACCCGCCCGTCCGACCAAATTGAAACCAATGGTTCACCTTATCAGTGAAGCGTGGTACTAGCTCTTCTTCTACCATTTGAGCATTCTTTCGAAAATACGGTACGTACTCACTGGCATGCCCGCTCGACTCGGTTACGAAATAGCCAAAGTGTTTCATCAAATCGATTCGTACCGGCTCTTGGCCATAGATTTCTTCTCGATTAATGACCTGGCGCAGACGAGGGTAAAGATCTTCGGTGCCGCGACCAAATTCCAAAAAGAAGGCCTGGTGGTTAATACCTCCGCAGCGGAAGTTCGCCTGCTCGTACGGAACCTCCAACCACTTGGCTAGCATCTCGCTGGTGCCTTGAACGCTATGGCATAGACCGACATGCGGGCGGCCGGTTGCGACATCCACGGCCCAACAGTTCGCGGCCATCGGGTTCACATAGTTCAGCAACCAAGCGTTTGGCGCATGCTGGTCCAACTCGTGGCAAAGGTCGATTAACACGGGAATGGTGCGTAACGCTCGGAAAACGCCCCCTGGTCCGAGTGTGTCTCCGACACATTGCTCCACGCCGTATTTCTTGGGAATTTTGATATCTTGGGCATACGCTTCCAACCCCCCTTGCTGAAAGGTGGTGATAACATAATCGGCATTGCGAACCGATTCGGCGCGATCGGTCGATGCGGTAATACGAGCGGTAAGCCTGCGTTCGTTCGCTATTTTCTGGACGATCTGGCGAGACTCTTCCAATCGCTGCGGATCGATATCCATGAGTGAGATCTCGCTGTCCTGCAGGCAAGGAGCTAGTAAAATGTCGCTGCACAAATTGCGGGTAAAAACCAGGCTTCCCGCCCCAATCAAAGTTATTTTAGGCATAATCGTTGTTTGCGGAGATAAAGGTTCACGTTTGGAGTTAATTCTTTACTGCCCCTGCGGTAAGTCCGGCTACTAGCCGGCGCTGAACGAGGCTAAAAAACAGCATGGTAGGAACGATCGCCACAACCGTTCCGGCCGTGATCATTCCCCACTTTACTTGCAGGCTGTTCATGAAAGCCTGGAGAGCGATCGGCAGAGTCTGCGTGCTCTCGCTTTGGGACAAGATCGAGACGAATAGGTAATCTCCCCAGGATACTACGAAGGCAAAAAAACCGGCTACCACTAGTCCCGGCAAAGCCGTGGGATAAATGATACGAAACAAAACGCCGAGCCGGCTGCACCCGTCAATCAATGCCGCTTGATCCAATTCTCTGGGAATCGCGTTGAAGTACCCGGTCAACATCCAAATGGCGAACGGTAGAGTGATGGAAGTGTGAGTTAAGATGAGCCCGATATGCGTGTCGACTAGCCCTAAATTGGACATCAACACATAGAAGGGAATTAAAATCAAAACGTAAGGAAAAAACTGCGGAAGCAAGGTTGACATCATCAAGAGATTTTTGCCACGAAGGGCAAACCGGCTCAGCGCATAGGCACCAAGACTTCCCAACATCACGACGAGAAACATCACCGACGTAGCAATCACCACCGAGTTAGCCAAAAAGACGAAGACGTTATTAATCGCGAAGACCTCAATATAGTTGGTGAGGGTGAGCTCGGATAGAGCCGGAACCAGTCTCCCGGTCTGAATGGAATCGTTACTTCGAAAACTGGAGACAATCAGCCATCCAATGGGCAAGAGGAGGATGGCGTAGGTGATGAGCAATCCCGCGTAAGTGAGCAATAATTCGAGCGACCGGCGTTTCATTTCTCGGCGAAGCCTCCGATTAATTTTCGCGACAAAATGACGAGAAGAACCAGTATCACCAGCATGATCACGCCCCCAGCGCTGGCGTATCCCAGCATATAACCGCTCCAGGCCTGCTTGTAGATGTAGGTCGCCAGCACTTCGGTCGCGTCCACCGGCCCGCCGCCGGTTGATAGATAGACAAAATCGAAATTATTTAAAGTGAAGGTGACGTGGAGCACGACCATAACCAGGATGATGTAACGCAGATTCGGCAACGTGATGTGCCAGAATCTTTTCCAGGACGACGCTCCATCAATCGTCGCGGCTTCGTAGAGATCTTGCGGGATCGCCTGCATCGCCGCCATAAAAGCGATGCCGTAGAATGGGACATTGCGCCACAGATGCATTACCAGGATCAGGAGGAATGCGAAAGCCGGGTCACCAAACCAGTTGCGGGTAAACGATCCAAGCCCAAGCGTAGTAAGTATGATGTTAATGAGCCCAATGTTTGGCAGCGTAAGAAAACGGAATATGACAACCGCGGTAATAATCGGCAGGACCCAAGTGACCATGGCAATACTGCGAAACCAATGAATACCGGGGACCTTGCGGATAAGCAAGTGAGCCATCCCCAGACCGAGAATCACCTGCAGAATAACGGCAGAAAAAGTCAGGACCAGCGAGTGGATAAACGAAATGCGGAAGACCGGATCGGTGAGGAGTCGTTGATAGTTTTGCCATCCGACGGCGCGCCAAGTGTTAGGATTGAGTAAGGATTGATCGGTGAAAGAGGTAAAGATGCCGCTCAGCGTGGGATAGAGATTTAATCCGAGGATTACGCAAATCGCCGGCGCCAGCAGGGCATATCCAAATGCAGCGTGACGCATTTCAGCCGATCGCAAATGGGTAACTGGCCGCGATCCGACGCTTGGCGGCTCGTCCGAGTGAACGGTTTGAGACATCGATAACTGAGAGTATCGGAAAGTCCAGCCCATCACAAACCGGGCGTGTCGGTGATTGGGTGTATGGCTTCCATCTTCGGTAGGCTTTCCCACTAGGTCTCTGGTTGGGCACGGCCCAGAAAGCAAACCGGAGCTGCGTGGTTGGAGCTGCCAAGAACCGCAGTCGCCATGATCATAATCTCGTCGCGACGGCTCAACTCCACCGGCTTGGCAATGCGGGCTTTGATCCTCCTCTAGTGGCTGGCAAACGATGGCGACTGCGGTTTGTGGTAACTCCAGCCACACAGCTCCGGTTTAATTTCGAGGTCGCGCCAGACCAGAGGCGTAAGGGACAGTCGCCGCTACCGAAGACACGCCGACATCGATGCATCCTTGGCCATGGTTTAAATTTCCCTCTACAGCTCACCGGTTATTTGAGTGCCCCTACAATTGGTCGTTCTGCGCGCGTTGCTGCAAAGTATTATACAGTTCCTGACCAGTCTTATCGGCCGCATTGTTTTGATAAATCACTTTCTGTAGCGCTTCGGTGATATC
>WNFJ01157999.1_pt2 | contig 11948 bp, 14 predicted proteins | sample 5400461 | NCBI WGS metagenome assembly WNFJ01 (sample SAMN13153349, study PRJNA577476) | soil metagenome | isolation source: 115 cm saprolite on Douglas fir-dominated hillslope | place: USA:California | collected 2013-09-17
CGGTGAATATCCGATTCTACACAAGAATAGCTCGTCACAATTGAGATCTGCCGGCTGAACAACGCGCCGACATCGAGATCAATGGTCGCGCCTTGAGCGGGGGCGCCAAATAGAAGGAGTTTCCCTCCTTTTCTAACCGAAGCAAACGCGGGGTGTATTGCCTTCTGATTCCCAGTCGATACGATTGCCAAATCAACACCAACTCGTGTTGACTTCGTAACTTGTTCAGGGACATCTTTTGAGGAAGGATCGATCGACTCGTCGGCCCCTAGCTTCTGTGCCATTTCGAGTCGATGGGGCAGAATGTCGACGCCGATTATTTTTGCCGCGCCCATTTTCCTGAGTAATTGTATTTGTGTCAGGCCAGTCGGGCCTAGGCCTACGACGAGGACTTTGTCTCCAGGGCTGACTCCCGCCTTGCCGAGGGCCCTGACGCAACAGGCGGTCGGTTCTATCATGGACCCTTCTTCGAAGCTTGTCTCTTGGGGCAAGCGTATTACGGCTCCTCGAGTGACATTTACCTCGGGGACTCGGAAGTACTCTGCAAGTCCGCAGGGATCGAGGTTTGTTTTCTTGAAGAGATCGCACATGGTGTGGTCCCCATGTCGGCAGTATTCGCAATTGTAGCATGGCACGTGATGGTGTGCGATGCCTCTGTCCGATTTTCTCAAATCGGTTGCTTCGTCACCTACGCTCACGATGGTCCCGCTGACTTCGTGGCCTAGGATTCCACCAAGTCCGTATGCGCCGTGGACCTTTTCGATGTCAGTCCCGCATATTCCGGCTGCTGCGAGCTTGATCAAGACTTCGCCAGGCTGGAGTCCCGGAACAGGAACCTCTGCGACCTCGGCGCGTCCCTGATCGTTGATTAGACAGGCGAGCATGAGCAGTTCCTACCTTTGTCGTCCAATTTAACGGATTTCCGGGGACGTGTTCGAGGCGTGTTTTTGTTTAGAGTTTATTTCATAAGAAGAGTAGATGAGCCATGAATAGTAGTGGACAACCTTTGTTCTTATGCCAGTATCGAGAACTCGGGGCACCAAAGACTCCGTCAAGTTCATGCAGGTCCTCGACCGAGCCGTCTATCTGAGGCTGAAGCAGCTCGCAATTCAGAGAGGCGTCACTGTCCAGGAACTGATCCGGGTTCTTCTCATCCCTGACTGGCTGCATGGGGCAGAGGAAAAACGGTTGAAGCGCGAGCTTGAGAGGCGTCATCGCAGGTCGACTCAGAACAGACTCTTTCGGACTTCGCTTCAAAAGCCTCTGGTTTCCGCCAGGAAGAACTAGTTCTTTCAACAATCTATCGAACGGTTCTTCGCCGCCGACCGTTCCCAATCATAATATACCATTCTCGCCTCCATTAACCAAGGCATCTTCTTGATCAAAGATCTCGACGTGGAGATGGAAAAGAGAAATGTCGATTCAATAATAGTCTTCGGGGACTCAACGGTAGGAAACCCAGACCTTCGGTACGTGGCAGGAACCTCTCTGCCGAGAGGCGGAATATTTCTGAAACGAAGATCACATGACCCAACGCTCATAGTAAGCAACATCGACGTGGGCAGCGCGCACCAGGGAAAGGTTCTCAACATCAAGACCTACTCGGACTATGGATACGAGCGGATCGCTAGCAAGTATGATCGGGATGAGGCCAGGATCCGATTCTATCAGAAGATCATGAAGGACGAGGGACTTCACGGGTCCACAATTCTGGCTGGAAGAAATGACGTGTCCAATACACTGCACATGATCGATGCTCTCCGCAGAAAGGGCGTGAAGATTACTGGGGAAAAGTCGCCTACGATCATCGAAGCCGCACGTGAGACCAAGGATCGTTGGGAGGTCGAAAGGCTGAGAGTTCTCGGAAAGAAGACTATCCGAGTCGTGGAAGACACGCTCCGGTTTCTACGAGGAGCGAAGGTCAATGGAAAGAGGGTGTCTTACAGGTCAAAACCGTTGAGTGTTGGAACCGTCAAGAGGGTTATCGGAAGGTCGCTTTCCGAGCAGAACTTGGTCGCGCCGGAGGATACGATATTCGCGCCAGGAAGGAGATCGAGTGACCCTCACTATAGAGGTGAAGACGAAGATATTGTCCGAGCTGGTGAGCCTATTGTCTTCGACATATTTCCCTCTGAGCCGGATGGTTACTGGCATGACTTGACTCGGACCTACCTGTTCGGTTCCGCGCCGAAGAAGATCAAGGAAATGTATGACGCCGTTCTCGAGGTCCAGACATCAGCCCTCGACATGGTGAAGGAGCAGGTTCCCTGCAAGGACATGATGGCAAACGCCTGCAAGATCTTTGAGAGGAAAGGATACCCAACGGCGAGGCAACTGGTCAAAGGGAACAAAGAAGCGCGGACTCATGGGTTCATGCACGGCCTCGGTCATGGCGTGGGACTGACTATTGGAGAAAGGCCATATCTCTCTCTGTATGGCAAGGATAATCTGAGAAAAGGATCCGTGGTGACGATCGAGCCAGGGCTCTACGAGCCCAAATGGGGTGGTATCAGGATAGAGGACATTGTGGTTGTTGGTTCTCCCTCGGAAAACATCACGCCTTTGTCGAAAGATATCGAATTATAGTCGCAGAGCGTAGAGTATAGTCATGTACGGGGGCGGAATGCAGCCCAGACAAAGGATCCGGGTTACATCAGCTGGCGGAGTCGTCTATCGCTGGGACAAGGATAATCCGCTCTTTCTGCTGTTGGCGAGCAATAAGAGAGGTGTATGGTGTTTGCCGAAGGGTTTGATCGAGGAGGGGGAGGACGAGGTCACGACGGCTATGAGGGAGGTGCGTGAGGAGACTGGTGTGAGCAGGGTGAAGCTGCATGGGAAGCTTGGCGCGATCAAGTACCAGTTCGGGTTCCGTGCGAAGACGTACGATAAGACGGTCCATTTCTTCCTGTTTGAGACTGATCAGGCGGATGCGAAGGTGGGGACGGAGCATGATGCGATGGAGTGGATGCCGTACGAGAAGGCTCTTCATACCTTGTCGTACCCGAACGAGAAGGAGATGCTTTCGAAGGCCTGGAGTAATATCCAGTCCGAGAAGAGCCATTCCTCGGAAGCCAAGCAGGGTCAGGGCAAGCTTCCAACCAGTTAGAGTCTGTTATAGAGGACTAGCTTGAGTGAAATCGCTGTGAGGTTTCCGCGCTGATAGATCCGGCGTCTTCTGAGCTTCGAGTCTACAATACGCTGACGCGGAAACTAGACAAGTTCGAGACTATCCGAGCCAACCGGGTGAACATGTTTGTCTGCGGCCCTACGGTCTGGGACGTCTCCCACATCGGCCACGGAAAAACCTACGTCGCTTATGATATCATCGCCCGCTATTTGCGGAGGAAAGGCTTCAGTCTCTTCTTTCTGCTCAACATTACCGATGTTGACGACAAGATCATCAACAAGGCTCACGATATAGGAGAACAGCCGCTCGCTTTGGCCGATCGGTTAGCGAGGGCTTTCTTCAAGGACATGAAAGAACTCCACGTGGACAGTGTTAATCTGTACGCCAAAGCTTCGGACCATATTCCCGAAATCATCGATCAGATCACTGGACTTCTCAAGAAAGGAATAGCGTACAGGGTTGACGGAGACGTCTATTTCGACATTTCCAAGTTTCCAGGCTACGGAAAACTCTCCCACCAAAAACTTGAGGATCTTACGGTTCACCGGATTGATCCGGATCCGCGGAAGAAGAATCCTGGAGACTTTGCCTTGTGGAAGAGCCAGAAGCCTGGCGAGATATTCTGGGAGAGTCCTTGGGGAAGGGGACGGCCTGGCTGGCACATCGAGGACACTGCGATTACTCTAACGTACTTTGGGCCAACGTATGATGTGCATGGTGGCGGCTCGGACCTCATCTTTCCTCATCATGAAGCTGAGATCGCCGAGGCGGAGAGTCTGACTGGTAAGAAACCATTGGCGCGCTATTGGCTTCACACCGGATTAATGAGCATCAAGGGACAAGAGATGCACAAATCACTCGGGAACTTTATCCCGATACGGGACATGGTCAGAAAGGTTGGCACTCCGGGTTTGCGCGTGTTCTATGCAGGAACGCACTACAGGAGTCCGTTGGACTTTACCGAGGAGGCGTTGCAGCAAGCGGTTAGCCTTGCGAGAAGGTTCAGGCGGGCACACGATCAGCTTGCGCTGGCTCGAGACAAGATAACTAGTAGAGAGACCGTGATGAACTCGGCTCTGAAAGTGTTGGACGAGGCACGAGACGAGTTCTTCAAGGCCATGGACGATGACTTCAACACCCCAGGAGCGCTCGCTGCCTATATCAGAATAGTCGGGCTGGCAGAGGAAGAGGCAAGAAATCCGAAGGCCGAGTCTCGGAACGCGATAATTGGTGCTTTGGAGGACTTGGGCTCTGTCCTTGGGGTAATGGAGACCGAGACTATTGCTCAGGACCGGGTTTCGGAGCTTGTGGACTTCGTCCTGGAGCTGCGGAACGAGCTACGGAGTAAGCGTGATTACGAGTCAGCTGATCGTATCCGCGATCGGATGGCCAAGCTTGGTTTTGTGGTTGAGGATTCGGCTGAGGAGACGCACTGGATAACTTAGTTCTGACTCTTTGTCTGCGTCTTGCTGTGAGTCTTTAGGATCTTCTTTACCTCGTCCAGCTGCTTGAATGATCCGATGTCGTGGTGTGGTTCTGGCGTTAGGTATCCGTAGACTCGTTCGCCTTTGGCGACGAGTGCTGGTATGACGTTTGCTGCTATGTCTGATCCGCTTGAACAATATTTGAGGACAGCAGGTTCGCAGAGGCAGACGCCGATGGAGACAGGATATTCTTTGATGACGGGTTTTTCCTCGAAGTATTCTATTCTGCCGTCTTTGTCTATTCGTCCGACACCATAGTCGATTCGGACGCCGGTGCTTAGTGCGACTGTGCAAACGGCTTTCTTCTCTGTGTGGAACCGGATCATATCGGTTAAGTCGAGGCTTGTGAGGACGTCTCCGTAGTACACAAGAAATGTTCCGTCAATGTGGCTGCTGGCGTCTTTGAGCGCGTTTGAGGTGCCTGTTCGTGGGCTGATGCTGTAACCAATGTTGACACCATACTTCGATCCATCGTCTAGATGGTTGCGGTACACTTCGCTATCCTCGTCGGATAGCAACATGATGATGTTTCTTATTCCATGGCCGGCGAGATAGGTGATGACATAGTCGATGAACGGTTTGCCAGCGACAGGTATCATTCCCTTCGGAACGTAGCTCGTAAGTGGTGAGAGCCTCGTGCCAGCACCGCCAGCCAGAACGAACGCCTTCATTGATTTGCGATTTCGCGGCGAGTCTCCGACTGGTATAAGGACTTCAATTGCCTTCAGGAGGAGAATCTTGGGAAATTTTGACTTCGCTTGAGGAAGTTATTTTCATCAGGGTCCGCGGAGACCACTCATGCCACGCAAAACCGCCAACGAATACCCCCCTTTTTCCAGAAACGATTTCTTGTCCGGCATAGATATCAGGCGAATCTGACTAATCAGGGCATGATACTGGCTTGGATGCGAGGGCGAAACTTGCCATTATTTCAGCGAGTCCCGAACGATTCTCGGCGAACGATCGGATGGCATCCCAGAATCGCAATCAGGGCGGATAATGGGCGATTTCCCACAACCGATTTCAACTTGGAGAGACCCAAGGGACACGTTTTCCAGCGTAGACTGAATTACGATTTCCTACTCTAATCAGTAAGAAAGTTGTATGGATGGAGGTTCGGTTCTTGGCCGCTAAGCTTGGATGGGACTCCGGCTCATGGAATCCTCAAAGTCCGCGTGTTCCTCGTGAAGCCCATGAATGTACCACACTTGCAGGTCAAGTCCATCAATAGCAGTTGTTTTCGTTGAAAGTACTCTTGCGCCGGGTCTCATAACCCAGTGAGACAATCCTTCCTCCAAATCCTCCCGCGGAACCTCAGGGAAGCCAGTCTGAAAATCAGCGAAGCTCAACTCAGCTTCCGGATTCAGATAGGGATCGTGGAATCGCTGACGGAAGAACCCGACAATCTTGCCCAAGGGCAGGACCTTTTCGATCCTTGTAGGCTTGTTCTTTCTCGCTTTGCTGGTCATGAACCATCACACCAAATGCGCTGTTATTTGCAAAGTGGCAACGGAAAATATGGCTGTTACAGTACCCGGACCCGACAGCCGAAGGTAGCCATTTCCCCTATCCTCAAACTTACAGGGATAGTAGGGTCCTAGTTAATGCTGACCTTTGACGGCAGAACCTGCTCGACAACTTTGATCGACAAAGAAAGATCGTTTCTCTCCGCGATCAAAGGCCGAAGACTCGGCTCGATAGAGCCCTGCGCGAGTTTCAGAGAATCCTCGTCAAGCTCTCCACTCTTGTGATCCAGCTTCGCATTGACAAGATATCTAGTCAGGCTCGTGATTTGTCCAGTAATCTCGGCTAGTCTAGATCGCATTGAGCCGACTAGGGCGCTTGCCAGTTTCACTTTGTCCAAATAGCCGGCTTTTTGCGACTCTAGGAGTTCCGAGTAGATTTCCCCGTCAATCTCTCTTGAATCCTTCAATGACTCAAGAGCACCGACCCGCTTTCTCAACAGCGTAAGTTCAGAAATGATGTCCTCGGACTCAAGCTTCCACTCCGGGGATATCGTGATCGACTTCGGGGTTAGAGCCATCTGACGAGCTTTGGCGGTAAGAATAATTCCGCCGGTTGCTTCTACCTGGACGCCTTCCATCTCGCCGAAAGGGTTCCGTTCGATACCGATCACGCGTCCAAGCAATCTGCCGTAGATGTCGCTGACACTTCGTCCCAGGAGAGCTTTCGTCTCCAACTCCGGAGATAGCAACAAACTCTACCTCACTCGATGGGCTGGATTCACAATCTGGGGAATCTCTGGGAATTTCTCCTTCATCTTCTGCTCGGCCATGAGATCCGCCTCCTTCAAGATGTGAGCAGACTCATCATTTACGGGGATTGACATTCCATCAGCGTCGACAGCTTCCCCGATTTCCATCGTGAGATTCTCTAGCGAATCTTCGACATCGCCTATACCTGTTGAAATCTCGGGAAGTTTGCTCTCTAGCTCGCTCCTTACCGTGCCGAGAAGTCCTTTGACTGAGCCCATCCCGTGGACCATGTCACCGAACTGTTCCACAGTCTCAAGGCGAAGTAACACCTGTTCGAGGCAGATCTGGCTTCGGAGAGATGTCTTGATGAGTTTCCGAATTTGCACGCACTCGTTCGCGAAAACCGTTGCGGTCTGGGTATCCCTTGCCTCCAATGCTTTCGTGCATTTGTCCCGCAGAGTTTGGTCGCGCGATTCCATCTGGGTGATGCTCCGGTCGAGCCGTGTCGTTTGGATGCGGAGCTTGTGGGACGCGAACTGGATCCGCTGTTTCATCGGTGTCGGCTTGATAGCTTCCCGGATTCTATCGGTCAACGACGGATTGTCGCGAAACATTGTCAGTCTCCGATCATCCTGTTTTCCGGCGTGAGGTACAAGGGGGGTCTCAGATGCACCTGGTGCTTCGCTTGTGACGCTTGGCGGGGCAGTGCCGTGGTCATGAAAATGGTCGTTCCCTGGTTCCGGTTTAGTCCTCTCAAAAGCGGAATTAACAGGTTGGTAGCTGACCCATCCAAGTCTCCCGTTGGCTCGTCGATCACTAGTAGTTCGGGTTTGACGGCCAAAGCCCTTGCGAGGTCGATTCGCCTTCGCTGGCCCGCGCTTAGCCCGTCAGGGTAGGAACGTTCTATCTTGTCTAACCCGAAGAAGGCGAGAGCTTCTTTGATCCTTTCGTCTCGCTCTTTTCGGGGAACGCCTGCAAGTGATAAGGCGAGATGGAGATTTTGGGAAACGGTCATCTGCGGAAGGGCGGTGGGCCGCTGAAATACGGCGGCTGTCCTGACCAGGGCGCATCTTTTTACGAATGATTCCCGTGTGACATCGTGTTCGCGGAAGCTTACTGATCCATGAATCGGCTTCTCCAATCCCAAGACTACGTTGACGAGTGTTGATTTTCCCCAGCCAGACCCGCCAAGGACGGCTAGGAAGTCTCCTTGATCCACTTTCAGAGAAACGCCCTGATCGTAGAGCCGCAGGACCCCTTTGACTGAAGGGTACTCGACTACCACTGACCTAGTTTCGATCACGGATGGCATGTTTTGCTAGCTCTTGTAGTTCTCAACGAACGATGAGGATCGTAGTCTTCGAAAGCTCGGCAGCGAATAGAACAAACCTCCTGCAAACAATAGTGTGACTAGTTCGAGGGTCGAAGTGGTTGTGAGGAATCCTTGCAGTATGACTGGAGAGAATGCTACGAGAGCAATGATTGCTCCCCTGAGGAAGTATCGTAGGAGAATCTGCCAGCCGGATCCGCCATAGGCGAAGAGCGCCAATTCCTCCCTCGTCCGTCGCGTCGTCGTAGAGACAGACGCCAGCGCACATGTCGGAGGAACTACCAAGAGAGAGAGCCAAAGCCGTGAACCGAAGAGTATCGGACCCATTGTCGCGAGAGAGGCTTCCACGGCCACTATTCCCATTACTAGGATTGTGAGCAAGTCCGTGGCTTCGCGTGGGATGGCGCCGGATAGGACAATTGGGGTCCAGGATGGCTTTTCCAATTAGAATCGACCCTCTATTCTGGACCCGCCATAGACCGGAGGAACATTCCCAAGCGTCCCTCGTCATAGGTCCTGATGACGGACGAGGCGAAGTCTATGTCGAGATTCATCGAACGAAGCTTCGATAGGACCGCGTTCACGTCCTCCTTGTTGCGCGCGACTATGAAGACGAGTCCCTCTGGGGTTCCGAGGGAGCTGATGACGCTGAGGGTTTCTGGAATTTCGCATATCTGTTTCAGAATGTCTTCTCTGGAGGGGCTACTGGGAAAGTTTGCGGCGACGATGACTTGTTCTGAGAGGCCGAGCTTTCCGAAGTCGATGAGTGTTGTGTATTCGCGGATAATGTGGGCGTCTTCTAGTCGGTTGACTCTGTAGGCGATGACGTTGGGATGGAGGGCGAGTTTGCGGCCTATCTCGACGTAGGACTGTTTGGAGTTCTCCACAAGCTCCGCGAGGATGCGTAGGTCAGTTCCGTCAAGGTTCACGTCTTTCATCCCCTATGATGCCTTGAACGATTCGTCCCAGTCGAAGTAGCGCTTGATGATGTTCTGCGAAACGCTTGGCCGTCGGCCCACGATGATGGTCTCGAAATCCTCCATGGTAATCGGGTCCGGAATAGCGTTGAGATCATTAGCGGCGCCACGCTGGAAGAAATCGCGGACGACCTTAATCTGGGTCGATTGGAATAGATCGCGAATATCTCCTCCAGAATAGCCTTCGGTCCTGCGCGCCAGCTCGGCGAAGTCGACGTTGTTCTGGAATTTCAGATTCTGGGCGTAGATCTGGAACATGTCCATGCGGGCTTTGACGTCTGGTAGTGGGACGTAGATTCTCTTCTGGAATCGTCGGATGAAAGGCTCGTCCAGGACCCACGGCTTGTTTGTTGCGCCGATGAGGTAGACGTGGAATTTCTTGTTCTTGTCGAGTATACCGTCCATCTCTTTGAGGAACTGGTTTCGGACCCGAACCTCTCCGCCGACCTCCTCTCCCCGGACGCCCATTAACGAGTCTATTTCGTCGATGAAAAAGATCGCGGGCTGTCCGTTCTCAGACACTTCCCTTGCCTTCGTGAATAGTTGAGAGACGTTTCGTTCCGATTCTCCAAGCCACTTCGACATGAGGGACGCTGCGTCTGCGCAGAAGAACATCCCCTTGATCTCGCTCGCTATCGCTGCAGCGAGCAGTGTCTTTCCGCAGCCCGGGGGTCCGAAGAAGAGTATTCCTCGAGGCCAGCCAAGAGGGAAGAGATCCGGCCTTCGAACGGGGAAGATTATTGATTCTTCGATCGCTCTTTTCGGTCTTTCCAGATCTGCGATGTCGCTCCAGCTGATGTCCGGTTTCTCTGTCAGGACCCACTGGTCGAGTTTGATGGTCTTGGAGTCGCGGGTCTCAGTCGAGTCCATAGAATGGGCTATTGGTTCGTCTGACTGGAGTTCTTGGATTCGTTTCTTGTAGGCTTCTACGTGTTCTGTGTAGACCTTGTTTTGAACCGCCGCTGGGTAGAGGGAGCAGAGCTTGAGGAGCACTTCAATGGCTCGTTGGTATCTTGTCGCCGCGAGGCGTTTTGAGCCCTTTCTCTCAAGCTCGATGGCTTCTTTCGCGTATTTGACCGCGAGCGATTCCAGTTCTTCAGATGCTGAGATTACTTGTCCCCTCTTGTGACAATGAAGGGCTTGAACGGGAGCACTTGTCTCCCGTCTAGTCCATGACTATTTTTCCGTCATCCTTGAGCCGTTGTAGGGAACGTCGGATGTCGTCGCTTGGCACGAGAAGCTCCGCGGAGCAGTTGTTGAGGCTCAGCTCTCCGTTGTGTGTTTTGATGTAGCTTAGGAGTCTGTCTTCCAGTGGAACTTCTTCCGATCCGTTTGTGGTGATGGCGATGGGGATTCGTTGTTCTGGGGCCCGTGTCGCGGCTTCTGGGATGGGTTGACGTGCCTCGGGCAATGGTAGCTCTGGGAATCGTTCTTTCATTTGCTGGGATGCGATAGCACTGGATTCTTCGAGTACTTTGCGTGCTTCGGTGCTCGAGGCAGCCATGTCGAAACTCTGGTCTTGTCCGACCTCGCCGGTTTCAATACTCATATCGCTGAGCATATTGTTGACCTCGCCGAGCTCGTTGGCTACCTCCGGAATAACCCCGGCGATCCTACCGCGAGTCTCGCGGACGACGCCTATGACCGGGGCCATCTGAGCCATGATATCGCCAAACTCTTCGACCGTCTGCATTCGTAGGATGACCCTTTCCAGGGCAAGTTCGCTGCTAAGCGTGAGATGAGCCATTTTTCGGATTTCGGCGCACTCGTTGGCGTAAAGGGCTGCGTGAGCTGTGTCCTTGGACAGTTGCGCTCCGATGCAGCGTTGGAACATTTCCTTGTCGCGTTGCTGAAGCCTTGAAGACATGTGCTCCAGTTTTTCTTTCTGGGAGCCAAGCCTGAACAGAGCCTGGGACATGCGCTCTTTCAGAGGGATAGGGTGGACTCTGTCTTCGAACTTTCGGAACAGCCCTTGAAGCCTCCTAAGTCTCCCTCACGTGAAGTACCATAACGGGGTCTCTCGAGGGGGAGATTGTCGTTGCGGTGGGTTGAGGGGTTGGAGCAATGGGTTGGGGCTGCTGGGCGGCGGGTGGCACTTGTGTCGCGTCGAGCTTCTGTAGGTAACTGTAGATCGTTTCAACGTCTTTCTTCTCAGCCATCGCGCGGACAAGACCGCTGTCGATAGCATCGCTAGCTTGTTTGTAGTTCATGTCGTCGAATTCGCCGGATGCGTGTAGCATCTTGTTGCCTGCGAGGTGTGTCTGCAACTGTCGCAACTGTGTGTTGAGGGTGCTGGTTCGCTGGCTTAGGGTGTCGATTATCTCCTTCCTCTTACCCTTCAGCTCGTTGATCGCGTCCTCGTGCTGTTTCCTTAGATCCTCGTAGACGTCCTTCTGGATGTCGCCGACGCTGAACAGCTCGTCGAGGGCTCTCAGGCGTCTGGTTACAATGTCGAATTCTTTGCGAAATTCCTCTGCTTCGACCTTCCAGGCCGGTGCCAGGATGAGAGTGTCGCCTGTTATGGTGACCCTGTCGCCGGGGCATTGGAGGAATTCTCCGTTGCCTTCCTCTATTCCTACTCCGGTTACCTCGTCTCTGAGGTTTGCGGAGATGCCTACGACTTTGCCGAAGGCTCTGCCGTAGGGGTCTTGGAGGGTTCTGCCGAGGAATCGTCGGACTTGTTCAAGTGTTATTGGCATGATTTTGCACCAAAAAATGTTGTCGGAGTTACTCCTACCTTGGAATCACTGTCTCGTGTTCTGCGGTGGCGGTTGGAGAGGGTAACTCCGGGAACTTCTCACGCATCCGTGTCTC
>WNFJ01468394.1_pt4 | contig 11948 bp, 9 predicted proteins | sample 5400461 | NCBI WGS metagenome assembly WNFJ01 (sample SAMN13153349, study PRJNA577476) | soil metagenome | isolation source: 115 cm saprolite on Douglas fir-dominated hillslope | place: USA:California | collected 2013-09-17
CGACCTGTTGAAAAAAGACCAGCCACCCCAACCGCCGGCGCTTCAAATTTAAACTGAGCCCGGAGCGTTAGCGACGGGTTGGTCTGCCTTCCCGTCGCTTACGCTCCGGGCTCTGATCACTCCCCTTGCCCCGCGCGATTTTTCCTGTCATAGTGTTTTTATGTTGACTCCCGCGGAAGAACTGGGGTTGAGCGGCCTGAGCCTGGCCAGCCGGGTGCGGAAAGCGTTTTTTCGCATCCCGGAGGGGGGCCTACTTTCCCTGATGGAGCAAATTTGCGCCGAAGCCAAGCGCCGCCACCTGTGTTATCTCCGCGACGGCCAGGAAGACGTCATTCATGTCATGCCCTTGCCACTGACCATGCTTCCCGAGCAGCTCAGCTACATCCATTACGTGACGCAGACGATTCAGAACGCCCTGAAGCGCTTTCCTGATCTGTACATGCAAGATTTCGCGGTCCGCGAGCTGTTGCGCATGACGCCGGAGGAAGAGAAATGGCTGTGGGACTTGTGGACGCCGAGCCAGCGGGAAAACAATCCGATCTTCGGATGATGGATTTCATCAGCCCGATGTGGAAGGACTCGCTGAAATTCGTGGAGCCGAACCTGGGCGGCATCGGCGGCCTGCACCTGGTGCCGACCTCGGAAAATATCGTCAGAGACGTGGTCCTGCCGGTGCTGCAAGCGCAGGACCCGGGCCTGGATCTCACCATCGGCCGCGACATCCGCGAGCTGTTGATGCAGGAAATCCTCGATCACCTGCAAGCGATCGGCCGGCCCGCCAACAACATTTGTTTCGTTGAGCCCAAGTATGCCGGCAGCGGGCCGGACGAGCAGGAAGCCCTGGCCCAGTATTTCCACGACCGCCACGGCCTGAAGATCATGCATGCCGACCCGGCCGAGCTGACCCTGGACCAGGGCGAGGTCTGCTACAACGGCGACCCGCTCGACCTGGCCTACCGCGACTATGCCGTCGCCGACCTGATCGAGCTGGAGAAGGAAGGGGTGAACGTGGCGCCCATGCGGCAACTATTTCGCCAGAACCGCATCATCTCCTCGATCACCGCCGAGCTGGATCAAAAGAGCTGCTGGGAAATCCTGAGCGATCCGCAATTCACGCAAAAATATTTCAATGCCGACGAGCGTCAGGTTTTTCGCCGGCACATTCTCTGGACGCGGATCGTCTCGGACCGGAGCACGCAGTTGCCGGACGGACAAACGGGCGGCCTTCTGGACACCATCCGCCGCGAGCAGGAGCGGCTGGTGATGAAGCCGAACCGCTCCTACGGCGGGGAAGGGGTTTTGATCGGCCATCTGCTGACCCGAACGGAATGGGAGTCGGCTGTGGATAAGGCCCTCGCCGACTCCGAGCGCTGGGTGGTGCAGGAGCTGGCCAGCATACCGGTCAGCGAGTTTCCCGTGGTCGGTCCGGACGGCAAGGTCTATTTCGAGCCGTTCTACACGGTGATGGGCTTCGCCTCGACCAAGTACGGCATGGCCGTTCTGGGGCGGGCGTCGCAGAAGCAGGTGGTCAACGTGGCCCAGCGCGGCGGCATGTGCGTGCTCATGCTGGGTCATCCCCCGGCAGCGCTGCACGGGCCCGCGGGCGGACGGCGCTGATCAGCGCTAAGGTAGGGTGCGTTGGCGGCGGTCAAGACCAAGCCACAAATTCTGGAAATTAACGCCGCCGCCAACGCACCCTACTGTTCATCCGCCCACGGCTGCCGGCACCAATCACGAATAGGTTGGGAGGCAAGGTCCTGTTCCAGCCGCAGCGACATTTCCCAAAAAGAGGGCGTGTACTCCCCTTCAATTCGAAAAAAATCGACCAGGCGGCGGGCGATTGTCTCTTTAAGAGTCGTCTTCCCCTCCGCTCCCAGCTTGTGCACGAAGCTGGGGTAAATCTTCATGGCGAATTGAAAATATTGATCGCAGGCTTGCGGCAGGGACACCTTTCCTTGGGCCAACCGTTCGACCAGGCCGTCCTGAAATTCCGCCAGGCACTTCTGGCCCCTGAGCCGGTCATCTATGGATTTGGTTTGACGGGCAAGTTCGGCAGGATCAAGCAAAAAGCGGGAACAAGCCGGCACCCGACCTCCCAGCTCCAACCGGTCCCAAAGTCCTGCCAGGGCAAGACCAAAACTAAGAGATATTAACAGGGTATGCTTGCTCAACATGGGCGTTCTCCTTTCAGCGCAGGCAAAGGCGTAATACTCTCGCAGGCAGGAGTAAATGCAACACGTGCATTACTTGAATAACGGGTGAAGCCGGTCCTGGAGGGATCAACACGTACCGGCTTTGGAGAGCAGGAGAGACGGTTTAGTTCCGCAATATCTATGCCAAACTCAATCTAGGCCTGGAAAACTCCATTAACTCATTTCCTGGAATGGAGATATTTTTTCATTTCTCTTTCATCAGGGCGAACTATTCCATCATATTTTGCCTGAAAAACAGCAGGTGCTTGCTCAGAATCGCGGCAATTCCTTGTCTTGGGCAAGCCACAATCGCACGAATTTTTTCAAGAATACTCCAGACCCCAAAGGATGTTATGACCGGGTTGAGGGGTGGTGCCCCTGATTTTGGCACACAAATTGCCCTTTTGCGTGTACCTCTCTTTTTTATCCCCAACGGAACTATGTGGAGGGGTCGGCAACATGTTTGGCTATCTCATCGACATGGATGGCGTTATCTATCGAGGCAACCAACTGATTCCCGGAGCGGACCGGTTCATCCAGGAGCTGCGCGCCCATGAAGTTCCTTTCTTGTTTTTGACCAATAACAGCCAGCGGACCCGGCGCGACGTGGCCACCCGGCTGCAGCGCCTGGGGATGGACGTGGAGGAAGATCACGTCTTCACCTGCGCCATGGCCACCGCGCGCTTTTTGGCCCAGCAGAAGCCGCAGGGCACGGCCTTTGTTATCGGCGAAGGCGGTTTGCTGACCGCCTTGCACAACAACGGTTACGCCATCGTGGACAAGGATCCGGACTATGTGGTGGTAGGAGAAGGTCGTACCTTTAACTTTGAAATGGTGGAAGCCGCCTTGGGCATGATCGTGGCCGGCGCCAAGCTGGTGGCCACCAACCTGGACCCGAATTGCCCCACCCAGGAGGGCATGCGTCCCGGCTGCGGGGCCACCGTGGCCATGCTCGAGACCGCCGCCGGCGTCAAAGCCTTCAGCGTCGGCAAACCCAGCCCGGTGATGCTCCGCGCCGCGCGCAAGGAGCTGGGCCTGACCACGGAGCAAACCATCGTCATCGGCGACACCATGGAAACCGACATCCTGGGCGGGGTGCAGCTGGGATTCAAAACTATCCTGGTCCTGAGCGGCGCCATCTCCCGCGCCGACTTGCCGCGCTTCGCCTACCGGCCCGACAAGATTGTGGAATCCATCGATGACTTGCACCACATGAAATTGGCCCAGGAATTTCGCGACCCGGACACCGCGCCGGAACGGAGTTTCCAGGTCCTCGCAAAATAAACTTCCGAGTTCTTCAAGACTCGATTATCGTTTCGCGCTCGGCGAATCCTCCGAGCGCGAAACGATAAATCCAGCATGAATCTCCTCTTTCATAGGGTTTCCGGTTAATATCATTCCTGGTTCTGCTCACTACCATAAGAAATGGTAATGACGTTTGGCCCCGGCAATGGTATTCTGCTTCTTCCTCCAACCGCGAGACGAACCATGCCTGATTTGACGCGCATCAGCATTTCCCTGGAGAACGCCCTTTTGGAGGCGTTTGACCGGCATATCGACGGCAAGGGTTACGCCACCCGCAGCGAGGCCATTCGCGACCTGATCCGCGATCGCCTGGTCCGCGATGAGGCGCGCAAGGCGGGGGGCGAGCAGGTGGCCGTCGTCACCCTGGTCTACGACCACCACGCCCGCGAATTGGCCGCCCGTCTCATCGACAAGCAGCACCACCATCACGATTTGGTCGTATCCAGCCTGCACGTTCACCTGGGCGAACGGCACTGTTTGGAGGTGTCGATCCTGCGCGGGCGGGGAAAGGAGGTGACCCATCTGGGCGATGAGCTGCTGGCCACCAAGGGGGTGCTGCACGGCGAAATCACCTTCACCTCCGGAGAAGGCGCCTTCAATCAGTGGCGCTAACGGAAAGCCCATACGCTAAGCGCAAGCAACAAGGATATTCGAATTGCGGATTGGGAGAGCCTATGGCCATTCACGAGTTGAACGAAGAGCAGATCCGAACCTGGTCCCTGGAGGAAAAGGATCGCTGGTGGCTCCAGAACGTCTATCGCGGCAGCATGGCCCAGCTCACCCTGCGCTCGGCCCTGACCGGCATGATGCTGGGCGGCATCCTGTCCTTGACCAACCTCTATGTCGGCGCCAAGACCGGCTGGACCCTGGGCGTGGGCATCACCTCCGTCATCCTGGCCTTCGCCATGTTCAAGGTGCTGTCGAAGCTGGACATGGCCCGGGAGTTCACCATCCTGGAAAACAACGCCATGCAGTCGATCGCCACGGCGGCGGGCTACATGACTTCGCCCCTCATTTCCAGCCTGGCCGCCTACATGATGGTGACCGGCTATGTAATTCCCATGTACCAGACGATCCTGTGGATGATGGCGCTGGCCATCCTTGGGGTGCTGTTCGCCTTCCCGTTCAAACGGCGCTTCATCAACGACGAGCAACAACCGTTCCCGGAAGGGCGGGCGGCGGGAGTCGTCATGGACTCATTGCACCACGGCGATTCGCGCTCGGGGCTGCTCAAGGCCAAGCTGCTGGTGGGTTGTGCCGGCCTGGCCGCGGCGGTCAAACTCCTCCAGAGCACGGCCATCATGGGCTTGCTGTACCTCAGGGCCATTCCTGAATTCCTCGACGAATGGCTCTACAAGCTCATGGGCCGAACCCCCGATATCATGGGCACGCCGCTGACCAGCCTGACTCTGCGGCCGGAGCTGGACTTGCCCATGATCGGCGCCGGCGGCTTGATGGGCATCCGCACCGGCGCATCCCTCCTGCTCGGCGCCTTTGTCAATTACGCCATCCTGGCCCCCATCATGATCCAGGAAGGCGATATCCTGCCCAATGCCAGCGGTGCCATCGGCTTCCGCGAAATCACTTTCTGGTCCTTGTGGTGCGGCGTGGCCATGATGACCACGGCTTCGTTGGTGACTTTCTTCTCCAAGCCGCAAATATTGGTAAGCGCATTCAGCAAGCTTTTCGGCAGCCGCCAGAACACCGACGTCCTCGGTCACATCGAGCTGCCCCTGTGGGTCTCGTTTCTGGGCATTCCCTTGCTTGGCGGATTGGTCGTCCTCATGGCCGATCTATTTTTTGGTATCGAGGCCTGGGTGAGCGTGCTGGCCATTGTCCTGGTCTTCTTCTTTTGCCTGATCGCCATCAATTCGACCGGTATGACATCGATCACCCCGATCGGCCCCATGGGCAAGCTGACCCAGTTGACGTTCGGAGTGTTGGTGCCGAAAAACAAGGCGGTCAACCTGATGACCGCGGGCATCACCGGCGAGGTGGCCAGCCATTCGGCCAATTTGCTTCAGGACATCAAGCCGGGTTACATGCTCGGCGCCAAGCCAAGGCAGCAAGCCCTGGGTCATGTCCTGGGTGTTATTGCCGGCGCTCTTCTGTCCGTGCCTGTTTTCTACCTGGTGTTTCTCGAGTTGAACATCAACCAACTCATGTCCGCTGATCCTCAGGCCGCCTACACAATCGACGCGGAAAAATATCCCATGCCGTCGGCCACCGTTTGGAAAGCGGTGGCCGATGTTTTGGCCCTGGGTATCGAGAATATCAAGCCCTCCGCCCGCATCGCGGCCGTGGTCGGCATCATTCTCGGCCTGGTCCTCGAGTTGTTCCGCATCGTCAGCAAGAACCGCTTTCCCCTGTCGCCGGTGGCCATGGGCCTGGGGTTTGTCATTCCGTTTTTCACGTGCCTGTCGATGTTTGTCGGGGCCTTTATCTTCTGGATATTCGAAAAGTTGTCGCAGCGGCGGCAGGTGATTGTGGCCCCATTAAGCGGGGCGCCCAGCAGTACCGACATTACAACGCGGCAAGCAATTGGGTTGGATGTGGAAGAGGGAATCATGGCAACCTCGCCTCCTCCCCCAAGGAAAAGCAGCATGAGCGAGGTGGTCTCGGAAAACCAGGAACCGATCTGCGCCGGCCTGATCGCCGGCGGCGCCCTCATGGGCATTGCCGTCGCCGTGGCTGAGCTGCTCCTGCGATGAAAAAATCAAGTGGAGATCAACTGGCCCTTCGATTATCTTGAACCGTTGAGGCGACATTCAGAGCCCGGAGCGTAAGCGACGGGGGAGGCCAGGGGGATATCCCCGTCGCTAACGCTCCGGGCTCCGCGCAAGTTACGAAGCTGGAAAGGGGTATCCCGGATGAGCGGTTGGTATCATGGTCGCGGCAAGCAGAAATTTGGGCCTTATTCTCCGGCGCAACTCAAGCAGCTGGTTGACGCGGGTGAAATTCAACCCTCGGACATGGTCCTGCGCGACGGCACCGGTACTTGGGTTGCCGCGGGTTCCCTGCAAGGGCTCTTTGCCAAGCCTTCCAGGCGCTTCTGGACAGTCGAGCGGATCGCGCTGGCGGTTTTGCTGGCCGGTACCGCGGTGACTGTTCCCCAGGCGCTCAAGGGGCAACTCGCCGATGCTGAAAAGGCAGCCCAGGGCCAGGCGGAAACGATAACGGCCCTGGAAAAACGCCTTGCCGAGCAACCAGGCGAGGGCGCCGGTGTGGCCGCCCTGAAAGAGCAGCTCGCCGCCGCCCAGAAGCTGGTCCGGGAACAACTCTCCGAAGCGGACCAGGCACAGAAGCAACGCCTGGCGGAAATCCTGGCGAAGGAACAACAGGCAGTTGGCGGCCGGATTACCAACGATGTCCTGTTGACCAACAGCGCCATCCTGGATTTCGCCCTCAGCAACATGGGCAAGAAGGTGAGCAACGGCGAATGCGCCATGCTCGCCCTGGAGGCGCTGAAGGCGGCCCAAGCCAGGGCCATGCGGCCGGCCGGCAAAACCTACGTCTGGGGCCGGCAGCTCGACAAGTCCGAAACGGCTCTGCCCGGCGACATTGTGCAACTGGAAGACTGCAAGTTCAAGAACAGCACGGCGCCCCATCACACGCAGGTCGTCCGCAAGCTGCTCGGACCCGGAAGGTATGAAATCCTGGAACAAAATGTCGATGGCCGGCGCACGGTGGGTGTCGGCATTCTAGATCTGAACCTGCTCACGCAGGGAGAGGTTGTCTTCTACCGTCCCCTGCCCACGAACGGCAAGACGGTTGTGTCTCCCTAGCTAGCCGAGCAGACGAAAAAACTGGCCGTCAACTCGTTTTTTTGACGTAACCCATTATGGTTCTAGGGAATAGTTGACGGCCAAGTTGCCGGCCAGTTGGCCGTCAACTTTTGGCCGTGAGCAGGAAAAAACTGGCCGTCAACTCGTTTTTTTGACGTAACCAATTATGGTTCTAGGGAATAGTTGACGGCCAAGTTGCCGGCCAGTTGGCCGCCAACTTTGTCCAAGTGAACCTCGCTGACGCTTCGGGCTAATATCGTCAAAAGCGGAATTCGAGCCCGAAGCTGACGCCGTGGGCGAAGAAATCGGTGCGGTTGAATTGCGGCGCCGGATTGGCCGGACCGGTCAACATGCCGCCGGCGAATTGGGTCGAGTTGACCGATCGATCGATCTGGCTGCCCGGACGGACGACCTGGTTCCAGTACAGGAAATCATAACCCACGCTGGCGCGGACGCGGGGCAGAATGTCCCAGCCGGCCTTGACGAGCACCTGGGGAACCACGGCGAACTGGTCGTGGCTTTGCCGGCCGATATTGCTGGGCTGTGAGAAGAGGCCTCCCGGGAAAGTGGTGCCTGGATTGGGGGCGCCGCTGCCGGACTGGATGACCGCCCCGTTGACGTTGACCACTTCGTGGTTGTCACCCAATGCCACCTTGCCGACCAGGTCGCAAGAAAGTTTTCCCGAGCGAAAACCGAGCCGGGCACCGAGCTGGCCGCCGTAAAACTGATTGCGCGTGCTAAAGAAATCCGCCAGCACGGTCTGAATGTCAAGCAGGATATCGTCGTTGTTGATGGCCAGGTTGAGGTTTTCGCGCAAATCGAGGTAGCGGAAGCCGGCCAGGAGGTCCAGGGACCAGTCCTTTGCGCGGAAAAGGTTGGCATAGCCATTGGCTTCGGCCCCCCACAGGCGCGTGGCGGAGGCGATGGCAATGTTGCCGGGAATGGCCCCCGGCATGGCGTCGGGGTTGGCAATGGTGAAACTTCCTTCGGTGGGGAATTGAGCCCGGAACACGGGCACAAACAGGGGCGGGTTGCCGCCGGCATCGGAGGCGGCCGCGAAGCCCGCCGAACGCCGTTCCAACAGAAAACCGCTGCCTTCCAGTCCCCAGCGGCGCTCCGGATCGAGCCAGGCGCCCGCGGTGACCCGGCCGCCGGAAAAGNNNNAGCCGCTTCGGCCCAAAAACAACCTGGGTGCCGGGCTCCCCGAGGGCGCCGGGGGCAAAATCGTTCGGATCGCCCGTGGTCACCAGCGGCCTGGGCACCGGGCCTCCCTTGATCCACCACAGCAGGTAATCGGCTCCGCCCCAATATTGAGCAGCGCAGGCAGGCTTATCCTGGACATCCAGCGGCGCGCGGCAGGGTTCCTTAGGGGGAGCGGGGCTGGTATCCAAAACGGGGCTGGTATCCAAAACGGGCCCAGTCTCCGCCGCCGGGTTTCTCTCCTGGGCTTGCTGGTGAGCGGCGGGCTTGGCAACCGGCGCGCGGGACAGGCTGAAAAAGTCGAAAAACGATTGCCTGAAACCAAATGCCGGCTCGGGTGCTTTGCTCGCTTGGGGTTGGGGTTGACTGAACGTTTGACCCAGGACCAACCCGGCACTCAAAAGGAGGGCGCCGAGGGAGCCAATCGAGTGCCTCATGAAAGCCATCTCCAGTAATCTGCCCGCGAGCGCCATATCCGTATGGCACCGGTATTGGTTCTTCATCGGCCAAAATCGAAAAAGTTTGCACCGTCGTCAAAAAAGAACGGAAATAAAGGAACCGTTTATCCCGAGGAAAGCAGTAACAACGAGGATAGGAAGGCCCGCCAAGCTAGGCGATGCGGAAGTTCAACCCGCTCCAGGTGCTGTGCTGACCACAGCTGTCCAGCGCGCGCACCCACACCTGATATTGATGGCCGTGCAACAATGGGGACCCTGGCGTAAAGGAATTTGTGCTCAAGTTTTGCCGGCCAATAACCGGGGATATCCCGGCGCTGGTGTCGTTGAACGGCGCCGGCACTGAGCGTCCAGGTGATGATCGGGAAAAGGGAAGGTGAGGGAGGAGCGGTAACCGTAGGGGCGCCGGGCGGCGGCGGCAGAACGATTGTGAAGGTTCCAGTGCTCCAGGCGCTGGCCGCGCCCAGGCTGTTGTAGGCCCTCACCATGGCCTGATAATGATGGCCCGGAACCAGGGGCGTTGTGGACCTAAAGGAAGTGCCGGCCAGGATCGTCCGGCGAATGACCTGTGAGACCCCCGCTGTGCTGTCTTTCACCCATAGGTCATAGCGGGAAGCCCCCGTGCTCGCCGTCCAGGTAAAAGTCGGGGTAGTGGTTGCCGTCACTCCGGAGGGCGCGATCCAGGTGGGGACCGCGGGCGGGTTCCAGACGAAATTCACCATCACATTCGCAGTGCCAATCGTCACGATCCGAGGGGCCAGACCGCTGCCGCCCACGGAGTAGGAACCCGGAGGAAGCTGGATCTGGTAGGCGCCGGCAGCCGTGGTCGTGGTCGTGAAGGTGCCGCCGATGCGGTGGATGGTGAGGTTGATGCCGGCCAGTCCCTCGCCCGGGTTGTAGAAGCCGTCGCCGTTGGCGTCCTTGAAAACCGACCCCAGCAGGAACGGATTTCCCTGGTTGGGCCGGTCGCCGCCAAAATCCTCGGTGATCAGGAGGGGTCCGGTCTGCATGCCCGCGGGTGCATCGACCAGGCCGACGCCCATCTCCTGAAAATCAGTGCTCAGAATGTTATTGCGATGGCCGGGCGGGCTTTGGATTCCGGTGGGGGTGGCGCCCCAGTCGATGGCCAGGCCGGCGTGAGCAAAGAAGACGCTTTCGGCATAAGCATAAATATTTTCGCCCCAATTGAATGTCTGGGCGGGGGCGTAGCCGGCGGCGGCCATGCGCGTCCCCGGGTCGGCTTCCCCCGGCAACTGGTGCTGTTGCTGGTCCCATGGCAGCATCAGCTGACTATGGGCCAGGGCCGCGTTGCCCAGGGGGTCGTTCCAGGCCAGCGGCGGCGCCGCCTTCAGGCCGGCCCACTCCTGGGCCAGGACCGCCGGATCGACGTGAAAATAGGCCAGGGCGTTGTTGACGTTGGCGTCCCCGGAATGGAGCAAGAGCCCCAGCTCCGCTGCCGGGTTGGTGCGCATGCGGTTGACCAGCTCGAGCAGGTACTCCGCGCGGGGGCCGGCGCTGGGGGTCAGCCGATCTTCCAGCTGTTCCAGGCAAGGCCTGGCGGCGCGGCTGCGCCGCCAGGTCGAGCGAAAGGAGCGCACCAAGCGCTGCAGAAGCCGAAACATGGCCGTCCTTTCCGGTTCCGGGGTTCCGTCCTGATTGGGCACTGCCAATCCATAGCATTTTTTCCCCAGGCCGGGAGGGAAGAATTCCAGAAAAAATTAATTGGGATCGGACAAGTGGGATATTCCATTTGGGGTGATAAAATTCAGGCGCGAGAAGTCGGCTGCGGCTGAAAAATTCAGGGGAGAAGAAAGTCGGCTGGGGCTGTAAAATTCAGACGTGAAGAAAAAAAGATCAGGCATCCGGCGTGTCCAGGATCTGTTTCAAGCGCTCCGCCAATTCCGGCGGAAGTTTCGCCAGCCACGACGCATCAATCAGCCGCACGCTGATCATGTCGCGCATGTGTGTACGGTCCTTATCACGGTTCGACATCAGCTTCATTTCCACCAGCGCTTCGAGAGTGATCACGCGGAAGTTGGCCGGATCGTTGACGGTCTGAATTTCCGGGGCCGGCAGCAGATGATCGGGCCGGGTCTTTTCACCGGCGAACAGGAGGTGGACGGCCTCGCTGGGCTTACCCTCCGCGCCGTCGCGGAACATGACGACGTCGAGCAGCTCGTCGCGGACGAAGCCGACTTGCTCCAGGGCGGCCGTAATGGCGGGCAGACATCGACGTCACGCGTGTTACGGATCGCTCCCTCATCGATGGTCGCCACCCACGAGGCCACGGCGTTGCCACCGACCACGGCGTAGGCAACGCCTAGCTGGTTCAGTGCCGCGGTCGCGCGCAACAACCTCTCGCGCACCTTCGCCACCGCTCGCTCCATGCGTTCCAGGATTTCCCAGCTCATGCCGACCGTCTGGGCCGTCCAGCGCGGCACACCATCCTGGGATTGATGAATCGGTGCGGTCATTCTTAATATGCTATCCGAAAAAACAAAGGGAAGCGACTCCATTCAGGCCGTTAGCAAGGTTTTCAATCCGTGCCAGGGCCAGGCTTTATTCCGCCGGCTTCCCGGCGGAGCAAGTCCAGCTCCAGTTGCAGGGTCCAGGGGATGGGCACGGGACGGCGGCCAAGCTTGCTGGGCGGATTCAGGGCTTCGCGCGCCTTTTGCAACCAGCTGTTGGATTCCGCCGGGTTATTTTTCTGACGGTGGGCCAGGGCCAGGAAGAGGGCCGACCAGGCCGCTTCGCCGCCGCGGCTGACTTTATTGGCGGCGCTGAGTTTTTCTATGGCGTCGTCCGCCTTGCCGGCGCGCAAGAGTGCGGCTCCGAGAACGGACTGGGCGCCCGCCGGAGGAGACTTGAACCCGGCCAATCGTTCGGCCAGGGGGAGCAGGTCGGGAAGGTTTTCCTGCGCCGCTACGGCCGCGCCGCGCAGCGCGGTGACGGACGTGTCGCCGAAGCGCTTGACCAGGTACTCGGCGTTGCTGCGTGCCTGATCCGGCTTT
>WNFJ01684645.1_pt1 | contig 11948 bp, 13 predicted proteins | sample 5400461 | NCBI WGS metagenome assembly WNFJ01 (sample SAMN13153349, study PRJNA577476) | soil metagenome | isolation source: 115 cm saprolite on Douglas fir-dominated hillslope | place: USA:California | collected 2013-09-17
TGCCCGTTCTTGACGTCGAGGAAGTGCTGGAGTGGCCGTTGTTGACAAAGCTGCCTCTTGGACCGGCATACCTGGTGGGAATTTTCAATTTGCGCGGCGCCATCGTGCCACTGATTGACATCGCCATCACGGAAGGACGCCGGCCAGGATTGCTGCCGAAGCATGTGGTGGTCGCTTCTCTGCGCAGCGAGAGCCATCACGAAGACATTCGCATCGGTATCGCCTCCGACGAAGTCATCGGAACGTATTCGGTGAATACCGAGGATTTGCTCGAGCAGGCTCCGGAAAACGTGCCGCATTGCATCGGTATGTTGCGGCACGACGACCGATTGGCGCTAGTAATCGATCTGCGCCGGCTGCTCGAGGTTTTTCCGGGGCCTAGTATTTGAGTTTTGTGGAGACGACGCCGCAGATGGCGCGGGCTCCGCGGAAAAGATTTGGAGGGTGGCATGAAATCGCGACTGAGTTCCACAATCTGGACGTTGGTCCTGCTGAACGGCGTGATCGGCTTCGTCGTTCTGGGGCTGGCATTCAGCGCCGGAAAAAAGGCCGGTGAGGCATCCCTGTTTGACTTTGGGTCACCGGCGGGCGGGACGGTACTTTTCGCCATTGTGCTTGCGCTAGCGACGGCGGTAATCCTGGCATGGCGATTTGGTGCGCTGCTGGGACCGGTGCAGGCTCTCGCGGAATTCTCCGAACGCTTTGCAGCCGGGGACCCCCGCGCGCGAGCAGAGGTCAATTCGAACGATGAACTGGGTTACATTGCGGAAAACCTGAATCGAGCGGTCGCAAAAGTTTCCAAGGCCACGACCAACCAGGACGCCAACGATGCGCTGCAGCGCAGCATCACTGAATTGCTAAGCGTCATCAACCAGGTCGCGCGCGGTGATTTGTCGCAGCGCGGCAAGGTGACCAACGACGCGCTTGGAAACGTGACGGATTCGATTAACTACATGCTGGATAACTTCACCAAGGTTCTCGAGCGCGTTCGCAAGGCAGCCATGGAAGTGACCGCGTGCTGGAACAACATTCTGGTGGCCGCCGATGAAATGCAGGCGGGCGCCACTCAGCAAGACCAGGAAATTACCAACACTTCGAGCGCCGTGGAAGAACTGACGGTCTCGATGAAACAAGTTTCGAACAACGCTGAAGCCAGCGCCGACCGCCGAACAGGGAAACCGCGCCGTGCGTGACACTCTTGAGGGCATGCAACGCATCCGCGCATCGGTGCAGGCGACCGCCAAGAAAATTAAATCTCTCGGCGACCGCTCCCTGGAAATTTCGGAGATCATCAACGTCATTAACGACATCACGGAACAGACAAACCTGCTGGCGTTGAACGCGGCCATCGAAGCAGCACGCGCAGGCGAGGCGGGACGAGGTTTTGCGGTCGTCGCCGACGAAGTGCGCAAACTTGCCGAACACAGCCGCAGCGCGACGAAAGATATCGCGGCGCTCATCAAGGCGATTCAAGCGGAGACGAACGAAGCGGTCGTCGTCATGGAAGAAGGCACGAAGGAAGTGGAAGGCGGCGCACAACTTGCCGATCAGGCAGGCCGCGCGCTGGACGCCATTTCGAACGTGGTGCGCCAATCGGCGGAACTCGTGCAGGAAATCTCGCTGGCGTCGAAACAGCAGGTGCGCGGAACAGAAGGAGTCGCGCACGCCATGCAGATCATTTCGAGCATTACACGGCAGACGTCGCAAGGAACGCGCGGGACGGTGGCAACGGTAAGCCAGCTCGTCAAGCTCTCGGATCAATTGAACGAAGCGCTGGCGCAATTCCGCGCGTCATCAAAGGCGGCGGCGCGTGAAGATTCTGAGCGGCCCGTCCCGGCAGTCGCTCTTCGTTAAGCAGTGACGCTCCTCTTCGCCAAGCGGCGGAGCCAAGAGCGAGGCCCAGAAAACGGAGTACGATGAGCGAACGCCAGGGACAGGTTCACGGGCTGAGCGAACACGAGCTGAGCGAGATTCGCATGTTGATCGAAGAGCGGACGGGAATTTGCTTCGATGAATCGCGCGAGCGCTTCTTCTCCACACGTGTGCGGGAACACCTGCGCGCAAAAGGAATGGAGCGCGGCACGGAATTGCTGCGCGCAATGCGCAGATCCAACGTTGAATATGAGGGTCTACTCGAGCGGCTGCTGACCCAAGAGACCAGCTTCTTCCGGTATCCGGGCGTGTATGAAGCATTCGAGAAGCGCGTGCTGCCCGAACTGCACACGAAGAAATTCTGGAAGAATCCGCGCACGCTGAGGATTTGGAGCGCCGGCTGCTCAACGGGTGAAGAGCCCTACTCGATCGGCATTACGATCGCGGATTCCCTTTCGTTCGCGGATGCCTGGGACGTGGAAATACTTGCAACGGATGTCGGACGGCATGCCCTGAAGCACGCCGAGTGCGGGATCTACAAAGGCCGCAGCATTGCCAGCGTGAGCGAAAGACACTTGGCGAGCCACTTTACGGAGGTCAGCGGAGGCCATCAAGTAAAGCCGCGGCTTCGCAAGATGGTTTCGTTTGCGCAAATGAACCTTGCTTCGGCGGTGTACGTCGGCCGCATGGACATGATTTTTTGCATGAACGTGCTGATCTACTTCTCGGAAGAGCGCCGGCGCACGCTCGTGCAGCGGTTCTACGACACTCTGGAACCGGGCGGATATCTCTTCCTCGGGCACTCGGAGTCGATCTCCAAGATGCCGGTGAAGTTTCAGGCCATTGTCTTGAACGATTGCATTCTGTACCGGAAACCGACAGCGGATGAATTGCGAAAGCCGGAACTCGTGGCGGAGGGGCGAGCGTGAGTACGCTGGACCGCGAAGCCATCGAGATGTTCCTCCAGGAAGCCTCGGAGAACCTGCAGTATTTGCGGGAATACGTCAGCGTGCTTCAGGACGTCGAGCCGCGCCGAGAAGATCTGGAGCGCCTCTACATCTCGGCACACACGCTGAGCGGCACTTCGGCGAGTTATGGATTTCCGCGATTCTCCGAAATTGCCGGGAAACTGGCACACGTCTTCCAATATGCGTTGAACGCGCCTCTCGGCAGCGATCTGCATGGACCGTTGACGGAATTTCTTTCGGATGGAATTTCCTTGCTGGAAACCGATCTCCTGGAAATCAGCGACACTGGCAAAGAGATTCTCGATGACATTGCCGTTTTCAAGGAACGCTATCGCTTTGCGTTTCCTCCGGAACCACCGCCGCTGAATCTTTCGCAGCCGGAAGGGCGTGAGCGATTCGCTGCGGAGGAATTCGATGCGCCAATTGTCGCTGCGGCGACGGGGTCTTACTTTGACGCACTGCCCTTGGACGACGAGGTGCCAGACGAAATACTTGAGTTCTTCCAACCAGAAGCGGAAGAGCATCTCCAGGTGGTCAGCGATTGCCTTATTTCCCTGGAAGGCAACAACAATCCGGAAGAGATCAATAAACTGTTTCGCGCCATTCATACGGTAAAGGGTTCCGCGGCGCAAGTCGGGTTGAAGAGGTTGGGCGCAATTGCTCACCGCGTCGAGGATTTGATCGGCGGCTTGCGTGATGGAGTGATTGAACCGTCGCCGGCCGTAGTGGATTTGTGTCTCGAGTCGGTGGACGTTTTGAAGAAGACGCTCCACAGGCAGTGGGCCGACGAAGTCGCAATGCGGACGGGCGTCGATTCCCTGCTTGGCCGCATCGCGGAATTTTCTCCGCTCGATCCAGAGGAGGCGGAAGTCTCGGCGGAGTCAGGCGGGACAGCGGAGCTTCGGCAAGCGCGCGAACTAGAAACTGCGGCAAAGATCGCCACACCCGCAAAGAAGCCTGCGAAACAATCTGCAGGCGGCACTTCGACGGTTAAATCGGTTCGAATTGCGCTGGCCCGGCTCGACCGCATGATGAATACGGTCGGTGAGCTGGTCATTAATCGTACGCGCATGGTGGGCCGCGTTGCGGAACTCGAAAAGCTCGTCGATACACTGAGTTTCTCCAAAGAGCGTCTGCAGGGCAAAGTCGCCGAATTCCAGGAAAAGTACGAATTTAACCGCATCAGTAACAGCCGAACCGCCCAGGGACCGTGGAATCCGGAGCCGACGCCACAGATGCTGACGAGCGCGGCTGCCGGCGATACGTCGTTCTGGTCTGAATTCAGCGAATTGGAGATGGACCGCTACGACGATTTCAATATTCTGTCGCGGTCGATGGCCGAGATTTCAGCAGACGTCAACGAGGTGCTCTCGCAACTGGAAGGGTTCATCGGGCGCGTCGAAGGCGACATCGACGAATTCACGAAGCTGGCGCATCACCTGCAAGACGAGATTACGGCCGCGCGAATGGTTCCGATCGGCACCCTGTATTCGCGATTGTCGCGGGCCGTTCGCGATGCGGCTAATTCTACCGGCAAGCATGTCGAGCTGGATCTTTCCGGGAGTGAAACGGAGCTCGACAACAATATCATTCAGCAGATTTCCGATCCGCTCGTGCACCTGGTGCGCAACTCGGTGGCGCACGGCATCGAACAAAGCGGCGACCGCACTGCCGCTGGCAAATCGTCCACCGGGAATATCATGCTGCGCGCCTATCACCGCGGCAACCACATTTACATCGAGGTCGAAGATGATGGAGGTGGAATCAATTACGAGCGCGTGAAGCAAAGCGCGATCGAACGCGGGCTTGTTTCCGAGGAAACCGCAGACCGGCTAACTGAACGCGATCTTCGGGAGATGCTCTTCCACCCAGGATTCTCGACTGCGCCTGTGAAAACGGAGCTGGCCGGGCGTGGGGTCGGGCTCGACGTGGTGCGGGCAAACCTGAGCGCGCTCAACGGCGAAATCGATATCCAGAGCGCGAGCGGCAAGGGCACGAAGTTTACGCTCAAGGTGCCGCTCACCCTTATTATCTCCCCGGCTCTCTTTGTGCGCTGCGGTACGACGAATTTCGCGCTGCCATTGGCGGTCGTCGAGGAAATCCGCCGCCTGCGCGCCGATGAAATCGAAGACGTCGGTGGAAAACTGTTGACCAAGGTACGCGACGTGGTTACCGAAGTCGTGCGATTGGATACCTATCTTGGGTTGCCGACTCTCGAACCAATCAATGGGTACTTCCGGATGGTGGTGGCAAATGCCGGAAACCGTAAGATTGGCCTCGTCGTGGAAGAAGTACTTGGCAAAGACGAAATCGTTATCAAGAACCTGGGCGAATACCTTCGCCGCGTAAAACTCTTCCCGGGCACGACGATCGCCCCCGATGGCAGCCTCATCCTGCTAATAGACTTGAACCGCATGGTGGCGACAGAACCGAGCGAGCGCCGGCCGATTCAAGCGAGCGCCAGTGCCGCGCGAATCTTTGCGCCGGGTTCGACAGCGATTGCGCGCGGCAGCATTCCTTCCGAGGCCATCGACCGCGTCGAGCAAGAGCGTGTGATCGTGGTAGCAGACGACTCCATCAGCGTGCGCAAATTCGTCGGCCGGATGCTGGAAAAGAACGGATACCGCGTGAAACTGGCGGCAGATGGAATGGAAGCGGCTGAACTGGTGACGCAGCACGGCTGCCATCTGGTCATCACCGACCTCGAAATGCCGCGCATGACAGGTTACGAATTGATGGTGCAATTGCGCCAGAGCCCCTCGACGCGGCGAATTCCCGTGATGGTCGTTACGTCGCGCGCGGGGGCAAAGCATCGCGATCGTGCGATTAAGGAAGGCGCCACCGCCTTCCTCACCAAGCCGGTGCAGGAAGATCAACTGATCGCCGCGGTCGAACAACTCATAGGAACGGAGGCGCCACGCTCCGTCGCGCCGGTAGCGTAAACGAACAATGACGACCACCAACAAAAAGATTCGCGTGCTCGTCGTGGAGGATTCCGCATTCATGCGGAAGGTCCTTGAGGGGATTTTCAATGCGGACGAGCAACTGCAGGTAGTGGGCAATGCCAAGGACGGCCGCGAGGCCGTTGCGATGGCAGAATCTCTGAAGCCCGATGTCATCACCATGGACATCAATATGCCTCACGTGGACGGACTACAGGCCACCGCGGAAATCATGACCACGAATCCGCGGCCGATAGTCATCGTCAGCTCTGAATCGCGCGAAGGCGCAGCAAGCACACTTCGCGCGCTGGAGCTTGGCGCTATTGAATTTGTAGCCAAGCCATCGAGCGCCATCGACCTCGATATGCAAAGCGTGAAAGATGAACTCCTGCGCAAGGTGCGAATGGCTGCCAAAGTGCGCGTGGTGCGCACGGCTTCACGCCTGGCGTCGACGATTCAGAATTCGAAGGGCTCCAAAACTTCGTCGCCCGCGCCAGTGAGCGTCCGGCCCGCGCCTTCTTCCGGACTCGATCAGCGCTTTCCGGTAGTAGTGCTCGCGGCGTCGACAGGCGGGCCGGCCACCGTCATGCGGATCGCTCCCGGCTTCACGAGTGACTTCCCCGCCGCAGTGATTCTGGTGCAGCACATGCCGGCGGCATTCACGACGCAATACGCCGCGCAACTCGCGGAATTCACTGGAATCCGCGTGAAAGAAGCGGAAGCCAATGAATCGCTTCAACCGGGAACGCTCTATATATGTCCAGGAGGACAGCATCTTCGCATTACACCGACCGGTCGAATACAGCTTGATGGGACCAGCGGTCGTATTAATGGTTATCTGCCGAACATTGACGCCACCATGGAATCGGTGGCGGCCTTCGCCGGGCCGCTGACCATTGCGGGCGTTCTAACCGGCATGGGCAACGATGGAGCTAATGGAGCGAAGGCCATCAAGGCGGCGGGCGGCATGGTGCTGGCCCAGGACGAAGCAACGTCCGTGATTTTCGGCATGCCTGCCGAAGCCATAAAGTTGGGCGCTGTCGATCAAGTGCTTGGGATCGACGACATTTATGCCGCCATTGAAAAACGCGTCCTGGGAATTTGCCGCACTGCACCTGCGGGAGTTCGCTAATGCGCCTCGCGGCCCCAGCAAAGGCGAGTCCGGCAAAGACGGAACAGATCATTCTCTTCCGCGTTAGCGGCCAATTGTTCGCCATCTCTTCCGCTTCAGTACAGGAAGTGCGCAGCGCGGACAGCCTGTCCGGTGCTGCGACCGATATAAATGCGCCCGGGCTTCGAAAAGTTCGCCACGTCCTGCGGCGCGGGGACAGATCACTTTTCATCGTCAACGGCGCCATGCATTTTGGATTGCATGCCGCGGCGGGAGCCCTGCTTTTGGTGCTGCGCAAGACGAGCACTGCGCTCTTGATCGACGGCATCGAGAAGATGGCGACCATGACGCGCCTGCAGGCGCTTCCGCTCTCCTTCTGTCACGAAGAGCGGCGATGGTACCGAGGGCTGACGGCACTTGACCAGACTGTTGTACCGGTGACGCATCCGGAAGGGTTTTTGTCACCCGAAGAGCTGGCTTTGCTCGATACGGCTCTTTTGCAAGCGGACAAAACCGCGAGCGAGGATCTAGAGGAGACAAACTCCGCGCAATGACGGTAGCGATCGAACTCGAACTGCAATCGTTTGTCCTGCTGCGCCTGGGTGAACGGCGGTTTGCTGTTTCGGCGAACCAGATTGCCGAACTCGTGGCCCCAAGCCGGATTTTTCGCTTTCCACACCGGACACCGAAATTGGAAGGCGTTATCCTGCGACGAGGCCGGATTGTCCCGGTATGCGACGTTTCGGAAATGCTGCTCGGGAAACGCCTGACTTCGCGCCGCTTCTACCTGATCGCCGTGCGCAACTACGGAGCGCAGAGGGAATGGGTGGCGGTGCCGGTCACGGGTGAATGCGAATTGATCAAAGCGGAAATGATGGCGGCGGTCGAATCCGATGCGCCGCACGTCGCGGGGTGGCTGTCGCACGGCGGTGACGTGATCGAGGTCTTGAATCTCGACGCGCTCACGCCCGGCCCCGAGCAAGTGCTCGCGGAAGCGGCGGCGCGCCATAGACCGGAGGCGCGGCCTTGATCCCCGGCGGATATCCAGTCAAGGTTTTACTCATCGACAGCAACGTCTATTTTGCGAAGCGGCTTGGCGACGCGCTGAAACGCGAGGGTTTTGAGGTCGTGTCCAGTACGCAAGCGGGTTTCGCGCTCACCACGCTCGAATACGACGCGCCATCCGCAATTCTTTGCGCGACAAATATGCGGGAGATGGGCGCACTGGAAATTGCAAGAATCATTCACGCGGACTCAAAAAACGCCAATCTGCCCGTTATCGCGCTTGGCGATGGAAGCCAGCGCGCGTTGATGGAAGCATTTCAGGCCGGCTGCGACGATTACATCGACCGCAACCGGCAACCCGCGGTGATTGCCGCCCACGTAAAGCAAATCATTGTCAGCAAAGCGGAAGGGTTTCAACCCACTCAGATGCTTGCCCAGTCCGATACCAGCCTCAGCGGCAACCTGACGCACCATGACCTCACTGGCGTGATGCAGATGCTGGGGCACGCGCACCAGACGGGCGCGTTGCATATCAACGCCGGCGAAACGGACGGTGTGCTGTTCTATGACGCCGGGGAGATCACCCACGCGGAATGCGGCACTTTGTTTGGCGATGAAGCCGTGATTCACATTTTGAAAAACTGCGGAAACAGCAGTGAAGGCGTCTACAAATTCGCCTACGGGACCAACTCGACGCAGCGCACTGTGCTGCGCTCGGCCACCGATCTTATGCTGGATGCCATGCGCGAATACGACGAAGGAACGCGCGACATGGCGGACAAGGAAGCGCTATGAGCGAAGCGATGACCATCCCACCGTTGGGCGAAGCCCCGGCCAAGCGGACACCTACCGTCTACTTCATCGACGACAGCGCCACCATGCGCGAAGTCATCAAGATCGCTTTTCGCCGTGAGAATATAAACGTGATCACTTGTGCCGACGCGGCATCCGCGCTGGCGCAGTTCGAACAAAACCGCCCCGACGTGGTGATCACCGACGTGATCATGCCCGATCAAGACGGCTACTCCGTCTGCAGTCAAATCAAGCAGCATCCGGAATTCAGCCAAACGCCGGTCGTGCTGATGTCCGGCGTCGTCAATAAGAGCGTCGCCGACAAAGCGGTTTCGGTGAAAGCAGATGAACTGATTCGCAAACCCTTTCAGCCGCAGGAATTGATTGGGCGGGTGAAGAGCCTCCTGGAACCGAAGGGCGGAACGCCTGCGCCAGTAGCTGAGCGCTCAACGCCTTCGAACGCTTTGAGCAATCTTTTTTCGCCACCTCCGGTTCCGGCAGCGCCCCGCCAAGTCGCGCCTCCACCGCCGGCCGCTGCCGCACCGGAATCTGCCTGGCCGCGAGCACTTGCCGAGGCGTTCATTCCGCGGCAACCTTTGCAGCCCCACCAGGATGCTCAACAATCGGTTGCCGCACCTGTGCGGCCCGCCCCGACGTCGGCCGACGTCCAGAAACTGCGCGTCGAGATTGCCCATTTGGACCTGCTCGTCAAGAAGCTACAAACGGAACTTCAGATCGAGCGGCAATACAACCAAGCTCTGGAAACACAAATTCGCTCGCTCACGGAAGTGAGCTAGCTGCGCGAAAGCCGGGTTGCTAATGCCTCTAACCCGTCCAGCCATGCCGCGCGCAGTGTTGACAGTCGAAAGGGGATTCAGTAGCTTCACTCTGCGGCCTTCACATATAATTTTACGCTTCTTGTTTTTATCAAGGGGGATCCTCGATGGGCAATAAGAGCAACTCCGCTATTTCTCGCCGTGAATTTGCCCGGCGCGCAGCCTTTGTTTCTGCGGCTGCGTCACTGTCACCGTCAAATCTCGTGAGTTCTGAGTCTATCGCCGCATCGCCGCCGGCGCAGCAGCCCGCGAACGCGCCAAAGCTATCCCCTGAAGGCCACGCCGAGGTCGAATCACGGATTCAGCCTATCCTCGCTCAATTCGGCAGCCGGCTCTCGGACGCTCAGAAAGCCGATATTCGGCGACTCGCAACAGAAGCGCAGCCACCGCTCGATCGTTTACGTGCGTTTGCCACGGACAACGGAGATGGGCCGGGGCTTTACCTGAAACCTTTGATGGAGCGGGAAAAGAAGCACCCGCTGATGCCGGAGACACCAAAACCGGCAAGCACGCCGAAGAATTCCTGAGGAGCATCTTGAATGCCTGGCGAAGAAATTTTCTATCTCTCAGTAAGCGAACTCGCGAAACGCATCGAATCGAAGAAACTCTCGCCCGTCGATCTGACGCAGGCCTATCTCGACCGTAGCCAAAAGCTCGGGCCGCGATTTAACGCCTACGCCCGCTTGACTCCGGAGATTGCCCTCGAACAATCCAAGGCAGCGGAAAAAGAAATCCAGCGCGGTCACTACCGTGGCCCGTTGCACGGGATTCCTTATGCCGCAAAAGATCTGTTGGCGGTGAAAGGGCTTCCGACCACCTGGGGCGCGAAGCCCTATGCGAACCAGGTATTCGATTACAACGCGACAGTGATCGAGCATCTGAACCGCGTGGGCGCGGTGATGCTCGGCAAAGCGTCCATGATCGAACTCGCGGGCGGGATGGGTTACCGATTTGCCTCCGCCTCCTTGCAGGGCGAAGCCAAGAACCCCTGGGACGCCTCCTGCTGGACTTGTGGCTCGTCTTCCGGCTCAGGGGCGATCGTAGCCGCGGGTCTGGCTGCGTTTGCGATCGGCACGGAAACTTGGGGTTCCATCATCTGTCCCTCGGCCTTCTGCGGCGTGAGCGGTTTGCGGCCGACCTACGGACGCGTCAGTCGTTACGGTGCGATGGCACTCGCACCTTCGATGGACAAGATCGGCCCGATGGCCCGGAGCGCCGAGGACTGTGCGCGCATCTTTGCCGCAATCGCGGGGCATGACCCAAAGGATCGTGGGACGGTGCCCATCGATAAAGGCGCCTTCACCTATTCGCCGTCCATGGAATTGCATTCGCGGCCGCTAAAAGTTGGCTGGCTCACGAATGCATGGAAATCCCTCGAACCAGGTGTTGCGAAGCCCATCGACGTCGCAACCAGGGTCCTCAAGAAATATTTTTCGAGCGTGAAAGATGTCGCCTTGCCTGCTGGCCCCTGGGAGGATGCTGGCAACATCATCGTCGCCGTGGAGTGTGCCTCTTCTTTCCGCTCGCTGATTCGCTCCGGGCGAGTGGGCGAATTGACCGATCCGCTGGGCCAAATCGCAGGCTATGTGAATGAGCAGTATTCCGGTGCGGACTATCTGCAGGCCCTAAAGGTGAGAGAGATCGTCCAGAAGAAAATGGATTCTTTGTTTGAGACATTTGACGTCATCGCCACCGCCGCGCAGCCCATTGCAGCGACGCCTCTCAGGTTGAATCTCGAGACCGATCTGGCATTTCCAGATCCTCTCGGCGGCATTGGCAATATCTGCGGGCTTCCGGCAATGTCCGTTCCCTGCGGATTCACCGAGAAGAATCTGCCGGTCGGATTGCAATTTGTGGGCAGAGCGGGCGACGATTTTGCGGTTATCCAGGCGGGGCGGACCTTCCAACTGCATACCGACTGGCATAAGAAACATCCGAAGCTTCATTAAGAATCATTGGCGATCTATAAAAGCGAGAGAAATGCGAACAACTTCAGGTTTCTTTCAGGATTTCGTGAACGGCGCGAAGAAGCGCCCAGCGGCTGAAGGGTTTCGCCAGTAAACGCATGGAGGAGTCGCCCCGCGCGGAATCTACGGCGGCTCGTTCGCTGTAACCGGACATATATAGAACGCGAATCTCCGGGCGATTCTGCAACAGTCGCGTCGTCAGCTCCTGGCCGGTCATCCCTGGCATGACCATATCCGTGACGAGCAAGTCGATGGTGCCTTCGTGCTTCTCCACTCTTTTCAGTGCTTCCGTACCGTCGCGCGCTTCGATCACGGTATAGCCGCCGGATTCCAGAAACTCGCGCGCCACTTCGCGCACGTCCTGCTCGTCCTCGGCAAGCAGAATCGTCTCCGTTCCCCGTGGCGCCTCCGAAACCGAGCGCGTTGCCCCAACGCGCTCGACCGGCTGGTCGACT
>WNFJ01130530.1_pt1 | contig 11946 bp, 10 predicted proteins | sample 5400461 | NCBI WGS metagenome assembly WNFJ01 (sample SAMN13153349, study PRJNA577476) | soil metagenome | isolation source: 115 cm saprolite on Douglas fir-dominated hillslope | place: USA:California | collected 2013-09-17
CTATCGCATCAAGGCGGCGATCGCCGCAATGTTGTTCGGGCTGCTATGGCTGCCGGTGACGCAATCCGCGCTGGCGCCGGCCGAAGTCGTGCCGCTCGAGCCGGCGGTGGTGCGCGCGCCGCTCGATGGGGTGATCGAGCAGGTCGTCGTGCAGCCCAATCAGGACGTGAAGGCGGACCAACTGCTGCTGACGCTCGACCCGACCGCGGTGCAGAACCGCCTCGAGGTCGCGCGCAAGGCGCTCGAGGTCGCCGAGGCGGAGTATCGTCAGGCGGCGCAACAGTCCTTGTTCGACGACAAGAGCCGCTCGCAGCTCGCCGCGCTGCAAGGTCGGCTCGAGCAGCGCCGAGCCGAAGTCGTCTATGTCGGCTCGCTGCTCGACCGCCTCAGCGTCAAGGCGGATCGGCCGGGCATCGCCGTGTTCGAGGATCGCAACGACCTGACCGGCCGTCCGGTGACGATCGGCGAGCGCATCCTGACCATCGCCGATCCCGACCGCGCCGAGCTCGAGATCCGCCTGTCGGTGCCGGATGCGATCACGCTCGTGCCCGGCGCTCCCATCGCCTTCTTCCTCAATGTCGCGCCGGAGCGGTCGAACAGCGCGGTGCTGCGCTATGCCAGCTACGAGGCGACGCTCTCGCCCGATGGCGTCCTCTCCTATCGCCTGAAGGCGAGCTTCGGCGATGGCCAGGCGCCGCCGCGCATCGGCCTCAAAGGCACGGCGAAGATTTACGGCGAGCGCGTGAGCCTCTTCTATTTCCTGATGCGCCGGCCGCTCGCCGCCCTGCGTCAGGTCGTGGGCTTCTGATGGCGGTGGCGGCCACCGCATCAAGCGGCCTGCTGCCGCCGCTGCGCGAGGAGCTCGCGCTCTATCCCGGGCCGCGTGCGCTCGACGGCTCGCCGACCTGGACGCTGCATGATCCGGCGCGCAATCAGTTTTTTCGCATCGGCTGGCCGGAATTCGAGATGCTGTCGCGCTGGGATGCCGGCAATGCCGCGACGCTGGTGGAACGCGTCCGCGGCGAGACCACGCTCGATCTCGAGAGCGAGGATGTCGGCGACGTCGCGCGGTTTCTCGTCGGCCACAACCTGACGCGCGCGTCGGGCGCCGAGGGTACGATCTTGCTCCTCGCCAAGGCGGCGCGCCTGCGCCAGCACTGGGCGATGTGGCTGCTCAAGAACTACCTCTTCCTGCGCATCCCGCTGGTGCGCCCGGACCGCTGGCTCAACGCGGCCTACCCCTGGATCCGCTGGGTCTTCACCCCCGCCTTTCGGCGCGCCGTGCTGCTGGTGGCGCTGCTGTCGCTTTACCTGGTGGCGCGGCGCTGGGACGAGTATCTCGACACCTTCAGCTATCTCTTCTCGATCGAGGGCGCGGTCTATTTCGCGCTGACGCTGAGCGCGCTCAAGGTGGTGCACGAGCTCGGCCACGCCTTCACGGCCAAGCGCCATGGCTGCCGCGTGCCGAGCATGGGGGTGGCTTTCCTCGTGCTGTGGCCGGTGCTCTACACCGATGTCACCGAAAGCTGGAAGCTGGCGTCGCGCGGGCAGCGGCTCGCCGTCGGCGTGTCCGGAGTCATGACCGAGTTGACTTGCGCCGTCTTCGCCACCCTCGCCTGGAGCTTTCTTCCGGACGGACCGGTGCGCAGCGCCGCCTTTCTCGTCAGCACCACCACCTGGGTCAGCACCGTGCTGATCAACCTCAGCCCGTTCATGCGGTTCGACGGGTATTTCGTGTTCTCCGACTGGCTCGAGATGCCCAACCTTCACCAGCGCGCCTTCGCCCTGGCGCGCTGGTGGCTGCGCGAGCGGCTGCTGGGCTTGGGCGACCCGCCGCCGGAAGACTTGCCGCCGGGTCGCCGCGCCTTCGTCATCGCCTTCGCCTTCTGCACCTGGCTCTACCGCCTGTCGCTGTTCCTCGGCATCGCCGCCCTGGTCTATCACTTCACCGTCAAGCTCGTCGGGATCGGATTGATGGCCGTCGAAATCGGGTACTTCATCGTGCGCCCCGTCTGGACCGAGGCAGCGGCGGTGTGGAAGCTGCGCGGCAAGCTGCGCTTGGGCCGGGGCCCGGTGCTGAGCGCCGCGGCCGCGCTGTTGCTGCTGCTGGGCATGATCGCGCCGTGGCGCTCGGCCGTGGAGGCGCCGGCGCTGCTGCGCAGCAGCCATCAGGAAAAGGTCTTCGCGCCGGAGCAAGGCGCGAGGATCGCCGCGATCAATGTCGGGGAAGGCGTCACCGTCGCCAAGGGCGCGCCGCTCATCGAGCTCGAATCGCCGGACGTGACCTTCAAGTTGGAGCAGGCGCGCACCGACGTCGCGGTGCTGCAGTGGCAGATCCAAACGCAAGGCGTCGCGCCCGATCTGCTGGCGCGCAGCCGCGTCGCCGAGCACGAATACGACGCCGCCTATGCGCAGTATCGCGCGCTGGCGGACACGGCGGCGCGGCTTCACGTGGTGGCACCCATGACCGGCCGCGTCGTCGATGTTGCCGACGATCTGCGGCCGGGTCTGTGGGTTGCGCCGAAGACGCGGCTGCTCTCGGTGGTCGATGCCGGCGAGAGCGAGATCGACGCCTATGTCTACGAGTCCGATGTGCAGCGCATCGCCGTCGGCAACACCGCGACCTTCTATCCCGAGGGCGGCTTCCTCTCATCGCTCGAGGCGCGCGTGACGACGATCGATCGCGCCAACACGCGCCTGCTGCCGGAGACCTATCTCGCCTCGCGCTTCGGCGGCGCCATCCCCGTCCGCGAGACGCCGCAAGGCGAATTGGTGCCGGAGCGCGCCGTCTACCGCATCGTGCTCGCGCCGGAGCACGGCGCCGAGGCCCCGGCCCGCGTGCTGCGCGGCCGCCTCGTGATCAAAGGCAGCGCCGAAAGCCTCGCCGCCCGGGCCTGGCGATCGGTGCTGGCGGTGCTGGTGCGCGAGAGCGGAACCTAGGATGCGGTGTCTTTCGGCCGCACCACGTCATCACCGGCGCCACGAAGGACGTAGCGCTGGTAGTGCTCTCCTGGTGACGCAGGGCGTCCACTCGATGGTGCACCGGTGGTGCGCAGATGGTCCACTCGGAAGCGAATCTGTAGGTTTCACGTGAAAGTCATTGCGCGGCGCCCGCCGGGCGCCGCGGCAATCTCCCGCCGGCATCAAGGCGGTGCTTGACGGAGATTGCCTCGCTGCGCTCGCCATGACGGGTGGCGAAGACCCACGGCGCCTCCGCAACTGGTGAAATGTATAGCACTTGCTGGACGCCACCCTGACCGGGCGCCGCGCCGCAGCCATCATGGCGGCCATGTGGGGCAGCTCCAGCAGCTCGGCGCGCGACTGGCGACCGGGCCCAATCGCATCGCGCTGTAGAGAAAAGAAAACCCCGCCAGCCTTGCGGCTGGCGGGTCGGAAGCGACGACGAAGCGACGGTTAGAACTTGAACACCGACTCGACCTCGACGCGGTGCAGGTTGCCGGACAGGCCGCTCTGGACCGTGCGCCGGGCGTAGTCGTACTCGACGCCGAGATCGACTTGCGGCACCGGGCTCCAGATGACGTTGGCGCGGCCGCCGTACTGGCGCTTGTCCAGACCGTTCCGGGAGGCCGCCGTGGTTATCACGCTCGAGCTGCTTTGAAGTTTGGCATAACCCGCATCGATCGACGAGCGCAACGCCGCCGTCCACCAATGGGTATAGCCGACATTGGCCGTATAGGCGTTGGGCGCGCTGGAGGCGCCGGTAGTGGTGTTGATCTGCAGTCCGTCGGCACCGGAACTGCGGCCCAGAGAAGTCAAATAGCGGCCGGGTGCCTTACCCGCCGCCAGCGTCCACTTCAGCGAGTCCTTGCCGATGGTATTGAAATGGCCGCTGAGCTGTCCGGCATAGGACGGCTTGCTGAAGCGCAGGCCGGGAGCGACGATCTTCTCGTCGCGCCACATGCCGCTCAACGCGACATGCCCCCAGGCCTGATCGAGTCGGCCGCGGGCTATGATGTCCGGATAGCGGTTGATACCGCCCAGGCTGCTTTCCGTAAAGGTGTTGGACGTGGCCGTGGCCGCGTTCCCGGCGGCGACGAAGCTGTTGGCGTTGGGCAAGGGCGTGTTGCTGAAGCCGTCGGTCTCCGGTTGCTCGATCGACACGGCGGCGCTGAAGCCGCCCGGCGCCGCGAAGGTGTAGCGGAACTGCGGTGCACGGTTGTCGAGGCCGTCCATGGCACCGATGAAGCCGGTCGGATCCACGCTCTCGGGGATCGCGTCGGTGTCAGCGAACAGCGACACCCACTGACCCGCCAGGAACGGGCCCAAGGTGCCATAGGCGTAGACGAGACGCGCGTTTTGCGTGTTCGATTGGTTGAAGGCGTTCGACGTGTTCTGGCCGAAAAAGTCGAACAGGATGAAGGTCGTCAGGTCGCCATAGGCGGTCGGCGTGCGCGTGTCGGCGGCGAGGTTGCTCTGCCGCGTGCGCGGCGGTGCCGGCGATCGGGATGGCGTCGACCGCGATCGTGTCGCCGTTGCGGGCATCCAGGTCGTAGATGCCGACGATCTTGACGAAGCCGCCGATCTTGATCGAGGTGTTGGTGCCCGGGACCAGGAACGAGCCTGGGAACGAGCCGCCGCCGGTCGCCGCCGGCTGCGCGCCGGCATCGGGCGCGCCGGCGAGCAGCGCCACGGCAGCCGTGAGGCTCCCCAGCGCCGTCACAGCGCTCATTTTGCGAGACTTTTTCATTTTACCCCCACAGGTGAGTTCAACGTATGGAAAGGGAAGCCCCCTTCCTATGCGCTAAATTCGGCCGGATCGGCTCGCAATGACAAGCGCCGTCGGGCAAACGGGGGAAGGATTGATGATGTGTGTGTTATTCCCGCCACACTCGTTCTGCGGCCGTTCGGACGATAGAGGAATATTTAACCCGGCAACCACGATATTTCGTTGAGGCCGGCCCGCGCGCTTGGGTCGTCGGATGCGGGTTACGGCCGCGGGAAGATGGCGCCCGGCGCCGGCCGAGCACCGCGCACACGCTCGCAGAAGCCCTTGGTGACGTAAACGTCCCGCGCCAGTCCGGGCGCGGCATCGCGCGGCGGGGTGCGGCCGTGCCCTCAGCTCTTTCCGCTTGACGAGGCAAGTTGCCGCCAAGCCTCCGGCAGCAGCAGCGCCAGAAGTTCGGCCCACGCAAGCTGAGCGTCCGCGGCGGCGATAAGGTCCTGCCGGATCTCGAGCTCCAGGTGCGGCAGGCCACGCCGTTCGCCATGCACGGGGATCGTGTAATCCGTCTCGTCGCTGACCGCATAAGGTTCGTTGTCCCCGACCGCAAGCCCGCGCTCCCGCAGGAGGTCGCCGACGATGCGGGCGAGGCGTGGATCGCGATTGTAGAGGACGCCGCACTGCCAGGGCCGCGACACGCCCTTGAATACCGGCGTGAAGCTGTGCAGCGCGAGGAGCACGGTCGGGCGGGACGCGTCCTGCCGCGCGTCCAGCTCGCGGGCGATGCGCCGGTGATAGGGCTCGAAGACCTCGCGCCGGCGCGCCTCTCTTGCCGCCGCGCTCAACCCCGCATTGCCGGGGATCGGCGTGGCCTCGCTGATCTCGACGATCGAGCTCGGCGCGTCGGGAGCGCGGTTGCAGTCGATCACGAGCCGCGAATAGGTCTGCCGGATCAGCACCGCGTCCAGCATCGTGGCGAGCCGCGACGACACCGCCGCCGCGCCGATATCCCAGGCGATATGACGCTCGAGATCGGCCGCCGCGAGACCGAGCGTGCCGAGGCGGCGCGGCATCCTATTGCCGGCATGATCGCAGGTGATGACGAAGGCCGAGCGTCCCGCCTCGTTCTCGGCGATGACGGCGCTCGGCTCATCCTCGTCCAGCAGCCGCACCGGCGTCCCCGATCCTTGGCGTCCCATGGGCCTCGTTGCCGTCCATTCCCTGAGCACTCTGTTCAAGCGCGCAGCAGATGCTACGGCGCCCGGCACCGCCGCGATTCGCTTCGGCCCAGCATCAGCCGCGTCGCGGGCCGGCAGGCCGGGCGTGAGAGGCCGTCTGGAATGCCGACCGACACAAGACCGGTTTATGATACGCGAAAGCGCGAGATCGAGAAGGCGCAACGCACGGCATTTGCGAGAAAGATCGGTTGAGGAAATTGGGTAACGGACCGAAGATGCAGTGTCCCGCTCATATCACCGTGGCGAGCACACACCGGAGCACGGAGGAAAGATGATGGCAGGAAGGTGCAGACATCTGGACCAGGTTCACGACGTGCGGCCACGCACGCCCCAGGGTTGCGAGGAGTGCCTCAAGACGAAAGGGTGGTGGGTCCATCTTCGCCTCTGCCTCTCCTGTGGGCATGTCGGCTGCTGCGACGACTCACCGGGCACCCACGCGACCAAACACTTCCATCACTCGCGGCATGCGATCATCAAGAGCCTCGAGCCGGGCGAGGATTGGGCATGGTGCTACGTGGATGAGCTCGTGATGGAGCCGGCCCCGGAGGCGACATGAAGGCCGCGGCGAATAATTCGGACCGGCCGGCGCTGCCCCTCGGCGAGTGGCGGGACACGTATGCGACGCTCCACATGTGGACGCAGATCGTGGGCAAGACGCGTCTCGCGCTGGCGCCCATGGAGAATCACTGGTGGCAGGTCCCGCTTTACCTGACGCCGCGCGGCCTCACCACCTCGCCGATCCCGTACGGCACGCGGACCTTCGCGGTCGACTTCGATTTTCTCGACCATGCGCTCTTGCTGCGAGCCAGCGACGGCGCGACGCGCGGGCTCCCCTTGGTCCCGCGCTCGGTGGCGGATTTCTACGCGGCATACAGGGCGGCGCTGCGCTCGCTCGGTGTCGAGGTCACGCTGCGGCGGCCGGCGCCCGTCGAGGTCGAGATCGCCATCCCCTTCGCGGAAGATCGGCAGCACGCCTCCTACGACCCGGACGCCGCTCACCGCTGCTGGCAGATCCTCGTCCAGGCCGACCGCGTGCTGAAGCGATTTCGCGGCCGTTTCCTCGGCAAGGCCAGCCCCGTGCATTTCTTCTGGGGGAGCTTCGATCTCGCGGCGACGCGCTTCTCGGGACGGCGGGCGCCGCGCCACCCCGGCGGCGCGCCGAACACCCCGGACTACGTCATGGTCGAAGCCTACTCTCACGAGTGCAGCAGTTGCGGGTTCTGGCCGGGCGGCGGCGCGATCGCGGAGCCCGCCTTTTACGCCTACGCCTACCCCGAGCCGGCCGGGTACGGCGACCGTCCGGTGTCGCCCGACGGCGCGCGCTACAGCGCGGCGGCGCGGGAGTTCATCCTGCCCTATGAGGATGTTCGCAACGCCGCCGACCCCGACGAGGCGCTGCTCCAGTTCTTTCAAACGACCTATGAGGCGGCGGCCGACCTCGCGCGCTGGGACCGCGCCGCGCTCGACCGGGCACGGCAGGAGTGGCCGTAAAGCGCGAGCGTCGCCATGGCGTGCGCTCCTCGTAACGCCGCTCCGGGTCCGGAGAACCTATTCAACGACATCCGTAGACGGACGATCGTGGCCGTCGGCATGCTCCGATCGCCATTGTCCGTTCTCGTCTTCATATTGGATTTCTGCCGTCTCGCCGGGCGCGCGCTGCTCCGCGGCCGCGCGCTTGGCGGCCTTCACGGCCGCTTCGTGGCTCGGAAAGGTCTCCGAGAATACGCCGTCGAACTTGTAGGCCCACCCGCCATCGTGCTCGACGATCCGATAAGCGACTCTGGTCATGTCGATGTTCCTCTAGCCTGAATAATTCATTCCGGTGAAGCGCCCATAACCTCGAACTGCATCGCTAGGTTACCGCGAGTGGCGTGCGAATGGTGACAGATCTTTTCGTGGGTGTCGGGAGGGCTCTGATGTAGCCGGTCACAACGGCGAGATTAGGTGTTGAGAGCATCAAGGGCGGAGCATAGTCTGCGGATCATGCGTCTTCTCAAGACGATCCGGCTCGACCGTTCCGATGAGCATATTTTCTCGAGCGCCGCCCCGCCTGGCGAATGGGCGGTGTCCGGCGCCTTCGTCTTCGCCGACGAAGATCCGGAACGGCTGGTCGGCAAGCAGCGCCAGGCCTTCGTGCATGGGTTCCTCGGTACGGCGAGCTTCGGCTGGTCGACGCTCGTCAGCGTCGCCGAAATCGGGTTCGTCCAATACGAGGACGTCGTCGAGGCTTTGGCGCAGCATCTCCTGTCGCGCTTTGGCGCGCCCGATATCGCGGCGGCGCGCGCGGCGGCGCGCGAGGAGGCCGAGTTTGCCGCCAGCCTGTGCAGCCACCGCATCAACACCCTCATCGCCGTGCAGCGCTCCTGGGGGCCGCAGGGGATCATCGAGCGCTTCCGCGCGGTGGAAACGCCGCGAGAGATCCCGCACGCCGCGATCTGGGAGATCGAGCAGGGCGAGGACGGCGAAGACCATGAGTGAAGCGCGCCCGTCGATGCCGGGCGATTTCTGGCCGAGTTCGGGGTTCCCGCTGCTGCGCCGCGACGCGAGCGGCAATCTGCAGATCAGCGACGATTTTCTGCGCGCCTACCTCGCCCGGCCGGAGATGCGCCCGGTGGCGGAATCCTGTGCCGCCGAGATCGCGCTCCATCGCGCGCTCCTGGCCGCGCCGCGCCAGAGCGTCGACGAGGCACGGCTCGCGACATTCGCCGATGCCGACGCGCGCGACAACTACCGCCACCTGCTGCGCTTTCGCGACCGCTTGCTGGCGAGCCCATCGCTCGAGGCCTGCTACCTTGCGCTGTTCCGCGCCGACTCTATCGACATTCCGCCGCTCTTCATCGATCACCTCGCGCATGTGATCCTGCGCAACATTCTCGACGGCTCGACCGACCCGCTGCGGCTGCGGGCGGCGGAGCTGCTGTTCCGCAGCCAGAAGGTGACGCTCGAGGACGGCGCCGTCATGCTCGCCGACGAGGAGACGGTGGAAATGTACGCCGCCACCGGCGGCTTCGGCTCGCTCGGCCGGCTGCTCGCCGAGAACCAGACGCCGATGCGGAGCGTCAGCCTCGACGTGCTCGACGAGGCGAACGCGGCTCTCTACTGGGAGCGCAGCGACCGCTTCGACACCGTGCTCGATCTGAGCTTCGGCCGGCCCGGGCTCGACGCGCTCTGCCGTGTGCTGGAGGCGTGGATCGCGCATCTCCTCGGCGTCGCTGTGCGCATCGAGCCGGTGCAGGCGATCCGCGACGAGCGCTGGTCCTGGCATGTCGGGCTCGACGGCGAGGCGACGGCGATCCTCAACGAGCTCTATCGCGGCGGAGAGGTCCCGGAGGAGCGGCTCGGCCGGCTGCTGGCGCTGTTCCGGCTGAGCTTCGCCGATGCGGCGCCGATGCTGCCGGAAGTGGCCGGCCGGCCGGTCTATCTCGGGCTCGCCATGAGCGCCGACCGGCGGCTGCGCATGAAGCCGCAGAACCTCGTCACCAACCTGCCGCTGGCGAAATCGGTGTGAGGCAGAGCGTGGCCCGCGGCGCGAGAGACGGCGCTTTCCTCGACCGGCCGGTGGCGCGGCTGTGCGCGATCGCCGTGTTCGTCCTCTGCGGCGCGGCGCTGGTCTACATCCACCGCAACGAGCTCTGGCCCGGACCGAAAGTCGAGGCCAGCGGCGCTGACCCGATCGCCCTCTGCATGCGCGATCGGCTCGCGGTGATCGACGGCCAGCTGCGCGACGGCGTGCTCAAGCCCGAGCAGGCCGATCTGTTCCGCACGCGGGTCGACGCTCTCTGCCAGGCGCAGAACCGGCGCAGCGGACCCGAAGGCTTGCCGCCGGGCATGGCGCCGCCGCCGCTGCCGACCCGGTAAGCTCGATCTCAGCTGCTCTCGTCCGACTGCCGCCGCTGCTCCTCGCGCTCGCGCAGATAGTCGTCGGTGGTGCGCGGCAGCGGGCGAGGGGTGGCGGCGAAGGGCTGGGGCCCGCCCTCGAACTGCACGATGATGCGGCAGTCCTCGCACATCTGGATGAGGCGGAACATGCTGTGCTTCATCGCCAGGCGCTCGAGCACGCGCTCGACCGTGCTCTTGGTGCCGAACGGCTTGCCGCAGTTGATGCAGGCGAAGGGCGGCTCTTCCTTGAGCACGACGGCGCTCGCTGCGACGGGCGTGAAATTGAGCCGCGGCACCAGGGTGATGACCTTCTCCGGGCAGGTCGCCTTGCACAGCCCGCATTGGACGCAGGCGTCCTCCTGGAAGCGAAGCTGTGGCAGCTCCGGATTGTCCTGGAGCGCGCCGGTCGGGCAGGCGCCGACGCAGGCGAGGCACAGCGTGCAGCCGGCGACGTCGAGCACGACCGCGCCGAAGGGTGCGCCGGCGGCGAGCGGCACGATCTCCTGCGGCGCCGGCGCTGCCTTGGCGATATGGCCGAGCGCCAGACGGATCAACGCCCGCTTGTCGCCCATCGGCAGGAAGTCGCCGGGCCGGATCGGCGCGACCTCGGGAAGCGCGTGGAGCGCGCGCTCGACCGCGTCGGGATCCGTCTCGACCAGCACATGCAAGCGGCCCTCGCCATAGCCGAGGCCCGTCAGCATGGCCGCGGCGAGGCCGATCTGCCCGGCAAGCGCCGCGAGCTCGTCGCGCTTTTCCGGATGCGCGAGGACGACGAGCTGCGCCGCGCCATAAGCGAAGGCCATGGCCAGGACATCGAAGCCGAGCTGTGTCACTTCGTTGACGGCAAACGGCAGCACATGGGCCGGGAGGCCGCGGCCATGGCGCGCGATGGCCTCGATCATGTCCGCGCCGCGGCGCGGGTCGTGCACGAGGAGCGCCGGCCGCCTTCCCCCGGCCTTGCCATAGGTGCCGAGCAGCATGCGCAGCCGCTCGCCCAGCGCGCGCGGCGCCGGCAGTGCGTAGGACGCGGCGCCCGTCGGGCAGACGCTGGGGCAGGCGCCGCAACCGCCGCAGAGATAGGGGTCGATCGCCACGGTGTCGCCGTCGGGGCGGATCGCCGAGGCGGGGCAGACCTCGAGGCAGCGCGTGCAGCCGGTCTTGCGCGAGCGCGAATGCGCACACAGCGCGGCGGTGAAATCGACATAGCGCGGCTTCTCGAACTCGCCGACGAGGTCAACGAGGTCGAAGAGCGCTCGCTGCACCGCGGCCGGGTTGTTCGGGTCGGGCCGCATATAGCCGTCGCGGCGCGCAGCCGAGGGGAAGAGCGGCGCGCCGCCGCTCAAATCGAGGATGAGATCGCAGCGCGAGGCGGCGCCGTTCCGCGGCGTCTCGAAGGCCAGCGCGCCGCGGGAAGACGGGACCGCCGGCGCGTAGTCGTCGACCGTGAGCTCGAAGGCGCCAAGATGGCCCCGTGCCGCCGTGATGGTGCCGCGGAAGACAGGCACGTCCATGCGCCGCGGCGGCACGACGTCGCGCGGCTTGGTCAGCAGCAGCGTGACGTCGAGGCGGCCGGCGAGCTGCTGCGCCGCCGCCAGCGCACTCTCGTCCTTGCCATAGACGAGGCACACGCCGTCGGATTTGAGCGTGACGCTCGGGGCCGGCGGAATATCCAGCGCCGCCTCTGCCAACAGCGCCGCCATTTTCGGCAGAGCATCGGCGCCCGCCTCCGACCAGCCGGCGCGCTCGCGGATATTGGCATAGGCGACGGGGATGTCGAGTCCCGCCTCGCGCAGCGTCTCGTCGAAGAGCGGCTGCTCCTGCGTGCAGGCGACGAGGAGTGGCCCGCCTTCTGCCGCGGCGGTGCGAAGGTTCTCGATCTGGGCGCGGCACAGCTGCGTGTTGACGAACAGCGCGCCGTCGCCGCCGCAGGCGCGGCCAAGCGCTTTGCCGTCGAGGGACATCGTCCCTTCGCAGTTGCACACCAGCAATTTGCGGCCGCCCAGCTCCATACCACCTTCCTCGTGCCGCGGCGCCTGGACGGCGCCGCGCGATCGTGGCACTATTGTAGTGCCCTAGCGTGTCCAAGCACAGGGATAGAAGGAAGACAGGGAGCTCCCATGATTCGTGCGTTTCTCCTCGGAATCGTCG
>WNFJ01193909.1_pt1 | contig 11945 bp, 13 predicted proteins | sample 5400461 | NCBI WGS metagenome assembly WNFJ01 (sample SAMN13153349, study PRJNA577476) | soil metagenome | isolation source: 115 cm saprolite on Douglas fir-dominated hillslope | place: USA:California | collected 2013-09-17
TCCAGGACCTTCATCGACTCCCTGATGAAAGCCGGGATGTCCGACGGCTGGCGGGACGTGACCAGATTGCGATCGACCACCACCTCTTGGTCCACCACGTCGGCGCCCGCTTTGCGCAGGTCGCCCAGGACGGTCTTCCACGCCGTCATCCGGTGTCGCCTGTACTCGTCGGCGGTCAGGAGCAGCTGGGGCCCGTGGCAGATGGCGAAGACGGGCTTGCTCTTCTTCATGAAGGCCTTCACGAAGGCCACCGCATCGTCGTGCGCGCGCAGCTTGTCGGGGCTCGAGCCGCCAGGGATGAGCAGGGCGTCGAAGTCGCCGGGGCTCACGTCCTTGAACGAGCTGTCGACTTTGGCTGTGACCTTGCCCTTGCTTCCCTGGAGCTCGGCGCCCGCTTCCAGGCCCACGATGGTCACCTCGTGGCCGGCGGCGCGAAAAGCGTCGTAGGGCTCCTTGAATTCGGAGTCTTCGAACATCGGTCCCAGCACGGTTGCGATCTTCATCAGCGCCTCTCCTTTTGGCTCAGCCGTCGAATCCACCTTACCAACTAGCTAGCGCCCACACTTAACAGCCGGCGATGGATACGACCACTTCCGTCTCGACCGCCGGCCCAGGAGGCCTGGGCGCCGAGGTTCGTGTCGCGTGGGGGCGGACGTGGGGCGGCCGTCTCATGCCGATCCTCCTGGCGGCCACCGCACTGTTGTTGGTGGCGGTGCGCTTCACGGCGCCCGCGCCCGCCGGTGCTGTGCACGGCGAGGTCGCGCGGCTCCAAAGCGCGAACGAGATCATCGGCTTCGCGGTGCTGGTCGCCGCGCTCATCACCGCATACCGGCTCCTCTCCCCGGACATCAGGGGCGAGTTCGAGAGCCTCAGCCTGCGGGGCGCGGCCGGCCCGCTGGCGTTTGCCGCCGGCCGCGTGCTCGTGGGCATTGGCGGCCTGCTGCTCGCGACCGCGGCGCTCGGCGCGGTGGTCGAGGTGATGGACCTGGGCGGGATCTATAAGAGAGACGAGGCCGTGCACCTGGCCGTCTTCGCCGGCAACGCCGTATCGCTGTTCATGCTGGCGATGGCGCTGATGTGCGCCTTCGGGCGCATCGTCGGCTTGATCGCGCCCGTCGTGATGTACGCGATCGGCGCGGATGCCGCCTACCAGCGCGCGGCGCTGGCTGACGGTTTCATCGCCCAGACGCCGTTTTATTGGGCCGAGGAGCTGATCGCATGGGTGCTGCCGCGACCGCTGGTCGACCCGTTCACCGGCATCGCCTTGATGGACCAGAGCGCTGCGCTCGAGCAGTTTCCCATCCGGCAGGGTCACCTCGTCTGGGGCTGGGACCTCATCCAGGTCTCCGGCGCGGCCGACCTGTTCGCTTACGCCTTCTACCTGGTCACGCTGGCGGGCTTGTTCTACATCGCGTGCCTGCTGCGCCGGGCACAGGCGCGATCTCGGTTCGTCCCGGTGGCACGTTGGCTCGGCCGGCGAAAAGCCGATCGCGACGTGGCGAACACGGGCCATCCGGGCGGTTGAGCGGCGCCGGCGCACCATTTGCCTCTCCCTGGCGTCGAATCGCGGCGTGGTGCCTCGACTACCTTGTGATCGCCGGGTACCTGGTGGCGCTGACCGCGCTCAGCCTTGGGCTGCAGGCAATCGGCTTGCGATCGGGTTTCAACACGGCCATGAGCAGCGCCACGACCGCCGAGCTGCTCGGCTTCGTTTTCCTGACCGCCCCGGTGCTCCTGTATTTCGCCATCCTCGAGGCGTCTTCATGGCAGGCCACCCTCGGCAAGCGGGCGTTGGGGGTCGTGGTGGTGGGTGCCTCGCGCGGCCGCCTCTCCCTCGGCCGGGCGCTCGTGCGAGAAGCCGTGAGGTTCCTACCGTGGGAGCTGAGCCACGCGCTCCTTTGGCGAGTTGCGCTCGCGCCGGACAAGAATTCCGCCTCCGGCTGGGTGACCGGGGGATTCGCCGCGGTCTACCTGCTGGTGTTCGTTTACCTGGTCACGCTTTTCGTCGGCACGCAGCACCGGACTCTCTATGACCGCGTCGCCGGCTCGTACGTCCTGCGCACGACGTGAGCCCGAGCTCATTTCTCCTCAGGGTGGCCCGTGTTGCCGAACGCGATGCGGTCCCGCACCACCGGCGCGCGACCCAGCAGGCGCGCCCGCTGCACAGCCTCCTCGCCAAAGCGGTCGCGGATGGCGTCCATGGCCACCTCCAGGCGTTCGCGGCGCGGCCGGACCGGGCCGGCGAAGAGGTCCAGCTGGCCGTCGTCCTCGTCGCTGAGGCCCGCCAGCCCGACGCCCAGCGTTCCCACCGCGAGCCGCACCTCGCGGGCGGCGAGAAGCGACAGCGCGGCGTGGTAGATCTCCTCGCCGGTCGAGATCGGCGTCTCGAGCGTCGATTGCCGTGAGAAATGACCGATGTCCGGCCGGTAGACGACGCTGACCGAAACGACGCGGCCGCGCCGGCCGGCGGCCCTGAGGCGGCGGCCGATCATCTCCGACAGCCGCATCAGCAGCTCCTCGAGCTCGCGCTGCGAGCTCGTCGACCGCGCCAGGACATGAGAGTGGCTGTAGCTCTTGCGGGCGGGACCCTCGAAGGCGCCTACCTCGAAGCCGCGCAGGCGCCGAAGCCAGGCCTCGGCGACCGCTCGCTGCATGCCCGCGAAACGGAGTTGGTCAGGGCTCGAGCGCAGGAATTCGATTGGCGTATGTATGCCGGCGCGCAGAAGGCGGGCGGCCGTGGCCTCGGCGATTCCGGAGAGGTTGGTCAGCCGCAAGCGCTGGAACACCGACACCAGGTTCGTGTGGTCGATCCGCTCCAGCCCGTCGCGCTTGTTGAGGTTGGACGCCTGCTTGGCCATCCAGATCGAAGTGGAGATGCCGACCGAGCACGTGACGCATTCGCCCACCTCGCGAAGCAGCGCACGCTTGATCGCGACGCCAACTCCCTCCGGTCCGAGCTTGACTTTGTCCGGCGTGCCCGCCAGGTTCAGCGACGCTTCGTCGATCGACATCCGCAGCACGTCCGGGCTGTGCCGTCTCATGATGTCGGCAAGCTGGTCTGAGACCGCCCGGTAGCGGGGAGGATTCGGCTCCTGGATAGCGACGCCCGGAAAGATTGCCCTGGCCTCGAACACGCGCATGCCTGTCCTGATGCCGAGGTCGCGCGCCTCCCGCGAGGCGGATACGATCGTGGCGGCGTCGGTGGCGTACGCCGCGATCGCGAGCGGCCGCCCTCGCAAATGCGGCTCGTGCTGCTGCTCGATTGACGCGAACGCGCAGTTGAGGTCGACCACCAGGGTCGCGGGGTCAGCTGTGTTCAGGCCAGGTTCCACGCCTCGATCCCAAACAGATGTTCGCACATTCCGGGCGACACTGGAACGGCGGAGAATTCTCCGCTGTGACCGCCAGAGTGACCGACTCGCCGCCCGCAGGGACCCTGATCGACGCTCCGGACATCACGCCTGACGAGCTGCAGCTGGCGGTTCGCAACCATTCGATGCCGCTGGAGGCGCTGCGCTACGACGTGACTCCTATCGGCATGCACTACCTCCTCATCCACTTCGACATCCCGGCTGTCGACCCCGCCGATTGGGCGCTGACGATCGGCGGACACGTGCGGAATCCCCTGAGGCTCGACCTGGATCACATCAAGGCGAGACCATCGGCGACCATCGCGGTGACGCTCGAGTGCGCCGGCAACGGGCGGGCCCGCCTTTCGCCGCGGCCGCTGAGCCAGCCCTGGCTGACCGAGGCCGTCGGCACCGCGGAATGGACCGGCACATCGCTGCGCGCCCTGCTGGAGGAAGCCGAGCCGCTCGAGCGTTCAGGCGACGTCGTGTTCACCGGCATCGACAGAGGGATTCAAGGCGACGTCGAGCAGCAATACGAGAGAAGCCTCCCGCTGGCGGAGTGCAATCGCGAGGAGGCCCTCCTCGCCTATGCGATCAATGGGCAGCCGCTGCCGCCGCAGCATGGCTTTCCACTCCGGCTGATCATCCCCGGCTGGTATGGGATGGCCCACGTGAAGTGGCTCCGCGCCATCACCGTCCTCGACGGTGAGTTCGCCGGTTACCAGCAGGCGACGGCCTACCACTACCGGCGCTCCGACGACGACCCCGGCGTGCCGGTCGCGCGGATGCTGCCTCGTGCGCTGATGGTGCCGCCCGGCATACCCGACTTCATGTCGAGGGTCAGGTTCATCGCCCCCTCGCGCCAGGTGATCAGCGGCCGCGCCTGGTCCGGCTGCGCGCCGGTGACCATGGTCGAAGTCAGCGTCGACGGCGGCCAATCGTGGTCGCCGGCCGACCTCGGGGATCCGATCTCCGATCACGCCTGGCGTGGTTGGACCTTCGAATGGGATGCGTTCGAGCCTGGCGAATACGAGCTCTGCGTGCGCGCTTCCGACGGCGCCGGCAACGTCCAGCCTTCTGAGCCGAACTGGAACCGCGAGGGGGTGCAGAACAACGCGGTGCAGCGGGTGCGAGTCGTTGTCGCCGATCCCGACGATCGGGTTCAAGAGGCGGCCGACAAGCTCACTTAACGCGGCTCCGCAACCACCGTGCGATCCTTGTTTGAAGTGGGCGCCGTCGAGCACATCCACGTCGCGGGGGAGGCCGGCGGGCCGATGCGATCTCTGGACGAGGTGGACGCCGTCGCGCACGTAGGCCTGGCAGGGGACCGCTACGCGAGCCGTGCGGGCTTCTGGGAGGACGGTGACGAGAGCCGAGACGTCACGCTGGTCGAGGCCGAGGCCATCGACTACCTTGCCGCCGAGCACGGTATCGCGCTCGTGCCCGGCGAAACCCGCCGGAACATCACCACTCGCGGGGTCGAGCTCGCCGGCCTTATCGGCAAGCACTTCCGCATCGGCGACGTGCTCGCAAGAGGCACCGACCGCTGCGAGCCGTGCACCCACCTCGTCGCGCTCACGGGCAAGCCGCTTCTCCGCCCGCTCGTCCATCGCGGGGGCTTGCGGGCCGACCTTCTGAGCAGCGGCCGGATCCGCGTCGGCGATCGGATCGAGGTCGTGGATACCGGATGACGCGACGTGGGCTGCTGCTGTTCGCAGCCACGTTCACCGCCGGCATGGGCATCGGTTTCGCGCTCGTCCTGATCGGCTCGACGCTGGCCACACGCCGGGCAAGAGCTGCGAGCCAGGAGCAAGGCACAGGGGTGCGGGTGCGAGACGGCAGCACCGCCGACCTCGACGCCGTCGCCGCCATCAGGGTCAGCAGCTGGAAGGACACGTACCGGCCGCTGATGGGCGGCCAGGTCGTGGACGGGCTGCTCGACATCGGCGACCATCGTCGCGACATCGGGCGGATCCTGAGCGAGAGCCAGGCACTGTTGCTGGTGGCTGAAGACGGCAACCATGCGCTGGCCGGTTTCGCCTTGAGCCACATCGGCGCCGACGGCGAGCCGTTCCTCGAATCTCTGCATGTGCAGCCCGGCCGGCGCAGCCATGGCATCGGCGCGCAGCTCCTGCAACAAACCGCTGCGCGCTGGGCCGCCCGCGGCCATCGCAGCATGAGCCTGCACGTGGTCGAGTCGAACCTGCGGGCAAAACGCTTCTATGACCGCCTGGGCGGTCGAGAGGTCGGCGTCGTCGTCGACGACTGGCGCGGCGCCCAGGTGGCGCAGGCGATCTACCGCTGGAACGACCTGGCCGCAGTACGCGATCGCTGAATCGGGTTGGACGCTGCCTTATCCTGACCGTCATCGACGCGCATTGGATGGCAGTCGCGCGGGGTGACGAGCCGGCCGACCTCGTGCTGGCCGGCGGAAAGGTGCTTTCGGTGTTCACCAAGGAATGGCTCGAAGCCGACGTGGCGATCAAGGACGGCCACGTGGTCGGGCTCGGCCGGTACGACGGCCGCGCGCGCGAGGACGTTTCCGGTGCCTACCTCGTGCCGGGCCTCATCGACGCCCACATGCACATCGAGTCATCGAAGCTCATGGTCGACGAGTTCGCACGCGCGGTCATTGCTTGCGGCACCACGGCCGTCGTCGCCGACCCTCACGAGATAGCCAACGTGCTGGGCACCGATGGCATCCACTGGCTTCTCGACTGCTGCACCGACCTGCCGCTCGACGTTTACGTGATGGCTTCGTCGTGCGTGCCCGCCTCGCGTTTCGAGTCGCCCCGAAGGCCGTTCACCACCGGCGACATCGAGAGCCTTCTCCGCCGCCACCGGACCATCGGCGTGGCGGAGATGATGAACTTCCCCGGCGTCATCGCGGGCGATGAGGCCGAGATTGCGAAGCTCACCACCGGCCTCACCGACCACGTCGACGGCCACGCGCCCGGTGTCCGCGGGGCGGCTCTCAACGCATATGTCGCCGCCGGCATCCGCTCAGACCACGAATCGACGACCTATGAGGAAGCCCTCGAGAAGCGGCGCCTCGGGATGTGGGTGATGCTGCGCGAGGCGTCGATCGCGCGCAACCTGCGCGACCTGCTTCCGCTCGTCAAGCGGTTCGGCAGCGAGCGATGCATGTTCTGCACCGACGACCGAGAGCCCTCGTTTATCGTCGAGGAAGGCCACATCAACCAGATGCTGCGCGTGGCTGTGTCGGAGGGGATCAGCGCCGAGGACGCCGTCGTCATGGCAACGATCAATCCCGCGACCTATCACCGGCTCTGGCACCTCGGCGCCATCGCCCCCGGCTACCAGGCAGACATCCTGGTGCTGGACGACCTCACCTCGTTCAAGCCGCGGCACGTGTTCAAGCGCGGTGCGCCTCCGCGATTCACCAAGCTCGAGGTGCCCGAATGGGTCAGGCAGACGGTCAACATGGCACCCACCTCGCCCGACTCGTTCCGCATCCCCGCCGGCCCGGGCCGCATCCGTGTCATCAAGGTGATTCCTGGCCAGCTGCTGACTGCGACCGAGAATGCTGAGCCGGCGGTTCGCGACGGAAGCCTTGTCGCCGACCCGGGCCGGGACCTGGTCAAGATCGCGGTCCTCGAGCGCCACCACGCGAGCGGGCGCATCGGACTGGGGTTCGCCACCAACATCGGGTTGAAGCGCGGAGCATTCGCGTCCACGGTCGCGCACGACGCCCACAACGTCGTCGTCCTCGGCGTCGATGACGCCGACATGGCCGCGTGCGCGTGCCGTCTCGCCGACATCGGGGGCGGGATCGTGGTCGCCGAGGGCGGCCGGGTGGTCGAAGAGCTGCCCCTGCCGATCGCCGGCCTGATGAGCGACCAACCCCTCACCCGGGTTTACGACAGGCTCCGCTCGATGGAGCGCCGCCTCACCGCGATGGGCGTGTCCATCGAAGCGCCTTTCATGAGCCTGAGCTTTCTCGCCCTTTCGGTCATCCCCGAGCTGAAGATCACGGATCGCGGCCTGGTCGACGTGGCTCGGTTTCAGCTGGTGCCGCTGGGGATTGATTGAGGACTTCAACGCGCTGCCGGAAAAGGAAGCGGCGGACCGCCTCTACTCATGCCTCGCCAATCGGCGCTGGGTGGCGGAGGTTTGTTCGCGCCGGCCGTATCCGGATGCCCAGTCCTTTCTCACGACTGCCTGGGCGGCGTTGAACAGCCTGACCGACGGCGATTGGGTGGCTGCTTTCAAATCCCACCCGCGGATCGGCGAGCGGGGCGGCGACGCGCCGGAGAGCTCTGAGCGCGAGCAGAGCCGCGCCATGCGCTCAGCGGCCGAGACCCTGGCTGCGCTCGAGGCCGGGAACCGGCGGTATGAGGAGAGGTTCGGGTATGTCTTTCTCATCAGGGCCCGCGGGCGGAGCGGGGAGAAGATCCTGTCCGAGCTGCGGCGGCGCATGAGGAACGATCCCGCCATGGAGCTCGCTGAGGCGCGGCGCGAGCTCGCGCAGATCGCTGAAGAGCGACTGGAGGAGCTGGTTTCATGAGCATCTCCACCCACGTGCTGGATACCGCCCGCGGCGGGCCGGCCGCCGGCCTGGCGGTCACGCTCAGCCGCCGCCACGCGGGCGCCCCGTGGTCGGTCGTCGGCCGGGCCGTCACCGATGCGGAAGGCCGGGTCAAGGAGATTTCCAGCGTGCCGCTGGAGGCCGGCGAGTACCGGCTGGACTTCGCGGCCGGCGACTACTTCAAGGCCTCGGGCACGCGGGCCTTCTACCCGGAGGTGTCTGTGGTGTTCGCCGCCTCGCAAGGCGACACGCATCTCCACGTACCGCTGCTGCTGAGCCCGTTCGGCTACTCCACCTATAGAGGGACGTGACATGACGATCGTCCTCGGCGACAACCAGTACGGCAAAGCCGAGACCCACGTCGTCCGCGTGACCAGGCGCGGCGAGACACACGAGATCAAGGACATGAACGTCAGCATCGCGCTGGCGGGCGACTTCGAGGCCAGCCACGTCGCCGGCGACAACGCCAAAGTCGTCCCCACCGACACGCAGAAGAACACTGTGTTCGCGTTCGCGAAGCAGGGCCCGGTGGGTGAGATCGAGGAATTCGCCCTGCGCCTGGCCCGCCACTTCGCCGGCGAGTTCGAGCCGGTGCACCGCGCCCGCGTCTCGATCGAGGAATATCCGTGGTCGCGAATCGAAGCCGGCGGCCACCCTCACCCGCATGCCTTCGTCCGCTCGGGCGAAGAGAAGCGATTGACCACGGTGACGAGCACGAAGGACTCCGCCTGGGTCGTGTCCGGGCTCGACGACCTGGTCCTTCTCAAGTCCACCGGGTCTGAGTTCTGGGGCTACCCGAAGGATCGCTACACGACTCTCGAGGAGACGCATGACCGTGTGCTCGCGACGGCGGTGGAGGCGCGCTGGCGATACGGCGGCCTGGACGTCGAGTGGGGGAGAGCGTTCACGGCAGCGCGCGCGGCGCTCATGGAAGCCTTCGCAACAAAGCACAGCCTGGCGTTGCAGCAAACGCTCTATGAAATGGGCTCTGCCGTGCTCCAGGCACGTCCCGAGATCGCGGAGATCCGCCTGTCCCTGCCCAACAAGCACCACTTCACCGTCGACCTCACGCCATTCGGGCTGGAGAACGAGAACGAGGTCTTCCACGCCGCGGATCGCCCGTATGGGCTCATCGAAGGCACGGTGAAGCGAGACGATGCCTCGGAGCCGGGCCTCGCCTGGTAGCGCGGATGGAGTTCCTGCAGCCCGCCACCTGGCCTGAGGCGCTCGCGCTGAAGGCGGGCCATCCCGACGCCCTTCCCATCGCGGGCGGCACCGATGTGATGGTGGAGATCAACTTCGACCGCGCGCGGCCGGCCTTCATCATCGACCTCACCAAAATCGCCGCCCTGGAGGAATGGGGAATGGACGGCGACCGTCTGCGCATCGGCGCCGGCGTGACGTACACGCGGATCATCGAGGAGCTCGGCGACCGCCTGCCGGGGCTGGCAATGGCCTCGCGCACGGTGGGCTCGCCCCAGATCAGGAACCGTGGCACGGTGGGGGGCAACCTCGGGTCGGCCTCGCCGGCCGGCGACGCGCATCCGCCGCTGCTCGCGTCAGGCGCGCTGGTCGAGCTGGCGTCGTTGTCCGGCACCCGGCGCCTCCCCGTTCACGAGTTCTACATCGGGCCCAAGCGGAACGCCATGCGAGGAGACGAGCTGATCGCGGCAGTCCTGGTCGAGCCGGCAAAAGGCCCGCAGCAGTTCTCCAAGGTGGGCACGCGGAACGCCATGGTCATCGCCGTGTGCTCGTTCGCCATCGCGTTGGATGCGCAGCGGCGGCGGATCGGCACCGGGATCGGGTCGGCGGCGCCCACGCCCGTCACTGCAGCCGACGCGGAGCGCTTCATCGAGGGAGTTCTGGACGAAGGCGGGTCGTGGGAGACGAAGGCCGAGGTCGATGCGGCGGCGATGGCGCGATTCGGAGAGCTCGTGGCCGCCGCGGCCAGGCCCATCGACGACGTCCGCGGCACCGCCGACTATCGCAAGCACGCGCTCGCGGTGCTGGCGAGGCGGTCGTTCGCATGGGCATGGGACGAATACCGGCGATCCGCATGAAGATCACCTGCACGGTCAACGGTCATCCCGCCAGCGCCGAGGACGTATGGGAAGGCGAGAGTCTGCTTTACGTGCTGCGCGAAAGGCTCGGCCTACCTGGCTCGAAGAACGCCTGCGAGCAGGGCGAGTGCGGTTCGTGCTCGGTCTATCTCGGCGGCACGCTTGTCTGCGCATGCCTGGTGCTCGGCGGCCAGGCCGAGGGTCGCGAAATCGTGACCATCGAGGGCATCGGATCTGCCGATTCGCCGCACCCGATCCAGGAGGCGTTCGTCGAGGCCGGGGCGGTGCAGTGCGGGTTCTGCACGCCGGGCCTGATCGTCGCGACGCACGACCTGTTGCGCCGCATGCCGCAGCCGACCACCGTGCAGATCCGCGAGGCGCTCGCCGGCAACATCTGCAGGTGCACCGGCTACGCGAAGATCCTCGACGCGGTCCAGCTCGCTGCCGAAAGAATGGCTTCGACGTGACCCTGAAGCCGCGACTCGCGCCTTCTCAGGTTGTTTGCGGCCGCGTCGGCGAGGCGGTGCGGCGTCCCGACGCCGCTCTCAAGGCTCGCGGCGACTTCCCGTACTCGTCCGATCTCCAGGTGGACGGGATGCTGTGGGGCGCGACCGTGCGCAGTCCGCACCCGTACGCGCGAATCGTTGCGATCGATGCGCGCGAGGCTCGTTCGATGCCCGGAGTGGCGGCAGTGCTCACCCACGAGGACGTGCCCGGACGCAAGGTTTACGGTCTCGAGATTCCCGACCAGCCGGTCCTGGCAATGGACGTGGTCCGTTACTGGGGCGAGGCGGTCGCGCTGGTCGCGGCCGATCATCCCGAGCACGCCCGGCGAGCGGCGCATGCGGTCCGCGTCGAGTACGAGGCGCTCGAGCCGCTCACCGATCCGGAGCGGGCGCTGACGGCCGACACCCCGCGCCTGCACCCGGACGGCAACATCACCCGCGCGATCAAGATCCGCCGAGGCGACCAGGACGCACGCGCTGAGGTGGTCGTGACGGGCGAGTACGAGGTGGGGATGCAGGACCAGGCGCCGCTCGGACCCGAATCCGGTCTCGCGATCCCCGACGGCGACGGCGGCGTCGACCTCTACATCGCCACGCAGTGGCTGCACATCGACCGCGACCAGCTGGCGTCATGCCTAGGCCTTCCGCCTGAGAGGGTCCGGCTCACGATAGCCGGAATCGGCGGCGCGTTCGGCGCCCGCGAGGACGTTTCCATGCAGGCACACGCGTGCATGCTCGGGCTGCGGACGGGCCGGCCGGTGAAGATGGCGTACTCGCGGTCGGAGTCGTTCGTCGGCCATGTGCACCGGCATCCGGCGAAGATGCGCTACGAGCACGGCGCCACCAGGGATGGCCGGCTCGTATATGTACGTGCCCGGATCCTTCTCGACGGCGGCGCGTATGCGTCCAGCTCGACGGCGGTCATCTCCAACGCGTGCTGCTTCGCGGTGGGACCGTACGAGTGCCCCAACGCCACCGTCGACGGCTGGGTCGTCTACACCAACAACCCGCCATGCGGGGCCATGCGCGGTTTCGGTTCGGTACAGAACTGCTACGCGCACGAGGCCCAGATGGACAGGCTCGCGGCCGCGCTGAACATCGACCCGGTCGAGCTGCGAATCCGTAATGCGATGCAGACCGGCAGCACCATGATCACGGGGCAGGTCGTGGACGGCCCGGTCCCGGTGGCCGAGCTCCTGCGGAGGGTCAGGGCGATGCCAATGCCTCCGTCCCCGCCGAGCGATCACCTGGACCTGACGCAGATGCCGGGCGGCGTGTCCAACACCACGCACGGCGAGGCGGTGCGCCGCGCCACCGGCTACGCGGTGGGATTCAAGAACGTGGGCTACTCCGAGGGCTTCAACGACTATTCGACCGCGCGAGTGAGGCTTTCGGTGGCCGGCGGCCGGCCGCGCGTCGAGGTGCACACGGCGGGCGCCGAGGTGGGGCAGGGGCTGGTCACGGTGCAGGCGCAGATCGC
>WNFJ01714424.1_pt1 | contig 11945 bp, 11 predicted proteins | sample 5400461 | NCBI WGS metagenome assembly WNFJ01 (sample SAMN13153349, study PRJNA577476) | soil metagenome | isolation source: 115 cm saprolite on Douglas fir-dominated hillslope | place: USA:California | collected 2013-09-17
TTTGATGCACACGCCGCAGCTTTCCTCGCCCCGCTTGCGGGGAGAGGGCGACACTCACCGAGGGAAAACCAGATCTCGGCCCGGTGAGGGGGCGCTTCCGCAAGCTCTGACTCGCGGAACCGCCCCCTCGTCCCGACCTTCTCCCCGCCCGCGGGGAGAAGGAGCCCGCGTTGCGCCGGGGACATGCCGCAATTCTTCTCGCCCCGATGGTGAAATCATGGACCAGCACTGATGGGTGAGACGCGAAAGATCACGCTGACAGTCAATGGGGCCCGCTACCAGGAGGAGGTCGAGGTCAGGCTGACGCTCGCCGATTTCCTGCGCCATCAGCTCGGCTTGACCGGAACCCATTTGGGCTGCGAGCACGGGGTTTGCGGCGCTTGCACGATCCTGCTCGACGGCCGCACCGCGCGATCCTGCCTGATGCTGGCGGTGCAGGCGCACGAGCACGAGATCACCACGGTCGAAGGGCTCGCCTCCAATGATCAGGAGCTGAGCCCGCTGCAGGAGGCGTTTCGTGACAATCACGGTCTGCAATGCGGCTTCTGCACGCCCGGCATGCTGACCACCCTGGTCGAGTTCCTGCGCGACAATCCGGACCCGACCGAGCAGGAGGTGCGGATCGCCATCTCGGGAAATCTCTGCCGCTGCACCGGCTATCAGAACATCGTGGCGGCGGCGCTCGATGCCGCCAAACGGCTGCAAGGCCGTCGCTCGGCTTGAGCTTGACGCCATGGCTGTGCGATTTGACGACATCGGAAACCGACTCAAGGCGTTTCGCCTCGGCTCGGGGCTCGCGGCCGACGAGATCGCGCTGCGGCTCGGGATTTCGCGTACCGCCCTCTATCGGTTCGAGAAGGGCGAGCTGGCAAAGATCGAGACGCTGGAGAAGCTCGCCGAGCTGCTGGGCGTCTCCATTCCGACGCTGTTGGGGGTCGGGGTCGAATACATCGCATCGGCGGTCGCCTATTTCGAGCGCATGCGCCAGATCGAGGAAAGCTGCGAGCACATCATCGTGCTGGCGGGCCCGATCTCCTATCTGCTCGCTTCCGACGGTTTCGATCAGACCCTCGATGAGGTCCTGCGCGAGAGCGTTCCCGAGGGCCTGGCCACCCGCAAGCGCGCGCTCGAGCAGGTCGACGAGGTCACGAACGTGCTGCGCCAGCGCAAGGAGAGCTATCGCCGGCGCCAGCCCGGCATCGTCAATCTCATCGCCGCCGCGGAGATGGAGCGCTTTCTGAGCCATGGGCTGGTCGGCCGCCTCGATCTTCCGGCCAAGATCCGCTCGGCGCGGCGGGAATTGGCGCGCGCCGAGGCCACGCATTTCACCGCCCTGATGGCCGACGAGCCGATCGGCGTGCAGATCGGCATCGTGCCTGACACGCTGCCCCATGCGAGCTTCCAGATTTTCCGGCAGCCGGACCGGCATATCCTGGCGCTAAGCCCGTTCCGCCTCGGCGAAGAGCCCAACATCCGGGTCGGCGTGGCCATGATCACGTCGGCGCCGGAAGCGCTGGCGCTGCACGAGAAGATGGCGAAGGAGCTCTGGCGACGAGCCCTCAAGGGCCCGGCCGCCGTGCAGTTCATGCGCGATTTGATCAAACAACAGGGTTAGCGTTGTGAGTCTGAAGCTTGCCTCGCTGTGCCCCGTGCACAGGGCAGTCGTGCGCTAGACCGCCTGTCCACGTTTCCCAGGCGCAGCGCAGCACCGCTTGCTGGTGCGCTGCAGACCCGGGAACGTCTCACGCTCGGCGCTCGGAACGATCCCGGCTCCGCGGCGCACCGCTCGGCAAGAGCTTCCCGCTGCACCGCGTCCGGGAAAAGTATGAGGGCCTCACCTTACGCGTTGCACCTGGCTGCCGGCAGACCCGTCCACCTGCTGCCGAAAGGATCCGTTAACCTTTGAAAACCGCGCGCCTCACGACGTTTTGTGGTTTTCATGCAAGGGTTGTTTGTTCGTTCCTATCGACCTAAGCGCATAAAAAGACTAAAATTGATCGAGTTTCGATTCCGCGCGTGATCGTCCTGGACCGCCTCGTCTGATGTATGGAGTAGTCATGGCGCCCCGAGCCTATTGGAAGGGCTATTTGAAACTGTCCCTGGTTTCGTGCCCCATCGCCCTTTATCCTGCCGTTTCGAGCTCGGAGCGGGTCTCCTTCAACCGGATCAACAAGAAGACCGGGAACCGTCTCAAGCAGCAGCAGGTCGACGCGGAGACCGGGGAACCGGTCGAGAAGGAGGACGTTGGCCGGGGCTACGAGATCGGCAAGGGGCAATATCTTCAGATCGAGGATGATGAGATCGAGAAAATCCGGATCGAAAGCACCCATACGATCGAGATCGACAGCTTTGTGCCGCGGCCGGAGATCGACGATCGCTATCCCGAGACTCCGTATTACGTCGCTCCGACCGACCAGGTCGGGCAGGAGGCATTTGCGGTCATACGCGACGCCATTCGCGAAAAGGGAATGGTCGCGCTCGGCCGCGTGGTGGTTTCGCGGCGCGAATATGTCGTCATGCTCGAAGCGTTCGACAAGGGTCTATTGGCCACCACGCTGCGTTATGCGTATGAGGTGCGCGATGCGGCGGCCTATTTCGAGGATATCCCGGACTTGAAGCTGCCGGCCGAGATGAAGCAGCTCGCCGCCCACATTCTCGAGACCAAGGCGTCCCACTTCGATCCGACGAAGTTCGCCGACCATTACGAGACCGCTCTGGTCGAGCTCTTGCGGGCCAAGCAGGCGGGTCGCATTGTCGAGGCGCCGAAGGATGAGCCCGCGCCGCACCGCGTGATCAACCTGATGGATGCGCTGCGCGCGAGCATCGGCGCCGAGACCAAGAAGAAGCCGGCGGCCGCCAGCACCAAGGTTCGCTCCGGCACGGCCGCCAAGAGGAAGGCTGGACGCTGAGCCAGAGGTCCGAACCCGACGCATTGTCGCTGCAAGGCGGAGTCATCGCCTTCACGGGACGGCTCGCGTCGATGAAACGGGCGGAGGCGTTCGCGCTCGTCTCCAAGCACGGCGGACAACCCCGCGAGGGAGTCACCAAGGACACCAGGGTGCTGATCGTCGGCGAGCTCGGCTGGCCGCTGCAGGACGATGGGCGACCATCGAACAGCTTGGCCACGGCAAAATCCTACGGCATTCCCATCGTCAACGAGCGCCGCTTCCTGGAATGGGTCGGCAAATCGGTCTCGCTTGAGCAGGCCAAGACCTATACGGCAGGCCAACTTGCCGCCTTGAGCAAGCTGCCGGCGGAAGTCGTCGAGCAGCTTTCGATGTTTGGTCTGATCGAAGCCCGCGCCGGGCTTTACGGCTTCCGCGATCTCGCCGCCGCCCGTCAGGTCGCGCAATTGCTCGGGTCCGGAACGCTGCTTTCGGTGATCACCAAAAGCCTGCGCGACATCCGCAAATGGCTGCCGGATGCGCGCCTGTCGAACCTGCGCCTGTTTCCCGAATCCGCGGACCGGGTGCTGGTCGATCAGGTCCTGGGCCGCACGGATTCGAAAGGTCAATTCGTGCTCGACGTGACCAAGCCGGAGGACTCAGCCGACGCGGCCTTCGAGCAGGCGCAATCCGCCGAGGCGGCCGGCGATCAGGCCGCGGCCGAAGCGCAATACCGGCGCGTCATGAAGCTCGACCCGAGCGATCCGGCGGCGGGGCTCAACCTCGGCAACCTGCTGCGGGACCAACGCCGCATGGTGGAAGCGGAGGCCGCCTACCGGTGGGCCGTCAAGGCGGATCCGCATTTCGCTCCGGCCTGGCACAATCTGGCGGATTTGCTCGAGGCCGGCGGCCGGCTCATCGAGGCGGTCGATTGCGAGCAGCGCGCGCTCGACGCCGATCCGAGCTACGTCGACGCGATATTCAACATGGCGCTGTTTCTGCAGCGGCTCGAACGGCACGCGCAGGCCGCTCCATTGTGGCGCCGCTACCTCGAGCTCGACCGCGACTCGCCCTGGGCGGAACGCGCCAAGCGCGCGTTGAAGTATTGCGAAATCCAGATGGCGAATGTCGAGCCCGCCCCGGACGCGGGCGCAAAGAGCGCAAAGAATTTGGGCGCGAAGAATGTCTGAGCAGATCGCCGTCGAGGTTGCCCCGGGCCGGAAGGTGACCGCGATCGTCTACCCGGCGGCCAAGCGGGAGCAGGCCGGCATCATCTTGATTCTCGGGCACGGCGCCGGCGCCGGTCAGGGCAGCAGCTTCATGGTGAGCTTCGCCACCGCGCTTGCGGCGCGCGGGATCGAGACGGTCACTTTCAATTTTCTGTATATGGAGCAAGGCCGCCGCCTTCCCGATTCGAACGAAAAGCTGGAAGCTTGCTACCGGGCGGTGATCGAGACGGTTGCGCAGCGGAATCGCGGCCGCGGCCGGCTGGCGATCGGCGGCAAGTCGATGGGCGGGCGCATCGCTTCGCAGGTTGCGGCCGCCGGCGCGCCGGATGTGGCGGGGCTGGTTTTTCTCGGTTATCCGCTGCATCCTCCCGGCAAGAAAGATCAGCTTCGCGCCAAGCATTTGTCACAGATCAAGGCGCCGATGTTGTTTGTTCAAGGTTCGCGCGATGCATTCGGCACGCCGCAGGAACTGCGGCCCATCATCAAGAAGCTCAAGGCTCCCGCCGAGCTCTTCGAGGTGGCGGGCGGCGATCATTCGTTCAAGGTCTTGAAGCGCGCGGGCGTGACCCAAGATGATGTGTATAAAGCCGTGCAGGACCGGATCGATCGGTGGCTGCGCGCCACGATTTGATGCACCTTCCAAGATCAGCCGTGCCCGTTCGCAAAAACAGCACCAGACGCATATCCGCACCCAAGGCGCTCGAAAAATACGCGCAGAAGCGCGACTTCGGCCGAACCCCGGAACCGGGAATCTCCATCCGCGGCAGCGGCGGCCGTGACTTCGTGGTCCAGATGCACGCCGCGCGCAGGCTGCACTACGATCTGCGCCTCGAGCTCGATGGCGTCCTGAAGAGCTGGGCGATAACCCGAGGACCGAGCCTGACGCTCGGCGAGAAACGATTGGCGGTCCGCACCGAGGACCACCCGGTCGACTATCTCGATTTCGAGGGCAACATCCCCAAGGGCGAATATGGTGGCGGGTCCATGATCGTCTGGGATCGCGGCCGCTGGAAGCCGGAGGCCGATCCTCATCAGGGGCTGCAAAAGGGACATCTCGCCTTTTTTCTCGAGGGCACGCGGCTCAAAGGCCTCTGGCACCTGGTGCGCATTCGGCCGCGGAGGGGGGAAAAAACCGAGCCGTGGCTGCTTATGAAGGCGGATGACGAATTTGCCCGTCAGCCGGGCGATCGCGAGATTACCGAAGAGGAAACCACCTCCTATCTCAGCGGCCGCACCAACGCGGAGCTGGCGGCGGCCGGCGACATCCGCGCCGATCATGCGGCGCGCGGCAGGGTGGCGAAGGCGCGCAGGCGGCTTCTTCCCGATGTCGGAAAAATCTCAGGTGCTCGCAAGAAACTGTTGCCGGCGTTCCACGAGCCGAGCCTGGCGTCGCCGTGCGAGACGCCGCCGAGCGGGCCGAAATGGATTCATGAGATCAAGCACAACGGCTACCGGATGCAGGCGCGCATCGACGGGCCGTCGATCCGGTTGCTCACCCGCAAAGCGCTCGATTGGACGGACCGCTTTGCCAGTGTCGCCGGCGCCATCAAGAAAATCGGCCTCGCATCCGGGTTGCTGGACGGGGAGGTGGTGGTCGAGGATTCAAGCGGCATCACCAGCTTCAACAATTTGCAAGCCGATCTGAAGGCCGGCCGGCAGGACCGGTTCCGCTACTTCGTGTTCGATCTCCTCTATTGCGAGGGCTTCGATCTGACCAAGGCTGCGCTGATCGACCGCAAGAACCTGCTGCTGCAGATACTCGCAGGCCTGCCGGCGGGCTCGCCGATCCGGTTCAGCGAGCACCTCGAGGTGGACGGGCCGACCATGCTGGAGCATTCATGCCGCTTCGGTCTCGAAGGCATCATCTCCAAGCGCAAGGACCAGCCCTACCGCTCCGGACGGGGCGACCATTGGCTCAAATCCAAGTGCATCGACCGGCAGGAATTCGTGATTCTGGGTTACGTTCCCTCGACCGCGGACAGCCGCTCGGTGGGAGCGCTGGCGCTGGGCTATCACGCGGATGGACGCCTTGTTTACGCCGGCCGGGTCGGAACCGGATGGTCCGCCGCTCAGGCACGATCGCTGCGCGAGGATCTCGAGGCGATCATCGCGAAGAAGCCGCAATTGGCAAATCACCTTCCGGCCGGCGCCGAGAAGGGCGTGCGCTGGGTCGAGCCGCGCCTGGTCGGCGAGATCGAGTTTCGCGAATGGACCCATGACCGATTGCTCCGCGCGGCGTCGTTCAAGGGATTGCGGGAGGACAAGCCGGCCGAGGAGATCGTGCTCGAGACCGCGCCGAAAACCCCGAAGGGGCCGGGCGGGCGCGATCTCGCCAAGGTCCGGCTCACCCACCCGGAACGGATCCTCTGGCCCGAGCCGGGTATCACCAAGCAAGGTCTCGCCGAGTTCTACGCGGAAATCGCCGATTGGATTCTTCCCCACGTCACCGGCCGGCCGTTGAGCCTGCTGCGGTGCCCATCCGGCACCGGCGCAAAATGTTTCTTCGCCAAGCATCCCTGGCAGGGCTTGGACGACAGCGTGGGCCGCGTCGACGTCGGCGAGAAGGAACCGATGTTGGTGATCGACGACCTGTCCGGCCTCCTCAACATGGTGCAGGCGGGCGTCGTCGAGATTCATCCCTGGGGGTCGCGCACCGAGCATCTCGAAGAGCCCGACCGCCTGATCTTCGATCTCGACCCCGGCGAGGATGTGCCCTGGAGCGCCACGATCGAGGCCGCCAAGGAGGTGCGCGGCCGGCTCGCAGACCTTGGCTTGACGAGCTTCCTCAAGACCTCCGGGGGGAAAGGGCTTCACGTCGTCGTCCCGCTCGAGCCCCAGGCCGAATGGGACGCGGCCAAGGCCTTCACGCAATCGATCGCCACGGACATGGCCAAGGACCGTCCGGACACATACGTCGCCACCGCCGCCAAGCGCGCGCGCGGAGGACGCATCTTCATCGACTACCTGCGCAACGGCCGCGGCGCCACCGCGGTCGCCCCCTACTCGACGCGGTCGCACCCGCAGGCCACCGTTTCGACCCCGATCGATTGGGACGAAATCTCCGAAGGGCTGAAGGCCGACCACTATACGGTCGACAATATCGGGCACCGGCTCAGATTCCTGAAACGCGATCCCTGGGACGGGTTCTTCAAGCTCCGGCAAAGGGTGCCCACGCGGGCCGTGCGCAAGCGCTAGCATCCGCGCTACGTACGGCGCATTCAATCATCGTGCTTGGCTCGCGGGCGCTGAGGCGAAAGCGGCTTGCCGAGATACACCGTGCCGGGCACGGGGTTGTGGTAGTAGGCCGGTATCTCCAAGAATCCGCAGCGCTTGTAGAGGGCAAATGCCTCCGGCATCGAGGGGAGCGTATCAAGCTTCATCTCCGCGTAGCCGAGGTCTTCCGCGGATTTGATGATGGCGGCAACCAAGGCCCTGCCGATGCCTAGGCCACGGGCCACCGGGCGCACATAGAGACGCTTCATCTCACAAACCGCAATTCCCTCGAGGGGTCGCACCCCCACGCAGCCGAGCGCGTCGCCGGCAGGTGAGCACGCGAGCATCAGCTCGCCCACGGGCGGCGCGTATTTTCCCGGCAGGCTCTTGAGCTCGGCCTCAAATCCTTGAAAGCTCAAATCGATGCCGAGCCGGTCGGCATATTTGCCGAACAAGGTCGCCGCCGCGGCGATCTCTTCCGCGCGCCGCGCTTTAGCGAGATGGAACCGCGACATGGGCTGATGGGATCCCGCTGGCACTCATTCAAGCCTTGAATAATACAGCCGAAAACCGTTTGACACCCTGCGGGTTCCATCGTCTTAGAACCCGGCGGAATTTTACCGGCGCCGTGTCCGCTGGCGCGATCGTCCTTCGTCCTTGGGAACAGGAGAACCCCAATGCTCTACGCCATCTTCTGCTACAACGACGAAGACGTCATCTTTTCCTGGAGCAAGGAACAAGACGACGCGGTCATGGCCAAGCTCGACGTGGTCCATCAGAAGCTCGCGCGGAAAGGCAAGCTCGGCCCGGCCGTCCGCCTCCTGCCGACGACCGCCGCCACGACGGTCAGGAAGGACCAGGAGCCGCCCCTGGTCATCGACGGGCCTTTTGCCGAGACCAAGGAACAGCTGCTCGGCTTCTACGTCGTCGATTGTTCGTCGCTCGAGGAGGCGGTTGACTTTACCCGGGATCTCGCCCGCGCCAACCCCGGGGGCGCTTATGAGATTCGGCCGGTCCGTTTGTACCTGCCGGGGAGCGACATGAAGTGACCGATGCCGAATTGGACTGGATCGATGCGGCGCTGACGTCCGCCCGTCCCCAGGCGATCGGAGCGCTGCTGCGCTATTTCCGCGACCTGGACACGGCCGAGGAGGCCTTCCAGGACGCCTGCTTGCGGGCCCTCAAGCACTGGCGGCAAAACGGTCCCCCGCGCGACCCCGCCGCCTGGCTCATCTTCGTCGGACGAAACGCCGCCATCGATGCGGTGCGGCGCCGGGGCCGCGAGCAGGCGCTGCCGCCCGATGAGGTCATCTCGGATCTGGACGATGCCGAGGTCGCGCTCGCCGAGCGGATCGAGGACGCGCATTATCGCGACGACATCCTGCGCCTCTTGTTCATCTGCTGCCACCCCGATCTGCCGGCGACCCAGCAGGTCGCGGTCGCGTTGCGCATCGTTTCCGGCCTATCGGTCCCGCAGATCGCGCGCGCCTTTCTGGTGAGCGAGAGCGCCATGGAGCAGCGCATCACCAGGGCCAAGAAATGTATCGCCGAGGCCGGTGTCCCGTTCGAGACGCCGGGTGCGGTGGAACGGGCCGACCGGGTCGCCGCGGTGGCGGCGATGATCTACCTGATCTTCAACGAGGGATATTCGGCCGGCAGCGGCGAGGCCCCGCTGCGCGCGCCGCTTTGCGAGGAGGCGATCCGGCTCGCCCGGCTCCTGCTGCGGCTGTTTCCAAGCGAGCCCGAGATCATGGGGCTGACGGCGCTCCTTCTGCTGCAGCATGCGCGCGCGTCCGCGCGGTTCGATGCGGAGGGTCAAATCGTGCTGCTGGAGGACCAGGATCGCAGCCTTTGGAACCGCGACCTGATCGCCCAGGCCCTCGCGCTCATCGACAAGGCGATGCGCCACGATCGCCCGGGCCCCTACCAGGTCCAGGCCGCCATCGCGGCGCTCCACGCCCGGGCGGCGCGGCCGCAAGATACCGATTGGGCGCAAATCGATCGCCTCTACGCCGCGCTGGAGCGGATGCAACCCTCTCCCGTGGTCACGCTCAATCGGGCGGTCGCCGTCGCCAAGCTGCGCGGCCCGGCCGCCGCATTGGAGATGATCGAGCCGCTCGCCCCGCGCCTATCGGGGTACTTCCACTTCTTCGGGGTGAAGGGCGCGCTCCTGATGCAGCTCGGCCGCGCCGAGGAGGCCCGCCTCGCCTTCGGCCGGGCCATAGCGCTCGCCCATACGGCCGCGGAGGCCGCCCACATCCGGATGCATCTCGACCGGCTGATCCGGGAAGGTGCGCAGAGCGGCCAAGCCCGCGCCACGCCGTGACCGTCAGGGCTGCCGACGCGTCTGCGGATCGGCAGCGCTCATTTGCCCTTCGGCAGGTTGCGAATGATGTCGCGCAAAGCCGATTCCTGCACCGCTTTCGCGGCCTTGGCCCGCGAGAACCACTGAATTTCGCGCTCGCCTCGTTCCGGCCAGCTTTTCTGCTGGCGCTTTACTTTCAGCGGGAAGACGCGCACCTCGCAGGCGACCACGGCCCCGCTCTTAAGACGTTTCCTGTAGGAGTAGGAGCCGATCGAGTCTCTGCCGACTTTTCCGACCACGCCGGCCTCCTCGAGGGCTTCGGACGCTGCAGTGGCGGACGGCGTCTTTCGCCTCTTCGGCCAGCCCTTCGGAATGACCCAGCGTCCGCTCTCGCGCGAGGTCACCAGCATGACCTGGGTACGGGCGTCGCTCCTGCGCCGATAGGGCAAAGCCGCGTATTGAACGCGCTTGGCAGCAGTTTTTTTCCGCGGACTGGTCATCTCTGTCCTTATACCCGATTCTTACTTACCTCTTACTTACCATTTCGTTTGCACCGTGGGATCAGCCGCCACTCCGGAATGGTACGTGATTCGCACGCTTTTGAGGCGACATTACGTTCGGCAGGCCGCGAAGCCCGGCACTTTCAGTCTAATCGCGCTGCAACTCAAGGCCACACCTTGCAGAGCTGATAGAACGCCGCACCGATCAGTGCGGCTGCCGGCATCGTCAAGATCCACGCAGTCACCACGTTGCTGGCGACGTTCCACCGCACCGCCGCGACCTTGCGGGCCGCGCCCACGCCAACGATTGCCCCGGTGATCGTGTGGGTCGTGGAAACCGGGATACCGAAGTAGGTCGCCATGAACAAAGTCGCCGCACCTCCGGCCTCCGCGCAGAACCCCTGAACAGGATGCAGGCGCGTTATCCTTGATCCCATGGTGCGAACGATTCGCCATCCGCCGAACAGGGTACCCAGCGCCATGGCGGCCTGACAGCTGAGGATCACCCATAGCGGGACGTAAAACTCGCTGCCCAGGGCACCCTGCGAGTACAGCAAGACGGCGATGATTCCCATCGTTTTCTGCGCGTCGTTCCCGCCATGTCCGAGGGAGTAAAGCGATGCGGAAACGAACTGCAATGCCCGAAAAGTATTGTCGACCGCCAAAGGGGTTGAGCGCACGAATATCCAGGACACCGCCAGCACGAGCACCAGGGCGAGGCAAAAGCCGAGCAAAGGTGAGAAGACGATGGCCACGCCCGTAATGCCGAGCCCGGACCAAACTATCGCGGCCATGCCGGCCTTCATCATCCCGGCGCCCGCAAGCCCGCCGATCAGCGCGTGCGAGCTGCTGGAGGGGATTCCCAGCCACCAGGTCAGCAGATTCCAGCAGATAGCGCCCATGAGGGCGCCAAATATGACCGCGACGTCGATGACTTCGGCGGCGACGATTCCCGTTCCGACGGTCTGCGCGACGTGGAGTCCGAAGACCAGAAAGGCGACGAAATTGAAGAACGCCGCCCACGCCACGGCATAGTGCGGCCGCAACACGCGGGTCGATACGACCGTTGCGATCGAGTTGGCGGCATCATGCAGTCCGTTCAGAAAATCGAACAACAGCGCGACCGCGATCAGCGCGATGAGTATCGGCAAGCCGAGTGCCACATCCATTCGTCAGCCTCGCTCCAAGCTCAAACATTCTCGATGACGATTGCGCTGATCTCGTTTGCAACATCCTCGAATCGATCAACGACCATTTCAAGATGATCGTAAACCTCCGTACCGATCATGAAGGCGATGGCGTTGGACTGTTTCAAGAACAGCTCCTTGCGGCCTTGGTCGTGCAGCTCATCCGCTTGCTCCTCGAGACGAATTATCTCCTCGGTGAGAACGTTCAGGCGCGTCGACTGCTTGCCGATGGAGCGTAGCAGGGGAACGGCCTCCATGCTGATATTGGCTGCGCGGACGATGACCTCGCCCATTTCCTGCATGGGCCGTTCAAAACTGCGAATCTCGAACAGCCTGATGACCTTTGCGGTCTTGTTCATCTGGTCGATGGCGTCGTCCATCGACGTAATCAGGTCCTTGATGTCACCGCGATCGAGCGGGGTGATGAACGTGCGCCGCAGCGCGGTGAGCACCTCTCGAGTTATCTCGTCCGCTTCGTTTTCGCGCGCGCTTATTTCCTTGCAATGGAGCAGAACGTCATCGCCTCCGTTGAGCAAGCCCCGGAGCGCTTCGGCGCCGGCCAGCGTCACTTGAGCATGGCGGGCAAAGAGCTCGAAGAACCGCTCCTCCCTCGGCATCAGGGCCCA
>WNFJ01194025.1_pt2 | contig 11943 bp, 8 predicted proteins | sample 5400461 | NCBI WGS metagenome assembly WNFJ01 (sample SAMN13153349, study PRJNA577476) | soil metagenome | isolation source: 115 cm saprolite on Douglas fir-dominated hillslope | place: USA:California | collected 2013-09-17
TTTTCTGGATCCTACCGCTCCCATCCTGAAGGCTCAAAGGCTGGTTGCCGCTCATCTTGAACACAGCGGACTTAGCGCTGAACTCCTGCTGACGTCTATCTCTTCCCGCGGCGCCCGCCGTTCCTGATCACTTTGAGATTTCCAATAACGCGAAACTTCCCGGCCATCCCGGTGTTTGCAGCATCGGGGAAGATCGCAGCTTGCGTGAAGGCGACCTGAATTTCTTGGGGATAGGCAGGGATGAAGCGGAAAATGCTCGATCACATCCAGCCGCGGGAGGGCGGTTCGCCTCGCAATGAGCAGACCCACCAAGAGATACAGAACTTTCTTCTAGCGGTCAGCTCTTATCCTGATCGCGTCGCAAAAGAGCCCCGCATTACCTTCCGCCAACACCTTTGCAGTTTATTAGTGGCTACCCGTGACAACCGGCATGGCCGTAGTTCAACCAGAGTCCCGTGACCTAGCGGCTGGCCGGGGGAACGATTCCGTTCATTCGCAGGTATTCCACCATCTGCCCGTAGTGATCGAAGCCATGCCATGCCACACTCGTTGCCAAGCCCAGGCGGCTTACCTTTCCTTCTCCAAAGGGGCTTTTCACAGTTTGCACAAGGTTCTTTTCGTTAATGGTCTGAATCGCCTTGTGCACGTAGGCAAAGGAGTCGCTCAGGTATTTAAGAATGTCGGCCTTGGTCGTGACGGAAGATGGTCCCGATTCATCGCCGATGTCAACCGGGGGCTTCTCCTCCAGAATTGCGGCTCCCAATTCGTAGTTCACAGCAGCGACATGCTTTATCTGCTGGCCAAAAGTACGAACGCCTTTGAACTCGCCATTGGTTGGCGCGAAGGTGAATTTGTCCTCCGGCATCGCTTCTGCTGCTGGGATAAACTCGTGTTCCATATTCGAAACTGTGCGGTCCAGCACCTGGGTGACACTTCGCTGCTCGTCCTTGCTCTTGCTGTCCTGGGCTGAGGACAAAATCCCCATTGCCACCATGCAGACTACGATGCAGCTAAATTTCTTTCTCATGATGATCTCTCCATTTGAATAAGAATATTCAGATCCGCTTTTCATAGCCATTGGCTAGCCGGAAGACTTTATCACGGCAAATGGCCAGTCGCCGCCTCGCCAAGCTCGGAACATGTAGATCACCAAGCCTGCCAACAATATCAGCATTGCGTACCTGATTTCCTTCTGCCAGTGTTCGCGATTGAATAAAATAAAGAGAAACCCGGCAATCGCCAGCAACGCCGGCAGAGGATAAAGCCACATGCGAAATGGACGCGCCATCTCGGGCTGCCGCGTCCGCAACACAATCAGTCCCACCGCCTGCACCAGAAACTGGACGACAATGCGAATCACGACCAGCGCCGCGATCGCGTCCTTCAGCCGGAGAAAGCAGAACGCGGCCGCCACCACCCCCAGAGCCAGCAACGAAACGTGCGGAAAGCGATGAACGGGATGCACCTTGGCCAGCGGCCGAAAATAGTTCCCATCCTTCGCCGCCGCATAAGGCACTCGCGAATAGCCTAGCATCAGCGAAAACACCGACGCGAACGCCGTGAGCATCACCAGTCCCGTCACCAACCGTGCCGCCCAGGCGCCGTAGATCTTCTGCATGAACAACGACACAACATACAGTCCGCTGTTGTTCTGGCCGCCCTGCAGCATCTCCCGCCACGGCACCACGGCCAGAATGCATACATTCATCACTAGATATAGACCCGCAACCAAGGCAATGGAAAGCAGCAAGGCCCGCGGAATATTTCGGCCCGGGTCTTCCACTTCATCGCCCAGAAAGGCGACGTTGTAATAGCCCCAATAATCGTAGGTGGCTACGAGCATGGCGCCACCCAGTCCAGTGAAGAATCCGCGCGAGAGCGTGAAGGCGCCTGCCGGAAAATCAAATGCCTGAGCCGGGTTGAAGTGCGTGAGGCCGGAGAAGATAATCCAGCCGATGGTTCCCATCACGCAGACCCAGAGCACCTTTGAGAGTCTTCCAATCACGGTGATCCGCCGGTATAGGAGCAGAGTCGCGAGGCCGCATGCGCTTATCGCCACGGCAGTCCCCCCGGTGACGATCCAACTTACCTGTAGATCGCCGGCCCAGGGAATGTGCAAAACGGCATTGTGTGCGGCATAAACCGTGTCCAGCCCCGGCCAGTAATATGCCGCATATCCTGCCAGTCCAATGCAACCGGTGGCAATCGAAAGCGGAGCGCTGAAGGAAAGCTGCCAGACGAAGAGAAACGAAATAAGGCGTCCCATTTTCTGCGATCCGTAAATCTCTCGCAGATAGCGGTAGGATCCACCCGAACCCGGCATCGCAGCGCCGAGTTCCGCCCACACCAGCCCATCGCACACCGCAAACAGCGCTCCTACTACCCATCCCAGCATGGCCTGCGGTCCGCCCATCGCGCCAAGAATCAGCGGCATGGTGATGAACGGCCCCACGCCGATCATGTCAATCATGTTGAGCGCGGTTGCGCTCCCCAGACCCATGCCGCGGATCAGGCTGGGTGCCTCCGAATTATCATGCGAAGGAGCGTGCATTTCGTGGAAGGATTAGCGACCTACGACTAACGATTACCCTCGTGTCCCGCGCTCAGCAAATTCACATACAGCCGCACCGCTCCCGGAACTCCCGCCGGCAATTGGCGGAAGAAGGCGTATCCCGTGTAGATATATGTCCCCTTGCCGTATTGCGCCCGCAGCAGCCCGCCCTTCTGGGCATCCTCACCCGGATCATGACAGGCCAACAGCGGCTTGAAATGCTCATTCCACTTATCCATGAAATAGAGCCCGCGTTCCTGCACCCAGCCGTCAAAATCGTGAGCTGTGATCGTGTTTGGATAGCGAAATACTCCATCGTCTGGAGCCAAAATATCGACTGGCGCTTCTTCCACCGAAACCCGCGCCCGGCTCAGCTCGGCCGAATACGGAGTGAAATGTCCGTTATTGAAATCTCCAACGCCGGCATTGTATTGCACCACCAGAGTTCCGCCAGCGGCAACAAAATCGAGCAGCTTCTTGTTGTTTGCGGCTACTTCTTTTTGCGTATCATAAGCTCGAATCCCCAGCACAATCGTTCCGAACGGACGGAGATCTTCGCCCGCAAGTTTATCTGCCGAAATCGGGGTCACGTCCATTCCCACCTGCTTTAGCACCGTGGGAATATCATCGCCCGCACCCATGATGTAGCCAATCTTCAAATCGTGCGGCGCCTGGACATCGACAATGCTCACTCGCTGCACGGCAGGTTGATAGTAATAGAAGCTGCCCAAATCTTCGCGGGTCACCAGCGTGTAACCTTCGCTGAACTTCTCTCCGTCAGCCTCCTCCAGTACCGCTCGAACTTTGGCTCGGCTTTCCTGCAGTCCGGCCGGAAAGACCTTAAATTGGAATTCCTGTTTTTCTCCGCGACGTACGAACTTCACCGAGAACTGAGGTGGTTCGGATCGCCAGCCAGCCGGCAGATTTAAGCGAACCAAGCCCACTGCTTCGCGGTTCAAATTACCGGTCACGCCTACCGTTACGGTCGAACTGGAGCCGTTGTGCGTCGAGATCGCTTGCGTTCCCGGTTCGAGTGCAACCGAAAATGCCGGGACCACGGCCAGCGGGCGCGCACGCTCCGTCCCAGACTCGCCGACGAACTTGGTTATTACTGTCGCCCCAATTTCGCTCTTGGTCTGTGCGCCGCCCACACCGTCAGCCGAATACTGCAGGCGAGCCCGCAGTACGGGAGGCGGGAATGGCAGCGTGGCATACTTTTCGTTGTCGATCTGGTTCACGCTCTCCGTTTGCGGATCATCACGACGCCAGTATGGCCGCGTGCATGCAGCATTCTTCGGCACAGTCAATCGAAAAACCACGTGCGCGCTGTCGCCAGGTTTGATGGCGACCCGCTTCGTTTTGTCGGAAATCGTGCCCCAGCCTTCCGGCACCTCCAGCTTCAACCCATCAATAGACAAACGATCTTTCGATCTGTTGCGAAAATCAACTGCAACCAGAAAGTCCTGTCCGGGGGAAACCGTGGTCATTGCCTCTGCTTCTTTGGGGAGTTCGCTATTGGTTTCCGCGCGTGAAACCACGGCCGCTTCCAGAGTAACGTTCAAAGCTTCGTTGAGCGCTGTCTCAGCCTGCTCGCGTTTCTCTTCCAATCGTGTCAATAGATCAGACTTGAGTGCGCCGTTAAGAGTGCTCTTGCTGATTTTCGTTTGCACCCGCTCTAACCCAGTCACCACTCCCGCCAACAGCGCAACTGCGGGCGGCGACGGAGACTGGTTCTCCCTCGCATCCTCACTAGCCTCGGCAACCTTCTTGGCCACTTCTACCAATTCCTGCCGCAATTGCGGGACCTGCGACTCTTCGGTCCCCAATCGCGCCGCCAAGCCCGGCAGCGTAGTATCGATCCCGTCAAAAAAATCCTTCTCGTGCCCGTCCTTGTCTAGCCTGGCCGGCTCGACCGAGTCCACCAGCTTGTAAAAAGTAAACCGGTCGCCAGGCTCGACATTCCAATCAGCCGCCCCCTGCGAAAGCTGGTGCCGCAGTCCTCGCATTGCGAACTGGACATAGGATCCTCCTAAATCCGCGCTCGGCTCACCCGTATTCAGTTTTATCGTCCACTGCGCCTCCGGACACGTCATCGCTCCAAACCCGCACACATTACCGATGTAGAGCTTTTTGGCTTGCCAGGGCTGAAGGCCTTGCGCGATCTGCTCGGGAAAGCGATTCGCGTCGGCCGCCGCGCGGAATGCCTCTTGTGCGAGGATGCTCGAAGCCTGATGATGCCCATGTCCATCCCGCCCTGTTCCTGAAAACCGCGCCACCAATACATCCGGACGGAATGTCCGAATCACCCGCACCATGTCTGCCAGTACCAGGTCGTGGCCGCCCCATTTGGCGAAAGTCTCATCGGCGCTTTTCGAAAATCCGAAGTCCGCCACGCGCGAGAACCGTTCCTGCACGCCGTAATACTGATCCGCCGCCAGCAGTTCCAGCGTCCGCAGCACGCCGAGCACATCCGACAAATTGCTGCCAACCTTATTTTGCCCACCCTCCCCGCGATTCAGCGTCATCAGGAGGACACTCGCTCCGTGCCCGCGCGATTCCAGCGTGAGCATCCCGCCATCTTCATCATCGGGATGCGCTACAGCTTGCATGAGGCGAGCGGTTGTGCCCAGACGCCGCAGGGAGAGCCGTAAGCCGGGGGCTCCTTGATCTTGCGGAAGTACGGGAGGAGTTCCCTGGTACGGGAGTTGAGGGAAGTCTGTTATCGGCGAGTGTTGCTTTTCCGCCGCTGGTACAGCGCGAACCGAACTTGCAAAGCCTTGCCCGAGCTTGCCTTCCGAACTCCGCTGGGGAGAAGGCGCCAGCAGGAGGGGAAACACCACAAGCACCAACAAAAATGAGCTGTGCAAGGATGCAGCTCTTACAAAACGCGGGAAGAGCCGCTCAAAGCGGCTCGCGAGATCGCTGGGTTCCGAGTATTTCACCCTACAAGGATGGGGCCTACCCCCGCTCCGACGCAAATTCTTTCCTCTCTCGAGCCTACAAATTGGATCTCCGCCAGAGAAAGAGTAATCCCTTGAGGCAAGAACGAGATCAAATAACTCAGAACTCAGAACTGAGTCTGCCTCTACTGCCGCCCTTCCTTCAGCGCCTCCCGGCAAGCGTTCCCCGCAGTCAGCACTTGATTAAACGCCGTCTCCTTGCGCAGCCCTTTCAAGAGCGGGTCCTCCAGCAGCGCCGAATACGCACAATAATTCTGCTGTACCGCGGCCTTCAGCAAGCGCATAGCCGCGTCTTTTTGCCCACAATATGCCATGAGCGCGCCCACGCGATACCATTCCTCCGGATCGGGCTCCGTCATCACGGACGCTTCTGCCTCCCGCGCGATCCTGTCGATGTCGGTCGGCCGCTGCGCTTGCGTACACGCAATCAGCAGCTCCCGGTGGTAGAACGGAGCCTTCGCCACTTCTTTCGCGCTATCTCGCGCCTGCGCCAGATTCCCCGCAGCCAGATAAACGTAGGGCGTGGCCCACGCCGCCCACTCCGAGCCCGCGTCGAGATGGATGAAATCCATTGCCTGTTCCGTTTTGCCCAGCTGCAGAAATGCCCAGGCGCAGGACCGGAAGTTGAAGTTTCCAGGGTCCAGGGATCGAGCCATGTTGCACTCTTTTGTCGCCTGCTCCTGCATGCCGGCGTAGCGCAGCACATAGCTGAGCGCGAAATGCGCATCGCCGCTCTGCGGCCGCCGCCGCACCAAATCCGTCGCCGCATCGTAAGCCCGGCCCAGTTCGCCCCGTTCCACCCGATTCGTGATCAGATTGCTTGCCGCCGCAACCCGGTTCGGATCCAGCGATAGCGCGCGCTCGTAGGCGGCATTCGCGCGCTGGAACATCTGCTCCCCGCCTCCGCCATAATACGAATCGAAGTAGTACCGCTGTCCCAACGCCTCCCAAGCGGGGGCGTAGCCTGGATCCACTCCGACTACGTGCTCCAACACTGCAATCGCGTCTTTATTTGGTTGGGGATCATGAGGAAGGGCGAGACTGTGCAGGTAAAGATCGTATGCTTCCTGACTCTTCGGCCGGGACGCTGTGTTGTAGGCTCCCCCTGCGCCGCCGAGCACGGGCAACAAACCCTGTTGGACCTGCGTACTCAATTGACTTTGCAGAGTAATCAGATCATTCACCGGCGCCGACACCGTCACCTGCCAAAGCAGCCGGTCATTGGACACGTCAATCGCCTCGAGCGTGACGCTTAACTGATCGCCCAGGCGTGTGAAGTGACCTGTCAGCAACCTGCCTACGTGCAGTTGCTGACCCACATTGCGCGGGTCAAGGTCCGGTCCCACATATTTTCTCGTTGCCGACGTAGGCCGCACCTCGAGCGAACGCGAATACGTGAGCACGCTGGTCAACTCATCGGCCAGAGCGAAGCGCAGATAATCCACGGCGAAATCTCCGTTAATGTTTTGCAGCGGCAACACCGCGATCGCATTTTGCTGCTCCGCATTCGCCATTGACCGGTGTTTCACCCAGTACGCCCCAACCGCCGCCAACACTGTAACCAGCAATGCCGCCGTTCCCCCGAGCGACCAGAAGAGCCATCGGCCGCTTCCCCCTCTGCCAAATGTTTTGCTTGCAACTCGCAGCCTCGCGCTGTGGAATCCACTCTTAATCTGCCCTGACTCGGTTTCGCGTTTCAGCTGCTGCAGGTCCGCCTTCATCTGCGCGGCGCTTTGGTAGCGGTCTTTGCGGTCCTTCTCCATCGCCTTGCCGATGATGCCTTCCAGCTCCACAGGCATCTTCGGATTCAGTTCTCCGGGGGGAACGGGCTTGGCGTGCAGCACCGAATCGAGAGTCATCAGTGAATTCTTACCGGTGAAAGGCTTTTTCCCGGTAGACATTTCGTACATCACCACTCCGAAGGAAAACAGGTCGCTGCGAAAGTCGATTTCCTCGCTTCGCGCCTGCTCCGGTGACATGTAGACCGCCGTGCCCGGAATCACTCCCACGGCGGTCAACGAATCGTCCATTCCTCCCCCATCGCTGTCGGTGCCGACGTTGTGCACCAGCTTGGCCAGCCCGAAATCCAGTACTTTCACCTGCCCGCTCGGAGTAAGGAAAATATTTGCCGGCTTGATATCCCGATGCACAATCCCTTTGGCATGTGAGGCCGCCAGAGCGTCCGCTACTTGAAGGCTGATGTCGACCACCCGGTCCGTTGCCATAGCCTGTCCAGCGATGGATTGCTTCAGGCTTTCACCCTCCAGTTTCTCCATCACGATGAAGGGATGCCCGTGGTTATCCTCTATGCCGTGAATTATGCAGATATTGGGATGATTCAATAGCGACGCCGCCCTCGCCTCGCGCCCGAAGCGCTCCAGCGATTTGGGATCGCCCACCAGATTTTCCGGAATGAATTTCAGCGCGACATGGCGCCCCAGCTTCAGATCCTCAGCCTCGTAAACCACGCCCATGCCACCACCCCCGAGTTTCCCCAGGATGCGATAGTGAGACACTGTCTGGCCAATCATGAGAGGACTAAGCCCCCGGACGCGGTAATGTTAGGCCCACTAGCGACTTCGGTCAATGGATGCCCCAAGCCATAAAGTCAGAATTCTGTCGAACGTGCGCCTAACCAAACCTTGAGTCGGGCTTTGACTTTGCGTTCCCAAACTGACAATTACCTCGTCCTTTTGAGTCCGCATCCGGGTTCCAGGTTGTGTCATGGCGACTATCATGGAGCTAGCGAATTCTGAAGTGACGAGGAAATTCTGTATGGCGGACATGTCCGGGAACTATTCTCCTCAACTGTTGGAGGCCATCCGCCGCCGCGCCACTGAACTCTACCGTCGCCGCGGCGCCGTCGAGGGCCACGACGCGGAGAACTGGTACCAGGCCGAAGCCGAGATCATTCGCGAATCCGTCACTCGCCCGGCTCGTCGCGCTGTCGTCGTCAATGTACAGGGAGTGGTCTATACCGGGGAGTACGAATCCAACTCGGCCGATGGCTACGCTCCCGGCGAATGGCAAGCCGGGGATCCCGTGCCTATTCGCCTGGCCGGCGATAAACTGTATCTCCGCCGCCGCAACGGCCGCGAACTCCAAACCACCATCGTCAAGAGAATTGGCTAGAGATCCGTGCCTACTCTCGCGTGTACAGCCCCGCCGACGCTCCCACCCACTCCATATTCTTGTTATGGTCCACACCCATCATCAAGCCACGCCCCATCCGGATAATCGTCGACACCGCCTTCAACTCTTCCTGCCATACATACATCACCCGCACCTCTGCCTTCGTCCCGCCGAACGGAGTCTCGATCACCGGTTCAAAGTGCAGCCGCTCTTGCAAAATGTATTCCCCGCGCTTCTCCGCGGGAATTGCTTCGATATCTTCTTTCTTCGGTGCAATCACTACGCCCAAGCCCGCGAAAGAATACAGAGGTTTCAGCGCATAGTTCTCCAGGTCGTCGGGAACTTGTTCCAGACGATCCAAAAACCAGGTCTTCGGCACCGACTTATGCCGCAGATATGGAATCGAAAACTTGCTGATGCGGAAATACCAGTTCGGATGCCCCGCCCACTCCACATCAAGATCGTCGCGCCAATCGAACGCGAGCTTCACTTTCTTGCGCTGTAGCTCGTCTACAATCGCCCGGTTATAAATCCGCCGGATGCGAACAAGGCTTCCGTTGCGCTCGTAGTAAAGCTGCGAACCTTGCTTCTTGATCGTCTGAATATCAACCGTTGTTACCCCCAGCATCTTCTCAGTCAGCAGAAAATCCGGCAGCGTTTTCTGCTCGTCGGGATGAATTTCCATCAGAATCACGTTTTCGGGATCATGCGTACCAACAATCGCCTGGTGCAAAAGTTCGCGGTAGGATTTTTCATCCAACCCGCTCAAAAAGAACTCCAGCTGCTTTCCGCCTTCCAATCGATCCAGTTCAAACACTTCAACGTAACTTTGCGCCAGCGTCACCTGGTAGGCATACAGGGAGGGGAAGGCTTGGAGTTCCACCAGCTTCGGCTGCAGGTTGCCGCTTGTGTCCCGCACCAGCCCAAAATCCACCTGCACAAACATTGGGTGCTCAGGTTCGTTCGGCACTCGGAACTCCGCCGGAATGGAAACATTCGATCGTGCCCGATATTCCACACTGTCCACCAGTTGCCGGATTAGTTCCTTGCCATTGTTCGCCATGCGCTCCAGCAGGAACTGTGGGAAGAAGCAGGGAGTTTCTGACAGCCGAAACTGCACATGAGTTCCGGAAGCCTCATCAATCCGCTGCAATAAAGCGGAGTATTTGTCTGGAGTAAAAGCCGCGTTAAACTGTTTTCGGAGGGAAGGGATCATCGTAGCGCTTACGTTCCGCGTAGCGCCGGCGTCTCGCCGGCTGTCGCGAGGGCGTTCCACCTTCCACCTTCGCGCCTTGCACACCAGTGAAAGGTCTGTTTATTCCGAAATGAGATTTACCATTCCAAGCGAAGGTAGAGCCCTGCCCTTAGCGGAGTCGAAGGGAATCTGCCGTCTTCCGCGAGACATCCTTACGCTTCCACCAAAAACTTTCCGTCCTGCATGATCTGCTGTTCATCGACCCAAATATTGAACTTCCGCCCCACAACATCGATATGAGTCGACGAATCCCACTCTGCACCCGTGTGAGCGCCGTACGGGTTTCCAAACGCAATGTGCACGCCGGGATACTTTTCATCCTGCAGAATCTGACCAATCACATCCTTCAAGTCGATGTTCGTTCCGATGGCAAACTCGCCGACGCGGTCGCTATTTTCATCGGTGTGAGTATAGTTCCAAAAGTCGTTTTCCAGGTCCCGATTCTCCGAGTGCGCCTCAGTGAGGCGATTCTTCTTCATACGGATGGTCAGAGGATTCTCGCGCAAGCTGCCAAACTTCGCGCACAAATAGTCGCCGACCACGCCATCGATTACGAACGTCCCATTCACTTCTCCTGGCGTCGTAAAGATTTCTCCGCCCGGCAGATTCCCCCATTTCTCCGGAGTGATAATTCCGCTGGTCTTCAGCCAGCGGTAATTCTGATTCAACTCCGCCGTCAGATCCGTTCCCGCCGCTGTCGTCGCCCGCACTCGCTGCGCTTTGCGCACCATCTCTACAACTTTGGCGCTCAGCCGGTCCACCTTCTGAAAGTCTGCCCGCATGCCTTCCAGCATGATCTGCCGGTTGATGTTCACCATGTGGGCATGCCGGATCTTCCTCCGGTTCACGACATCCGTTATCTGCATGCGTGACCGCAGTTCATTTCTTTGCGCCTGTACCGCAAAGATCGAAACCTGGCTGGTCTCCAAATCATCGAGAACTTCACGCGGCAGGTCTAGCAGTGGCCGCGGAGCGAGATCTTCCAGTACCCACACGTTGTAAGGCGCGCCAAGCGTTTCCAATTCGCTGACAATGGCCGCCGCGATCTCCAGCGTGTCCTCATCGGTGATCACGCAAACCTTTTCCTCTGCCTGCACGCGCAGGCAAACACTCACTGCATTCCGCGCCCCCGGCACGTATTCAGGGTCAAAAGAGGTGTGATTGGTGCGAGTGCCCCATCCTTGTCGGGTCTTTTGCGACAGCGCCTGCCCTGAGCTTGCCGAAGGGGTGAGGGTGTTGAATTGGTTGGGGATAGTCATTAGCCTACTTTTCTCTCGGCGGCGGATTCGTCTTCTGCCAGCCCGGTTTCCGTCTCCTCGATGATGTAATCGACAACTTTCTTCAAATCTCCAGTCTCCTGAAACACCTGCAACTGCCGGTCCGCGCCACTGCCTCGCTCCAGCATGGTATGGATGTAGTTCAGCTCCTCGCGCGAGTCGAGTTCGTCGGCTACGTCGTCCACAAATTCCAGATACTCACGGATCAAATCGCGCGCCGGCACTTCTGTTTGCTTGCCGAAATCGATCAGCTTGCCGTTCATTCCGTAGCGCGCCGCCCGCCACTTGTTCTCCATAATCAACGCGCGCCGGTACAGGCGGAATCCCTGATTCGCTGTGTGCAGCTTATAGAGCTTCGCTACCGTGGCCTGAATCAAGGCCGCCAGCGCGATGGTCTCATCGGCGCGCATCGGAATGTCGCACACCCGGAATTCGATCGTGTTAAAGAACGGATGCGGCCGAATGTCCCACCAGATCTTCTTCGCGTTATCGATGCAGTTGGTCTTAATCAGGAGCTTGATGAAGTTCTCGTACTCGCCCCAACTGGGAAAATAATCCGGAATGTTGGTTCGCGGAAACTTGTCAAACACCTTGCAACGGTAAGACTTGAGGCCAGTATCCATCCCCAGCCAGAACGGCGAGTTCGTCGATAGCGCCAACAGGTGCGGCAAGAAATACCGGGCATGATTCATCATGTGGATCGCGGTCTCGCGGTCCTCAATCCCAATATGCACATGCAGTCCGAAAATCAGATTGGCCCGCGCCACC
>WNFJ01737757.1_pt2 | contig 11943 bp, 13 predicted proteins | sample 5400461 | NCBI WGS metagenome assembly WNFJ01 (sample SAMN13153349, study PRJNA577476) | soil metagenome | isolation source: 115 cm saprolite on Douglas fir-dominated hillslope | place: USA:California | collected 2013-09-17
CCAGGGAAGAAGGAAGACGGCACCGAGCACCGAGCCCGCTCCCATAGAGGTAAATAGTAACCCGAGGCTACAGGGTAGAAGATGAAGTTCTTTCAAACCCACAACGGGCATCAGCGCCGGGATAACAGAGATAAAAAATGCAAACAGGATATTTCGTGCGAGTACCACTCGAACGGCCGGTGAATATCGAACGTACCGGATCGCGCTGGCGAACGAGTCGAGGAAACTTTCTAGCGGAAACTCCGACTCCGCCTTAGCGCCTTTCCATTGTAACAGGGCTAGAATTACCACCACGAAACAAAGTGCGTTCAGGGCAAAAACCCAGTTCGCGCCCAAAAAGTAAAGCAGGATACCGCCTAGCGCTGGGCCGATGATTCCCGAAACATTTAGCTGCAACCCACCAAGGCTCGCGGCAGAAGGTAGCTCTTCGTCGGTCACGACGTCAGGAACAATCGCGGACCAGGCAGGGGAGTGAAATGCGAAGCCGGCACCGAGTAGAAACACGCAGAACAGAAGCACATAGGGGTTCACTAAGTGGAACGAACCAAGAATCGAAAGCAAACCCGCCGCGGCGGCCAGCCAAAGATTAACGAAGGAAGCAGAGGAGCTTCCGTCGGTTAACCATGTCGGCCAAGACTCCGGCCGGCGGCGTAAAGAGGAAGAACGGCAGGGATGCGACTGTTGACATCAGAGAGAGCAAAAAAGTTGATGAACCAAGCATGTTCATCGTCCAAGTCGCTGCCGTGTCATGCGCCGCGACGCACGTTCCCGAAAGCAAAACTGCAAACCACAGCTTCCGATACAGCGGATTCCGCAGCGCGGCGAAAGTCGAGGTTTTATTGGGGTTGTGGTTCACAGGCGTTGTCACGGGGACCACCCTAGAGTTACTCAAAAACCAGAACGGTCTTTATCTTGAGTCGCCGGGTTTGGACCAGCCGCAGGCGTTTCCGGCTCGTGCTGGTGCGAAGGTGCGGTAACGCCGATTCATTTCCTGCGAGCCGATCCAATGCAATGCGGCCAAGATATCTGGTTCGTTTATAGTCTAGTACCAGGCTGAGTCAGATTTTATTCCTCATTGCCGGTCTGAATTGCCTGTTCAAGCTCGGTCGCTAATTTGGGTTTTAACGCTTTTAGAGTTGCGAGATCTTTTTCGGCGTCAGCTTTCCGGCCCATCTTCATGAAAAGGACACCACGATATTCGTACGCTTCCGCAAGGTTCGGTTTGAGTTGAATGGCCTTATTATAATGTTCGAGGGCGCTCGAGTAATTTTTGGGACCCTGTTTCCGCAAGGAATAGCCGAGATTGTTGTGGGCTTCGGCGAAGTTTGCATTCTCAGACAGCGCCTGTTCGAACTTGACCTGAGCTTCGGCATACTTCTTCGCATGCATGAGCTCGATACCTTGGTTATAAGCTTGAACTGGCCGATCGCCTTGTTCGGTTTTGAGCGCGGCGCCTCCCGGTCTGCTTCCTGCACCGAAAGCTGCGCCTGTCCCTATGATATAGATTGCGACTAAAGTGAAGTAACGTTTCATGACTATTCTGTTGGTTGGAAGTTATCTGATAGGAGCTCCAGGAGGGTGCAACCGCCCTTGCGGCGGTTGACCCTCCTCATGGCTCATGGTCCTTATTCGCGTTGAGCCGCATCTGCTTCGTGAGCCATATCGAGTAACAGATCAATAAACTCTGCTGATCGTTGTTGGCCGATAAAAAGCCCATCAGCGATAAAGCCTTTGATGGCGCCCGTTGCATCTAGCTGTCCTGCAGAGGTAGGACGTATAATTGAACATTGTGGTAGGCTGGTACTGATGAAGTCACACGGCTCGGGCATGATCAGGTTGCCCTGCAACGTCTGCGGCTGGTTTTTAGTGAGATCCACAAACGTGATCCCATTGTCAGTTAATGGAGTCGCATTGCCCGCCTTATCCTGCCAAACCTGGAAGTGGAGTATCTCGGCTCCGCCGATACTAATGGTAATTTTTAAGACTTCCGCACTGGTCACCTTCTGACTGAGAGTGGCGTAAAGGCTGGTGCCGGCTTGCTCAATAAATCCAAAGTGAAATCCCGCCGTGAAAGCGATCGCTAACAGATGGTTACCCGAGGAGAGGTCGGCATTGGTTACAGGAATTGCCGGATGCTGTCCCACATTTAGCCCCTGGACTGCTTGTTGAGTGAAAACAGCGCCTAAATCGGGATTTGTCGTACTACGGTAGCGAACCCACCAACTGGTGTCCACACTGAGCTCCTGCAGGTTTGTGAGCCGTCCTGTTTGCGGGACACCGGTCACTTTACTCGGCGGGATATTGCGAAACGCGTCGAAGTTGACCATCTGCTCGCCTTTAGAAGCTAAATACGCATTCAAGAAGGCGACGTGGCTTTTCTCATCATCCGTGTTGTCCGCGATATACTGGGGCATGTCGCCATCAAGAACTTGCAGGTCAGTGATGTAGGGTTGACTCATGGAACCGGTTGCACCGACTCCGCCAAGTTCGTTATATTGCTGCCATAGATCTGCCTCGATTATCTCTGCTGCAGCCAAAAGCCGTAAAATCGCGACGTCCCCCTTGGTTAGCGTACCTCCGTTCTGAGTGGACTGCGCTTTGCCTTTGGTCATCAACAGTGCGTTGGCTGACAGAAATGTCGCGCCGGTGATACCGAGACCCTTTAGAAAGGAGCGGCGCCTGAAGACGCGAGGCGTGTTCGAATGGGTTTCCGATGAGCTAGATTGTGTCTGAGAGGACTTCGTACGAGGCAGGTTCTTATTCTTCATGGATTCGTAGTAGGTTATAAAGTTAACAATGACTTGATGCCGGTAAGAGGTCTCCATCCTCGTTGCGTTGATGTGGAGGCTCCTGATCGCCAGGGGTCTGCGCAAGAAGCTCAGCGCGCGAGAAAAACAGAATCTTCATACGAGCTTACCTGACGATACTGGAAATGGTTCCAGTTTATTCCCGGTTTCTTGTTTCCCCTCTGCAACTAACGGGTTCGGCGGTAACTAAGATGAACGGACTATCGGTGCGGCCTTGGCATTCTAAGTAACAAACAACAATCCTCGCCAAAATAGTTAACTTCCCTCACGCCTATAGTTAGAAACAGGTCGTTTTAGGGAAGTAGAATATTGCTTCCGTTGGACTCTGTCAGCCGGCTCTCTGCAGTTTTCCCAGATTTGAGCGGAGCATGCACTGAACGGAAAATCATGTCGGGCATTTCGCCCAAAACACGGTGATTGGAATCTCTAGCTCATTCTCCAATGTTGCCCTAGGAGCAGGGCGCAATTTGCGATGCGGATTGTCAGCCTCGAATCAAAGTCGGAATGCGGATATTGATCGGAAGTGCGGCGGAATCCCAGATTATTTCCAACGAGAACGCGGAACCAGGGCGCAGGTCTGACAGAGCGACTCTGCTCCCGCTTCCGGCGTACGCCATCACTCCGCCATCCGTTGTTTCTCGAGTTGCACGAACGCCTTGAGGGTCTCCGGTGCCGCGTCAGTCACAGCCCAGATAGTGAGGCCATCGGCTTCCCAGCCGTACAGGTTGAAGCCTTCCCTTTGAAAAATCGTGTCTGGCAAAGGATTAGACTGGTTCCGCGGCCAAACGAACAGGTTGATATAGTGCTTCTGGTGCTGAAAAACGACGGCTGCCACTTCTATATTGCCTATGTAATCAAGCCGGCCGCCAATCAGTTTGAAGCCTTGGCCGCTCAAATCAAAGACCGGCGGCGAAAAATTTAGTTTTCCGGCAAACCAGGGCTTTACGGTATGCTGATCGGAGGAGGCGACGTCAAACAGGTGATCCGCTGCCAATGAGCGAAGATGATCAGACACGAGTTGCTCGATCAGAGCGCTATTCGCTCCATTGGATGATCGCAGCTGTGAAAGAAAAGGGGCGGAACCAAACCAAAAGATGAGAACTGCGGCGGCACCCGCTAGTGTGGGCAGCGTCCAGTTAGGAAATTGGAATCGCGGCAACCAGTTGAAGTGAGCTGAGCGAGGATAGATTTCTTTTTGTAGTTGTGCGTGAATCTGGCCGCGCAGATCGGCCGTTGGAACGAAGCGCAGTTCCGGAGTCTGAAGGCAACGCCGCATTGCCAAGCGACTCGCGAAAAACCCTTCACAGGCTGCGCACTCATCGAGATGCCTTTGGATCTCTTGCGTCGTCGCCAAGTCGACTTCATTGTCCAAGAAGCGATCGATGCACTCCTGAAATTCGCTGCAGTTCATAATAGGTCTTTCGCTCTCATTTCCTTGAGCAAGTCAGTCAGATGTTGGCGCCCCCGCGCCAAGCGGGACATTACCGTACCTATTGGGACCTGGGTTATTTCTGAGATTTCGCGATAAGAGAGTTCCTCCATTTCTCTTAGCACGAGCACCGTCCGAAAATCTTCCGGCAAATTGGCGAGAGCCTTACGCACTGCGGCAATCTCGGATTTCGTCTCGAGGACCGCTTCGGGTGACGGACCAGTATCGGGAAGGTCTTCTTGATTGCTATCCGAAGAATCAGTAGAAACTTGTCGCTTTCTCAGATGATCGTAACAGACATTCCTAACGATCCGGAGGAGCCAGGCTTTACTAGTTACCGCGCGCATTCCACCGAAGAATCTAAAGGCACGAAGGTAAGCTTCTTGAACCATATCGTGTGCGTCTTGATCATTCTGCACTAACCAACGTGCAAGATTATAAGCGTCATTCATCAACGGGAGCAGTTCGCTCTCAAAACGCGTCAGCCTCTCCTGATCATTCATCGGTAGGGACCGAAGCTATCACAGAGAACTACTTCTGGCGGACCCAATTTATTCCCGCAATACCGGGCTATGTCCGGTCGCAGCAACCCAAAGCTCAAGCAGGACAAATCCGTCCGTTTAAGCAGCGGAATCGTTCTCGTCGATGAATAGGCAGTGACATTGTAACCCCTGTCTTCCGTGTTTCCCTTCACTTCAAACTCCTCAGAAAACCGATCAACGCCTCCTGGTCCACTTCTTGCAGCTTCTTCCTAAAGGACGGCATCTCACCTTTGATGCCATTGGTAATGATCGCTTTTATTCTCTCGTCGGATTTGGCCAGCCCATGCAGGTCGGGTCCTTCATCGCCGGTGGCATCGTCGGCATGGCAATGAGCACAGTTCAGCGAGAAGAGTTTCGCGCCTTGGGCGACAATCGGCGATAGCACAACCGGAGACCCTCCTTTGTGCGCCGCTGCAGTCTCAGTCCTTGACCGTTCGATGCTAGCTCGCATCAGAGCGGCAGACCCCAGTGCACCTCCGAGACCACCAAGGCACCTAGCATCGCTAGGAGCGCCGCTCTGAACTCAAACGCAACAGAAATCCGGTTCATGAATTTATGAGCAGAATTTCACCACCCCAAAACCCGGCGGCGCTTACCAGCAGTGCTGCCAGAAAAGCGAACCCTAGGTAAACCAAGAGACCGGCTCTAGATCTTCTGCCCCTGACAACGACCCGCCAAACCGACAGGCCCACCAGCAACGCGAATGAGGGCCAAATGAAGACGTGATGCCAGAAAAGCGGTCCGGTTCCCCCAATGTCCCAACGGGCAAGAACCAAACCGGATAACACAGCCGGAAAAGCGCCAAGCGTAGCTGCAATTAGCGTGAAGAGTCCGGCCGCATGAAATTGCTCCCGCAGCCGAAGCGACCTGATCACAGAGCCCAAACCGTCGAAAACAGCAGAGATCAACATCAGGGCGATCGGCAGGTGGGTGCTGCCGCCGTGCATCATCTCCCAAATGTTGGCTGCTAATATAGGGCTCGGCGTCATTAGAACAAAATGGACAATACAGGTTTAGACCAGCGGCTTATCGATCACCGCCAGCGAATGAGCGGTTTCGACATAGTTTACCGTAGTGATTCCTAGAACCTTCCTCAGCTGATCTGCAGGAACCTTCATCGGACCAGCTTTGGGAGCAGTGCCAGGCGCGGGTTGCGGAAACGCCGTCGACATTGCCGTGTGGAAGCTAATGTTTCCTTCGACCTTCTGGACGACTTGATGAATATGGCCGTTCAGCACCGAGACCGAACCGAAGCGCTTCAAAAAGCCTAGTGCAGTGGCGCCGTCCTGAGTGCCCCAACCCCACTGTGGATAAACTTCCCAAAGCGGCACATGGGCAAACACGATAATCGGCGTCGAATCCGCCAGGCCGGCTAAATCTTTCTGTAACCAAGTAAGCTGGTCCTGTCCAAGTGAACCAAGTCCAGCCTCGGCCTTACCCATTACATTGACCAGCCCCACAAAATGGACGCCACGATGGGTGAAACTGTACCAACCGTCCCCATTAGTCCCTTTAGCAAACCGATTGCGATACTGTTCTCCGTTGTCGCTCAAGACGTCATGTTCTCCAGGGACGTAAAAAATATCGCTCACGCCCGTCCCCTTGAGCGCTTGATCCACGGTATCGAATTCGTCCGCTTGAGCGAGATGCGTTAAATCGCCAGTGTGTATGATTAAGTCCGGTTTATTCGGAAGAGCTTTGATTCTGCCAATTGCCTCCTGCATCGTACCAATGACGTTGGTGTTTGCTTCCTTGTTAAAGCCGATATGGCTGTCGCTGATCTGAACAAAGGTGAAGTCACTTCCAACAGCGCCACCGCTTTGCCCGGTAGCGGCCGCTAGCAGCATGCGGGAAGAAGCAACTCCTCCCGTCATCGTAAATACCAAGCCCGTTCCTGCCCAGGCCATGCACTTAAGGAAGCCACGGCGATCCACCCCATCATCGTTGAAATTTTCGTGAATATGATCTGACACAAATAATTCTTTCAGGTTAAAAGAGCGGCTGCGATGAGCCGCCTGTTTAACCTTTCCTACCGACCGCGATGTGCATTTATTCCATTAATCGGCAGACAAGCGGATTGGTTAGGAGGAAAGGCGGCTCATTTTGAGAAGGGAATTAGGGGAACCGTGTTCTCCCTGAGAAAGACCAAGACGGCGATGATCACCGCCATCGATGTCAGAACACATGCGGTGATCAGATCTTACCTTCGATCCGACCCACCGTCCCGACCGCTCTTGCGCAGAGCGTTGTGACAACTGCAGCGGCGAAGTTAAAGGTCGACTCCTGCGCCGCTTGCGACTAGGCCCTGAGAGGCCCTCAAGGAAGCCGATAGCCCTCGGCTGTTCTCCACGTCTACGGTCGACCATACAAAGAAATCTTCATCGAACCCGGTGAATACACGGACGTCGCCGATCTCTGGACCGAAGTCCTGGAAATAGCACAGAAGAATCCTAACTGCCGGTCCGTTCACATCATCCGCGCTTCCCGGGCAAATCGATGGCACTAATTACCATATCCTTGGAGCTGCTCGAAGAAGCCGACGACGCACCTGCGCCCTGGAGTTCCCGGTCAATGTCTTCGCGCGCTTTCCTAAATTCGTTCACGCTTTGTCCCAGGCCTCGGGCCAAATCTGGCAATTTCTTCGCCCCGAAAAGAATCAGCACGATAAGAAGGATCATTAATACGTCAGGCCCACCAAAATTTCCAAAACCAAGTGCGAGTATGTTCATAACTGTATTGACTCACAAAACCACATGATTATTCCTCACAAACACAGAAGAACCTCCTGACTTTTCCTAACAGAAAAACCGTTGGTCCGTCCGCAATCGTATTGAAGAGAGCCGCAGTTAGCCGATTCAGATCCTAAAGAACGGCCACGAACCTCGTGCGTTTCGAGCGAACTCTGAAATCCGTCCGGGTTGTCGATGAGTTCGCGAATTAGTCGTATCAAGGAGGCAGCGGGAATTAAAATCTGCCGTGCCAGGTATATATCGTAAAGGAAGTCATTTATGAAGATACTCAATCCATTTGCCTTCATTGCTGCGCGTAGTTTGGCGCCACTAGCAGCTCCTATCCCAGTCCAGACGCATACCGTCGGGGGTATTCTTAAGCAAAATCGGGCTGTTGGTTGCGGAACCGCCGTTGCCCTAACAGAAAGCGCCTTCCCGATGCTCGCAATTCCGGGCTTCTGTGAAATGCTTCGGAAATTTCGATCCGAACAAGGCCACGGGGAACTGAGCAGCGATGTCGATCCCGAAGATTGCAAACGCTTCGTCCAACGCGACAGAGGCTGGAACTATACGATCGTCCCCTGGGAGGACTAATTCCGCCGCGGCTGTCATTTTTCTGATTTCTCAATCCGGAACTGCCAGTTTCTTTCGTCACGAAAGCTGTTTGGAATAAAACGCTTCGCCTATCAGGTATATATCGGAAAGAAAGTTATTTATGATGCTACAATGCCGAGTTAGTTTAGTTGTTCCCAGCGAATTGCCGCGAGTGTTAGGTATCGCTTATGGAGCGGCTTTCCTAGCGCTCTCGGGATGTTCTACCACGGCTACTCCTACGGCTGCCGCGAGCTACATCGCGCCGGGTCCGGACACACCGAACCACCAGACTATCGATTCTGATCCAGGGTATCAATGGTTCTACTAACCGATCGACTGGACGCTTCGGAGTGAAGCCTTCTGGCCGCTTTAAAAAGGCTATTCGAGCTCTTGGTCTCTGAGAGAATCAATTCTTCCTTTGACCAGCTGAAACGACGGGCGCATTTCCGAAGTCGCTCTTCTGATCATCGCCAATCGGGACTGCTGCTGCTCCTGATTTGCCCTAGGCAGCAGCCGAGGCAAAAGAGCGACTAACAGCAGAGATGCTAATGAGTTGTCAGACCGCCCGCTGAACTTTTGACCTGAGCTGTCACTCTTTTTTGTTAATCAAGGTGCGAACGGAATAATGCCGCCTCTTTAGAAGTATACATAACAAGGCGCCGGCAGTCGGTGTCAGGCAAAACATTAACCACACAAAAACTTATGAGAATCGGATGCTCGAATTGCCGAGCCAACTGTGTTCGCGTCCTTCTTACCGGCTCTGTCAGGGTTATCGCAACCTCCGATGAGCCACCGTTGGCAGCTAGTCTGAGGAGCGATAGAGATTGTCGGATCTGCCTAGCGCAAGCGCCGTCAACAGAATCACAAGTAAGGGGAGCCAGATCCAGCGAACAGAGCGCTCGCTCGTGAACCCAATCGTGCGTCGAGCTCTGCTCGGCCTATTCTGCGGCTCCGCATCGAGCGTTTTCCTTTGTTCGGCCGTCGGAAACGTCGGCTTTGGATTGTGTCTAGGGGCCCTACTTGGGATTGGCCAAGTCTTTGCCTTTTTCGATCTGGAAAGCGGTTCGGCCATCGATCGAGCAATGACAGGTGCTGCGTTCAGCCTGCCCTTTTGGGCGGCGATTAACCTCATCTTGCTCCCGGCGGCCGCAGGACAGGTTCCACAATGGACCGCCGGGGACATGCGTGCCCTTTTCCCTGCGCTAATCGGCTGGCTATTATTTTTCGTCTCTCTAGGGACCCTCGCTCAGGCGACTCGGCGGGTTAGCGTACACTTTTTTGGTCCAGAGTCACCGCGCCCCGCCCCTTCCGCTCCGCCGAAGACGACCCACATAGTGATTCTTGGCGGCGGCTTTGCGGGGGTGACCACAGCTGCACATCTTGAAAAGCTGTTCCGGGGCGACCCGACCGTCTGCTTCACCCTTATAAGCGAGACCAATTCATGGCTGTTCACACCGATGCTGGTTGAAGTCGCAGCGAGCGGATTGGATCCCACACATATCGCTACTCCTTTGCGGACAAGCCTGAGGCGAACTCGCGTGTTACGGAGCAGAGTTACGGGTATCGATCTCAAACTTAGGCAAGTGCAACTGAATGAAGAAGGGCCACAAACCGGGTTACATTATGATCACCTGGTTCTTGCTCTCGGCGCGGTCTCTAACTATTCAGGCAATGCGGCCATTGCCGAGAACGCCTTCGAATTCAAAACGCTTTCGGACGCCATGCACATCCGTAACCACGTCATCGATGTCTTTGAGCGCGCCGAAGCAGAGACCGATCCGGAGCGCCGCCGAGCGCTGCTGACCTTCGTGGTTGCAGGCGGAGGCTTCTCTGGGGCCGAACTTGCTGGTGGCCTCAACGATTTCGCAAGAGGCATGACTGCCGATTATCTAAGTCTGTCGCCGGCTGATTTAAGGATCATCCTCGTCCACTCGCGAGAACGAATCTTGCCGGAGTTGAGCGTATCTCTCGCTGATTACGCCAGGCAGCGAATGCAGGAACGAGGCGTGACATTCAAATTAAACGAGCGGGTCGCCGACGCTGAGCCTGGTTCGGTAACCTTGAGTTCAGGAGAAAAAATTGCGACAGAGACATTTATTTGGACCGCCGGTGTTACTGCGAGTCCGATCCTGCAACAGTTGCCGGTTCCTCACAACGACCGAGGCGCGGTGTTGGTAGACCGGACGCTGGCGTTGCCCGACTACAGCCATGTCTGGGCGCTTGGTGACGGGGCATCGGTACCGGACACTAACTCCGGTAAAATATGTCCCCCAACTGCTCAGGCGGCGACAAGACAAGCGGTCTGTCTAGCTAAGAATATCCGGGCCAGTTTGCTTGGCCGCCGACTGAGGGAGTTTCGCTTTCGATCCCTTGGCAGCTTGTGCGTGGTCGGCCACCAGACAGCGTGCGCCGAGATCGTCGGTCTCAAATTCAGCGGTCTATTTGCCTGGCTTCTCTGGCGCGGGGTTTATCTCAGCAAACTACCTGGCTTGGAACGCAAGGTCCGAGTCTTTACCGACTGGACACTCGAACTCTTTTTCACTCGGGATATTGTGCAAACCATCGATTTTGACGGTCCTGGCTCGCGTCAAAGCGAGCCAGAGCTAACACTCAGATGAAAAAAGCCATTCTATGTGCTCTGGCCGTCGGCGCCGCGGGGGGCGCCCTTTTTAGTCTAGTTGGTTTAGTCACACCAGTTATCGGCATTTCCCTCGGCTGCGGCTACGGATTGATATTCTGCCTGATCGCCGGCCGGCGCGCCAACACCCCCGGGGCAGGCCTTTTATGGGGTCTTGCGTTCGCGCTGCTGTTTTGGCTACTTGGTCCGGCCGCCATTGGATCACTATTTGTGTCTACGTTACCAGGGTCGACGATTATGTTAGACACGGTACGCACCCGTTTCCCGGACCTGGTTGGTTACCTCCTATTTTTTGGTGCTCCACTAGGCATCTGTCTCGGCACCGTGAACCGGTTCCCGACGCTGCAACGGGTCAGAGCAGACAAATTTGATCTATCCCGCGCTGCCGTGGTCGGCGGACTATCGGGTATCGTCGGCGGATGGGCTTTTGGTCAGTGGATGGCGAAAGTAAATCATTTTCCTTTAATTGCAGGGCTGATTCATCTGAGTTCTCCGACCGCTGGAGTGGCATTGCATTTTATTTTTGCCTTTATCATCGGCGCCTCTTTTGGCTTGTTTTTCCAGCGCGATGTTCGCGGCTACGGATCTTCTCTGGCATGGGGATTGGGCTACGGCATTTTCTGGTGGTTTCTCGGACCCATGACGGTCATGCCGCTCTGGCAAGGCCGCAGGTTGGACTGGTCTTATCAGCACGCTCAGGAATTGTACGGATCCCTGGTCGGACATATCGTCTACGGGCTGATTGTGGGGCTGGTTTACGCCGCTGTGGATCGACTTTGGGCTACTCTATTTATTGAGAGCGATCCAATCAATCGCGAACCAGAAGCTCCTGGTTCACGTACGCTACAATCCATTGGCCGGGGAGCACTAGCCGGACTGACAGGGGGGCTGGTATTCTTGCCGATTATTGCTGCTGCCACAGGCCTGACCAATATCGCTGGACTCGTCGGTAGTACCTCGCCTGCTATTGGGTTGTTGGTTCATTTGCTGAGTAGCGGCTTAATTGGCGTTAGTTATGGGCTGTTATTTGAACGCGAGTCGCCCGACTTCGCAGCCGGCATCGCTTGGGGTCTGCTCTATGGTTTGGTTTGGTGGTTCGCGGGCCGACTAACTCTTTTTCCTATTCTCCAGGGTTTGTCTTTCACTTGGACGCACGAGGCGGCCGCTGACGCTCTTCCCTTGCTGGTTGGTCATCTAATCTACG
>WNFJ01070746.1_pt2 | contig 11941 bp, 12 predicted proteins | sample 5400461 | NCBI WGS metagenome assembly WNFJ01 (sample SAMN13153349, study PRJNA577476) | soil metagenome | isolation source: 115 cm saprolite on Douglas fir-dominated hillslope | place: USA:California | collected 2013-09-17
ACCTGAAGGTCATTCGGCCTCGAGCTCGGCGCTCCGGCGCGGATCAAGTGGCCGAATGACCTTCAGGTCGACGGCCGAAAGGTGGCCGGCATTCTCACCGAGCTTTCCGCTGACCCGGACCAGATTCACTTCGCGATTCTGGGGCTGGGGATCAACGTCAACGGAGGCGGCTCGGACTTCCCGCCCGAGCTGCAAGCCAGCGCGACCAGCATCTCGGAGGTGGTCGGACATGCGATGCCGCGCGCTCCAATCGCCGCCCGGCTCTGGAAGCACCTTGAAGGTTGGCTGCGCAAGCACGCCGAGGAGGGATTTCCGCCGGTGCGCGCGGCCTGGAGGAAGGCGGCGGCGACCCTCGGCAAGAAGGTCAAGATCCAGGAAGAGGGAAGGCTGATCGAGGGCACCGCGGTGGACATTGACGAGTCCGGAGCCCTGCTGGTCGAGAACGCCCGGGGCCAGATCGAGCGGGTGGTTGCCGGCGATCTCGAGCAGGCGCCGTAAGGGGTGGAATCGCTTAGAACCGAGGTTTGCCATGCTGCTTGCGATCGACGTGGGAAACACCAACATCGTTCTTGGGGTCTACCAGGGCCGGAGGCTAATCGATCACTGGCGGCTGCAGACCCACGTCGGACGCACCTATGACGAATACGGCGTCCTGGTCCGGCAGCTTCTGCTCGGCGCCGACGTTCAGCTCGAGCAAATCGATTCGCTGGCCATCTCCAGCGTTGTTCCACCGCTGCAGTTCGCGCTGACCCGGATGAGCGAGCGCTATTTCAACGTCCGCCCGTTGTTTGTGGGTCCAGGTGTGAAGACGGGAATGCCGATTCTTTGTGATAATCCGCGAGAGGTCGGCGCGGACCGGATCGTCAATGCAGTGGCCGCCTACGAAAAACACGCAGAGGGGCTGATCGTAGTGGACTTCGGAACGGCAACCACCTTCGACGCGATCACCCCCAAGGGGGAGTACCTGGGGGGCGCGATCGCTCCGGGAATCGCCATCTCCACCGAGGCGCTGTTTCAACATGCCTCCAAGCTTCCCCGGGTGGAGCTGACGCAGCCGCCCCACGTCGTCGGTCGCAACACCGTTCATTCCATTCAGTCGGGATTGATGTTCGGCTACGTCGGGTTGGTGGACGGCCTCTGCGAGCGGATGCGCAAGGAGCTGGGGTTCCCGGTGCGGATCGTCGCCACCGGCGGCCTGGCGAGCCTGATCGGCAAGGAGTCAAAGGCGATCGACGAGGTCGATGAGTTCCTGACGCTGGAGGGACTGCGGATCATCTACGAGAGGAATGGCGCTCCGTGAGCAGCATCCCGCTCCCGGTAGCGCCTCTGGGGGAGCCCGCAGCTCCGCCGGAAGCCCCTTCGACCCTTCGACAAGCTCAGGGCTCAGAGCAGGCTGCTGCGCCTCCCCCGGCCGCGGCCGCTCCGGCAGCTTGTCCGATCAGCGTCGATTTTCTCCCGCCCAACATGCGAAAGTACGTCGACCCGCACGGGCCCGTTCCGCTGCGGATGATGGCCGCCAAGGCGCTGGTACCCCTTTCGCCCTCCGACATGGTCGCCGTCTTGTACATGCTCTCCTTCGACCAGGCGGAGACGGTCCGGCAGACCGCCGCCAGCACCCTTTCCTCACTACCGGATCGGATCCTGAGCCCTTCGCTGCGCGACGAAGAGCTGAAGCCGCCGGTGCTCGGCCACTGCCTGCAAGTATTCGCCGGGAATGAGGAATACGTCCAAGCCCTCACCTTGAACGCGAGCACTCCGGACGAATCGGTGGCGGTGGTGGCCAAGGCTTGCAGCGCGAAGATCGCGGAGATCATCTGCCAGAACCAGCTCCGAATTCTCCGGAGCGACGACCTTCTTCGCAACCTCTGCGCCAACCCCAACGCGCCGGTTTCGGTGATCGACGGGGTCTGCGATTTCGCCGTCCGCAACGGGATGTTGCTTCAGGACGTTCCGCAGATGCGGCAGGCGCGAGGGCGGGTGTTCGGGCCCGGTGCCTTGCTCAAACCTCCCGAGCAAGGCCCCACCGCTCAGGAGGTGGTCAGCGAGTACCAGGAGTTCCGGGACGAAAACGCTCCGCCGGTGGACGAGCGCAAACGACTGACGGTGTCGCAGCGGGTGATGAAGATGAGCATCTCCGAGAAGATCAAGCTGGCCACCCTCGGCAACCGGGAGGCGCGGGGGCTGTTGATGCGGGATACCAACAAGCTGGTGGCGGTGGCAGTGATCCGAAGCCCGCGGATTACCGACGGCGAGATTCTGTCGATGGCCAACAACCGGGCGGTCATCGATGAGGTGCTGCGGATCATCTACGCCAATCGCGAATGGACCAAGAGCTATGCGGTCAAGCTGGCGTTGGCCAAGAATCCAAAGACGCCGCTGGCGATCTCAATGAGGTTTCTCTCCACCTTGCAAGAGGGCGATGTGAAGGCCCTGGCGAGAAACAAGAACGTCCAGGCGGGAATTCAGCTGATGGCGAAAAAAATGCTGGAGAAGAAAAATGCGCCCAAAAAATCCTAGTCTTCAGGCGGTGGCCGGCTCGTCTTCCTTGCCCGCCAGACTCTCCTGTTCGTCCAACAGCTGAAGGGCGATCGAAAGCGCTTTCTTGGTCTTTTCGCGCAGTTTCTCGTCGCCCTTGATGCGCTGATACAGCTTCTGGATCCGCTCTTCTTGCTTGGCGCTGGCGGCTTCCAGATCTGCCTTGGTCTGGTCTAACTGGAGTTGGACGGTCTCCATCTCCGAGCGCCCGTTCTGCAGCTCCAATTTGAGCGCTTCGACCTCCCCCCGCACCTCGGCGGCCTCGTTCTGGGCCTGCTGCATCGCCAACTCGAACTGCTCGGCGCGAGCTCGGAAATCCTCTGAGGAGACCTCGACGGCGGCGAGCTTCTCCCGGACATCGGCCAGCTCGGACTCGGTCGCCGCCAGCTTGTCTCGGGAGTCCGCCAGCTCCGACTCTCGGAGGTTGATCACCTCCGTGAGGTCGGCGACGCGCTGTTCCACATGGGTGTCTTGATCATTGAACTCGAGAATCTGCTTTTCCCGCTCGGTCAGCTCGGTTTTCAGCTGGAGGATTTCGCGGTCCTTCTTGTTGAGCGTATCCCGCAGCGCCAGATAGTCCCGGTCGGACTTACCACTGGACGTCTTGGAACCTCCCGGACCAGACCGGTTGGTGAGCTGAGCTTCGAGCGCCAGCGCCCGTGCTTCGGCCTGGGCAGCGCGCTCCTCTGCCGCCGCGGAGGACTCCTGCAGCTCTTCGACTGCCTCGCGCAGCTGTTGGACGCCCGAATCGCCGTTCGGCTCCGGTTCAACACTGACGTAGAGGTCGCCTTCGGAGTCGCTGGAGGGGGCCTTTTCGCCCGAAGCCAGATCGCCCGGCGAATCCAGGTCGAAGGCGGCATCGAGCATTTCGAGATCCGGATCCCCTTCGAGAAGGGTCGGCTCTTGATGGGCGGGGGCCGGTGCACCGGCCAGCTCAGAGGTGGCGCTCTCGGGAGCCCCAATCAAAGCGCTCACCGTATCGGCCAGTTGGATCGCATCGAGCGGTTTGGAGAGGTAATCTTCGGCGCGAGTGTTTTTGAGCTTGCGGTGTTTTTCGAATCCATCCGGCGGACCGATGATGATCAGCGGAATGTCTTTCAGCTCCGGGTCCTTCTTCAGCTTGGAGCAGATCAGGTATCCGTTTTGGCCGCTGCTAAGCTCCACCGCCAGCACGATCAGGGAGGGTCGGGAATGACGGATGCGCTCGACGCACCCTTTCCCTTCCGAAGTTTCCTCGACCGAGAATCCCCGCCCCTCCAATTCGGAGCGAGCGGCGTTGGAAGTGCCGAGGTCGCTTTCAACGATCAGTATTTTTGCGGACATGAAGGACTCGCAGCGGCAGGCAGTGGGCCCGAGATGGCCCTCGTTTCGAGCATTCCTGAGAGTGATGACGGTACTGGCAGCAGGAGCGCGCCGTCAATCTAACTGTCGGATGATTTGGCCCACTGTCGGATGATGTTAGCGCTGTACCGAAGCGGGCTGAGCGGGGACGCTGGGTGGCCGCTCCTTTGCCCTGGGGTGCGAGCCGATGCCATTGACCATTTGACGAATGTTCGCCTCATCCAGGTCGGTGACCAGCTCGTAGACAATCTCGTGATCTCTCCACATCACCACGTTGTAGCCATGACTGGTGTTCATCTCGACCGCCGGCAGGGACGTGGCTCCCACTTCGCCCTTTTCGTCGTCGAACACGAACAGCCCGATTCGCCGCGGCGGAGCTCCGGGGTTGGAGACGGAAGTGTAGGCGATGTAGGCGGCCGGCTTCTCCCGGACGTTCGATAGCCGGGCGCCGGCCAAGGTGGCATTGGGGAGCTGTGGTACCGCCACGCGGTGGTCCAGCTTCCCGGCAAACCAGGCCTCGAAGTGTTCCGGCGAGATCTCTTGAATCTCCATCGGGAGGGCCTTGGAGTGTCGCAGCGCTGCATCCTCGATGAATCTGACGCGGGGGCCCGACCGAAACGCCCAGTAGCTGCCGCCGGCACCCGCCAGGACCATCGCCGCAGCGCTGATCTTGATCCAGGAGCCAAGCACAGTGCGCCGATGCTGGCGATCGAGCCCGAGCTGGATGTTGTGGCGAAGGTGCTCGGGAGCATTGGAGACGGAAACCTGCCGGGTGCGGCGCACCGACTCCTGGAATCCCGCTTCGGCGTGAACTTTCTTCGCGCACTCAAGGCACCCGGCCACGTGGCGCTCGAATTCCAATTGCTCGTGCGGCTCGAATTCGCCGTCGAGGTAGGGGTAAAGAAAGCCTTCGAGTTCGCGACAAGTCATGCGAGTTGGATCACCAGGAAAACATTGCCAACCACCTTCAGCGCATAAACAACCGTTACCTAGCCGGTGTTCTTCCGGTTCCGGTACTCGGTCAAGTCGGTTGGCTTCGAAGCCCCCTCGCCTGCCTCGGCCAAAACGCCCTCGCCCTGGGCGTACTGGCGGAGAGTCTTCTGCAATAGTTTCCGCCCTCGAAACAGCCTGCTCATGACCGTACCCACGGGACACTCGAGGATATCGGCGATTTCCTTGTAAGAAAACTCCTGGAGGTCCGCGAGGATCACCACCAGGCGGAACTCGATCGGAAGCGCATCCATCGCCCTCAGTACGTCGTCCGATAAGAGGCGGTCGAAAAAGTACTGTTCGGGATTGGCCGCGAAGTCGGAAGCGTCTCGGCTGATGAAGCGCTCATGAACGGCGTCCCGTTCGGATCCTTCGACCAAGGTCCGCTCCTTGACCTTTCGCCGGTAGCGATTGATGAAGGTATTGGTCAGGATCTTGAACAACCAGGCCTTGATGTTCGTTCCGCGCTCGAACTTGTCGAAGAAGCGGAATGCCCGCATGCAGGTGTCCTGCACCAGATCTTCTGCATCTCGCTCGTTCTTGGTCAGGCGCAGCGCCGCCGAGTAAAGAGAATCGAGCTGCGCCAACGCCAAGGATTCGAACTCCTGCTTGGCGCGGTTCGTATGTCGGAATTCCAGCATCAGTGCTCCATCATTTTACCTTCAACGTAAGTGAAGGTGCACCTTCCCGCAAACTCATTCGGAACGCTTCGCGGGAGTCTACGCTCGAAACACCGCGATAATTCCCGGCTTTCCGCGGGTTATCGCCCCGCGTTCCCCTTGCTTCCCGCCGCCGATCCAGGGGGCGAGGGCTTCGCATTCTGCATTGCCACCAGGATCGGCGTGTACGGGTGCCCCAGGTCTTTGGCAACCGCTTCGTAGGTTACTTGACCATCGTAGGTGTTCAGCCCCCGGGCCAGGGCGGCATCCTGCCGGACGGCTTCGACGACCCCCAGATCCGCGATTTTACGACAGAATCGTCCCGTTGCGTTGGTGAGGGCGAAGGTGGAGGTTCGGGGCACGGCTCCGGGCATGTTGGCGACGCAATAATGGACGATGCCGTGTTTGAGGTACGTGGGCTGGTCATGCGTGGTCGGCCTGCAGGTCTCGATGCAACCGCCCTGGTCGACCGCGACATCCACCACGACCGACCCCGGATTCATCTGGGCAACCAGGGCTTCCGACACCAACTTGGGCGCCTTGCGCCTTCCCGCCTGGAATCAGAACTCCGCCAATGACGAGGTCCGCTTCCTGAACCGCGCGGGCGATGTTCTCGCTATCGGAGTGCATGGTGGCGATCCGCCCGAGGAACACGTCGTCCAAGTATCCGAGCTGATTGAGGTTAATGTCCAATACGGTGACCTCTGCTCCCATGCCGAAGGCGATCTTGGCGGCGCTGGTTCCGACCACCCCAGCCCCCAGGATAGCGACCCGGCCGCGGCGGACTCCGGGAACTCCTCCCAGAAGGACACCCTTTCCGCCGCCCTCCTTTTCGAGGGAAGCCGCTCCCACCTGAATCGACATCTTGCCGGCGATCTCGCTCATCGGCTTGAGCAAGGGCAACGAGCCATCCTCGAGTTGGATAGTCTCGTAAGCCACTGCGGTGACTCGTTTTTTCAGCAATACCTTCGCCAGCTCGGGAACGGCGGCGAGATGGAAATACGTGTAGATGATCTGGCCATTCTGGATCCGATCGTATTCCTCGGCCACGGGTTCCTTGACCTTGACGATCATCTGGGATCGCTTCCATACCTCGTCAGCGGTGGCGATCATCTGGGCGCCGACGCGCTCGTATTCCGAGTCGCCGATTCCGGAGCCCTCTCCCGCGCCCCGCTCGACCAGCACCGTATGGCCCGCTGCGATCATGTCGCGGACGCCCGCCGGTACCATTCCCACCCGGAACTCGCGCGTCTTTACCTCCTTCGGAACTCCAACAATCACGGGGCCTCCACCGGCTAAAAAAGCGCGCGAACCATAACAGCGGGTCCCCTCGTGTCCAAGTGCCCATCCCGAGCTCGCCGACGGGGCCAGGCCTTGGAATCAATGTCCTGCGGAGATATGGACTGCTGGTGAGTTTGAGTCCCGCCAAGCTTCTGTTTGCCGATCCCAGGGGAAAGGTCCTCGAGCACCCCACCTTGCTGGCCTCGATTCGCAGCGGAGAGCGGTTGATGTCTGCTCAACCGGGATTCATCCCGCTGCCCAAGGGTGGAACGCTGGTGCACCTGCCCGGTCGGCGCCCGGTGGGCGTGGACCCCAAGAGCGGCCAGTTGCAGCTGCTGAGCTCCGTCACGGTCAATGGAAAAGCGTTCGTTCCCAATGCCGTGGGCGCGCTCTTGCCTCCGGGGTACACGCGAACCTTTCTCCCCGGAGAGGTCAAGGTCGATGGTCCGCTCCTACCGCAGTGGGCTTACACCGCCGCCGCATGGCACGGCTTGGCCCCGGTCACGTGGGCGGTGCGAACCGATCGGCGCACGCACTGGAGTCCCGAGCGGTATTCGACGGCCGATCTCCCCCGCCGCGTCGCCGAGCGCCTGGGGCGTTTCCCGGGGAATCGGGTCCTTCAGCAGCTGCGCACCTGCGCACTCAGCTACCGCTGCTTCACCAGTCAGAATATCTTCTTCGTCCGCGACGAGGGAGCGATCCCCGCATCGGTCGCCTGCAACGCTCGCTGCGTCGGATGCATTTCAGAACAGCCCAAAGAGGGACCCCCGGCCTCCCACCAGCGAATGGCGGACGGACCCGGAGCCGAGGAGATGGGTCTGGTCGGCCTCGAGCACCTGAAAAACGCATCTGGAAGAGGGATGATCAGCTTTGGCCAGGGATGTGAAGGGGAACCGTTGACCCGCTTTCGGGCGATTGCGGATGCGATTCGCCACATCCGGGCCCGTTCGAGCCGGGGGTCGATCAACATCAACACCAACGCAAGCCTCCCCCATGCCCTGGATGCTCTTTTCGACGCGGGGCTAGACGCAGTGCGCGTATCCCTCAACTCCGCGGTGAAGGACCTCTATGAGGCCTACTATCAACCGGTCGGCTACGGATGGGAGCAGGTGGAAAGCTCGATCGCTTTGTGCCGGCGTCGCGGAGCATATCTAGCACTCAATTTGCTTCTCTTCCCAGGTGTCACCGATCGGTCCGGCGAGGTCGAGGCGCTGTCGCGGCTCATCCAGCGCTACCGCGTTGATCAACTCCAGACCCGCTCGCTCTGCCTGGACCCTCAGCAATATCTGGACGTCGCCCGCGATCGCGGCGCCGGCGGCAAGCCGATTGGGATTCCCCGCATGCTTCGGGCTCTCCGGCAGGCATCCCCGTGGCTGGTGATCGGAAATTTTGCGCGGGGACTCGATGAGCGCCGCCCCGCGGCGTCGTGAAAAAAGCGTAGCCAGCATCGAATGGAGGGTAGGTGGAGAGCTCTTCGCCGCGACTGCGAACCTTCGATTGGTTGAAGGGGCTGGCGATCCTCTTCATGATTCAGTGCCACGCCCTGGTGCTTCTGCGGCCTCAGCACCAGACGGATCGAGTCTACCGTTGGCTGGATGGAATCGATGGCTTGGTCGCGCCGGCGTTCATCTTCACGGCCGGGTTTTCCCTCGGCCTGGTCCTGGTGCGCAGCGCAAAGGAAGAGGACCGTTCCGCCCGAATCCGAAAGGTGCTCCGCCGCACCCTCGAAGTTCTCCTGGTCGGAACGCTTCTGAACTTCCTTTGGTTTCCGATCCGAAGCGAACCGCAGTGGCTTCTGCGGGTCGACATCCTCCAGTGCATTGGACTTGGCTTGCTGACCGCGCTGCCTCTGGTCGCCGCCCTCGCCGGGCGGCCCGCGACGCTGAAGTGGCTCTCGCTCGGCGCGTCGGTACTGCTGTTTGCGGTCTCTCCCCTTGCCGAATCGGTGCGCGGTCCGATCGCGCGACTGGCCAATATCTCCACCGGATCGGTCTTTCCTCTGCTGCCCTGGGCCGCCTACGTCTACTTGGGAATCTCCGTGGGCGCGGTTGCTGCCTCGGCCGACCGCCAAACGCTACAGCGTTGGCTCTTCGGTTTGTGGATCTTCAGCGCGGTGGCCTGGCAGGCGTCCCCAGTTTTCCTGCGCCTGTACCCGCCCCATGCCTTCTGGGTGACCGATCCGGGAAATCATGGGCAGCGCCTTGCTTTCCTGTTGCCCTTCACACTGCTGCTGATGCAGCTCGAAGCTCGGATTCCACGGCGCCTCAGCTCCGCCCTGCCGGTCCGGTGGATCGAAGTGTTCGGCACCTCGTCCCTGGCCGCTTATTTTTATCATCAAGTTCTCCTGTTCTACCCCGTCTTCGGATTCTCGTTCGAAGCCTGGTGGGGAAAACGCTGCGACTGGACGGGCTACTCAGTGCGCACATCGGCCTTGATCGCGGCGACTTTCTTCCTGGCGCGAGCAACGGATCGCGCGTACCAATGGCTTTCATGGTCTAATGGTCGCTTCAATGGCCAAGTCTTCCTTTCCCAGCTTCCCCGAATGCTGTCAGAAGGTGCTCGTCGAGCTCGAAAGGGAAGGGCGGGAAGGGGGGCGAAATTGTGAAAAGGGACATGCCATCAGCCTGCGGCTCGGAGGAAGTCGGCCGCCACCGCTGAGCCGCGTCGTTCCGGTTGAAGCGATCGACCTTCGTCCGATCGATAGCCCTCGCCGAGCGATCTACTCCCAGTCGAGTTCCCGTGCATCGCTGCAGCCGGGCCTGCATGATTTGGGCTGATGCCGGTCCAGATCTCTGAAAAGCCCACCGAGTCTCTGAGCTCGCGAATCAGGAATGCGGCTTCGGTGTTCCGGCAGATTCCGGGCACGGTGAGTCTGGTCTGGCGGGCCGATCGGCGAAACACGCTGGCGGTGGGCGCCCTGACGCTGATCTCCGCTCTGCTCCCCGCCGCGATTGCTTATGTGGGCAAGCTGATCGTGGATACGGTTCTGGCCGCGGCCCGCAGTGGATCGGCGGCGGATCGATCTCGGGCGCTAATTTACGTCCTGGTCGAGCTTCTGTTGATGGTGATCTCCACCACGGTCGCCCGGTCGTTGGCGTTTCTGCGCGAGCTGTTGCGGGCCACGCTGGGCAATCAAGTCAACATTCGAATCCTGGAAAAGGCGCTCACCCTGGAGCTCCGACATTTCGAGGACGCCGAGGTCTACGACAAGATGCAGAATGCGCGCCGGGAGGCCTCTTCGCGCCCCCTGTCGCTGGTCCTTCAGGGCTTCTCGATTGCTCAGAACACCCTATCGCTTGCGACCTACGCAGCGCTGTTAATCCGGGTGTCGGCCTGGAGCGTCTGGGTCCTGATCGCCGCTTCGATTCCCGCTTTCATCGCCGAGACCCAGCTCTCGGCGGCCTCGTTTCGGCTCAATTCCTGGCGCGCTCCGGAAGGCAGGAAGCTCAATTATCTGGAGTGGATTCTCACCCGAGACAGCCATGTCAAGGAAGTGAAGCTGTATGGGCTGGGACCGCTGGTCTTGGGGCGCTACCGGGCGCTGTTCGACAAGTTCTTCTCCGAAGATCGCAACCTGGCGGCGCGCCGATGGGTGTGGGGAATCCTCCTGGGGCTGCTCTCGCTGGGGGCGTTCTACGCCTGTTACGCCTGGGTGGTAAATCAAGCCGCGCATCGGGTGATTTCACTGGGCGAGATGACTTTGTATCTGACGCTGTTTCGCCAGAGCCAGGTCGCGTTTCAAACCATTCTTTCGGCGATCGGCTCGATGTACGAGGACGCGCTGTTCATGTCGAATTTGTTTACTTATCTGGCGATTCCCACCGGCGCCGAGGCGGCAAGAGGTCCAACCGCGCTCGCCGCTCCGCTCGGGAAGCGAAATGCGATCGAGCTGCGCGGCGTCTCCTTTCGCTATCCGAAACACGAGCAGTGGGCCCTGCAGGACATCAATCTGATCCTCGCCCCCGGGGAGAAGCTGGGATTGGTGGGTGAAAATGGCGCCGGCAAGAGCACCCTGGTCAAGTTGCTGTTGCGCCTCTACGAGCCGACCGAGGGCGAGATTCTCTATGGGGGTATCAATATCAAGGACATGGATCCCGACGAGCTGCGCAAGCGGATTGGCGCGGTGTATCAGGATTTCGTGCGCTATCAATTCACCGCCGGTGAGAACATCGGACTGGGGGAGGTTGGCGAGATTGATAATCTCCCGCGGATCGAGCAAGCGGCGGCACAGGGAGGGGCGGACGAAGTGGTGGCTTCGCTTCCGGCCCACTACCAGACCGTCCTCGGAGGTTGGTTCGAGTCGGGACAAGAGCTCTCCGCCGGACAATGGCAAAAGCTGGCGATCAGTCGCGCATTCATGCGCGACCGCCAGCATCGATGCCCAGGCCGAGCACGAGCTATTCGAGCGCTTCAAGCGGTTGGCGGCCGACCGGACGGCGATCATCATCTCCCACCGATTTTCCACCGTTCGAATGGCGGACCGGATCGCGGTTCTCCACGGAGGTCGGATCGAAGAGCTGGGAAGTCACCAGCAGCTGATCGAGCGCGGGGGGCGCTATGCGCACTTGTTTCGCCTGCAAGCGCAAGGTTATTTGAATTAGCGCTGGCAAAACAAAAAGGGGAGCCGGGTTACCGGCTCCCCTTTCCACGCGCCGAGAGCGCGCGAGCACCCGCTACTGAACCTGGTCGAAGTACACGTTTTGGTGAGAGCGCTCCATGTCCAAGGTCCGGCCGTCCGTCCAGGTGACGAGGTGGGTGCTGTCGTTCACCGTGGTCAGGTAATTGTAATCACCCGCGTAGCAAGTCTGGATCGCCCCGTCTGGCTGCAATGGCTGGGGGCTGAGAGCGTCGCTGACCGGCATATCGGCGAGCCAGGTCAGCCCGTTGTCCGTCGATTCGATGCCCCAATACTGGTAGTTGGTCCCATCGGTGCTATCGCGGCGATCGTACCAGGTGACGAGCACGTTGCCGCATTCCGTCGAGGAGACCGAGGGCATCCACTGAGCACCGTTTCCACCTCCAGCGGCGTCGGAATTGAGGACCACCGGGTCGGACCAGGTGCTTCCGTTGTCGTCGGATCGAACGTAATAGATGTCTCCGAGGTCACCGGCGTTTCTGCCCTTCCCAGCGTACGG
>WNFJ01399222.1_pt1 | contig 11941 bp, 9 predicted proteins | sample 5400461 | NCBI WGS metagenome assembly WNFJ01 (sample SAMN13153349, study PRJNA577476) | soil metagenome | isolation source: 115 cm saprolite on Douglas fir-dominated hillslope | place: USA:California | collected 2013-09-17
AGCCTGTAGAGCGTGTGTGCTTTCAGAGCTTGTTCGACGCAGTGGAGCAGCTCCATGTTGGACGGGTCGTAGAGATTGCCTACACCCAGCAGACGTTCCGCTTTATCAACACCTTCTTCGGTCAGCACTGCCGTGTGGGCCTTTTCATCAACTACGTAGTCGCCGGTTTTAGTGCCATCGACATCTTCGCCCTTTTTCAAATTAGGGATGATGGCGTCGGCGTTCCTATATTTATCGGTAGCTTCGTCGGACGGGCCAGAGATGATTAAGGGCGTGCGCGCTTCGTCGATCAAAATAGAATCAACTTCGTCCACGATCGCGAAATAGTGGCCGCGCTGCACACAAGTCGCGAGGTCAAACTTCATGTTGTCGCGCAGATAGTCGAAGCCAAACTCGTTATTCGTGCCGTAAGTAATGTCCGCTGCGTAGGCCGCTTGTCGCTCGAAGTCGTCCATATCGTTTTGGATACAGCCAACCTCGAGACCGAGAAATCGATGGATCTGTCCCATCCATTCCGCGTCACGTGAAGCGAGATAGTCGTTAACAGTGATGACATGGACCCCACCGCGTCCGGTGAGCGCATTGAGGTATGCCGGCAGGGTCGCGACCAGCGTTTTGCCTTCGCCCGTGCGCATCTCCGCAATCATTCCCTGGTGCAGGACGATGCCACCGATCAACTGCACATCGAAGTGGCGCATCCCGGTGGTGCGCACACTCGCTTCCCTGACGATGGCAAATGCTTCGGGAAGAATTTCGTCCAATGCGGCTCGTTCCAGCCGTTTTCGCTCTTCCTTATCCCGCGCTCCGGCCACGGCGTTCTGCAGTTGTTCCTTGAAGACGGCGGTACGCGCGCGCAGTATTTCATCGGAAAGTTTCTTCACTGAAGGTTCGAGAGCATTGATCTGATCAACAATCGGATGAACGGTTTTCAGATAACGCTGATTGCTGCTACCAAAAACTTTTGTTAGGACTTTATCGATACCCATAACTGTTTTGCGTCCTGGGGCAACGCTGTAACCTCACGATTCTTTCACTTATCTGCAATGTTTGATTTTAGTTGAGCGCGTGGGACAGAGGCAAGTTGGGTGTCGGCGATAGTGGGAAGTCTCACGATGAGGCGAGTTGTTTCTTTATCAAATCAACCACGCTTTGCCGAGACATGGAAAAATTAACGACAACTTTCTTGCCGTCCGGCGTCACGCTGGTGTTTCTCATCAATACTTCTTCATCCTTGCCTGGTCTCGCCTTCGCGCCGAGAAACAGCGCCGCGTTGAATGTCTTTGCCAGCGTCCGCGCGCTATCAGCTGACGATGCTTCCGACTCCACCGAAGCAAGTACTTCGCTTTCACCTTGCTTTATCGTAAAGATCACTTTTGCACCGGGATTGTCTTTGTCCAGGGGCTTCAGGTAAATAAGAAATCCGCTATCGTTCAAAGCGGCGACCATGTGACCAAAAAGGTCGACCAGGTTCGGGTCACCCGCCTTTTTAGTAAACTTCGCGTTCTTCAATTTTCCATTTTCATCCAGTTCGGCTTCAATGACGATTTCAAAGGGCTTACTCAAATCAAGCTTGCCCTGGTTCTTTAATTCGTTTGCATACGCCGCAAAATCTTTTAGTGCCTTCTTATTAATTTGATTCTCTGTCGGCAGTTCGAGATTGTTGTTTGTCGCAGTTTTTTCCAGTTCCTTCTGAGCTTCTTCTGCTGTTAAGTTGGCGTTCTTATTCGCATTCTCATTTTGCTCTTGCGCAACAGTCACTGATGGCGACGTCGAGACCGAGGGGCTCGGAGAAGGCATTGCAGTCGGTATGGGACTCGGCGAAGGTGTGCTCAACGGCTGTGATTTTTCGGCCCGTGCCTGCGAGATTATCTTCGGGGCAAACGGATCCGCCTGAGCGACGGCCGGCAGGGCGACAGTTTCTGGCTTCACATCGAGGGCAAAATATCCTTCCGGGTAATGGAATTTCTCGGTCGAGAGTTGCACGAGCTGAACTTCGTCGCCGATCTCCGTGGCTGCGTACGGTTTGTCTACAACACTCGTCCGTGCAATCAGGCTGGCAATGTTGAAAGCATCTCTCAAGGCAGGTACACAGATGACCGACCCCACGAATATCGTATGCAGCACTAAAGAGGCGCCAACAAGCCGCAAAAGCACTGGCCACCGTGGGTCGCGGTTAACTTCGAAATTTGCCAACAATTCTGCCATCTAGTATTAGAACGTTCCTTTTTGACGTTTGGTTCAGTGCCTTTAGACGCCCCCAACGGGCGACACGTTGTGACGCAACTCAAAATCTCAGCCCCTACGTTAGCACTTCGCATGCCCAGCCCCCAAAGTTAGAATAGACTTCATGCGCCACCCCAGGGAAAAACACTGGAACAATGCCAGTAAACGACGTAAAAAGCGCGGTACCAATGCGTCCGAGCATAAAGATAATAAGGATTCGATTCCCAATAGCTTTGTTCGGCCTCAGTCACGCCAGTTAGGCAAATTGCTGGAAGGAATCGGCACCCCGCATTCCGTTCCCTTCAAACCCGATCCGTTTCAACTGGAGGCTCTTGCCGCTCTCGAATTTGAGGACGTGCTAGTTACAGCGCCCACGGGCAGCGGCAAGACATGGATTGCGCGCGAGGAAATTAGACGACTGATCGAAAGTAACCGTCGGGCATGGTACACGAGTCCCCTCAAGGCACTGACTAACTCCAAGTATCAGGAGTTCAGCGATGAATTCGGCCGGGAACGAGTAGGTATACTCACGGGCGATCGCAAGGAGAATTCCGATGCACCGCTTATTGTCGGCACAACCGAAATCTACCGGAATCAACTCTTCGACTCGCTCCGCGGCGGCAGTGACGTGCGCGCTGACCTGGTTGTGCTCGATGAGGCCCATTATCTTGCCGACGAAGATCGCGGCCATGTTTGGGAGGAAGCCATTATCCTGACACCGGCGCGGATTCGTCTGCTGCTTCTTTCGGCGACAATTGGCAATGCTGAAGAATTCGCCGGCTGGATGGCTGAAGTGAGAGGTGTTCGCTGCGGAGTGATAACGCGACCGGGCGCGCGACCTGTACCGTTAAGGGCCGCCTTGCTTTTGCCCGATAAGAGACTGATTCCTTTACTGGACGAAAGCGGCAAACTCAATCTCGAGATTTCTCAGCTGGCCGAGCGCGTTAGAGATGAGCGCGATCGAACTCGACCAGGCCGGCGGCGCTAGTTGTGCTCGGCGCAAAGAAATTGTGACTTTCGCTTCACCATTCAAGCTCTTCACTGGGACCGCGGGCGGCCCGCCCGCAGTGAGTGCGTAAGCGTCCGCAAGTGAGCGCGCGGCGCAAACAGAAGGTCTGAAGTTGAGCACTTTGGGAGATCCTCGCATCTTGCGGTGCTCGTGGCGGGCGGGCCGCCCACGGTCCCAGTGAAGAGCTTGAGTGGTGGGTGAAGTGCTTGAGTGGGGGGTGTCGGATATTCTGGTGGACCTTCAAAGTTAGGAACAGCATTGAAGCTAAGCATGCCTGAAATGCCTCCTGCCACGTTGCTGGCGGCGCTCGATTCTTACAGACTTCTACCGGCGATAGTGTTTCTTCCCACGCGTCGTCGTTGCGATCAAGCGGCGTCTGAAGCGGCCCTCACACGTCGCGATTCAAATGAACAACGCCGTGACGCTCGCCGCGATTTCATGCGGAGTTTTGTCGCAGAGCATCCGGAAGTTCGTGCACATCGTCATTGGGACACAATCGTTCGCGGCGGTGTTGCTTCGCATCACGCCGGCCACATTCCTGCCTGGAAATTGGTGATTGAAAAGCTGATGAGCGCTGGTCTCCTCGATGCGATATTTGCCACAGCAACCGTTGCCGCCGGAGTTGATTTTCCGGCTCGCACCGTGGTCCTAACGGGCGCCGACGCGAGAACTGGCGGCGGCTGGAGGCAGTTGACTGCTTCAGAACTCCAGCAAATGACCGGACGCGCCGGTCGTCGCGGTCGCGATAACGTCGGTTTTGTCGTTGCCGCGCCTGGACTCCATCAAGATCCTCAACGCATTGCTGAACTGTTAAGGGCCCCACCCGATCCACTCGTCAGTCAGTTTCGCGCAACTTACACAACTCTCTTGAATCTGCTCGATGCCTATGGAAGCTTCGCCGCAGTGCGTGAGATTGCAGAACGAAGCTTTGCGCATCGCGACGCCGCCCGCCAGATCGGTCAACTCGAACAGAGCCGGCGAGTCAGCGAAGAAATCATTGGAGCGAAACTCAAACAAGCAGGTTGCGATCTCCCGGTGTCCGTCGCGCTCGGTCTGGAACGATTGGTCAGCGCACGCACAAGACTGCAGGAAGCGAAGCCGGAGACGCGGGCCGAAGTCTTATATCGATGGCTCGATCAAGTGGTCAAGCCAGGACGAGTGGTAGGCATCGGTCGCAGCGGCAAGCGGCTAGTCATGATTACCGAGAAGCGGGACGGAAATGTCAAGGGTATTCGTGAAGATGGTCGCAGCGCCGCTTTCGCGCTTGAGAGAATTGGGCGTGTCTATGCTCCCGTAAACCGCTTAAACGAAGAGTCAATTGAGGCGGCATTTGAAGAGGTGCGGCGACGTGGGAAGGAACTGGTAATCGCGGAACCACGACTTCGTGATGCTCAGGGAGAAGAAGTTGACGCTTTGAATGTTATCGACGACTTGATTGAGAAGCTGTTGCCATCTCACGTTTTGGGCGAAGACAAACCGCGCTGTACTCAAATACTTTGGGAATTGCGCGAGACCGCGGAAGACTACGAACGCTCAGCGCGACGAATAGAAAGACTACGTGAAGAGGTCTGGGAACCTTTCGAGCAACGCGCGCTAGTGCTCGCTGTTTTTGGTTATCTGGATTTCGAAGCCGAGAAAATAACGGAACGCGGACGTTGGTTGGCCGATCTCCACATCGATCGGCCGCTACTCGTGGGCGAGGCACTCGAGAGTGGGCTATTCAATGCTTTGCAGCCAAAGCAATTGGCCGGAATCATGGCCGCGCTTACCGCAGACGAGGATCGCGATTATGGTGAAATGGAATTGGAAGATGAGATTGTAAGCACGCTGGCGCGCTTTGAAGACATTGGATTCAAGGTCTCAGCGGAAGAATGGAAACACGGAATAGAGCCGGCGCCGGAGTTAAACTTTTCAGCGGCTGGAGCTGCGGTCCACTGGGCCGATGGCGCTGATTGGTCCACCATTGTTCGGGAAACGCGTGCGGAGGAAGGAGATCTCTTTCGCATGCTCTCGCGCACGGGTGAGGCACTTTTGCAGTTGGCCGGATTGCGCCGGAGTCATCCGCAGGCTGCACAAATGGCTGCCTCACTCGCCGAAGTTGTCCTGCGTGAGCCGATAAGATAGATCCCAGCGGTAGATACACGAGACGCTATGTTGGGTTAAGATTGCCCGCGCATCTGTCACCAAAAATCGATTACAACGAAAGCGAGAAATCACCATGTCTAGCCAAACCGCTCAGCAACCATCACCACAACTCTTCTTTCAAACCATCAACGCCCATCAACGCACAGAAGCTCTCAAAGCCGGGATTGAGCTGGAAGTTTTCACCGCAATCGGCGAGGGCAACAGCACGGCAGCCGAGATAGCAAAGAGATGCGAGACGTCAGAACGCGGGATGCGAATTCTCTGCGACTACCTCACCATTATGGGAATGTTGTCTAAAGAGAACAGTCGCTACAGCCTGACTCCTGATTCGGCTTTCTTCCTCGACAAACATTCCCCTGCGTACCTGGGTGGCGCGACAGAGTTCTTGTGTTCGCCAATGATAACTGACGGTTCAAAGTACATTGCCGAGGCCGTGCGAAAGGGAGGCACGGCGATGCCTGACGACGGAACCATAGGCCCCGAACACCCGGTCTGGGTCAAGTTCGCCCGGGCCATGGGACCAATGATGGCGATGCCGTCGCAATTGATCCCCAAGTTGGTTGACCCACAAGCAAATCAGAAGTTGAAGATCCTGGACATCGCTGCCGGTCACGGTTTGTTCGGTATAGGCTTCGCTAAGAATAATGCGCAGGCTGAAATCGTGGCGCTTGACTGGGCGCCCGTGCTGGCAGTAGCAAAAGAGAACGCACGGCAAGCCGGATTGGCTGATCGTTATAGCACGATCGAAGGCAGTGCGTTTGACGTCGACTTAGGTGGGGGCTACGACCTTGTACTTCTTACAAACTTCCTACACCACTTCGATCCACCGACATGCGAAACATTGTTGCGGAAAGTACGAACCGCGCTTGCGGAAGGTGGACGCGCAGTCACGTTGGAGTTTGTCCCAAATGATGACCGCGTTACGCCACCCGATGCAGCCGCATTCAGCATCATGATGCTAAGCACCACTCCCGCAGGTGATGCCTACACGTTCGCCGAATTAGAAGGAATGTTCAAGAACGCCGGCTTCACACGCAGCAGGATCTATCCGCTGCCTCCGACGATTGAGCAAGTAGTCATCTCGGAGAAGTAAAAACGAAATCATTGGTCATATTATTGGTCATATATCATTTGACATTTTTCATTTTTTATTGGCTCCAACCTCGAGAACAACTTGAAGCTCAGGGAGGCAACTGCGAATCCCAATGGACACTGAAGCCCTCCTAAATAGACAAATGAGAAATGTCAAATGATATATGACCAATAAAAAAGGGTTAGCACAATGAAAGGCTTATTGACCTATGCGCTATCTCATGCTCTTGTGCCTCATGATGGCTCCGCCAATCAATCAAACGGGCACTCAACCCACAATCGCCCCGCCTGAGACGGTTTATCTCCTCAAGCCTGCTCACGTATTCGACGGCGAATCTTCTCAACTTCACGATGATTGGGTTGTGCTCGTACGCGGCGAGCGCATTGAAGCAGCCGGAGCAGCAAGTGGTATCAAAGCGCCCGGCGATGCCAAAATAATCGACCTGCCCGGGATGACGCTGTTGCCTGGACTCATCGAAGCTCATTCGCATGTCCTCCTGCATCCATATACTGAAACGGCCTGGAACGATCAGGTAGCTCACGAGTCTTTGACCTTGCGCGTGGCGCGTGCCACGAATCATCTTCGCAACACATTACTGGCGGGCTTTACTACAATTCGCGATCTTGGCACGGAAGGAGCAGGCTATGCGGATGTAGGACTCAAACAGGCGGTCCAACAGGGAATCATTCCCGGCCCGCGGATGTTTGTGGTGACCCGCGCGATCGTGGCAACCGGCAGCTATGGTCCGAAAGGTTATGCATCCGAGTGGCGCGTGCCGCAGGGAGCCGAGGAAGCAGATGGGGTTGACAGCCTCATCCGGGGGGTGCGGGATCAGATAGGACACGGCGCTGATTGGATAAAAGTGTATGCAGACTATCGCTGGGGTACGCAGGGTGCGGCCCCGACATTCTCACTCGAGGAACTAAAGCTCGCTGTGGAGACCGCTCGCAGCGCTAACGTCCCGGTCTCGGCGCACGCAACTACAACAGAAGGAATGCGCCGTGCCGTTCTGGCGGGAGTCGAAACCATCGAGCATGGGGATGGTGGCACGCCCGAAGTTTTTCGTTTGATGAAAGAACGTGGTGTTGCGCTTTGTCCTACCCTATTAATTGCGGGAGCGAATGCCGAGCGTAAGAAAGTAGTGTTTAAGGCAGCTCTTGATGCCGGGGTCATCATTGCGAGCGGCAGCGATGTTGGGGTTTTCGCTCACGGCGACAATGCGCGCGAGTTGGAAACTATGGTGAGCTTTGGAATGCCGATTGCGGACGTGCTGCGATCAGCTACTTCTGTCAATGCGCGAGTCCTCCATATGGCGGACAAAATTGGTCAGGTGAAGGCGAGCTTTCTGGCGGACCTTATCGCTGTCGAAGGCGATCCGACACGTAATATCTCGGCGCTTCGTCGCGTGCGTTTTGTAATGAAGGGCGGAATGATCTACAAGCCACTGTAAACAGCAGAAGACTAAGCGAGCGCAGGCTTTTCACCCGAGATCAATCTGGCGACTGTAGCCAATAATTCCTCAGTACGAAAGGGCTTTGAAACGTAGGCGCTGAAACCTGTCTTTAGAGCCCGTTCGCGGTCTTTGTCGGCGTGGGCGGTTACGGCCACGCAAGGAATTTGTCCGGTAACGGCGTCGGCGTTAAGCTTTTGAAAAACCCCCCATCCGTCGAGGACCGGCATAGAGAGGTCAATCATAATCAAATCCGGCGGATGCTCTTTTGCCAAATGCAGGCATTCCAGACCGTTTTTCGCCTCCAGCACCCGGTAGCCGGCCGCTGACAACAGAATGCGAAGCAACTCGCGATTGTCGTCATAGTCTTCGGCAATGAGAATGGAAGCGGTCATCTGATGTTAATCCAGTTGATAAATTACCCGCTAACAACCCAAGAGATTACCAAATCCCTGCCTGTCAGGAGAAACCATTTCTTGACTAGCTCAATACCAGCCGTCCATAATCGACGGTAGAGACTTTTCGGCCCTGCTAGTCTCTACATTACAGATAACGCCGAGGGGCAGCCTGCCGGGGTGGCAGTTGACCCCGGGTTAGAATCCCTACCTGAAGGACCTTGAGGTTCGTCAAAACAATAGCATCAGATGGAGGAGCGACCTGTGGTCAACGGACAATTGGAAGATAGCTTGCGTCATGAGATTGAGAGTTATATCGAGGGCCGCCTCGGCGCGATCAAACAAGAGATTGCCTCGCTTCAGAGCCAACTCAATGAATCGCTGACACGGTTGCTGGATCGACAGAGCGATGTGCAAATGGATGGAAGCGTGGCGGCTTCCATCGCCGAGCACCTCCGCGCGGCCCACGAACGCGGAGTTGAACTCGCTGCCTCAGAGTCGTCGCGGGCGAAGGCCTCGAGCGACATGGCAATTGTCAAATCGGCGATCACAGAGATTAACGATCAGCATTCGCAAAGCGACATACTAAAAACGCTGGTTAACCGCGCCGTATCGTTTGCTCCCCGAGTGGCCTTCTTCGTGATCAAGGGCGCGCAGGCGTCGGGCTGGCGAGGCCGGGGCTTTGAAGGAACGGTAGGCGACCTGGCTATTCAACAGATTTCGCTGTCGCTGGATGCCGATACGGTCATTGGAGGTGTCACAAGATCATTAACCACCTGGAGTGGTGGACCAGGTTCTCATGGGGAAGATCATTTGTTACTCAACCGGCTTGGCGAAGAACCGGCCCAACGAATAGTGGCAATTCCTCTCACGGTGAGGGGGCGAGCGGTCGCTGTGCTCTATGCAGACTCAGCAGGACTGGATTCCGAATCTATTAGCCTCGAAGCGCTCGAAACGCTGGTAAGAGTTTCGGGGATGGCGGTCGAACTTTTGTCGGTTTCCAAAGGAGCACCTAAGCGCGCGGCACCAGAGACTACCGCAGCAGCACCGGAAACGGCGGTAGCGGAGGGGGCTGCGCCTGCTGCTACTGTTTCAGAGGACGCTGCGCTCGCTCCAGAGGAAGCGGCGTCAACTTATACGCCGGCACGCGAATACGAAGATACGAAGAACATGCCCCAGTCGCCGCATTTGAAGAAAGCCCGGTCTCCGAAGCCGCTCCGAAAAACGAACCATTTGAGCCGGAACCTTCACCCTTCGCGGTGATCGAGGAGGAGAGCGCAGCGGCTCCTCAGCCGGAACATGAGCCGGCTTCTGTCGAGTCTCCCCAGGCGCCCCTGGGCGCGCGTCGTCGTTACGGCTCAGATGCTGCCGAGCTGCCTGTCGACGTCTCCAGCGAAGAAGAACGTCGTCTTCATACCGACGCCCGCCGCTTTGCTCGGCTCTTGATTTCTGAGATCAAGCTTTACAACGAACAGAAGGTGGCCGAAGGTCGTTCCCAGCACGATCTCTATGACAGGTTGCGTGAATACATCGATCGCTCGCGCGAGATGTATGACAAGCGCGTCAAGGCTGAAGTAGCCGCTCGCTATGACTACTTCCACGGCGAACTGGTTAATACACTAGCGGAAGGAGATCCGTCAAAACTCGGCTCAAACTATCCCGGAGCAACCGTCTCGGCCTGAGCAGTAACTAAAAAGAGGTCCCTCGAAAATCGCGAGACCTTAAGATAGGTCCTACAGCAATATAAGATGAGTAAGTTGGGTAAACATCGCTTTCTCCTGATTTTTATCGGGCTTACTATTGTTGCCGGCGCATCTCTTCCACCCTTCATGACCGCGAGCTGTCTGACGCGACAGCAAACTCCTGAACAAAAGGCTCTGGACAACCTCCGAGGGATGACGCGCGGCGACGTGTTGCCATCTGAGAATGTAGTGGAGGGCATTGAGTCTGAATTTCCCCGCTCGAAGGCCGGCGCTCTCGCTCGCATCTTGCGGGCGAGAATCAAGCTGAACGCCAAAGACTATCTCGGAGCTGCCGCCCTCCTCGATGCCAAAGTTATTCGAGATCAGACGTCGCTGGCAGACTATGCACTCTTTCTGCGTGCCGGTGCGTACGAGCAAGCCCTCCGGAATGCCGAAGCACGCGCTCTCTATCAAGAGCTTATTCAGGAGTATCCAACGTCACTGCGTGCTCGTGAGGCCACGCTTCACGATGCCGATTTGTTAGTGCGCGGAGGAGAGGCGGCTGCGGTCCCACTTCTTCTAAAAGATCTGGATCAAAAAGACGATGCCGCGGCCCTGCTGGCAACAGCGAAAGCCTATGAACAAACTTCCGACCCAACTCGCGCATTAGCGGCGTATCGCCGGATCTACTTTTTTGCTCCTGTCTCAGCTGAGAGTGCGGAAGCGGTTCCGGCGCTTACAAGGCTTCGTTCTACCACTTCTCCAGCGAGCGCCGAGGAAGCAACAGCGCGCGCGGAACGCCTGTTCGCTGGCAAAAAGTTCACTGATTCACTGGCAGCTTACGAAGACGCGTTTGCAAAGTTTCCCGCTACGGCTACCGCAGAGTATCAACTCCATCGTGGTATTGCCGCCTACAGTGTACGTAAGACGACTGACGCGGTCGCGGCGCTCAACAGCGTGCCATCGTCCTCGGGCGACACGCGGGCAGAAGCACTTTACTATCTCGCTCAAACCTATGCCCATGCGCGCCAGTGGGATCAGACCCGCGCAACCGCCGAAGGATTGCGTCGCAGTTTTCCTGGCAGCAACTTTACACCGCGGACTTTCGTTGCTATCGGCCAGATAGCTGAGGACGCGAAAAATCCTACGGACGGTTCCTACTTTTTGCGCACCGCGGTGAATTCTTTTCAAGGGTCTCCGGAGGTGGCGCAAGCGCAGTTTGATCTTGCATGGGACGCACATGAAGCTAAGAGCTATTCAGAATCATCCCGGCTTCTCACTGAGCACCTCGCTTATTATGCCGACAAGAATACCGACAACCGCGGCCGTGCTGGTTACTGGGCCGCGCGCGATTCTGAACGCGCCGGTAAACTCGCAGAGGCGCGCGCTCTCTATGAAGGAATGCAAGCGCGTTACGACGCTAACTGGTATGGCTACCTCGCCAAACAGCGTTTGGACGTTCTGCGCAGGAACACGCCGGCCCAAACATTTCCCAGCGACTCTTTGATTGCTCGTGCAGTCGCTAATCTGAAAACCGTGACTGTCGCGGAAGAAACAGCCGGCGCCGATGAAGAAACACGATTAGTAAAAGCCGATGAGTTGTCAAACATTGGACTCAATGAATGGGCGCTGAATGAACTGGCACAGGCCGGACAAACGGCGCCGGATAGTCCGAAGGTTAATCTGGCCACTGCGCGCATCTATCGGTCACAGGAAGATAACGTGCGTGCGCTCAACACACTCAAGCGCAGCTATCCTGATTATTCGCAGATGAAGCCGCAAGAATTGACGCGTGAAGAATGGGACGTCTTCTATCCGCTCGCTTATTGGGACATCATCGTGCAGGAGTCGCGCGCTCGAAACCTCGACCCTTATCAGGTGGCCGGGCTGATTCGGCAGGAGACTGTTTTCAGCTCGCGCGCGCGTTCGCCGGCAAACGCTTAC
>WNFJ01433784.1_pt3 | contig 11941 bp, 7 predicted proteins | sample 5400461 | NCBI WGS metagenome assembly WNFJ01 (sample SAMN13153349, study PRJNA577476) | soil metagenome | isolation source: 115 cm saprolite on Douglas fir-dominated hillslope | place: USA:California | collected 2013-09-17
CTCGCATCTGGTGTTCTCGCGCATCGTGCTCGAGCGCCTGGACAGCCGCTACGTGGTCACCACCCGCGAGACCTTCTACGAGTCCGACATCCTGCTGACGCCCTATTCGGCCGAGGAGACCATCGACGCGCAAGCGCTCGGCGCCTTCATCGAGCGCCAGTACAAGGACGCCAAGGTCGATCCCGACGAGATCGACACCGGCGCCCTGATCCTGACCGGCGTCGCGGTGCGCCGGCGCAATGCCCGCAAGATCGGCGAGCTGTTCGCCCGCCAGGCCGGCAAGATGGTCGCGGTCTCGGCCGGCGACAACCTGGAAACCGTGATGGCCGCCTATGGGTCCGGCGCGGTCGCCCGCTCGATCCGCGACCGCACCACGGTCATGAACGTCGATGTCGGCGGCGGCACGTCCAAGATTTCCGTTTGCAGCGAAGGCCGGGTGGTCGATCTCACCGCCATCGATGTCGGCGCCCGCCTGGTCTGCCTGGACGCATCGGGGCGCATCGTGCGCATCGAGGAAGCCGGGCGCCGCTTCGCCAGCGATCTCGGAATCAAGCTCGAGCCGGGCGGTGAGCTCGAAGCCGAAGCCGCGCGGGCGCTGGCGGCGCGCATGGCCGACCGCCTGATGGAGGCGATGGCGGGCGGCTCGCCCACCGCCGCCGGCACGGGTCTGCTGCGCCTCGATCCGCTCGCAACGCGCGGCCCGATCGATCAGGTCACCTTCTCGGGCGGCGTCGCGGAATATATCTACGGCCGCGAAGCCGAAACGTTCGGCGATCTCGGCGCGCTACTGTCGCAGGAGATCCGGGAGCGGCTCGCAAGCTTGCCCATGAAGCTCGAGCCATCGACCGAAGGCATCCGCGCCACCGTCATCGGGGCCTCCCAGTACACCACCCAGGTGAGCGGCAGCACGATCTATGTGTCGCCCATGGAGGCGCTGCCGTTGCGCAATGTGCCGGTGATCGCGCCGGCGCTCGCGCTCGAGGCCGAGGCGATCGATCCGGCCGCCGTGGCCGGTGCGATCAAGGCCGTGCTCAAGCGCCTCGACCTCGGCCAAGGCGATACGCCGGTCGCGGTGTTCGTTCCCTGGCGCGGCTCGGCCACCTTCCGGCGGCTCGATGACTTTTGCCGCGGCGTGATCGACGGCCTCGCGGATATCCTGGCGAAAGGCCATCCCGTGGTGCTGGTCGGCGACGGCGACGTGGGCGGACTCTCGGGCATCCATCTGCGCGAAGAGATGCGCATCACCAACGCCATCGTCTCGGTCGACGGCCTCGAGCTCAAGGAATTCGATTACATCGACATCGGCACCATGCTGCCGACCTCCGGCGCGGTCCCGGTCGTCATCAAGTCGCTGATCTTTCCGACCAGCGCCGCCCCCGGAAAGGAATGGCAGCCGGCGCCGCGCGCGCTCGGCACGCCCGCCGCCACGCCTTCGGCTTGAGCCGTCCCGATGGCGCGCTACCGCGTGACGGTCGATACGGGCGGGACCTTCTCGGATTTCGTCTATCTCAACGAGGAGACCCGCGAGGTCTCCATCAGCAAGGTTCCCTCGACCCCGGACGACCCGTCACGCGCCATTCTCCAGGGCGTCGAGATGCTCATCGCCAAAGGCGTGGCGGCCGCCGACATCGGCTTCTTCTGTCATGGCACCACGGTCGGGACCAACGCGCTCTTGGAAGGCAAGGGGGTCAGGACCGGCCTCCTGGTGACGGAAGGCTTTCGCGGCATCTATCCGGTGGGCGAGCAGGCCCGCCCCTACGGGGCCGCCATCTTCGACGGGATGTACGACAAGCCGGCGCTCCTGGTGCCGCAAAGCCGCACCGGCGAGGTGAAGGAGCGCGTCGATCACCGGGGCCGTGTGCTGCGGGCGCTGGACGAGGCGGCGCTGCGGGAAACCCTGCGCGCGCTTGCCGCCCACGATATCGAGTCGATGGCGGTCTGCCTGCTGTTCTCGTTTCTCCATCCGCAGCACGAGGAGCGGGTGCGCGAGATCGCGCGCGAGGAGCTGCCCGAATGCAGCATCTCGCTCTCCTGCGAGATCGTGCCGCTGATCCGCGAGTATCACCGGCTGTCGACCACGGTGATCAACGCCTATCTGCAGCCTATACTCGCGCGTTATATCGACCAGCTCGATCGCCGCCTGTCCGCGGCCGGCATCGGCACGCGGCAGAAATACATCATGCAGTCGAACGGCGGCATGGCGACGTTCGCGGCGGCGGTCCGCAAGGCGGTGACCACGGTGCTGTCCGGGCCCGCCGGCGGCGTGACGGCGGGCGCCTATGCGTGCCGCATGACCGGCTTGCAGAACGTCATCACCTTCGACATGGGCGGCACCTCCTGCGACGTGGCGCTCATCCGGGACGGCGAGCCGTTCATCGCCAGCCGCGGCAAGATCGAAGGGCGCGACCTGGCGCTGCCGATGATGGACATCAACACGGTCAGCGCGGGCGGCGGAACGATCGCCCAGGTCGACCGCTTCGGGCTGTTGCAGGTCGGGCCGCAAAGCGCGGGCGCCAAGCCCGGACCGGCCTGCTACGGCCGCGGCGGCGAGATGCCGACCATCACGGACTGCAATCTGGTCATGGGCCATCTCAGCGAGGACAATTTCCTCGGCGGGCAGATGCGGCTCGACCTCGTGCGGGCCCGCCAGGCGGTCAAGACCAAAGTCGCCGACCCGCTCGGGATCGAGCCGGTCGCGGCCGCGGAAGGCATCGTCCGCGTCATCGAGGTCAAGATGGAAGAGGCCATCAAGGCGATCTCGACCATGCGCGGCCACGACCTGCGCGACTTCATGCTGCTCGCCTTCGGGGGCGCCGGGCCGGTGCATGCGGGCCGCATCGCGCGCGACCTGGGGATGGCCGGGCTGATCGTGCCGCTCTATCCTGGCGTCTATTCGGCGATCGGGCTCATCATGTCCGACGTCAAGCATGACTATGTGCAATCGAAGATGCAGCCGATGAGCGAGCTTTCCCCCGACGCGGTGAACCGCATGTTTGCCCGGCTGGAATCGCTCGCCGCCGCGGATCTGCGCAGCGACGGCTTTGCGCCGGAGCACATCAAGATCCAGCGCGCGCTCGACATGCGCTATGCCGGGCAAGGCTACGAAATCACCATGCCGTGGACCCCCTCCCTTCCCTCCCCCGCAAGCGGGGGAGGGAAGGGAGGGGGAGACGGCGGGCTCGACGGACTTCGCCGCCGGTTCGATCAGCAGCACCGGTCCATGTTCGGGCACATGGCGCCCGAGCAGGCCGTCGAGGTCGTCTCCTATCGGGTGCGCGGCCTGGGGCTGGTTCCGCCGGTCGAATTGCCGCGCTTCAAGCCGACCGGGGCAACGCTGGCCGACGCGCAACGCGACACCAGGCGGGTGCGGTTCGACGGCCGCGACCTCGAATGCCCGGTCTATCAGCGCGAGCGGCTCGACGTGGGCCTGACGCTGCGGGGGCCTGCCATCCTCGACCAGCTCGATTGCACCACCGTCATTTACGCGGGCCAAACCGCGCGCGTCGACGAATGGAAGAACCTGATCGTGACGCAGGAGACGACCGCAGCGCTCACTCCTTGACCGCGCCGGTCATCGCCGAGACGTAGTACTCGACGAAGAAGGCGTAGAGGACCACCAGCGGCAGGGAGCCGACCAACGCGCCCGCCATCAGCGAGCCCCAGCGATAGATGTCGCCGTCCACGAACTCATTGACGATGGCGACCGGCACCGTCTTGTTCTCACTCGAGGAGATGAAGGTCAGGGCGTAGATGAACTCGTTCCAGCACAGCGTGAAGCAGAATATGAAGGCGGAGATCAGCCCCGGCACCGAAAGCGGCAGAATGATCCTGATCAGGATCTGCCAGCGGCTTGCCCCGTCGATGAGTGCGCATTCCTCCAGCTCGAACGGGATCGTCTTGAAGTAGCCCATCAGCAACCAGGTCGAAAATGGAATGAGGATGGTCGGATAAGTAAGGATCAGCGCGAAGGGTGTGTCGAACAGGCCGTACTGGAAAACGACCGTCGACAGCGGAATGAACAGGATCGACGGCGGAACCAGATAGGCGAGGAAGATCGCTGCGCCGACCCAGTGTGCGCCCTTGTAGCGAAGGCGCACGATCGCGTAGGCCGCCAGTACGCTCGCAACGATCGAGAGGATGGTCGCCGAGATCGCGACCAGCATCGTGTTCCACAGCCACAGCGGATAATTGGTTTCGAACAAGAGTTTCGTGACGTGCCTCAGCGTCGGTGTCCAAGTCCAGAACGGATTGAAGTGGTCGAGGTCGAGCAATTGCTCGTCCGGCTTGATGGCGGTGAGCGCCATCCAGTAGAAGGGGAACAACAGCACGACGAGGATGATCGATAACGGCAGGTAGAGCGTGATCAGCCGCCGCGGCAGCGTCTCGAGGTAGCTGATGCCCTCGGAATGATCGATGATAATCGGTTGCGCCGACATCGGCTTGGCGCCGGCGAGGAGCTCGGTCATTGCGCCGCCCCTTGTTGCCATCTGCGCCGCTGCAGCCCGAACCACGAAATCAAAATCGCCGCGAGCAGGAACGGGATCATGGCGGTCGAGATCGCGGCGCCTTCGCCAAGATAGCCCCCGAGTATGGCGCGCTGGTAGCTGAGCGTCGCCATCAGATGCGTGGCATTGACCGGGCCGCCGCGGGTCATCGCCCAGATCAGCTGGAAATCCGTGAAGGTGAACAGAACCGAGAAGGTCATCACCACGGCGATGATCGGGGTGAGCAGCGGAAAGGTAATGTGACGGAACATCTGCCAGCGGCTTGCGCCGTCGATAGTAGCTGCTTCGTAAAGCGAAGGCGGCACGGTCTGCAGGCCGGCGAGCAACGTGATGGCGACGAACGGAACGCCGCGCCAGATGTTGGCGAAGATCACGGACCAGCGGGCGTTCCAGGCATCGCCGAGGAAGTCGATGTTCGCCGAAATGAGGCCGGCCTTTCGCAGCGTCCACGACAGAATCGAAAACTGAGAATCGTAGAGCCACCAGAAGGCAATGGCCGAAAGCACGGTCGGCACAATGAACGGAATGAGGACGGCGGCTCGGATGATCGCCTTGAGCGGCATGTTTTGATTGAGCAGAACCGCAAGATAGAGCCCGACCGCGAACTTGAGCGCGCTGGCCACGCCGGTATAGAGCAGCGTGTTGAAGACCGAGAGCCAAAAGACGGAATCTTCACGCAGCCAATCGTAATTTTCGAGACCGATGAAAACGCCCGAGCGGCCGATGCGTGCGTCGGTCAGCGAGAGCCAGACGCCGTAGCCCAGCGGATAGGCGAGAAACAGGATCAGGAACGCCGCGGCCGGCAGCATGAACCAGAAACCGAGCCAATCGCGGTTGGCCTTGAGGCGGTCCCACGCGGTCAGGCGAGTCGCCCGCTCGGCTCCCTTCCGATGTAGCGCAATTTCAGCCATCGAGGTCTTGACCTTGCTGCCGGATGCAGCGCTTTTTCGACATCAAAGAGCTTTCGCATCGACCTTGGCGCTCTGGGTCCGCGGCACACGACTGCGGCTTGCGCCGGGAGTGCTGCGCCGCGGACCGGAGCAGCAAGGCTCAGCGATAGATGCGCTTCAATTGGCGCTCCGCGATCGCGATCGTGCCCTTCATGTCCTCGCGCCCGGTGCAATAATTGGCAAACATGTCGAGAACCACGAAGTCGGCGATCGCCGTCGCCGCCTTCTCGCCGACTGAGCCGAGACCACCGGCGGTCAGCGTGCGGTTGGCAGCCTCGCGGAAGATGGTGCGTTTGGGGTCGGCGGTCCACACCGGATTGGCGTCGTAGGCGTTGAGCGGATGAGTGACGTAGCCCTTCGATTCCTCGAGCCACTTGTTGAAGCTGTCCGCCTCCAACATGAAGGCCATGAACGCTTTGCAGGCTTGCGGATATTTCGTGTAGGTCATCGCCAGCATTGGATAGCAGAGATGAAATTCGGTCGGCTTGCCGACCGGTCCGACCGGCCAGACCGCGTGATCCATGTCCTCGGCGATGGCCTTCTTGGTCGGGTCGAGCGTCGCGGCGACGTAGATTGAGATACCGTTACCGGTCCAGTGGATCTCGCCGGCGAGGAATGCCTTGTTGTTGGAGGCATCATTCCATGACGCCGTCCCCGGAATCATGTTTTCGGAGAGCTGCTTGGCGTATGTGAGCGCCTTTTCCGTCTCCGGTGAATTGATGATCACCTTGTCGGCCTTGTCGACCACGTTGCCGCCGAATGCCCACAGGCACCAATGGACCCAGGCGTTGCCGTCACCGGAGGCATGGCCGAGCGCCAGCCCCCCGGGGGTGCCGTTGCGCTTGGTCGCCTTGGCCATTTCGAGGAACTCGTCGGTGGTCGCCGGGAACTTGGAAAATCCGGCCTTTTGCAGCGACGAGATGCGATAATTCTGCATGTTGCCGCCGTAGCACACCGGCAGGCAGATCCATTTGTTGCCATTCTTGCCGTAGGCTACCGCCGACGGCACCCAGCCGCCATATTTCTTGCCGAGGTAGTCGGCCACGTCGGTCACCTCGACGCACTTCTGCGGGAATAGATGGGGCAGCGAGTAGAGGCCCCAGAACAGGTCGGGACCCGCTCCCGTATTGGCCGCCACCGACGCCTTGGGCTGAACGTCTTCATACGATTCCCGCGCGATATTGATCTTGACCCCCGTCGTCTTGGTGAACGCATTGCACAGAGCCACAAAGGCGTCGTCCTCCGATTGCACGAAGTACTTCCAACGCAGCATCGACAGCTGCGCGCCCTTCTCGGGCTTCCACGGCGCGGCCTGCGCCCACGCCTTCGCCCATTCGAGCAAGGCCGGGCCGCTCGATGCGGCGATCGCGGCAAGCGCAGTGCCGCCCTTCACCAGCGTACGGCGGGTAAATATTTTCATGATCGCATCCTCCCTTGTCGTGTCACGCGTTGAGCCTGCCCCCCGTCGTTCCTTCGAACAAATGGACGAGCCGAGGATCGGGTCTGAGCCGGATCTTATCGCCCGGCGCGAATCTGTGGCGCTCACGGAAAACCGCGATGATCTCCTGGCCGCCAAGCATGCCGACCACCTGGACCTCCGGGCCGGTGGGCTCGACGACCTGGACCTCCACCTCTGCGCCGTCCTCGGCCAAGGTGAAATGCTCCGGCCGGATGCCGTAAATGGCGGCTCTTCCCTCCTGGCTCGCGGGGATCGCTGCGAGCGGCAGCCGCACGCCACCGGGTCCCTCGAATTCGGCCGTGCCGGTGGCGCGAACCGTACCAGGCAGGAAGTTCATCGCCGGTGAGCCGATGAATCCCGCGACGAACAGATTGTGCGGCCTATCATAGAGCTCGAGCGGTGCGCCGATTTGCTCCACGCGTCCGTCGCGCATGACCACGATCTTGTCGGCCATGGTCATGGCTTCAATCTGGTCGTGGGTGACGTACACGGTCGTCGTCCCAAGCCGCTGATGCAGCTCCTTGATCTCTGTGCGCATGGCGACGCGCAGCTTGGCATCGAGATTCGACAGCGGCTCGTCAAAAAGAAAGACCTGTGGATCACGCACGATAGCACGGCCCATCGCAACACGCTGGCGCTGACCGCCGGAGAGCTGGCGCGGGTAGCGCTCGAGCAAAGCACCGAGGCCGAGAATGTCCGCGGCCCGTTTCACGCGCGCCTTGACCTCCGCCGTCGGAGCCCCCCGCAGCCTGAGGGAAAAGCCCATGTTGGCGGCGACCGTCATATGAGGGTAGAGCGCGTAGTTCTGGAAGACCATCGCGATGTCGCGTTCTTTCGGCGGCATATTGTTGACCACGCGGTCGCCAATGCAGATCTCGCCCGACGAAATATTTTCGAGGCCGGCAATCATGCGGAGCAACGTCGATTTGCCACAGCCGGATGGCCCGACCAAAACGACGAACTCACCGTTACCGATCGAGATGTTGACGCCGTGAATGACCTCGGTCACGCCGAAGGCTTTCCTGACGTCGCGAATGACGACCGAAGCCATGCCTGTCTCCCGGCGAGCCTCGACAACGGTCGCTCACCAGAGCAAATGATATATCAATCCCACGGGACTTGCACCGGTACGGCTCGACTCGCAACCGCTCTAAAGGCAATGATATAACCGCGCCTTGAAACCTCATTTTCGCGCGAGATGTCGCCATGGCCAAGAATCCGACGAACAGCTACCGGATCGCCGTGATCGCGGGCGATGGCATCGGCAAGGAGGTCATGCCGGAAGGCTTACGCGCCATCGAGGCGGCTGCCTCAGTATTCGACTTCAACGTCAAGCTCGAACAGTTCGATTTCGCTTCTTGCGATTACTACCAGCGCCACGGCGAGATGATGCCCGGCGACTGGAAGCAGCAGATCGGCTCTCATGACGCCATCTTCTTCGGCGCGGTCGGCTGGCCGGCCGTGGTCCCCGATCACATTTCGCTATGGGGCTCGCTGATCCAGTTTCGGCGCGAGTTCGACCAGTATGTCAACTTGCGCCCGGTCCGACTGATACGTGGCGTTCCGTGCCCGCTCGCAGGACGCAATCCCGGCGATATCGATTTCCATGTCGTGCGGGAAAACACGGAGGGCGAATATTCATCGATCGGCGGACGCATGTTTGCGGGCACCCAGCGCGAATTCGTCGTTCAGGAGACCGTAATGACGCGCGTTGGCGTGGACCGCATTCTCAAATTCGCGTTCGAGCTGGCCGCGTGTCGGAGCAAAAAGCATCTCACATCGGCAACGAAGTCGAACGGAATTTCGATCTCAATGCCATATTGGGACGAGCGGGTGGAGGAGATGGCAAAATCCTATCCGGATGTGCGCTGGGACAAGTATCATATCGATATATTGACCGCCCAGTTCGTGCTGCACCCCGACTGGTTCGATGTCGTTGTCGCTTCCAATCTGTTCGGCGACATCCTGTCTGATCTGGGCCCTGCGTGTACGGGTACGATCGGCATCGCGCCATCGGGAAACATCAATCCGGAGCGCACGTTTCCCTCGCTGTTCGAACCGGTCCATGGCTCGGCACCCGACATCGCCGGGCAAGGCATCGCCAATCCCATCGGCCAGATCTGGGCCGCAGCGATGATGCTGGATCATCTCGGGCAAGCGAAGGCCGGACAAAGCATCGTGGCCGCCATTGAGACCGTGCTTGCCGAGCCGAAGCTGCGGACGCGGGACCTCGGCGGGCGCGCAACGACGGCGGAATGCGGCAAGGCGCTGGCTCAGGCTATTTCCTGACCAACCGGCCGCATTCCCCTCGGCAGTTATGTGGTGCTATTAGGGTCCCGTGAAGCTCCGAATAAATTGCTCGTGACGCAGGAAACCTGAGCCGATGCGCGACGCCCCACCCGTGCAAATCGATGCCGTCGACCTCGAGGTCGTCAAGGCGAGCCTCTCCGGCATCGTGCAGGAGATGCAGAACTCGCTCTTCCGCACCGGCTACTCCACCATCGTGCGCGAATCGCAGGATGCCTCTTGCGCGCTCATGAATGCCAACGGCGAGGTGGTGGCGCAGCACGTGGTGCTGCCGCTCCATATCGGGGCGTTTCCGGCCTGCTGCGGCGCGGTGATCAGGGAGTTCGGCGACGAGATCGCGGAAGGGGACGCCTTCCTCATCAATCACCCCTATCAGGGCGGCAGCCCGCACGCGCCCGACATGGCGGTGTTGAGCCCGGTGTTCTGCGCCGGCGAGCTCATCGGCTTCTGCGGCAGCATCGCCCACAAGAGCGACATCGGCGGGCCGGTCCCGGGCAGCTGCTCGGGCCAGGCGCGGGAGATTTTCAACGAAGGCCTGCACCTTCCGGCCGTGCGCTATCAGAGCGCCTTCGCGCCCAACCGCGACATCGAGCGCATCATCGCGGCCAACAGCCGCACCCCCGAGCTGGTGCTGGGCGATATTCGCGGGCAGCTGGGTGCCGACCGGCTGGGCGAAAAGCGGCTCGGCGAGCTCGTCGGCAAATACGGCAAGGACAAGATCCTCGCCTGCTGGGAGCGCCTGTTCGCGTTGTCCGAGCAGCGGCTGCGGGCGACCTTTGCGGAATGGAAGGACGGGCGCTTCGCGGCCGAGCGGTTCGTCGACGATGACGGCATCGATCTCAACACGCCGGTGCGTATCCATGTGGTGGTCGAGAAGACCGGCGACCGGCTGCACTTCGATTTCAGCGGCTCGGCCGATCAGACCAAGGGCCCGGCCAATGTGCGGCCCCCCTTGGTGCAGGCCGCCTGCGGCTATTGCCTGATCTCGCTGATCGATCCCGCCATGTATGTGTGCCAGGGATTGCTGAAGGCCTTCACCATCACGGCACGCGAGGCAAGCGTGCTCAATCCGCGCTTTCCGGCGCCGGTCAACACCTACAATCCGACCGTGCACGCGCTGGTCGATGCGGTCTATGACGCGCTCAGCAACATCGTCCCGGACAAGGTGCGGGCCGACGGCAGCGGCAGCCGCTCGATCATCCTGGGCGGCCGCGACACCGCGACGGGAAGAGGCTACGTGCAATACGAGATCATCGCCGGCGGCGCCGGCGCGCGTGCCAGCCGGGATGGGGCCTCCGGCATCACCGTCAATCAAAGCAATGCCATGATCGCCCCGGTGGAGATCATCGAAAGCGAGTTTCCGACCCGGCTCCTGCGTTTCGAGCTGATCAGGGATTCCGGCGGCGCCGGCCGCTTTCGCGGCGGCTTGGGGATAAGGCGCGAATATCTCAACCTCGAGGACGCCCGCTTCTCCATCCGCAGCATGAAGCATCTGATCCCGCCGAACGGCTGCGCGGGCGGGGGAACCGGCCGCCCCGGCGATATCTGGATCAATCCCGGCACCGCGGAGGCCAAGCGCCTGCCGACCCGCTATGCGGACTATCCGCTGCGCCAGGCGGACATTTTTCGGCTCGATTCGCCGGGCGGCGGCGGCCATGGGGATCCGCTTGAGCGCGAGCCGCAGCGGGTGCTCGACGACCTGCGCGAAGAAAATGTCTCCCCGGAGGCCGCCGAGCGCGACTACGGAGTCGTGCTCAAGCCGGACGGAGGGAATTGGACCATCGATCAAGCCGCGACCGCGGCGCGGCGCAAGCAGATGAGCGCGGGCAAACCCTAGTGTCGAAGTGTGCGACAGTGGCCCGGCAAGCACGGCCCCACCTCTCCCCTCGTGGGAGAGGTCGGCCGCGCAAAGCGCGGGCGGGTGAGGGGGAGTGCCGCATATTCAGTATTGCGGTATTCCCCCTCACCCCAGCCCTCTCCCACGCGAAATCGGGTCAACCCGATTTCGCCATCAAACGTGGCCGAAGTCGGATAAATCCGACTTCGGCTGGGGAGAGGGAGCTCTCAGAATTTGTTGCAAATCCGCTGCTTCCAAACCAATCGAATTGCGCCGGCAGAGAGTAACTCAAGAACGAGGTTGAAATGGCACAGGAAAGCGTAAAGCGCACCGGCGTGATCGGGCTCGGCGCCATGGGGCTGCAAATGGGCCGGCATATGGTTCTAAAGGGCTTCGAGGTGTCGGGCTATGACGTCAGCGCCGACGCGGCAAAAAAGGCGGCAGGTCACGGCCTGCGCATCTGCGCCTCGGTGACCGATGCCGGGAAGAATGCCGAGGTCGTTTTTGTCATGGTGGCGAACGACAAGCAGATCCACGACGTGATCGAGCGCTCGGGCCTGCTCGATGTGCTGGCGCACGGCGCGGTGATCGCCATCGCCTCCTCCTGCTCGCCGGAGACCTGCCGCACGCAGGCGAAGCTTGCCGCGCCGAAGGGCATCGGCATCGTCGACGTGCCGCTGGTGCTCGGCCAGGAGGCGATGGACAACGGGCAGGTGGTGGCCTATGTGGGCGGCGACGACGCTTCGGTCGCCAAGGCGCGGCCGGCGATCCAAGCCTTCAGCAAGCAGGTGCTCCATGTCGGCGACGTGGGCGCGGGACAGATCACCAAGAGCATCAACAATATGCTGCTGTGGGCCTGCATGGTGGCCAATTTCGAATCCTT
>WNFJ01636532.1_pt1 | contig 11940 bp, 9 predicted proteins | sample 5400461 | NCBI WGS metagenome assembly WNFJ01 (sample SAMN13153349, study PRJNA577476) | soil metagenome | isolation source: 115 cm saprolite on Douglas fir-dominated hillslope | place: USA:California | collected 2013-09-17
AATTCGCGGTTGCGCAGCGCGATCCAGGCGGCGCGGGCGCAGAGCATGCCTAACGACAACATCGAGCGCGCGATCAAGCGCGGTACCGGCGACGGCACCGAGGCCGCGCATTTTGAGGAGATTGTTTACGAAGGTTACGGACCCGGTGGGGTTGCTGTAATTGTGGAAGCGGCCACTGACAACAAAAACCGCACCGCCGCCGAAATCCGCAGCATCTTCACCAAAAACAACGGCAATCTTGCTTCGGCCGGCAGCGTCTCATTCATGTTTCACAAGAAAGGGCAAATTACTGTGCCGCGCGGGGCCATCGACGAAGAGCGCATTTTTGAGCTGGCGCTGGAAGCCGGAGCTGAGGAGTTGACAAATGAGGAAGATCAGTATGTTATTATCACTTCCCACGATCAGCTCTACGCTGTAGCTGACGCGCTTAAGAAAGCGGGCGTTACGACCGATGGGCAAAAGTTTACCTTCATTCCCGATACGACTGTTCCAGTTGCCGATGAAGCCATGGCGCGCCAGGTGCTGCGTTTGTGCGACGCGCTTGAAGAGGACGATGACGTCCAGAACGTCTATTCAAATCTAGATATTCCCGACCAATTGCTGGCCAAGTTGCCGGCCTAAGAAACTTACTTCCTTAACCGAAATGGCAGCTGCTTGCTGCGGCGAGCGAAGAGCCTGCTTTAACTATGAACGAAGAAAACCAAAACCAGCCGCCGCTGGAAACTGAATCTGCCTCACCGGAGCAACGTGAAGCTGGCGCACCCGAACAGCGCCGGCACCGCCCGCGCCGCCGTTTTCCACGGCGGCGTTATTACAATCGTGATGATCGGTCGGAAAATTTGAACGATTCATATAACGAAAATTCTGCGCCGGCGGGCGTTGATCCTGCAACCGGCGAAGCAGCAGCCGAATCGTTAGATCGACAATCGACCGCCGCGGTTACGACCGGCGAGCAAGGTCAGACCGAACCCGAATTCGGCGAGGGTATCATTGAGATTTCCGGAAAAGGCTTCGGTTTCCTGCGAGATCCCAAGCGCAATTTCGTCCAGGCGCCGCAGGACATTTTCGTCACTCCGGAGATTGTCCGTCGCTTTGCCCTGCGTGACGGGATGTGGATCTACGGCGAAACGCGCCGCGGCAATCGAGGACCGCAGTTGACTAAGCTACTCACGATCAACGGCGAGGATCCCGCGAAATATCAGGGCCTGCGTCCATTCGAGGAACTCACGACGATCAACCCGAACAAGCGTATCAAACTCGAGACCGTGCCGGACCGCTACACGACGCGGATCATGGATTTGATGACTCCGCTCGGTATGGGCCAGCGTGGTTTGATCGTCGCGCCGCCACGCACCGGAAAGACGACCTTGCTCCATCACATCGCGGATGCGGTCACAAAGAATCACCCGGAGATGAAGCTGATTATTCTCCTTGTCGATGAACGCCCGGAGGAAGTCACTGATTTTCGTCGTTCACATCCGAAATCGGAAATCATGGCCAGCTCCAACGACAGCGACATCAAAAGCCACACCCGCATCGCCCAGCTTGCCAGCGAACGCGCGAAGCGGCTGGTCGAAGCGGGCGAGCACGTGTTCATCCTGCTCGATTCGATCACGCGCACGGCCCGCGCCTTCAACAACGCGATGGCCGGTGGCGGTCGCACCATGAGCGGCGGTATCGATGCGCGCGCAATGGAAATTCCGCGAAAAATTTTCGCCGCCGCACGCAATACTGAAGAAGCGGGCTCGCTAACGATTGTCGCGACCGCGTTAATCGAAACCGGCAGCCGCATGGATGAATTGATCTTTCAGGAATTCAAAGGCACCGGAAATATGGAGATGGTGCTCGATCGCAAAATCAGCGACCAGCGCATTTATCCTGCTATTGATATTTTCCTCTCCGGGACGCGCCGCGAAGAGTTGCTCTTGCAACCATGGGAGCTGGAGAAAATCAATCTTATCCGTCGGGGGCTCGCCGGACACAAACCGGAGGAAGCGATTCAGCGTTTGCTCATGTTCGTGAAAAAATTCCCAACCAACACTGAGATGTTGAAGGGAATTCCCGGATAAACCGGCTCGCAGCGAGATTGTCAATCTTGACCTGAAACCTTCTCCCGCACACGAAGTCGATTGGGAAATTCTCCCGCCGGAGAAGAAGCAGAAACGCAAGTCGCTCGAGCCGCTGTTCAAATGGCTTGCCATCATCATGGATGGCTTGTTCCGCGCGCCGGGCACAAAATTTCGCTTCGGTCTTAATCCGCTGATCGACTTCGTGCCCGTGGTCGGCGACGTCAGCGCTGCATTCGTCTCCTTTTCGGTTTTGATTTACGCAGTTACTCAAGGATTGCCTAAAATCCTGCTTGCGCGGATGGCGCTCAATATCTTGATCAACGAACTGGTCGGCATTGTGCCGGTGCTTGGCTCTGCATTCGCCTTTTGGTTCCGAGCAAACAAACGCAATTACGATCTGCTCCAAGGCCACATCGAGCTTCCGAATCGATCTCACAAAGGCGACTGGATTTTCGTCGGCGCTATTCTCGCCTTGGTCTTCGCAACTATTTTCACAGGATTGATTACCACTTTTCTGCTCCTGCAAGCATTCGCGAATTTTCTCGCCAGAATCTAGCCGGACGCTTTCTGGATGTGGCACTCGTAGAGCGTGTGAACAGCCGCACGAGCGTCGCGATACTCTTTTGCAAACTCATCGGAACTCGTGAAACCAAGCCGGTGCGCCAGTTTTTGCTGTTCGTTGGAACCGGCTGGAAGCGCGGAAACGCTTTTATTTTCCCAGCGTCGCAGCGCCGTCTCACATTGGCGAAGAAAATCATAGCACCGCAACACCTGGGTGACCTCTGCTGTGGAAAGCAAATCGCGCGCTCCCAGCTCGCCCAACGCTTCACTCCAGTTCGGGTTCCAGGTACCCGATCTCATTTGCAGCGCCTGAACAAGAAACTCGGCTTCGATCATACCGCCAGTGCCAGTCTTGAAGTCAGGAAAATCGGAACCGCTGCCGCGCTCACGGCGAATTCGCTCGAGCATATTGTCGATCTTGAAGAAAAGCTCCCTTTGTTGCCCGGCGTCGCGCCAGATCCTTTGCACCATGTCGATGTAAGGCTGTTGCTGCGGTCCGCAGAGCGGCCGCGCCCTAGTAAGAGCCTGGACTTCCCAGAGCTGAGCGCGCTGCTGGTAATATGTTTCACAAGCGGAAAGCGAAGAAACGAGCGGGCCTTTTTCACCATCCGGACGCAGCCGCGCATCCAAGGTAACGATGCTTCCTTCCGAGCTCGGCTGCGCTGTTGCCGCGATCAGATTTTGCGCAGCGCGAACGTTGTCGCCGACAAACAGCACATCGAGATCGGCTCCGTAGTTGATTTCGCGACCGCCAAATTTTCCGAGTGCAATGATGGTGAGATTGTCGCCGCCGAGGAGCTTGGTTACGAAAACGAGACAGGCTTCGGCCAAAAAAGATAGCTCGGCGAATACGGTGTCGCGATCGGCTAGGCCGAGAACATCCCGCAAAACAATTCGCAACAATTGCGCCTGACGATACGTGCGAACCGGGTCGAGTTTCGTCGCGCTCGCGCCTAACGAATCGAGCCGGCGGAGATGACCAGCGAGCGAGGTCGATCGTGCGAACGTTTCATCTCGCGTGATTTCCTCGAGCAATTGCGGACGGCGAATGAGCAAGTCACCGGCAAATCTGCTCGCGTCGAGCGTTTTGATGAATAGTTCCAGCAGTTTCGGATTGGTAACGAGCGATTCGAAGAGCATATTGCGCAGACCGTGTGCCTCGACGAAACGAACAAATTGGTTCAACGCCGCGTCGGGATCCGCGAGTTTCTCCAGCCAACTGAGCAATAGCGGCCGCAGCTTGCGAAACACCTGGCGTGTGCGCGGGGCGAGATGACCACTTGCCAGGCCACTCGCCAAATCGGCCAACGCTTTGGTCGCTCGTTTTGCATCACGGAACATCGACAAATCGATCGCCTTCGTTTCAGCCGGTGTCTGAGTGATGATGCGTTGAAAAATGGTCCGAACGCTTCGCATTGCTTCATTGAGTGCGGCTGTGAATTGCTCGCTGGAGGAGAACCCCAGGCTGAGGGCGAGTCGCCGGAGCGCTTCCGGCTCGTGTGGCACGGTGTGAGTTTGTTGTTCGGCGTCGATTTGCAATCGATGTTCGACTCGTCGCAAAAATCGATACGCCCGGTCAAGATCGACAACTTCCTTTTGCGGGATGAGCTCGAGCCGCGCGAGGGCACGCAGCGCGTTCAAGGTGCTCGGTTCCTGCAAGAATGTATGACGGGCACCGTGAATGAACTGGAGCGTTTGCACCACGAATTCGATCTCGCGAATGCCGCCGCGTCCAAGCTTCACGTCACGCTCCAGCTTGTCCGCCCCCACCACGTCACGCTCGATCCGCCGTTTGATGCTGGCGATTTCGTCGAGAAGGTCCGGAGTTGGACTCTTCGGGTAAATAAATGGCTGATGCTGCCGCAAAAATTCGTAAGCCAGCTCGCGGCTGCCGCAAATTCCGCGCGCTTTGATCAAGGCGATGCGCTCCCAGGTTTCACCAAAGCCAGCATAATAATTTTCCATGCTTTCGAGCGAACGCGCGAGCGGCCCGGCTGGACCTTCGGGGCGAAGCCGAAGATCGACACGCAAAAGTCCGCCTTGCGGATCAGGCGTCGAAAACGTTTCCAGAATTTTTTCGCCGAGCCGATTAAACCATTCGTGATGAGAGAAGCGAGCGAGCTGCCCTTCCTCGCTGTAAAGAAAAATCAGATCGACATCCGAGCTGTGGTTCAGCTCACGGCCGCCAAGTTTCCCCAGCGCAAGAATGGCGAACTCAGCGGCGGGCGCACCAATTGTTTCGCGCAGACGCGCATTCCAATATTTGTAAACTTCTGCCACACAAATCTCGGCAACTTGCGACAGCTCGGCCGCCGTTTCTTCCAATGGAGCTGCATCCGCCAGCTCGCGCAGCGCAATGCGAGTCATCTCCCGATTTTTCCAAGCGCGCAGCGCCCGGAAATTGGTGTCTGCAATCGACTCCCCAGATTTTCCCCGGAGATCATTGAGCATCTCTCCGTAACCGCGAGGATTGAGGCAAATCTCCGGTCGTGAAAGCCACAGCAATATTTCCGGATTACCTGCCAGTCGCGCCACGCAGATGCGCGACATGGCGAGAAAATGAAGCAGCGCCGATTCACCGAGCGCAAAATTTTCGACTAGATCGACAAGCGGCTTCGCCTCGTACGGCCAGGCTTCGCTCAGCTGGACGAGCGCGCTTTCCACCTCATTTGGGTGTAGCGAAGTGGCGGCTTTTGTTTGAATCCAATCACGACCGCGATCCATTGCGCGGAAGATGCCGCGAGATCAGTGCAAAAGCCAGATGTCGATCTTGTCTGTCTCGGAATCCGGTTCAGCGCAACTGCGCTTGCTCCATAATCCTCTGGTGTGCACGCGCGAGGATCCGTCGCTCGGTCCGGGTGAGGCTTTTCATTCCGCAGCGAGAAATTTTCTCGAGTAAGGGGTCGATTTCCTCAGCAATGATCTGATCGGGCGTGAGCTGGCGATAGCGTTCAGCGGCAACGCGTCGTTGGCGCAACACGCGTTGCAAAACAGACGGCCGTCCGAAACCGAGCAAATGTGCGTAAAGCCAACCGGCAATGCACCCGCCGAGGTAGTCACTGTGGCCGACTGCACCGCTCCGATAAATGCATAAGAAAACCACCGCGAGCCCGACTGCTGCGCAGCCCACGTGCTTCGCCTTCAAACGCAAGGGCGCGCCAAAAACCTTCGTCGAAATCAATTCCAACTCCGGCAAAATCGTGGCGTAAACGACAATCACGGCAGCCACGCCGCCGGAAGCAGCCAACAACACGGAACCCGCAGGCATGAGGAAAAGATGACTAAACTCGCCGCCGATTGCTCCGGCCAGATAGAGATAGAAGAAGTGTCGCTGCCCAAGAATGGACTCAACGTCGCGGCCGAGCAGGTAAAGAAGGAAGGTGTTTGCGAGAAAATGCACAGGCCCGGAATGAAGAAAAATCGCGGTGACGAATTGCCAGGAGTAGGCGTCATGCAGGCCGCGATTGCTAAGCGCGAGATACTCGCGCACGACGCCAGGCTGATACGCTTCCAGAAGCGTTTGCGCCACGAAGGCAGCTGCATTGGCGCCGATCAACGCCAGCAGAACAACTCTCTGCCGCTGCCTCCACGGGCGAGCAAACAACGATTGTTTTCGCCCCGACAGCCGCATCGTTTAAAAGGTTATCGCAACGCGGTTCGATTGTCGATGGAGAAATCGGCGGGATCGCGCGGCCGCGGTGATTGTCGATCTTACGCCGGCACCAGGACGCGGAGCGAGCGCTCGCGCACGCTGAATTCGACCGGACAATTTCCCACCAGCTCGCCGTCCACTTCTACCGGCACCGGCTCATCGCTCTCCACCCGCAGATGCCGCGTCTGAAAATATTCGATCTCCGGTGCGCGAATTTCGGAACTAAAGATAACGTCCTGCAAATATTTAATGATCTCAAGATACCCGAGCCGCTTGAAAACAACCACGTCAAAGAGACCATCATCGATTACGGCATGTTTAAAAAAGGGAAACGGTCCACCGTAGAGTCGCCCATTCCCAATGAGCACGAATGATGCTTCGTTGGTGGACGCATTTTCCGATTCAATGAAGAGGCGCGGCGGACGCCTGGCGGCGATTTGCGCCGCGGCAATCAAATAACTCACTGGTCCGAAGTTGCGGCGCAACTTGCTGCTCGTCTCCTTCACGACTTGCGCGTCCAGACCGACTCCCGCGAGTTGCACAAAAAATTTGCGGTTCGCCGCTGGAAGATCGACAAGCCGTGTATTTTCGTTCTGGATGATGTTCCAGCAAAGATCAAGATCGTGCGTGGGCAGTCCGAGCTCGGTTGCAAAGACATTCATTGTGCCAATCGGCAAGAGTCCAAGCGTGGAGTCGCTTCCAGCAAGACCGTTAACGACTTCGTTAATCGTGCCGTCGCCACCCGCGGCCACGATTTTTCGATATCCTTCCGTTGCGGCGCGACGTGCCAGCGTTTCAGCTTCGCCGCTGTGTGAGGTTGCATAAACAAGAGAGCCGCCCGCCAATTCTTCGACTCGCGCGCGCCGGCGTTGGGCACGCTCGCTCTGTGCGGCCGGATTAAGAATGACGAGGGTATTGTTCACGAACTCCAATGGGCTTTGATCTTTTCTTCAAACTCTGTCTGGGTAACGTTCCGCGTGCAAAAGTTCGGTCGAATCATCCTGTTCGTTCTCGGAGGACTGTCGATCTTGGCCGCGATCGTTCTGCTGGGGCTGAACTTGTATGTGCAATCGCAAGGGACACAACAGAGGATTGAGCAGGAACTTCGCCAACGTCTCGGCACCGTGCTGCATATTGGACGCATCAGTGTGACGCCGTGGGCCGGTCTGAAGCTGAGCGGGATTACGATTCCGCAAACTTCCGAGCGAGTTGCGGCCAATTTTCTGGAGGCAAAAAGCTTTGTCTTACGAGTCCGACTCTGGTCGCTGTTTTCGCAGCGGCTGGTAATTAGAGAAGTTTCGCTTGTCGATCCAGAAGTGATTTGGCCGCAAAATGCCGGCGGAAAATGGAGATTGCCCGGTNCGAGACAAACCCAGGCCGACCGCACCATCGAACAATCCGCAGGTGTCGCCGAGGTTCCACCGCCGACTACTAGTCCCAAAGCGCCGCCAGCCCCTTCAGTTCCGGGACCGGAAATGAGTGCTGCCCCGACCGCAAAAGAAAACCATGTTTTCGTTCCCGAAGTGCGACGAGTGAGTCTGGTCCGGGGCAACTTTCGTTTTCTGGACCGGTCTGGAAATCTTGTGGCGGCGTTTGAAAAGGTTGGATTTCGTTCAAATCTCCGCAACGGCGTTGCTTTGCGCGGCGCTGCCCGCGTGGAAAAGATTTCGCTGCGCGATCGTTTTTACCTCGAGCAATTAAGGTCGCCGCTGCGTTACGAACCGGGCGAACTTGAGTTTTCGCAAATCTCTGCGAACGCCGCCGGTGGCGACATCCTCGGGCATTTTTCGATGCAGCCCCAAGCCGAGGATTCCCCATTCAAGGTGGACATAAAGTTTCGCAACCTCCAGGCCGATCGGATCGTAACCGAGGCAGGCGGGCCGCAGGGTGTCCTGTCCGGCAAATTAGAGGGCAATTTGCAGGCATCCGGAAAAACAGCCGATGCCAACGCGCTCGTGGGAAGCGGCGTGATTTTCTTGCGGGACGGTCAGGTGCGCCAATACAGTTTGCTGGCCGCGCTCGGGCAGATATTGCAGATCGAAGAGCTGGCCCAACTTCATCTCGATCAAGCCGAAGCCAAGTATCATATTAGCCCAGGGGTCATCACGGTGGACGAATTGATTCTGCGTTCGCCGAATATCCGCCTTTCCGCCACCGGCACGATCAGTTTCGGCGGGAAATTGCATCTTAATTCTCGCCTGGCGATCGATGAAAAAATTCGCGCGCAGCTTTTCAAACCGATCCGCACGAATTTTCAACCGATGGAGGAGCCCGGCTATTTCGCCGTCGATTTTCAAGTGGGCGGCACAATCGAGCGGCCAAAATCAAACCTCCTTGAAAAAGTGGTCGGGCGCGATTTGAAAGATTTGGTCAACAGCTTTTTGGGCGGGAAGAGCGAGCGGCCGAAGAAGAAAAAATCGCCCGAGGCCGCGCCAACAACGGAGGGAACCGAAAGCGCCGCCACGCCAGCTGGTTCGCCATGAGAGTGATCGCCGGCCGCGCCGGCGGTGTTCGGCTGGCCGTTCCCAAAGCCGGCGTGCGACCAACGATGGATCGTGTGAAGGCCGCAATTTTTTCCAGCTTAGGAGACGTCATTATTGGCGCACAGATTCTCGATCTTTTTGCGGGAAGCGGCGCGCTCGGCATCGAGGCACTCAGCCGTGGCGCCGCGTCCGTGCTTTTTGTCGATGAAGATCGACAATCGATCTCCGCCATCGAAAAAAATCTCGCCAAGACGAAGTTCCAGGCTGACGTGCGCGAGCAAGACGTATTCAATTTCTTGCGCCGCTTCTCTCCAACCGAAAAATTCCGCGTCATCTTCGCCGATCCGCCCTACGAACGGATGGAACCAGGAGCCAGTTACACCGAAAAACTGCTGAGCTGCCAAGCGCTGTACGAGATAATCGAGCTCGAAGGATTTTTTGTTTTGGAAAAACATCCTTCGGAAAAAATCCCGGAGACGAAGTGGTGGAGTGTCGTTCGCGCAAAAACCTATGGCGCGACTGAAGTTCTATTTTTGCGGCGAGCGAACCGATGATTCGTCTGGTTTACAACCTGCTTTGGCCGATCGGTCTCTTATTCTTTTTGCCGCGTTATCTGGTGAAGATGTTTCGACGCGGCAACTACCGCGAAAATTTCGGGCAGCGACTCGGATGGTACGACGTCGAGCTTCGGTCGCGGCTGGCCGAGCAAAGATCGACATGGTTGCACGCAGTGAGTGTCGGCGAAGTGGGCGTTGCTCTTAAACTGGCCGCGGAAATGCGCAACCTTCAGCCCGATTTGCGCTGCATTCTGACAACGACGACAACAACCGGTTTTTCTTTCGCGAACAGGAACGCTCCCCGTTGGATCGAGGTGATGTACAACCCGCTCGATTTTTGGCCGATCATGCGCCGAGCATTTTCCGTTATCCGGCCGGCGAAAATCGTTTTGATTGAAGCGGAGATCTGGCCCAACCTAGTCGCCCGAGCTCGCGCCCAAAAAATTCCGGTCGCGCTCGCCAACGCCCGCTTGTCTCCCAGATCGGAAAAAAGGTTTCGCTTTTTTCGTTTCTTCGTCGCGCCGACTTTTCGACTTCTCGATCTCGTCTGCGTGCAAGAAGCCGAGGACGTGGATCGCTGGGCCGCTCTCGGCGTGGATCGCCATCGCATTCGGTGCACCGGCAGCATCAAGTTCGATTCCGCAAATGTGCACGTCGATCCAACCGTTCCGGAGAGCGTGTTGCTCGAGCGCAAGATCGATAAGGAGTGTCCGATCCTTCTCGCCGGCAGCACGCACACGGGCGAGGAAGAAGTTCTCGCTAGAATCTTTGTCGATCTTCGCGAGAAATTTCCAGATCTTTTTCTGATCATCGCGCCGCGTCATACGGAGCGTGCGCGCGAAGTCCAGCGCGTTTTGGAGCAATTCGGGTTGCGCGGCGGATTTCGAAGCCGGTCGAACGTCGATCAATCGATTGATTGTTTGATCCTCGATTCAACCGGTGAGCTGCAAAATTGGTATGCGGTCGCGACGGTTGTGTTCGTGGGGAAAAGTCTCGCCGCGCGCGGTGGCCAAAATCCGGTGGAAGCAATCGCAGCGGGTAAGCCGGTTCTATTTGGGCCGCATATGGAAAATTTCGCTGCCCTGGCCCGATCGCTTGTGGCACATCGGGGCGCGATTCAAGTTAGCTCGGCGGATGAATTGAAAAAGGCGATTGTCGATCTTTTACAAGACGCAAATGTGCGTGAAAGTTTGATGAAGAATGCGGGGCGCGTTCTTGAGAAACATCGTGGTGCGGCAGCTTTGACCGCGAAGTTGATTGATTGTCTCGCGTCCCCGCTCGACAACGCTCTGGGCTAGCGTCGATGTCGCTCGGCTCCCGCCGGCTCCGTTCTCGATTTTGTTTGAAAGCAATCTATAGCGGCGGGCGTGTCGCCTGCATTTCGAAGACCGTATCGGCAATTTGCCTTGCGCGGGGAATGGTCAATTCCGATATTGGGCGGCCTTGACCCTATCGTCTAGAGGCCTAGGACATCGCCCTTTCACGGCGGTAACACGGGTTCGAATCCCGTTAGGGTCGCTCCCCTCGTGTAGCTCAGGCGAAGCCGCGATTGCATAACATCTTCGCATAACGAATGCGCTGAAATTCGCCATTATTCGCTGACGGATAGCGCCTAATCCTGCGGGCGGTTTACTTGGGCTTTTTTCGCGGCTTCTTCGCCTGGGTTCACACCGTTCTCAGCGCCTGAATCAGGAACCGTGTCGCCGTTTGGCAAGCTCTGTGCTTCGTTCACGCAAGCTGCGTGGACAGGCGTTGGTTGGAGACGTTGGGCGAGTTGTTCGAGCCGGGCGTAGAGGTTGCGGCCGAGATCGTGGGTCTGTGTATGGCTCACCTGGACCTGCATCGGGTCATTGGAGAGAGCGACGAGTTTATCCACGCTTACACCAAAGACGGGAACAAGGCTGACACCTTGGGCTAGTAGCTCAATGATTTGGCGATAAACCTTCGGCCGCTCACGTGCGAGCCTTTCGCCAGTATAATTGCCCCGCCCGTTCCGCGCTTGCTCCACGTTCAGATGAACACTTGTCGTGTTTGTGGAAATAGATGCAAGCTCAACCCGCGACAATCATTGAAAATCAGATCGTATCGAAATGGCTGGAAAGTCTTCGAAGCGCCGGGTGTTGAGCCTGTTTTTCTAGGAAAGGATCAGGCGATCACGATTATGCAAAGCAGCGATCTGTGACGAATGCGGTTAACGCGCTGATTGCCACAAGTTTCCGTCGAAATCGCGCGGATTTGCGAAATGTTGAAATCGGGTTCGAATCCCGTTAGGATGACCAGCTCGATAGAGCACCCGAGACTTCCACTTGCGCTCGCCACGCCCCCTTTTAACGTTGGTTTCCCTGAAAACCGATTTCTCAACTGGCTCTTCCGGCGACTGGCTTATGGCGACATCAATCTTGACTGCTTCCCGCAGTCAGCGGCCTACCCTTATCATTCGACCGACCAAGGGGTGGGTCGCGCCAAACATTCGCGAGCTGTGGAAGTATCGTGATCTTCTTTGGATTTTGATCGTGCGTGATCTAAAGCTTCTTTACAAGCAAACCGCGCTGGGAGCGATCTGGGTGGTGCTGCAACCTCTGATGGCCGCCGCGATTTTCGCCGTGATCTTTGGCCTA
>WNFJ01194366.1_pt1 | contig 11939 bp, 10 predicted proteins | sample 5400461 | NCBI WGS metagenome assembly WNFJ01 (sample SAMN13153349, study PRJNA577476) | soil metagenome | isolation source: 115 cm saprolite on Douglas fir-dominated hillslope | place: USA:California | collected 2013-09-17
GCCGACCACCGACACCACGGGGCGCTCACCCTCGACATCCATGTCGATGTCGCCGTCGAGATCTGCCACATCCAGCAGGCCCTCGATGTAGTCGGCTGCGATCTCGCTCTCCTGCTCCAGATCCGGGGCGCCGGGCGTGTCCTCGTCCGCGTCGACGCCGTCGCCATCGTCCGCGTCCACCGCGTCTCGATCGTCCGCGTCCACCGCATCTCGATCGTCCGCGTCCACGGCGTCTCGATCGTCACCGGCCAGCGCCGCGGCGGGCACGGCACCGGGCACCGCGGCCGCGTCACTCTCCGCAAGATCGTCGGCACGCTCCGCTGCTGCAGCCTGGTCGGCAGCCGGGTCATCGGCCGGAACAGTCCCGTTCACTCCGGTGCTGTCCGTAGGCGCCGGACCCCCCGAGTTGTCATCGCCGGTCACGGCAACCACTTTTCTCCTCCTGAATCTCCCGAGGCGGGGCTCCTCAGTACGTGGCCCAGCCGCCCGGCCATCCACGGCCGGGCCCTGGCCTGCACGCGCCTCGCCCTAGCGTTTACCGGAACGTTTGCTGCGCGACTGACGCACGCGCTGCTGCCTGACGAGCTTAACCTCGGGCGTCTCTGGCTGCGGTTCGGGTTCCGGAGCTCTCCGGCCCAAGCGGCGCAGCAGGCCGGAACCGGTGTCCGAGCCGTTCGCCGACGCCTGCTGCCCGGTCGTGCTGGCTGGCCGGCTTCCCCTGGCCGGGGCGGCCCCGCCGCCCTGCGGCTTCTTTCGCGGCGCCTGGCCCGCCCCCCCAGACGGCTTGGACCCGCCCTTGGCCGCCGCGGGCGGAGCGGTCGGCTTCGTGGTGGCTGCTGGCCCGGCCGAAGGCGGCTTCGCAGACCCCGGTGACTTCGGCGGCACGGACTTGGGCGAGGTGAGCCTGCTCATGATCGAGGGCTTGGCCGGTGCCGTCCCGCCAGGCGGGGCGGTGCCACCGTCGGTGGGTGCCGCACCCGGCACCGGCGCCGGGTAGCGCTTGAACAGGACGTACTGCTGGCCGAGCTGGGCCGGAACGCCGCGGAGCAGGTCAGCCGGACCGGGGTGCCGCAGCGGCTCCAAGCGATGACGCCGTTCGAGCGCAAAGTGGTACACGACGCCGTGGCGGCGGCGGGGCTGCGCAGTGAGTCCGAGGGTGAGGAGCCGACCCGGCGTGTGGTCGTGCTTCCGGCGGAAGACGCGGTCGAAGGCGTGATCATGGAGCCAGCGGGCGAGCCGGGCTAGGGCGCTACTGGGATTGCCCTGAACAGCGGACATAACGTTGCTCAGAGCAACCCCGGCACTGCTGGGTGAGACATGATGAAGGCTCCGCCGATACCGGACGTGGGGCGGGCGGTTTTCGGGGATGCCGCACCCATGGCTGAGCGCTACGCAAGCCTGCTCGCCGGCCCCGGGGTCGAGCGGGGGCTGATCGGCCCGAACGAGGTTCCGCGGCTCTGGGAACGGCACCTGCTCAACAGCGCGGCTGTGGCCAGCCTGGTGCCGGGACCGTGCTCCCTGGTGGACCTGGGCTCCGGGGCGGGCCTGCCCGGCATCGTCCTGGCGCTGCTGCTGCCGGACACCGACGTGACGCTGCTGGAGCCGGCGCTCCGGCGCACTATCTTCCTCGAAGAGTGTGTGGCCGAACTCGGCCTGAGCAACGCCACGGTCTGGCGGGCCCGTGCCGAGCAAGCCGCTGGAGCGCTCGCCGCGGACGTGGTGACCGCGCGGGCCGTGGCGCCCCTCGACGGATTGGCCGCTCTGGCGCTGGGGCTACTTCGGCCCGGCGGGATGGTTCTCGCGGTCAAGGGAGCCAAGGCCGAGGCGGAGGTGGCGGCCGCGCGAGCGGCGCTCCGGCGGCTGGGTGTGCGAGACGTGGAGGTTCTCATGGCCGGGAGCGGTAAGGTCGATCCGGCTGTAACAGTAGTCCGGCTGACTGCGGGTCGATGACGAGTGCGGGACCGGTCCGGACGAGAGCCGGACCGGCCTGGCCATGACGGGACCGGCCTGGGGCGGCGGTAAGACAGTCTGGGAGCGGCAGCAGACTGGCCTGGGAGGAGCGCGTGCTGATGGCTTCGCCAGGCGTGGGATGGCCGGAGGAGCCTGCGGGATTCTCTCTCGGGGCGGCCCGGGACGAGGCCAAGCTGGTTGCCGTGGGCCTGGGGTGGCCCGGGCCCGCGCATGACGCCAGTGGCCGCACCGTCGCTCCTGGTCTGGGCGGGGCCGCGAGCGACCCGGCCGTGCATAGTGCGGGCGGTGGCGGGCACGAGCAGGTCTCGGTACCAGCGTCCCGCGAGGGGGAGCGGGATGAGCCACCGGTCCGGGTGAAGCAGGCCCTGTCGGCGGCAGTTTCACGTGAAACGGATGCGCGCGATGCCAGCGCGCGGGAAGAGGCACAGGGAAGTGGAACCGTGAGGACACGGGGAAGGCCAGCAGGCGCGGCGGTGCATCCCGGGTTGGCCGGGAGCCCGGGTGCGGCAATCAGCCCGAGCCCCATGGCGAGCCCGGGCGCGGCGGTGCATCCCGGCATGACGGCGAATCCGGGCCAGGCTGGAAGCCCGGGCGCGGCGGCGAATCCCGGCGCGGTAGTGACTCCGGGCCAGGCTGGAAGCCCGGGGCCGGCGGTGAGCCCCGGCGCGGTGGTGACTCCGGGCCGGGTGATGAGCCCAGGCTCGGCGCCGACGGCGGCGGTGAGCCCGGCGCAGGCGGCGCTCGCCGCCCTAGGCGAAACCGAACGGGAATGGCCCCGCCCGCCGTCCTGCCGCCTGATCACCATCGCCAACCAGAAGGGCGGCGTCGGCAAGACCACCACGGCGGTGAACCTGGCCGCGTGCCTGGCACTGCACGGCTCCCGGGTGCTCGTGGTCGACCTCGATCCGCAAGGGAACGCCTCCACCGCGCTCGACATCGAGCACCGGGCCGGGATGCCATCGGTCTACAACGTGCTCGTGGATGACCAGCCACTGGACGCCATCGTCCGGGAGGTGGCGGCGATCCCGGGCCTGTACTGCGCGCCGGCCACCATCGACCTGGCCGGCGCGGAGATCGAACTGGTCCCCATGGTGGCCAGGGAAGGCAGGCTGAGCCGGGCGCTGGCTGGTTACGACGCCTCGGGGCTGGACTACATCCTGATCGACTGCCCGCCCTCGCTGGGGCTGCTCACGGTCAACGCCCTGGTGGCCGCGACGGAGGTCCTGATCCCCATCCAATGCGAGTACTACGCTCTGGAAGGGCTGGAACAACTGCTGCGCACCGTGGACCTGGTCAAGGGGCACCTGAACCCGCGACTGTTCATCTCGACGATCCTGCTCACCATGTACGACGGGCGGACCAGGCTCGCGTCTCAGGTCGCGGACGAGGTGCGCGAGCACTTCGGCGAGGTGGTCCTCAACGCGATCATCCCGCGCAGCGTGCGGGTGTCCGAGGCGCCCAGCTACGGGCAGTCGGTGATTACGTACGACCCGGGGTCGAGCGGGGCGCAGGCCTACCTGGATGCGGCACGGGAGATGGCGTTCCGGGCTACGCCGTGATACGCCGGCTTGGGCCGACGGGGCGGGCTGAGATGAGCCGTCACGTCCGGCCCGGCGCAGACCTTATGCGCTGTCGTGGCCGTCGGCTCTCCGTTGATGCCTTCCAACCGCGGGTGCTCTGCATTGTCGCACCGCTTTGCACCCACGGCCCACGGCCCGCGGCCGGCGCGCATCGCTCGGCCACCACCGGCTGGACGGTGGGTTGCCCCGGACGCGGAGGTCTGTCCGCGTCCGGGGCAACCTTCCGGACGGCCGCCTCCCCGCCATCGCGCTCCGGCTCAGTCGAGGTGACCTCCGGACGGCCGCCTCCCCGCCATCGCGCTCCGGCTCAGTCGAGGCGGACCTTCCGGGGCCCGCACGCGGATCGAGCAATGGGCACGGGCGCACCCGTCGGGATGGGATGCTCTACTTGGGGGTCGGCGCATGACGGCTCCCGGTTACCGGCGGGTGCGCAGCAGACCGGGCAGCACGAGGAGAGATCGAGATGGCTCAGCAGAAGCGGGGACTCGGCCGGGGGCTTGGGGCGCTCATACCCACGGCGCCTGGGCCGGCCGGGCTGGGGAGCCATGCCGGGGAGCCCGCTGACGCCGCGATGGCGGGTACTGGCGTTGTGGGGCCGGAAGCGCAGGCGGTTGACGGGACTTACTTTGATGAGATCGCTATCGGGGCGATCACGCCGAACCTGCGGCAGCCGAGGCAGAACTTTGACGAGGATTCGCTGGAGGAACTGGCCTCGTCGATACGGGAAGTGGGGCTGCTTCAGCCGGTTGTCGTCCGGAAGGTGATGCCCGGGCGGTTCGAGTTGGTCATGGGGGAGCGCCGATGGCGCGCGTGCCAGCGCGCCGGCCTGGAGCACGTCCCGGCGATCGTGCGGGGCACGCCCGATGACGAACTGCTCCGTGAGGCGCTCATGGAGAACCTCCACCGGGAGCAGCTCAACCCGTTGGAGGAAGCCGCCGCGTATCAGCAACTGCTCGATGACTTCTCGGCCACGCACGACGAGCTTGCCCGCAAGGTCGGCAGGTCCCGGCCGCATATCTCGAATACGATCAGGCTTCTCCAGCTCCCCCCGGCCGTGCAGCGCCGGGTCGCGGCAGGGGTGCTGAGCGCCGGTCACGCTCGGGCGCTGCTGTCGTTGTCCGACCCACAGGAGCAGGATGCCCTCGCCCACCGCATCGTGGCCGAGGGGCTGTCGGTGCGCGCGGTGGAAGAGATCGTGGCCCTCGGCCACCAGCAGGCGAAGCCGCGCCGCGCCTCGCCCAAGCAGCCCGTGGCCCCAGCGCTGACCGAACTCGCGGACCGGCTGTCCGACGTGCTCGACACCAGGGTCAAGGTCGAGGTCGGAAAGCAAAAGGGCAAGATCGTGGTGGAGTTCGCCTCGCTGGAAGACCTCCAGCGGATCGTGACCACGATGTCCCCGGAGTGGGCAGAGAGCCTGACCGCCTGACCACTGTCTCCGGAGACGTTTCACGTGAAACCGTCGCCGGCCGCCCGCAACTGACGGCGGCAGCCCTGACTAGTCGGCGGTAGCCCTCTTCGGTCGGCGGCGGTCCTCTTCAGCCGACGGGCGGACCTATTCGCCAGCGGTGCGCCGGACGTCCGCGACGAACGCGTCGACGTCGGCCTCGGTGGTATCGAACGCCGTCATCCACCGAACCACTTGCGCGGTGGGGTCCCAGACGTAGAACTGCCAGTCCTCCTGGAGCCGGGCGATGTGTGCGGGATCGAGCGAAGCGAAGACCGCATTGGACTCCACCGGCTGCCACAACCTCACGCCGGGCACACCGTGAATCCCTCCGGCGAGCCGCTGCGCCATGGCGTTCGCGTGACTGGCGTTGCGGAGCCACAGGTCGCCGTCCAGCAGCGCCTGGAACTGGACCGCGAGGTAGCGCATCTTCGACACCAACTGCCCCTGCTGCTTGCGCAGGAACGGGGCGTCGGCCGCCAGCTCCCCGGCCATGACCACGACCGTCTCCACGCCCATGGCCCCGTTCTTCGTCCCCCCGAAGCTCAGCACGTCGGCCTGGGCGGCCAGGTCGGCCAGGGAGCAGCCGAGGTGCGCCGCGGCGTTCGCGAGCCGCGCCCCGTCGATGTAGAGGCGCAGTTGTTCCGCCCGGCAGAACTCCCCCAGCGACTTGAGCTCCTCCAGTGTGTAGCAGGTGCCGAGTTCCGTCGCCTGGGAGATCGTCACGACCCGCGGCTGCACGCGGTGCTCGTCGCCGCGGCCGGCCAGCCGGGCGCCGATGAGGTCCGGGGTCAGCTTCCCGTCCGGGGTCGTCACGGTGAGCAGCTTGCTGCCGAGGATCCGCTCCGGTGCCCCGCACTCATCCACGTTCACGTGCGCGCTCTCCGCGCAGATCACGCCCTCGTAGCTGCGCAGCAGCAGGCTCAGCCCGAGCACGTTGGCGGCCGTCCCGGTGAACACGAAGAAGACGTCGCCTCGCGCACCGAAGGCCGTTCGCAGCGCGGCCGTCACCTGCCGCGTCCAAGGGTCATCGCCGTAGCCGACGGCATCCCCGGAGTTGGCCCGGGCCAGGGCGCTGACGACCGCGTCGTGCGCGCCGGCCTGGTTGTCGCTGCCGAAACTCTTGCGTTGCGTCACGGGCCGAGCCTAACGGGGCGGCCGCCGCAGAACTGCGGCCGCCGCCCTCGTCCATGCGCCCGGTATCAGGGGCTGGTGATGACCTGCGCGGGGGTAAGCGTGTAGGTGGTCGTGAAGTCCACCGAGTCGTTGTTGTTGATCACGCCGAAACAGTTGACGTTGTACAGGTGCAGGTTGCCACCGGTGGTGAGCACGTGCAGCTTGGCGCCGGTGTCGGCGTAGCTGGCCTTGACCATCCCGTTGTGGGCCGCACCGGAGGTGCCGTCGATGGTGGCACTGCAACCGCTAGCGGACAGCGATCCGTGGATATGCGTGAGCGCCATGCTCACTGTCTTCTTCGTCTTGTTGTAGGCGAGGGCATTCAGCGGCATTTTTCCGGTAATGGTCACCGTAATGCTCATGCCGAGAACGGAGCAATTGCTCAGGGTCAGCGACGTGACCGTGCCGATGCCGGCCCCAGAAAGGCCACTGCCCTTCTTGAAGGAGCCCTTCGCGGTGGAGGAGGAGCAGGTCACCGACTGCCCGGCGGTGGTGTCCGTGACGACGGTCTTCCCGGCCTTTGCGGTGGTGGCCCCGCCCGGTTTGACGGTCCACGTGGCTGCGGTGGCGAAAGCCGGCGCGGCGGCCATGCCGATGACGGCCGCCGTTGCCGCGCTCATGATCAACGCCTTGCCCAAACGATTGCGAATCGCCCTCACTCCCTTTCCGTACCCGGTCTGGCTCGATGCGGGGGATGCCGGCCCGATTACGCAAGGCGCATGGCTCGTCGCCATCCGCCATCGGCGTGACCGCACATTCCGGGCATAAGGTAACCCGGCGCGTGCCGCGCGGACCATACCCCGAGGTAACACCCGGCCGATGTTCGCCTCAGGTTCCCCTGGCGGCAGCCTGGCTCAGCAGGTCACGGCAGACGATGCCCAGGCTGCGTCCCGCCGCCTCCAGGGCCATCGGCAGGGTGCTGGTCTCGGTCAGCCCCGGAGCCACGTTGACCTCGAGGAAGAACGCCTCGCCCTCGGCCACGATGAGATCGGTCCGTGACACGTCACGCAGCCCGAGCACGCAGTGGGCGGTGATGGCCGCCTCCGCGGCCGCCTTCGATTCGGCCGGGGTCAGGCGCGCCGGGACGTGGAACTCCGTCTGCCCCGGGGTGTAGCGGGCGGCATAGTCGTAGCTCCCGCCGACGGGCCTGATCTCCACCGGCGGCAGCGCTTCCGGCCCGCCGCCCAGGTCAATCACCCCGACCGCGACCTCGGTGCCGAGCACGCACTGCTCGATCAGCGCGGTGTCGCCGTAGGCGAAGCAACTGATCATGGCGCCGGGCAGGTCCTCGGCGCTGCCCACCAGCGTGGCGCCCAGAGCCGAGCCCCCCCGGGCGGGCTTGACGAACAGCGGCAGGCCCAGCGTCGCCACGATCCGGTCGAGGACGGCCCCGGCGCCCAGGTCGTGGAACGTCTCCTTGGGCAGGGTCACCGACCGCGGCGTGGACAGGCCCGCCGCGCGCGCGATCGCCTTGGCGGCCGGCTTGTCGAACGCGAAACGGCAGGCATCAGGCGACGCCCCGACGTAGGGCACGCCGAGCAGGGTGAGGACCTCCTGGATCGAGCCGTCCTCCCCGGACGCGCCGTGGATGGCCGGGAACACCGCGCTGGGCGGATCGGCGGTGACCGCCGGGATCAGCCCGGCGTCGGCGTCGGCGATGTCGGCGTCCACGCCCGCCTCGCGGAGCGCGTCCCGGAGCCGGGCACCCGAGCGCAGCGAGACCTCCCGTTCGGGGGAGAGGCCACCGGCCAGGATCAGCACATGCCCCAGGTCGCTCATGTCATGGCCTCCCTCGCGGGCTTCTGGCCCTGGGGGCGCTTGGGCCTGGCGGGGCGGACAGCGGGGGTCTCATGAGGAGGCCGGGCCGCCTGCCGGGCCGGTCAGGTCAACGGGGCCCGCTCCGCCGGGCAGCCCGGCCCGGCCGGGGCCGAAGGTGGCCCGGATCTCGGTCTCCGCGTCCACCACCTCGGCCAGGCGGCGGATCCCCTCCCGGATCCGGGCGGGCTCCGGGAAGCAGTAGGAGAGCCTGAGGTGCTCCGCTCCGCCGCCATCGGCGTAGAACCCGGTGCCGGGGACGTAGGCGACGCGGGACGAGATCGCCCGGGGCAGCATCGACTTGGAGTTCAGGCCGGGCGGAAGCTCCAGCCAGACGTAGAACCCCCCGCCCGGGCGGGTCCACCGGCAGCCCTCCGGCATCACCGCGCCGAGCGTGTCGAGCATGGCGTCCCTGCGCTCCCGGTAGAGCTCACGGAAAACCTTGATCTGCTCACGCCACGGCTGGCTGGCGAGGTACTCGCCGACCACGAGCTGGGTCAGGCTGGAGTTGCACAGCACCGCCGCCTCCGCGGCGAGCACCAGCTTGTCGCGGATCCCGGCCGGCGCCAGCGCCCAGCCGACGCGGAGCCCGGCCGCGATGGTCTTGGAGAAGGAACCCAGGTAGACCACGCCGTGGTCGTCGTCCGCCCGCAGCGCCCGCAGCGGCTCGGCGTCGAAACCCAGCAGGCCGTACGGGTTGTCCTCGACGATCAGCACGCCCGCGCGCTGGCAGATACGGAGCACTTCCGGCCGCCGCCGCGCGCTCAGGGTCACCCCGGCCGGGTTGTGGAACGAGGGAACCGTGTACAGGAACTTGACCCGGCGGCCCGCCACGTGCACCCGGGCCAGGCATTCGGCGAGCGCCTCGGGCACGAGCCCGTCGTCGTCCATCGGGACATGGACCACGTCCGCCTGGTAGGACGCGAAGGCCCCGAGCGCCCCCACGTAGGACGGCGCCTCGGCCAGCACCACGTCCCCGGGATCGATGAAGATACGTGTGATCAGGTCCAGGGCCTGCTGGGAGCCGACCGTGACGACTACCTCGTCGGGATGGGCGTGGATTCCCTCCAGCGCCATCACCTCGCAGATGCCCTCACGCAGCGCGGGGTCGCCCTGTGCCGATCCGTACTGCAGCGCCGCCGCGCCGCGCCGCGCGACCAGCTGGCCGGCCATGTCCCCCATCGCGTCGAGGGGGAGGGCGGTGACGTAGGGCATCCCGCCGGCCAGCGACACGATCTCCGGCCGGGCGGCCACGGCGAACAGGGCCCGTATCTCCGAGGCGGCCATGTCCTTGGCCCGGACGGCGTAGCGGCCGACATGCGCGTCCACCAGCGACCCGTGCGACGGGGCGGCCTGCCCCTCCGTCGGGCATGTGCGGGACTCCTCGGCGCGGCGGTCACCCGCGGGCTCAGTTGACACGATCCCTCCTCCCAATCGGTGGGTACCATGTCAGGGTACGGGGCTCGTGGCCGTCCGCTCGCGCTATCTGGCATTTGCCGTGCATGGCGCGCGGAAGCCGGGCTCACTCGGGAAAGAACTGCTTTAGCCGAAGGGTGTGCCGGTGCCGCGCCGCCTCGCTAGCGTCACGCTTGACAATTTGGGCGACCTGCCACATAAGTGCCGCAAGTGCGTCTTCTGGGAACTCGATCCGGTCAGTCATGCCCGCGCGCAGGAGGTCGGCGATCCCGCGCTGGAAAAGGAGGCGTGGGTCTCGGCAATGCTTCTCGAATGGGGAAGCTGCGGGAAGATTGCCTATGTGGACGGCGCTCCCGCCGGTTATGTCCTTTATGCTCCGCCGCTGTACGTCCCGAGGTCGGTCGCCTTTCCTACCAGCCCGGTCAGCGGCGATGCCGTCTTGCTGATGACGGCCAACATTCTCTCCGAATTCCAGGGCGGCGGGCTGGGCCGGATGCTGGTCCAGGGCGTCGCCAAGGACCTGACTCGCCGCGGCGTCAAGGCGATCGAGGCGTTCGGCGACCTTCGCGGGGACGGCCTTTCCTGCATGCTGCCCGCCGATTACCTGCTGGCGGTGGGATTCAAGACCGTCCGGCCGCATCATCACTTCCCGCGGCTGCGACTGGAACTGAAGACGACCGTCTCGTGGCGGGAGGACGTGGAAGTCGCGCTGGAGCGCTTGCTCGGCTCGATGACGCCAGAACGCGCGCTACGGCTGGCCTGAGAACGTGCGCTACGCAAGCCGTGGCGCGCCAGGTGCCCAGGCCAACCGGGCTGCCACACCTCCGTACGGGCTAACGTGACGGCGAAAGGCCAGCTACGGCCGGGGCTGGCGGGGTTAGATGAAGTCGGCGAGTTCGCGGAGCAGCGCTGACTTCGACCTCGCGCCGACGAGTTCCTTGACGACCTCGCCGCCGGAGAACACGCCCAGGGTCGGGATGTTCAGGATCCCGTACTTCTGCGTGACCTTGGGGTTCTCGTCGACGTTCAGCTTCACGATCTCCAGTTTGTCGCCGTGCTCCTCGGCGATCGCCTCCAGCACGGGCGCGATCATCTTGCACGGGCCGCACCACTCGGCCCAGTAATCGACGAGCACCGTCTTCTCGCTCTTCAGTACGTCCGTCTCGAACGTGTCGTCGGTCACCTTCCTGGTGCCCATCAACGGTCTCCCTTCAGCTTCCGCTGCCGCCTGCCGGCTCATCCGGCTGGTTGTCGGTTACGGCCTTCCGGGCCGGGCGCCCGGCGGCTGGCATCGGTCAGTATGTGTCCTGTGGATTCGTCCCGCCCGCAAGGTAGCGCTCGGCGTCCAGCGCCGCGGCACAGCCCGTGCCGGCGGCCGTGATGGCCTGCCGGTAGGTGTGGTCCACCACGTCGCCGGAGGCGAACACGCCGGGGATGGCGGTCCTGGTGGACGGCTCCTCGACGAGCAGGTACCCGTTGGCGTCGGTGGCCAGCTGCCCGGCGAACAGCTCGGTGCGCGGCTCGTGGCCGATCGCCACGAACAGGCCGCCCACCGCCAGTTCGCTCTCCGCACCGGTCACCGTGTCGCGCAGCCGCAGGCCGGTGATCTTGCCATCGCCGAGGATCTCGGCGACCTCGCTGTTCCACTGGAACTTGACCTTGGGGTTGGCGAAGGCGCGCTCCTGCATGATCTTGGAGGCGCGCAGCGTGTCCCGGCGGTGGATCACCGTCACGGTCTTGGCGAACCTGGTCAGGAACAGCGCCTCCTCCATGGCCGAGTCACCGCCGCCGACCACCGCGATCTCCTGCTCGCGGAAGAAGAACCCGTCGCAGGTCGCGCACCAGGACACGCCGTGCCCGCTGAGCTTCTTCTCGCCGGGCACGCCCAGTTCCCTGTACCGCGACCCGGTCGCGATGATCACGGCCCGGGCCAGGTAGGTCTCACCCTCGGAGATGACGCGCTTGGGGTCGGCGGTCAGGTCCACCTCGGTGACGTCTTCGGCGTGCAACTGCGCGCCGAACCGCTCGGCCTGCTTGCGGATGGCGTCCATCAGGTCCGGGCCCAGGATCCCGTCCGGGAAACCGGGGAAGTTCTCCACGTCGGTGGTGTTCATGAGCGCGCCGCCGGCGGTCACCGACCCCTCGAACGCGAGGGGCTTGAGCTGGGCACGGGCGGTATACAGCGCGGCCGTGTACCCGGCGGGACCCGATCCGATGATGATGACGTCGTGAATGGCGCTCACGGTCTGATTGCCTTTCGCTTGACTGGCACCGGCGTCAACCGATCCTAGGGCCTGGAGATTCCCGAAGCCGGGCGGGCGCGGGCTGCGGGGCGGGCGGGTTAGGCGCGGGGTTCAGCGGGGGGCGGGGAGGGTGATGGTGCGGAGGACGTGGGGTGCGGCCGCGGTGCAGTCGGACGGTACTACCAGGGCCTGGAACGTGCCGGGAGTGGCCGGGACGACGATGATGGCCGCGGGGTGGCCCTGGTAGCGGGCGATATCTACCAGCAGCGGGCGCTTGCCGCCGGTCACGTGCAT
>WNFJ01194488.1_pt1 | contig 11939 bp, 10 predicted proteins | sample 5400461 | NCBI WGS metagenome assembly WNFJ01 (sample SAMN13153349, study PRJNA577476) | soil metagenome | isolation source: 115 cm saprolite on Douglas fir-dominated hillslope | place: USA:California | collected 2013-09-17
ATCTTGTTGGATTCGTTCGGCGCGACTACCACGGTGATGCGGGCGCCGCGGTCGGTGGCCGCGCCATAGTCGAATTTGTTGACGGTGTCGTAGATATTGCCGTCGTGATGGTCGTAGTACACGCTGGCTCGTACGCCTACCGTGTCGCTGAGCGGACCGGAGAATACGGCCTGATAATTGCGCGTGGAATATGAGCCGAATTCGACAGTCGCCTCGTTTTCCCACGTGCTGGTGGGGTCCTTGGTCACGTACTTGATGGCCCCGCCGACATTGGCGCCGCCAAACAGGGTGCCGACGGGGCCCTTCAGTACTTCGATGCGTTCTATGTCAATCGGCCTCGCGATCTGCCCTTCAAAAACCTGCACGTCGTTGACATAAAAGCCAACACCCGCGACGAGGCCAAAGCTGCCGACGCCCCGCAGCACCACATCCGGGGTGTTATCGTGCGCCTCGTCGATATTGAGATTCGCCACCAGCGCGCTCAGGTCGTCGAGCTGGGTGATGTGCGCGTCCTCGATAGTCGCGGCTGAAATGGCGGTGATCGATGCCGGGATGTCTCTGAGATTCTCGGAACGCTTTCTCGCCGTGACGACAATTTCGTCGATATTGTTGCCGCCCGTGTCGCCGGCCGAGGCCGCAGCCTGATCGTCAGCGGCCCAAGTCACGGTCGCACTGAAGACTCCGGTCGTTCCCAAAGCCAGCATGGCCAGACCCACCCGTACCCCGACTCCGCGACCAACCCATAACAGGGCGGGTAGACGTACCATTTCACTCATAATTGCTCTCCCCCAATCATCGTTTCTTCAACCTCGGTCGGCTGGCGTAGCCGCGCGTCGGCCTATCCTGACGCGATCATTGGCTGCATCTGATTGTGCAAACGTTTGCACTATATGCACGATTGACGAAATTCGCAAGTGCCTAGAAAAAGTAGCGGAAATGCCCACATGCACCAGACATATTCGCGTGCCGCAAACGTTTGCATATGGCACAATACGATTCGCGACGGAAGACGCTGCGGAAATCGCTCCTGTGCTCGGCCAGGCAACTGTTCCGGTATCAGAAGTGCGTGATTGTCGGCGCCCTGTTGTTTGGGTAGGCGCACTGGGGCCGCGTGGTTGAGACTACCAGAGAGGATGTCTATGCCGAATCTCGTCCTATACAACGCGCCGCAGTCCACGTGCAGCCAGCGCGTGCGCTTTACGCTTCACGAGAAGAACCTTGTGTTCTCCGAACTCAAGCTTGATCTATTTTCCGGGGATCAGCTTCGTCCTGAATACCTGAAAATCAATCCCAACGGAGTCGTTCCGACCCTGGTTCACGACGGTCGGGTGATCATCGATTCGGCGGTCATCATCGAATACCTGAATGAGGTCTTTCCCGAACCCACGCCGCTCGTGCCGCAGGATGCGGTGGCTCGGGCAGCGATGCGCTCGTTCATTCGCTACACGGACGAGGTTCCGACGCCGGCGGTGCGTGTGCCGTCCTATAACTTGGCTTTTTTGCCTCATTTTCGCGACATGCCGGAGGCCGACTTCATCGCGCTTGCCGAATCAAAGCCCCTGCGCAAGGAATTTCTCCTCTCCATGGGCCGCTCCGGATTCTCCGCACAAGAATTGGATAAGGCCATGGATCGGCTGCGCCAGGCGATCGTGCGAATGTCTGAAACCCTGCGTGCCAGCGGGGGACCCTGGCTGATGGGCGCCGACCTCACATTGGCCGACATCGCGATAATGCCGGTGCTCGTGCGGATGGCCGATCTGGGTCTTGGCACTCACTGGGAACATCTGCCCGAAATCGATGGGTGGCTCGCCGCGCTTCGTGCGCGTCCCGCATTCCCGAAATGCTACTACTTTGGCTCCCTTCTGACGGAGAAATATCCCGATCTGAAAGATGGCCTGCTCCAACCGGCCGCTCCGGCGCGTTAGAATATCCGGCGGGGTGACTGCAATTACGTTGCAAACGATTGCGCATCGATATCCATGCCGACAGTATTCACGCTGAGGGTTAACGGCACGGCTCGCTCGGTCAGAGTCGAGCCCGCCACCCCCCTGCTCTATGTTTTGCGCAACGACCTGAAGTTGAGCGGCGCCAAATTCGGGTGCGGGCAATCGCAATGTGGCGCTTGCAGTGTGCTCATCGACGGCATGGAGCGACGCTCGTGCGTGTATCCGGTCGGCGCCGTCGGCAAGGGCACTATCACGACGATCGAAGGCCTCGGAACGCCGCAACGGCCCAGTGCCTTGCAGCGTGCGTTCATCCTTGAACAGGCCTGCCAATGCGGCTATTGCAGCAATGGGATGATCATGGCCGCACAGGCACTTCTCGCGCGCAACCCGAAGCCGAGCGAATCCGAGGTTAAGCGTGCGCTCGAGGGACATCTATGCCGATGCGGCGCACACAACCGCATCGTGCGGGCAGTATTGCGCGCGTCCAAGGGAGCGCTGCCGTGACGGCGGCGCTGCGGAATGTCTCACGCCGCACTGTTCTGAAGGCCGGCGCCGGCCTCGTGGTCGGGATTGCGTTTGCGCCGCTATTGGCGCCGGCCCAAGGCAGCGAGACGCCGCTTCATCTTCCCGGAAGCCTGAACGGCAATCGACTGTTGTCGGCGTGGCTGCGCGTCAATTCCAATGGCACCGTGACGGTGTTCACCGGGAAGGTCGAATTGGGACAAGGCATCGCCAGCGCGCTGGCCCAGATTGCCGCCGACGAACTCGACGTGGGCTACCGACGGATCAACATGGTGACGGCCGACACCTCCCTCACGCCCGACGAGGGCTTTACCGCGGGCAGCCAGTCGATCGAGCAGAGCGGTACCGCCCTCCGCTTTGCATGCGCCGAGGCCCGCCAGATGTTGCTGGCGGCGGCCGCCGCCAGGCTTGGCGGCCAGTCGGGCGACCTCAGGGTCGCCGATGGGACGATCTCAGCACCCGGCGGCAAGCACACCACGTATTGGGCTGTCACCACTGATGCCATGCTGAGGCGGGAGGCGACCGCCAAGGCCAGGCCGAAGGCCGCGGGTGAGCACACGTTGATCGGCCAGAATCTCGCTCGGCGTGATATTCCGCCGAAGTTCACCGGTGGTGCGGCCTACGTACAGGATCTTCGGCTGCCCGGCATGGTGCACGCGCGAGTCGGGCGGCCCCCGGTGCCGCGGGCCGACCTCGTCAGCCTCGACACCGCAGCTCTGAAGGCGATGCCCGGAGTCATCGAGGTCGTACGCGACGGCAGCTTCGTCGCAGTCGTCTGCGAGCGCGAGGAACAGGCGATCAACGCGCTCGTGGCGCTGCGCGAGCTGGCCGTCTGGAGCCGACCCGAGCTGCCGCCGACTCTCATCGATACCTTCGACCGCCCCGAGCCGGAGCTGCAAACGCAGAACTCGGTGGTGTACGAAAAGACCGCGCCGGACGCGCCGATCGCCGTCAGACAGATCGAGGCGCGCTACACCCGGGCGTTCCAGTTGCACGCCTCTATCGGCCCGTCGTGCGCCGTGGCGCACGACTTGGACGGCAAGCTGACGGTCTGGACCCATAGTCAAGGCGTGTTCGCCTTGCGCAGCGACATCGCACGCGCGCTTGGCATGTCACCGGCGAGCGTCGTCTGCATCCACATGGAAGGCGCAGGATGCTATGGCCACAACGGCGCGGACGACGCTGCGTTCGATGCCGCCCTCCTCGCGCGCGCGATCCCGGGAAGGCCGGTGAGGGTGCAGTGGATGCGCGACGACGAGTTCATGTGGGAACCGTACGGCTCGGCGATGAGCATGAAGGTGGGCGCCGGACTCGGCGCAGACGGCAACATCGTCGACTGGCGCCACGAGTTGTGGAGCTATCCGCATGCGAGGCGGCCTGGCGGACGGGAAGGCGTGAATCTGCTCGCGGCGTGGTATTTGGCGGCTCCCCTGCAGCCGGCGTTTCCGGTCGACGTTCCGCAGCCGAACGGTGGTTCCGATCGAAACGCGATCCCACTCTATGATTTCCCGAACCAGAAAATCCTCAAGCACTACATGCCGGATGCGCCACTGCGAACCTCGTCGCTGCGCACGCTGGGTGCCTATGCAAACGTCTTCGCGATCGAATCGCTCATGGACGAGACCTGCGCGGCGGCGGGCGCCGACCCCGTGGAATTTCGTTTGAGACACCTGCGCGACGAGCGCGCGCGGACGGTGATCGAATCGGCGGCCAGACAGAGCGGCTGGCGACCGGGCGCCCTGGGCGACGGCGGCCGCGGCACCGGCAGCACATTCCGGGGGCGCGGGATCGGATTCGCGAGATACAAGAACCATGCGTGCTATTGCGCAGTGGTCGCCGAGGTCGAGGTCGACCGCATCAGCGGCATTGTGCGTGTCACCCGGGCCTGGTCGGCGGTGGATGCGGGCCTGGCGATCAACCCCGACGGCATCGTGAACCAGATAGAAGGCGGCATGATCCAGTCGGCCAGCTGGACTCTGAAGGAAGCCCTCAAGGTCGACCGGTCGGGCGTCCATACGAAGAGCTGGATCGACTACCCGATCCTGCGCTTCAGCGAGGTGCCCGCGGTCGAGGTTGAGGTGATCCAGCGCCCGACCGAAGACTCCCTCGGCGTGGGCGAAGGGGCGCAGGGACCGACCGGTGCGGCAATCGCGAACGCCTTCGCCGCCGCGACCGGGCGCAGGCTGCGAGACATTCCGTTCCTGCCTGAGCGGGTCAAGGCCGCGCTGGCCCCGTTGTGAACAGAAGGACTATGCAATGACTTTGACCACTCGCCGCGATTTCGTGAGGACGGCAGCGCTCACGCCCTTGGCTCTCGCGCCTCTTGGCCTCGCAGCGTCAACCGGCGTTGTGCAACCACAGCCGGCAGGCAGCGTGCTGACGCAGGCCGGCCCGGGCGCATCCCGTGCGGAGGTCTTCGACTATGTGGTGGCGGGCGCCGGGCACAACAGTCTCATCTGCGCCGCGTACCTCGCCAAGGCAGGCAATCGCGTGCTCGTCCTTGAAGGGCGCGCCATGATCGGCGGCGGCGTCAAGACCGCCGAAATTCTCCTCCCGGGCTTCAAGCAAGACCTGTGTTCGAGCTCGCACCACCTCATCGCCCGTAATCCGCTACTGCGCAACAATGAACTCGAACTGCGCGACTACGGCTACGAAACCTTCGATCCCGAAGTGGTCGTGCATTTCCCGTTTCTCGACGGCCCTTCGCTGACGGTCTTCCTGAAGGATCCGGAGCGTACCGCGGCGACGATTGCACGCGTGTCGAAGAGGGATGCGGAAACGTTCAGGCGCCTGGCGGCCGCGCGCGCCCGCGTCGCGGCGCTGCCTCCGGCGGAGCGCGCCAACTCGCCGGAGGGCCTGTTCTTTCAGCGGCTGGATGTATTGTCCGGCTACGACGCGGCGCGCCAAGTCTGGGAAAGCCCCGTCATGCAGGCGGCCAATCTCTCGGGCGGCAGGTGGCCCGGCGTACCCGGGAGCGATGCCGGTACCGGGGCACAGGCGTTCTCGATGATGGACCACATGGCGGGCCGACCGATGCCCAAGGGTGGCTCGGGGATGCTGAGCGTGGCATTGGGACGATTCATCGAGGCGCACAACGGCGTCATCCTGACCGGCAAACCGGTGGCGCAATTGATCATCGAGAACCGCAAGTGCACGGGCGTGGAGTGCGCGGACGGCAGCAAGTACCGGGCGCAGAAAGCGGTAGTCTCCACGATTCACGTCAAGCACCTCTTGGGAATGGCGCCAAGCGAACTGTGGGGCGATGCGCTACACGCGAGCGTGGATCTCTGGCAAGCGGAGCATGGCATGTTCGTATTCCACTACGCGTTCAGCGAACCGCCGAAGTATCCGCTGGCCGATGGAGGAACCGTATCCGGCGCCGAGGCGTCGATCATGCAGCGGCCGGAGAGCATCTTCGTGCTGAGCGGAGACCAGGCCCGAGGCGAGCTGACCCTGGATGACTACCCCCTTCAGATTGTGCATGCCTCGGTATACGACCAGAGTCGGGTGCCGCCGGGCTGCTGCGCACTCAAGATCGAAGGCGGCATACCGTACGGGCTGAAGGAGGGACCTCAGCACTGGGACGACATCAAGGAGCGAGTCGCGGACACGTTCCTGACCCAGTACATGCGCCACACCACGAACCTGACCAAAGACAAGATGCTCGCGAAGGTGATCATGAGCCCGCTGGACATCGAGCGCATGAATCCGGCGATGTGGCGCGGCAGTGTGCACCACAGAGACAAACGTTGGGGCAACTTCGCCCCGTACCGCATGCCGATTCCCGGCCTGTACCAGACGGGGGCCTGTACCGAGGCCGGCGGCTCGGTGACCGGTCAGCCCGGGCGCAACGCCGCCGCAGTCATTCTCCAGGATGACGGCAAGACTCTCGAGCAGATTGTTGGAAGCGGCCGCGCTGCCTGAACGATTCGATCCGCCAAGAACTCCGGACACGGGTGAGAGCTACGATGAAGAGCCTTTTTGATATTGTCGCGATGATCACTGCGTTCGCTTGGTTGACCGTCGGCACCGTGCAGGCGCAGCCGCCGGCGCCCGCCGCATCGGCTGTGCGGGCCAATCTTGCGCCGCATCCCGCTCCCGAGCAGCCGCTGCCGTACAGTCACAAGGTCCACGTCGGCATGGGATTGCCGTGCCAACTCTGTCACACCAACCCGGCTCCTGGTCGGGAGATGACGTTCCCAGCCACCGCGACCTGCATGAACTGCCACGCCACGATGGTCACCGATCGGCCGGCGATCAAGAAGCTCGCGGACTACGCCGAATCGAAACAGCCGATTCCTTGGGTGCGCGTTTACAAGGTACTGCCGGGAGTAACTTGGACCCATCGCAAGCATTTGCAAGCGGGGGTGCAGTGCGAAACCTGCCACGGGGCAGTGGGCGACCTCGACGCCATGTCGGAAACGACGGCTGTCACCGGGATGGCGACTTGCATCAGCTGCCACCAGGCGCGAGGCGTGAGCGCGGCGTGCACCGTCTGCCACGCCTGGCCGGCCAAATAGCGTGAGAGATATCTTGATGGTCCACCGGTCCCTGCTTGGTTTCGCGGCCTTGGGGCTGGCTTCGCTCGTTCACGCTCAGACGCCGTTGCGGGTGATCAGCTTTCCCGGCGGCGCGAACCTGCCGCTTTGGGTTGCCGAGGACAAGGGGTTGTTCGCACGAGAGAAGCTCGCGGTAAAGGTGAGTCCCACTCCGAACTCGGTCGAGTTGGTCCAAAGCCTCATCAAAAACGAGGAGGACGTCGCGACGGCGGCGTTCGACAACGTGGTCGCCTATCAGGAGGGCCAGGGGGAGGTAAAGCTGTCCACCGCGCCCGATCTCTTCGCGTTCATGGGCTTCTCGCGGGGAACCGTTCGCCTGGTAGTGAGTCCCGACGTCAAGGACTATGACGACCTGCGCGGCAAGACGCTTGCGGTCGACGCGATTGCGACCGGCTACTCATTGGTTCTGCAGAAGCTGTTGCAGTTGGGCGGGCTCGAGGACGGCGATTATCGCCTGGAACCGGTCGGCTCGACGGCAACGCGCGCGCAAGCGTTGATGGAGAACAAGTTCTCGGGAACGATCTTGACGACGCCGCTGGAAATCGCGCCGGAGTCGCGGGGATATCGGCGTCTCGCCAATGCTGTCGATGTCCTCGGACCGTACCAGACGATTGTCGGGATCACCCGGCGCAGCTGGGCGAGGGCCAACCGCGACGCGCTCGTCAGCTTCATCCGCGCGTCGACCGAGGCGATCGACTGGTTGTTCGATCCGAAGAACCGCACCGAGGCGGTGGCGATCTACAGGACGCATCTGCCGAACGTGCCCGAGGACGCCGCGCGGCGGCACGTCGACGCGCTGCTCGGCGAGTGTGAAGGCTTCACGCGCGGCGGTGCGCTCGATCCGCAAGGGATGATGACGGTGCTGCGGATCAGATCCGAACTCGGACGGCCCCGCAAGACGCTGACCGATCCGGCGCGCTACCTCGACGAACGTTACCAACGGGCGGCAAACGGCAAATGAATCCATTTGGCGCTGATCGAGAAGAGCATGCGCGACGAATTGCAAACGATTGCATAATAGCTTATAACCGGCCTGGGCTTGGCCGTTGGAAGCTCGCTACTTCGGAGGTTGAATGCAGGCGCTGATTCGCAAGCCCAAGCCGTTTTACGCGAAGCTCCACAATCAAGTCATCATCGCGATCTGCACCGCGATCATCATGGGAGCGGCGTGGCCAACGGCTGCGGTGAAAATGAAGCCGCTGGGCGACGGCTTCATCAAGCTGATTGGGATGGTGATCGCCCCGCTGGTGTTTTGCATCATCGTGTCGGGGATCTCGGGCATGGGGAGCGCCCGCCGGGTCGCCCGCATCAGCGTCAAATCGATGGTGTACTTCTACGTGGTCTCCGCGCTGGCGCTGCTGCTCGGCTTGATCGCGGCCAATCTGATACCGACCGGCGTCGGGCTCAACATCGATCCGCGCTCCATCGACACTTCCAGCATCGCCGGCTACGTCACTGCCGCCAAAGACCAGGGCGTCGTGGCCTTTCTACTGAACATCATCCCCGTCACCATGGTCGACGCCTTCGCAAAGGGCGCCATTCTGCAGGTCGTTGTGGTTGCCGCACTGTTCGGCGTCGCCCTCATCTATCTAGGCGAACGGGCCCGAGCCGTCAAGGATCTGGTGGACCAACTCACGCGGGTGGTGTTCTCGATAGTCGAGATGATCGTCAAGCTGTCGCCGATCGGCGCCTTCGGCGCCATGGCCTTCACCGTCGGACGATTCGGCCTTCATTCCCTGCTGCCTCTCCTGAAACTCGTTCTCCTGTTCTACGGCTCTTGCCTGGCGTTCGTGCTCATCGTGCTGGTGCCGATCGCGCGGCACGTCGGCTTCAGCATCCTCAAATTCTGCCGCTACATCCTCGACGAGATACTGCTCTTCCTCAGCATCGCCAACTCCGAGGCGCTGCTGCCGCGCTTGATGGAGAAGCTCGAACGCATGGGTGTTCCTAAGTCGGTGGTTGGCCTGGTAGTGCCCACGGGCTATTCCTTCAACCTCGCGGGCAGCAGCATCTACTTCACCTTATGTGTCATCTTTATCGCACAGGCCACCAACACGGCGCTGCCGCTCGATCGTCAGCTGCTGATTCTGCTGATCGCAATGCTGATGTCGAAGGGAGCAACCGGCTTTACCGGCGCCGGCTTCGTCGTACTGGCCGGGACGCTGTCCGCGATGCCGGACATTCCGATGGCCGGCCTTGCCCTGCTGCTCGGCATCGATCCCTTCATGCAACGCGGTCGGGGGCTCGTCAACTACATCGGCAACGGCGTCGCGGCGATTGCCATCGCTGCCTGGGAAAAGGATTTGGACATTGCGGAACTCAATCGCCACCTCAATCTAGGCCCCGATGGCGATGTTGCCGTCGCGCCGACCGCCCCTGGACCTCACCTTCAAGCAGGATCGGCCGTTGACGGGTCCGACGGCGGTGCAGCCCCGGCCGGGACGAAATGAGATCAAGCTTCAACGGGTGCGTATTCACGCAACGTACTGAGGGGTGTGCTCCCCTGGTGGACCCACGCCCGACGTGCTCGACGCATTTTCCGATGTCCCGCGAATGCGTGCTTACTTGCGGTGTCGCACGCCATAACCTAATCTTCGCCGGCATGAGCAAAACGCCGTCAGGAATCAAGCAGATCGCACAGCGAGCGGGGGTGCACGTCTCGACGGTATCACGGGCGCTCAATCCGCAAACCCGCACGATGGTGTCGCAGGAAGTGGCGACGCGCATTCTGAAAATAGCCAATAACCTGAGCTACACCCGCAATCCCCTCGCCTTCGGACTGAAGACGCGCCGCTCATTTACTGTCGGCGTCATCGTCCCGGATCTCACGAATCCCCTATTTCCTCCTATCGTGCGCGCCATCGAACGCACTCTAGGGAAGGAGGGCTACGTGACCATGCTGGCGGATTCGGACAATAGCAGGGAGACGGAATCCGCCATTCTCGACTCGCTGCGGGCGCGGCAGGTTGATGGACTGATCCTGGCTACCGCTTGGCTCCAAGATGACATCGTCAAGAGATGTCAGGAGCGGAAAATTCCCTTTGTGCTCGTGAACCGCACGGTGCTCGACGAAAGCATAACCAGCGTCGTCACCAATGACGCCTATGGTATCCGCCTCGCCGTCGACCACCTTCTCCAGCTTGGACACCGCAAGCTGGCTTACGTTGGCGGCCCGCTCAACACGTCGACGGCGACCGGACGGCGCGAAGGTTTCATCGCGGCCCTCAAAACCTACCGGCTGAGCGTGAGGGAGAAACTCATCATCGATTGCGCGTCGTTCACGGTGCAGGCCGGCGCAGCCGCCGCCCGCCGGCTTCTAACGACTGCGAATCGCTCCTTCACGGCGATCGTCGCCGCCAACGATATGTTGGCACTGGGATGTTACGACGCTCTCACCGAGGCAGGACTCGCATGTCCGCAGGACGTTTCGATCACGGGCTATAACGACATGCCCTTTGCCGACCGCTTCAATCCCCCGCTGACGACGTTGCGAATTCCGCACGATCAGCTCGGCGTGCAGAGCGGACTGCTGTTGCTGCGAAAGATGCGTGACCCCGCAGTCGTCGTCCCCTCCATGCACCTCGAACCCGCGCTCGTGGTACGAGGCTCAACCATGGCCATCCAGAGATAGCACTCGAATCGTTGCGAAGCTAACTCAAGAACTCGCCAATCCATTCGCGCGATTCGAGGATCTGCTTGACACGGCGCAGATAGGCGCCGGAATAGGCGCCGTCCACCGCGCGGTGGTCGAAACTATGAGCGAGTATGCCGACCGGGCGAATTTCAATCCTCTCGCCCTTGCCGTCCGTTACCACCCATGGCCGGCGGTGCACGCCGTCGGTCGATAGAATCGCAACCTGGGGCTGGTTGATGACCGGTGCCGTGAGAAAGGTGCCGAAGCTGCCATTATTGGTGAGTGAATAGGTGCCCTCGGTCATGTCGTCGGGTTTGAGCGCGTTGGTGCGCGCCCGTTTGGCGATTTGGGTGATCGCCCGCGCAATTTCAGGGACCCGCAGCGCGGCGACATTCTTGATCACCGGCGCGACCAACCCGCCGCCATCGAGATCGACGGCCACCGAAAGATTGATCGCTTTGTGCACGATGAGGGAGTCCCCCGCCACATGAGCATTCAAATGCGGAAATTCAGGCAACGCCAGCGCCACTGCCCGGGCGATGAAGGGAAGATAGGTGAGCGACCCCTCCTCGCGCTCCTTCCACGCTTTCTTGAGCGCGCCGCGCGCCGCCTCGACGCCCGAGAAATCCACCTCGATGGCTTGCAGCACATGCGCGCTGGTGGCTTTGGAACGCACCATGTGCTCGGCGATCCGCTTGCGCAACGCATTGAATGGAACCGTCTCGGCGATACCGCGTACCGTCGCAGGCGGCGCTCGAGTGCTTCCCAAATGAGACAGCACGTCGTTGCGCTTGATGCGGCCGTCGCGGCCGGTGCCGTGGACCCGCGCAATATCGATGCCGGTCTCGGCGACGAGCCGTCGCACCGCAGGCGAAAGCGGAGCGCCTCGGCCATCTCTTTTTGACCGTCTCGCCGTCTCTCCCGCTGCCGGCTCTGCCGGCTTCACGGGTTGGGTTGGCCTGGGGAGTTCCGCGGCGGCTTTGGGCACCGCGACGCCCGCGCCCCGGCCCGAATCGATGATCGCGAGCTTCGTTCCGACCTTGACGGTCTCACCCGCGGCGACCAGTATCTTGAGCAGAGTTCCGGCGACCAGCGACGGCACCTCGGTCGCGACTTTATCGGTTTCGATCTCGACCAACAATTCGTCGATCGCAACCTTGTCGCCTTCCTTCTTGTGCCAGGCCGCTACCGTCCCTTCTTCGACGGTCTCGCCCAACTGCGGCATGATGACGTCCATAGCGTTTCCCCCTACCAGTCGACTGCAATGTATTTTTTCTC
>WNFJ01394676.1_pt3 | contig 11936 bp, 10 predicted proteins | sample 5400461 | NCBI WGS metagenome assembly WNFJ01 (sample SAMN13153349, study PRJNA577476) | soil metagenome | isolation source: 115 cm saprolite on Douglas fir-dominated hillslope | place: USA:California | collected 2013-09-17
CGCCAAGGGCTACCGTGGATATGGCTTGCCGATCGCCGAGGTCGTCTCGGAGGGAAATGTGGGATTGATGCAGGCGGTCAAGCGCTTCGAGCCGGAGCGGGGATTCCGTCTGGCCACCTATGCGATGTGGTGGATCAGGGCGGCGATCCAGGAATATATCCTGCGCTCGTGGTCGCTGGTGAAGATGGGCACCACCGCCAACCAGAAGAAGCTGTTCTTCAACTTGCGCAAGGCGAAGAACAGGATTTCCGCCTTCGCGGACGGAGATCTGCACCCCGATCAGGTCAAGCTCATCGCCGAGCGCCTGCGCGTCACCGAGCAGGACGTGGTTGATATGAACCGCCGCCTCGGCGGCGATGCCTCGCTCAACGCGCCCATCGGCGAGGAGGGCGATTCCGGCGGGTGGCAGGATTGGTTGGTTGACGAGACGCCGAGCCAGGAGCGGGAGCTGCTCGAGAACGAGGAGTTCGACAACCGGCGCCAGGCGCTGGGCGAGGCCCTCACCGTGCTGAACGAACGCGAGCGCCGCATCTTCGAGGCGGAGGAGCTGGCGGACGAATTCGGCGTCTCGCGCGAGCGCGTGCGCCAGATCGAGGTGCGCGCCTTCGAGCGAGTCGAGAAAGCCGTCCGGCATCGGGTCGCCGCCATGGAGCGGCCGGCAGACGCGGGCTTCCCGTTTGGCTTCGAATGATGGAAAATCCGATGTTGCCCGTGCAGAATGGATGGCAGGACGGTTTCCGCGTCGATCGGGAATCCAATGGCCAGCAAATGTCCGCCCCGGAGATGGTAGATGACGAAACCGTCTCTGCCGCCAGGACGCGCGGAAACGAGACGGGTGGAAACGAATTGATGCCCAGAGTGCTGCTCATCGAGGACGACAAGGAGACGGCCGACGAGATCAGGGCCGAGCTCGGCCATCGCGGCTTTGAGGTCGACTGGGCTGCCAACGGCGTCGAGGGCCTGGACAAGGCGCGCTCGGGCGGAGCAGAAGCCATGATCGTCGATCGCATGCTGCCCGGAATGGACGGCCTCACCATCATCGAAGCCTTGCGGCATCAGGGCCTGCGCACGCCGGTCCTGGTCTTGAGCGCGCTCGGCGCGGTCGACGATCGGGTGCGCGGTTTGCGCGCGGGAGGCGACGACTATCTGACCAAGCCGTTCGCGACGGTCGAGCTCATTGCGCGCCTCGAGGCGTTGTTGCGCCGGCCGGCAGAGAGCCGCGATACGGTGCTGCGGGTAGGACCGCTCGAGCTCGACCTCATCGAGCGCACCGCCAAGCGCGGCGATCGCGTGATCGATCTGCTGCCGCGCGAGTTCCGGCTGCTCGAATACATGATGCGTCGCAAGGAGCAGATGCTGACGCGCGCCATGTTGCTGGAAGAGGTGTGGAACTACAAGTTCGTTCCCCAGACCAATCTCGTCGATGTCCATATGGGGCGGCTGCGGCGCAAAGTGGACGAGCCCAACGAGCCGCCGATGATTCACAACGTCCGCGGCGTGGGTTTCATCCTCCGTGCGCCTGCCTGACTTCGCCCGCACGACCACTTTTCGCTGGACGCTCGCGGTCGCCGGCACTTTCGTCCTTGGCACCTTGGTGTTGTTCGGTTTCGTCTATTGGCAGACGGCCGCCTACATGACGTCCACGATCGATCGCTTGCTCGCCGGAGAGGTGAGCATCATCGCACCCGATACGCCGGAGCGCCAGCTGGAACGGATCGTCAATCGATTGCGTGATGATCCCCGTCGCATCCGGATCGCGGGCCTGTTCGGGGCCGACGGTCAACGCATCGCCGGCAATCTGGAGAGCCTGCCGGGCGGCCTTGCGCCGGATGTCCCAACCGATGCCGTGATCGTTCGGCTCGACGGCCAAAACCGTGAGACACAAAAAGTGCGGCTCGTCGTGCACCCGCTGCCGAGCGGCGAAGTGCTCGCGATCGGCCGGTATAACGGAGAGATCGAGGAGATCGCGGAAATCGTCGGCCGGGCCCTTGCCCTCGGCCTGCTGCCGGCGTTCGCCCTGGCGGTTGCCATCGGAATGGTGTTGAGCTTGCGCGCTCTCGACCGGCTTTCGGATGTCAACCGGCGAATCCAGCGTATCGTGGCCGGCGATTTGCGCGAGCGCCTGCCGACCCGCGGGAGCGACGATCCGTTCGACCAACTCGCCGTCAGCGTCAACCGAATGCTGGGCGAGATTGAAGCGCTCATCCATGAGATTGCAGGTATCGGCGACGACATCGCCCATGACCTGCGCACGCCGCTCACTCGCGTGCGGGTCCGCCTCGAGCGCGGACGCGAGCACGCCGCGACGCTGGGGGAATTGCGGGCTGTCGCCGATCAGGCGATCGTCGGCCTCGACCAGGCACTGGCCATCGTCACCGCGCTGTTGCGCATCGCCGAAATCGAGCACAGCCGCCGGCTGGAAGGTTTTGGCGAGGTCCAACTGGTCCCTCTGGTGCACACGAGCCGATTGCGGAGGACAAGCATGTCACGCTGCGGGTCGAAGCCACCGACGAGGCGACCGTGCACGGCGACCGCGATCTTCTTTTCGAGGCCGTCGCCAATCTGGTCGACAATGCCGTGAAATTCACCCCCGAGGGCGGACGTGTGGAGCTTGCTTTGCTCCGCCGTGAAGGCGAGACCGTGATCAGGGTCAGCGACACCGGTCCCGGCATCTCCGAGATCGAACGTGGATCGGTGACCAAGCGCTTCTATCGCTCGGACAAAAGCCGGCGCACCGAGGGCCTGGGCCTGGGCTTGAGCTTGGTGGCCGCGATCGTCAACCTGCATGGCTTCCGTTTTACGATTGCCGGCAGCCCGGGTTGCACCGCGGAGATTGTTTGCCCGCAGATACGTTGAAGGAAAGCCGAGCTGCCCTGATTTGGGAAAAGTGGCTACGGCCACTGCCGTGTCGGCTCCGATGACGGGGCTCGCCGGCCGTCAGAATTTTCTCGACTAAAGTCGAATTTAGTTTTCTGAACCGCAATTTAATGGAGCGGGCAGGCCACCTATCTATCTTCAGTTAGCCTGGTCATCATGTCGACCTCGACCCTGACCAATTGAATACCGCAAAAGTGGGCAAATGACAGCAACACAAGAACAGTTATCTCAGGATGGAGCGTTACCTATCAAGCCATCTCGCGATCGATGTGCTGCCGCCAACCACAACGTGGTTTCGGCTGAGTTTGCCGTTCCTTCACCAGATGTTGGCCCGTGCCGCATGGCTCGCCGGCTGTGAGCGGATCTGAAGGAGACAACCGTGGTCGGCATTGTCAAGCTCGCGCTTCGGCGTCCATATACATTTGTCGTCATGGCGCTGCTGATCTTGATCTTTGGCGTCGCGTCGGCCCTGCGCACGCCGACCGACATCTTTCCGAACATCAATATCCCGGTCATCAGCGTCGTCTTCAGCTATACCGGGCTGCCGCCCGACGACATGGCGGGCCGCGTCGTCACGTTCTACGAACGCTCGCTCACCACCAGCGTGAACGACATCGAGCACATCGAATCGCAGTCGATCCCCAACTATGGGATCATCAAGATCTTCTTCCAGCCGACCGTGAATATCAACGCGGCGCTGGCGCAGGTCGCCGCGATGTCGCAAACAGTGCTGAAGCAGATGCCGGCCGGCATCACGCCACCGCTGATCTTGAGCTTCAACGCGTCCAGCGTGCCGATCCTGCAGCTCGCGCTGTCGAGCAAGCAGCTCTCCGAGACGACATTGTACGACGATGCGACCAGCTTCATCCGCCCGCAATTGGCTTCGGTCGCCGGTGCCGCGATTCCTCTGCCCTATGGCGGCAAGGTCCGGCAGGTCCAGGCCGACCTCAATCAGCAGGCGCTGCATACCTACGGCATCTCCGCGAACGACGTCGTCAACGCCGTGTCGATCCAAAATCTGATCACCCCGGTGGGAACCCAGAAAATCGGCACGCTCGAATACACGGTGAATTTGAACGATTCGCCCTCGGAGATCGCCGCTTTCAACGATCTGCCGATCAAGACCGTCAATGGAACGGTCGTTTACATGCGCGACGTGGCCTATGTGCATGACGGCAACCCGCCGCAGACCAATGTCGTCCACGTCGACGGCAAGAGCGCGGTGCTGTTGGCGGTGGTGAAGGCGGGCGCAACCTCGACCCTGTCGATCATTTCCGGGATCAAGCAGCTGCTCCCGAGCGTCGCCAAGACCTTGCCGGCCAGCCTCAATCTCACGGCCGTCGGCGATCAGTCGGTGTTCGTGACCAGCGCCGTCTCCGGGGTGATCCGTGAAGGCGCAATCGCGGCGGCACTGACCGGAATGATGATTCTGCTGTTCCTCGGCAGCTGGCGCTCGACCCTGATCATCACCATCTCGATCCCGCTCGCCATCCTGGCTTCGGTGACGGCGCTCTCGCTCCTCGGCGAGACGATCAACGTCATGACGCTCGGTGGCCTGGCGCTCGCCGTCGGCATCCTGGTCGACGACGCGACGGTGACGATCGAGAATATCAACTGGCATCTCGAGCACGGCAAGGAGATCGAGACCGCGATTCTGGACGGTGCCCAGCAGATCGTCGTCCCGGCGACGGTATCGCTGTTGTGTATCTGCATCGCCTTCGTGCCGATGTTCGGACTGGGCGGGGTGGCCGGCTATCTGTTCCGCCCGCTCGCCGAGGCGGTGGTCTTCGCGCTGATCGGGTCCTATATCCTGTCGCGCACGCTGGTGCCCACGCTGGCGAACTACCTGCTACGCAAGCAGGCGCGTGGGGCGCATGCGCTTCATCACGACACGGACGGTAATCCAGGTGCCATCCCTGACAAGCCTCGTCGCAATCCGCTGGTGCGATTCCAGCAGGGTTTCGAGCGCCGCTTCGAGGCCATCCGCAGCGCCTACAGCGGTCTGCTCGCGCTCTGTCTGCACAACCGTGCCAAGCTGATCGCCGGGTTCATCGGCTTCACCCTCCTTTCTTTCGGGCTTGCCCCTTATCTGGGCCAGGACTTCTTCCCCAGCGTCGATGGCGGGCAGATCAAGATGCATATCCGGGCGCAGACCGGTACGCGGATCGAAGAGACCACCAAGCTTGCCGACCGGATCGGCGAGGCGATCCACAAGATCATCCCGGCCGGCGAGCTGGACGGCATCGTCGACAATATCGGGCTGAGCGTCAGCGGCATCAACATGGCCTACAACAACTCGGGCACGATCGGCGTCGAGGATGCCGACATCCTGATCAGCCTCAAGCCGAGCCACGCGCCGACAGAGGACTACGTCAAGACGATGCGCGAGCAGCTGCCGCGCCAGTTCCCCGGCACGTCTTTTGCCTTCCTGCCGGCCGATATTGTCAGCCAAATCCTCAATTTCGGCGTGCCCGCGCCGATCGACCTGCAGGTGATCGGCAATGATGTGCAGGCCTCCAGGAAATATGCCAACGCGCTCTTGGCCCGGATCAAGTTGATTCCCGGGATTGCCGATGCGCGGATCCAGCAGGCCTTCCAGCAGCCGACCTTGAACGTCAATTTCGACCGTTCGCTGGGCGGGCTGGTGGGGCTCAGCGAGAAGGACGCGGCGACCGCCATGCTGACCACGCTTGCCGGCAGCTCGCAGACTTCGCCGACCTACTGGCTCAATCCGCAAACCGGCGTCTCCTACGCGGTCTCGGTGCAGACCCCGCAGCGCGACATCGGCACGTTGAGCGGGCTGCAGAACATGCCGGTGACCCCGAATGCCGGTGCCGGCGCCGGCTCGCAACTGCTGGGCGGCCTGGCGACGATCGAGCGCGCACCGAGCGACGCCGTCGCCTCGCACTATAACGTCCGCCCCGTAATCGACATCTACGCGACGCCGCAGGGACGCGATCTCGGCGGCGTGGCCGCCGACATCGGCAAAGTGATACAGGATACGGCCCACGACGTGCCGAGTGGCGCCAGCGTCGCGCTGCGCGGCCAAGTGACGACCATGACCAGCGCGTATCAGCAGCTGTTCGTCGGCCTCGCTTTTGCCGTCGTCCTGATCTATCTGCTGATCGTCGTCAACTTTCAGTCTTGGCTCGACCCGTTCGTGATCGTCACGGCGCTGCCAACCGCCCTTGCCGGCATCGTCTGGATCCTGTTCGCTACCGGCACCACGCTCTCCGTCCCGGCGCTCACCGGCGCCATCATGTGCATGGGCGTCGCTACCGCCAACAGCATATTGGTCATCAGCTTCGCGCGCGAACGTCTGGCGGCCGGTGCCGACGCGCTCACCGCGGCTCTCGATGCCGGCAGCACCCGGTTCCGGCCGGTGCTGATGACGGCGCTTGCGATGATCATCGGCATGGCGCCGATGGCGATCGAGCCCAGCCAAAACGCGCCGCTCGGCCGCGCCGTGATCGGCGGGCTGCTGTTCGCCACCTGTGCGACCTTGTTCCTCGTGCCGACAATGTTCAGCGTCGTTCACGCCCGTGACAAAAAGCGGGCGGAGGCGGGGTCGGTGCACCTTCACCCGAGCCAAGCCTGATGGAATCAAAACCCATGACATCCCCGCAATCCGGCAAGACCCGCCGTCGTCTCCTCATTGTCGGCACAATAGCGCTCGCGACTGCAGGCGCGATCGCCGCCAATGGCCTGATCAGCCGGGCTCGCGGCAAGCAAGACCTCGTGCAATGGACGAACGCCCAGGCGGTCCCCACCGTCGCGCTCGCCCAGATTACGCGCGGCGATGCCGGGCAGAGCCTCATACTGCCCGGCAATATCCAACCCTACAACAAAGCGGCGATCTACGCGCGCGTAAACGGCTACCTGAAGAGCTGGGACAAGGATATCGGCGCACACGTGAAGGCCGGCGATGTGCTGGCCACGATCGACGCCCCCGATCTCGACCAACAGTTCGCGCAGGCCAAAGCCACGCTGGCGAGCGCCAAAGCCAATTACGACATCGCGGTGATCACCGCCAATCGCTACGACATTCTGGTGAAGAAGCAGGCGGTATCCCAGCAGGTTGCTGACCAGGCCAACGCCGACGCCGCGGCGAAGAAGGCGATCATGGATGCCGATGAAGCCAATGTGGCGCAGCTGGAGGCGATGGAAGACTACAAGAAGATCGTTGCACCCTTCGATGGCATCGTCACGGCACGCAATACCGACATCGGCGCTCTGATCATTGCCGGCAGCACCACCGGGCTGGAGCTGTTCCAGGTTTCCGATCTGAGCCGCGTGCGGATTTACGTCCAGGTCCCGCAGGCCTACTCGGCCAACCTCGCCGCGGGTTTGAAGGCGACCTTCGATATGCCGCAATATCCAGGCCAAAAATTTGACGCGACCCTGGTCACCACGTCCAATGCGATGAACGCAACCTCGCGCAGCATGCTGGTTGAGCTGCAGGCCGACAATTCAGACGGCAAGCTCCTCGGCGAGACCTATTGCCGGGTCAATTTCCAGATTCCGAGCGACCCGAACATGGTGCGTATCCCAGCCACGGCGTTGATACCGGTCAACCGCGGCGTACAGGTCGCGGTCCTCGGCGACGGCAACAAAGCGGTGCTCAAGTCCATCCAGCTCGGCCGCGACTTTGGCGACAGCGTTGAGGTGACCGCCGGCCTCGCTCCGCAGGATCGGGTGATCGATAGCCCACCCGAGACGCTGCAAAACGGTGACGCAGTCCAGCTGGCCGCTGCTGCAACGTCGTCGACCTCGAAATAGATTGCGGTGCCGAAGGGGGCCGGCATCATCGACGACCTCGCTTGACGGCGGGCCGTCCGTGCCCGTCCGCCAGCCCTCGGCTCGCATTAAATCCAAATTTAGTTTTCTGAACGCCAATTTAGTGGTGCGGGCAACCCATCGGCCTATCTCCAATTCGTAGCGACAACCAAACCCAGGAGATACGCACATGTTGACCAAGACCAAGATTGTTCTTGCGGCTGCTCTCATGCTCGGCACTCTCGGCTCTGCAGCTCTGGCGGACCAGTCAGACGCCAATGGCGGGTTCGTGATGCCCGGCAGCATGGACGGAGTTAATCCGGCCTATCACCCCGGCATCTTTGGCAATGCCAACACCGCCAAAGCCTATGGTTTCGTCCAAACGCAGCATGGCTGGGCGGCATCGCCGAACCAGACGGCGCGCGCGCAAGCGAACCAATGACCGTCATGCGGTCACTCAGAAGTCCCGGGGCGTCGTCCCCGGGACTTTTCAAATTCACTTTCCCAATTCTCTTTCCCGATTCGCTCAACCCGCACTGCGGCGCGGCTCGGCATGGCCGATCACGCGCTTGATCGACGGAAAGCGCTCGCGCAGCGCCCGCTCCACGTCGTCGACCCGCTCGTGCACCTCGGCCACCGTGAGCAGGGGATCGACCTGGCAATGAAAATTGACGATCTCGCCGCCGCCGCTGCGGCGCACCCGCACGTCGTGTACCTCGCCGACGCAGGCGAAGTTTGCCGCGATCTCGGTCAGCGCGGCGCGCACGGCGGCGACGCGTTCGGGTGTCGCGTCGAGGCCAGGCTGATCGTGGGGCTGCAGCGGCTCGATGTGGGTCTCGACCTCGACCCCGGGGCCGATCTCCTCGCGCACCGCGTCTTCGAGCTCGGTCGCGATGTCGTGGGCGACGCCGAGCGCAAGCGCCCCGTCGACCTCCAGGTCGAGCGAGACCGACAGCTTCGCCCCCAGCGCCTGCACGGTCACGTGATGGACCGCGAGCGAACGATTGCGTGCAATCACCATCACCCGCTCCAGCACGGACTCGCCGCTGAGCGCGCGCGGCTCGGTGGTGACCGACAATTCGGCCTTGGGATATTCGGCCCGCACCGCCGCCTCGATCCGCTCCTTGAGCGCGGCGACGCGATCGAGCGCCAGCGTGCGGCTGACGCCGACGCTGAGATCGACGAACTGCACGCCGCCGACCTGTCGCACGCGCACGCGCTCGACCGCGACCACGCTCGGGACGCGCGCCACGATCGCGGTGATCTTGGCGGCGGCGCCCGCCGGTGCCGTGTCGGGCAGCGTCTCGATGGTGCGGCGGCCGAGCCGCCAGCCGGCGATGCAAATGAACAGCGCCACGACGACGGCAGCGGCGGCGTCCGCCCAGGCATGGCCGAGCGCGACCGCGGCGAGCCCGATGAGGACCGCGATGGAGGACCACATGTCGGAACCGAAATGCAGCGCATCCGCCTCGAGCGCCTCGCTCGAGGTCTCGGCGGCGACCCGGTAGAGCACGCGGGCGCGAAAGAAATCGACCACGATGGAGCCGCCGATCACCGCGAATGACCACCGCGTCGCCTCGACCCGATATTCGCCGCCGGCAAGCCGCGCCGCCGCTTCCCAGATCACCACGCCCGACAGCAGGAACAAAAGCGCCGTCTCGGCCAGCGCCGAGACGCTCTCGACCTTGCCGTGCCCGTAGTGGTGCTCCGCGTCGGCCGGCTTGTCGGAAAGGCGCACCGCGAAATAGGTCATCACCGTGGCGGCGAGATCGATCAGCGAATGCGCGGCCTCCGACAGGATCGCCAGCGAGCCGGTCGAAAACCCGACGATGCCCTTGGCGAGCGTCAAGGCGGCCGATGCCGCGATCGAGGAAAGCGCGACCTTTTGCTTGGCGTTCTGCATCGCCTGCCTTGTCGCCTGCCTTTTGCGCCGCGAGCGGTAGCCGGGCCGGTGGCGGGCGTCAATGCGCAGATGAGCCAAGGGAAGCGCTCCAGCGTGTCGTCGAGGCCCGGCTATGGACAATTCGGTCATCTGAATTAGGTTGCGGGCCCAATTACCCGAGCCGGAAACCAGGGTTCATCCATGGCGGAATCTCTGCGCCAGCTGCGTCAGGCCGCGACGCAACTGGCCATTCGGCGCACGATCTCGGCGACCGCAGGGCTCCCGATCGGCCTTCAGGGCTCGATCGTACGTTCGTTGGTTGCGTTTGCGGGCGGCATTCCGATGCTTCGCTGGAAGGTTGGACAGAACATGCGTCTCGCATTGGGGCCCGATGTGCCTGCCCAAGCTGCAAGCCTGTATTTTCACCACCTCGGCTGGTTCCAGTCCAATTCACTGGCAACCTTCCATTACGGAATCGGCGCGACATCGGTCCCGCGCGAGGTCAGGCTCGATGAATCAGTCCGTCTCCTCGACGATGCCGTTGCCGAGGGACGCGGTGTTGTCCTCACTTTTCCTCACTGGTCGGGCCACGAGCTCTTGGCTGCGATCATCAACCGCAGACATCCGATGGCCATTCTTGCGCGCCAGGCCCCGACGCCGGAGCGAGCGACCCGCAAGCTGAAATGGTACAACGCGCTGGGCGTGGAAACCGTGTTGCGGCCGAACGGGGTCTCGACGATCAAAGACGCCGTGGCTTACTTGAAGGTCCTCACAAGGGGCAAGCTGCTCGCCATCACGCCCGATCTGTTGGCTGGCCCCGGACAAGGCGTCGAGACATGCATCTTCGGACGCCCGGCGAGACTCCATGGGGGCGCCTTCGCGCTCGCGATCTCGACAAGGGCGCCGATGATACGATTCTCCGGCCGGTGGCAACCCGATTCGAGCGTGGTGCTCATGTTTGATCGCGCCCCCTTGGCTCTCGATGGCCGCGATCGTGATGCCGCCATTCGCGCCGGCGTACAAGACTGGTGCCACTGGTTCGAGGAGAAGCTGAGAATGAACCCGGAGAATTGGCAGTTCTGGCTCGACAAGCGCTGGTCGCGTTTCTTGCGTTCCGTCCCGCGCGCATCTGGTGCCGAATGAACATCCTGATCGTGCTGGCGATTGGGACGTCTGCCCTGTTTGTGCTCTGGGCGGTTCAGAGCGTGGTGCTCAAGCTCGTCGGCGAGCCTCTGGCTTGGCCGTTGCGGTTCACGACGCGCAAGCCGCTGGTGCGCTGGACAGCCCGTGTGATGGTCCAGGCGTCATGGCTCGTCATTCTTGTCGGGACGCCGCTTGCCCTGGGCATTCGTCCGCTTGACGCCCTGCAGCAAGCGTTTCCAACGCCGGTTCCTTGGCGCGATATCGCGGTCGCTTTCTCGATCATGTTTTTCTCGGCCTGGGCCTTGTTCGCGCTGTATATCAAGGCGGGATGGGTGCGTATCGAGCCGCAGCACGATGGAGCAACCCGACGCGGCAAGCTCCTCCGACGTTTTTTGGGACCGTTGCCGCTGGCAACGCTGGAGGAGGCCGTCTTTCGCGGGGTTCTGCTTGAACAGCTGCTTCGGTCAAGCAAGCGAGTCGGCTGTTACCCTTAGCACCATCGATTCTCTTCTGCGCGGGCCGTCCCACGACACGCCTGCCAACGCGCGCCTTGCCGCGGAGCTGCGCTCCGCCGTTGATGCTGCTTCCGCGTTTTCCGCTGGCCCCGGCGTCATCGGTTTGTCACCAGGCCCGAACGCTGTTGCGCCCGCCCCCGACGCGCCGGCGCTGCAGCCCGCCGCCGTCGAGGATGTCGAGGATCCGGTGCTCAAGGAGCTCGACAAGCTGCTCGCACGATTGAACACCGAAGCCTCGTTGCGCGCGCCGGCGCCTTCGCTGATGGCGCTGATGGCGAATTCTTCCGCTACCATATTTTCGGCGCCACCCGAGCGAGGGCGTCAGCGCAGCCGCTGAAGTGAAACTGGAAAAATTGGGTTCGTTTTGCGAGGATACAACTTTTAACTGATTTCTGTCGACTGATGCAATCTAGTCGCGAAGTTTGAAAATTGCTTCTGCGGTCTCAAACCTGCCAAATCTCGCCTGTGACCGCGAATACGCTAATAGGCAAGAAGCAAAGCTTGTCCTCCGGCAGTTTCGAGACTGGCTCCCGTTAAGGCTCTGAATTGAAGAGAAAAGCGCGCATTTCACGTTTGAGCCGCGACACGACCCAAACCGCTCTTTGCGCGTCTCTATCTCCTCGCGCAAACCTATGAGGCGAAAGCGACCGCCACCGAGTTGAAGCCCGCTGGCGGGCAATCGACCGGGAATGCGCCATCGGTTTGAGCGGACTATAAGGTCTGCCAGCTTGGGATCGTGTCAA
>WNFJ01482316.1_pt1 | contig 11935 bp, 9 predicted proteins | sample 5400461 | NCBI WGS metagenome assembly WNFJ01 (sample SAMN13153349, study PRJNA577476) | soil metagenome | isolation source: 115 cm saprolite on Douglas fir-dominated hillslope | place: USA:California | collected 2013-09-17
GCCTCTCGCCGCCGCTGATTCGCAGCCTGTCCCAGACGTAGCGGCTGGACAAAATGCGCATGGATCCCCACCTCGTGGTGGTCGCGTCGCGATAGCCGGCGTTTTCCGCGGCCGCCGCCACCGCAGGAGTGAAGCGACCACTCGGGTAACAAAGAGACAGGACGGGATGACCGACCAACTGCTCCAGGGAAGCCTTGGACGCGGTGAGCTGGTAGCGCAGGCCGTCGGCGGACTGTTTGGTCAGGTCGGCGTGATCGACGGTGTGCGCTCCGATCTCGATGCCCGACCGGTCGGCCTCGATGACCTGCGCCGCGTTCATGTAGCCGGCCCGTCCCACGAAACCTGAAACGACATAGGCGACCGCGCTGAAATCGTGCGCACGCAGTATGGGGAGCGCGGTGGTGTAGAAGTCGGCGTATCCGTCATCGAAGCTCAGGATTACTGGGCGGCTTGGCAGGCCGTGCTGTCCGTTGAGGTAGCCGTGGAGCTCCGTAAACGTGATCGGGTGGTAACCGTTGCGCGCCAGCCAGTCCATCTGTGAAGCGAAGTCGGCGGGCGTGACTGAGAGGTTGAACCCCAACCGGTCATAAGAGAGCTGATTGACCCGTATGTAGTGATACATCAACACGGGCACCCGGATGGCGCTTGGGCCGGGTGCGAGAACGAGCGCCGGGCCGGCCACTGTGGTGAAGTGCCAGGGGCCCTGCCGGGCCAGAGGCACGCCACGAATCGACCGGCCGCGCAGGCGGACCTCGTAGGTCTGAGCGTGCGCGAACTTGATCGGCTGGAAGCGGAGGGTGAAGTCGTCCAGCCACGCGAGGTCGCCATGTACTGCGGGGCTGATGACAAACGACTTCTCCACGCTGGCCCGGGACATGGGCTGGCTGAATCGCGCGACGATCGGCGCCGTGACGGGCGCGCCGTCACCTGACGGCTCGACTATCTCCAGGTAAGGCGCCACGCGGCGGGCGTCGATTGCGGGGTCTTCAACTGGCGGTGGGGGCCCTTGTTTCGCGGCAGCGAGCCCCGCTTGAGCAAGGGGGGCGCGTTGCATGGCCCCCGGGGCTTCCGCCAGCACGTCACCGCGAGCAACGGCATGTGCCTGCTGGCTTAGCTTGACCTGATCACCAACAGCACGGCCGGGAACGCTGAGCTGTCGGTAGTCATCCATTGTCGCCACGCTGCCCACCCCTATCAGGAGGGCGCCGACGGCCGCAGCTCCCCACAGGTGATTGAGGCGTCCGAAGAGGCTATTGGTCACGGCGTGCTTCCACCAGCTGGCACGTCGCGCCTCGCGCGTCTCTGGATACGCCCTCCTAACGGTCGGCGCGCCCGATGCGCGCCCCTCCCTCCCTGTGGCTGGCTTATTAACGCACGACGAGGGCGAAGTGGGAAGGGGGGCAACAAAAAAGGGCGCCGAGCGCCCCTTTTTTCCTTGCTGGTCAGGTTCTTACTTTTTCGGTGCCGCCTTCGCCGCTCTGGCCCGGCTCGCCGCGATGATGCACGTCTAGACAGGCATTTTTTCCACGCGAACCGTCCACCCGAGGAGAGCGGACATCACTCGCGCTGATTCGGTCGGGTCGCCGCTTGTCCAGAAGCGTTCGTCACCCTCCGCACCTGCCGGCGCCGCGATCCCGTGCTTGTCGAGGACGCGCGCGAGCTGCCGGGCAACCGCCGCGCCGCTGTCCACAATGGTCACGCCATCACCGGCGATGGCGGCGATCAGCGAGCGAAGGAAAACGTAGTGCGTGGACCCGAGCACTATGGTGTCTGCGCCGGCATCCAGCAGCGGCTTGACGTAGCCCTCGACAAGTCGCCTCAGCTCCGAGCTGGTGAGGTCCGCCGCCTCGACGTGTTCGACGAGGCCCGGCGCGGGGACGCTGACCACCCGCACGTCTCGGCCGAAGCGGTCGAGAAGAGAGGCCATGCGGTCGGAGGCACCCATGGTCGCCGTGACGATCGCGCCAACCACCCCCGACCGGGTCAAGCCGGCGGCTGGCTTGATGGCCGGCTCCATCCCGACGATTGGGATCGTGAGCTTGGCGCGCAGCGCTTCCGCGGCGCCGGCCGTCCCGGTGTTCGAGCCGATCACTATGGCCTTGACCCCCTGTCCAACCAGGAGATCGGCGATTTCGAGCCCCCGCCGGCGGACGTACTCCGCGGGTTTGTCGCCCCACGGGGCGTTGGCGGAGTCCGCTACATAAAGGAGAGACTCGGCCGGCATTGCCGAGCGGATCTCCCGCAGGACTGACAGCCCACCCACGCCCGAGTCGAAAATCCCGACCGCCGAACTGCTCACAAGCCAACTAACATAGCCGCGTTTGAGCGGCCGCTTGGCTGAAGTCGCCGCTTTACCAGCGGCAGCCTGGCGACCGGTGGGGGTAACCCGATGAGGTCTCTTCAGCGTGGCATGCGTTTCTTGACGAATCGACGCCTTCCTCTCCCGATCGCACTGGTGGTCAGTGTTGTGGCACTGGTCCTGGGTAGCGGCGTTGTTTACGCCGCCCACAAGATCATCTCGCCCGATCCGGTGACTCACGTGATTCACGCTTGCTACAACAACAGCAGCGGCACCATCAAGCTCGTCAACACGGGCCAGCCGTGCCATCACGACGAGACGGCGATCCAGTGGAATCAAACCGGACCAGCAGGCGCCGCAGGGCCCGCGGGACCCGCGGGACCGCCAGGACCATCCGGACTTTCCGGATATGAGCAGAAGTCAAACAAGGTCGTTCTGGCCGCCGGAGCTACGGTCCAGGTCTCGGTGAAATGCTCCGCGGGAAAGAAGGTTCTCGGCGGAGGCTTCGACATCGAAACGCCTACATTCGTGAAGGTGTTTTCGTCAGAGGCCAGTGACGGGGCTGGCAACTTCATCAACAACGGCTGGAACGTGATGGCGACCAACACAGACACCAACCCGCGCCAGGTGACGGTAAGCGCGATCTGCGCCTGACTTTCCCGGATGGGTCCGCTGCCATCGCGGGCGACGGACCCATCTCATTTCTCTGGTCGGTGTGGATCCCCGTTGCGGTTACGGAGTCGGCGGCGGCGGCTTGGGGCCACGGGCCGCGCGCACGCCGGACACATGCTCACGCAGCCGCGTGACAGTGGCCTCGGCCGGGAGCGCAGGCGATGCCCGCCGTTTCAGTGCGGCGCGCCACAAAGGCAGGTCTTCGGCGGTGAAGACAAACCGCCGGAGGGCGACGTCGATCGGAAACAGCAGGATCGCCAGCACCAGCAGGAGCTCGCCAACCGGCAGGGCTCCATGCACTGGTGGAACCGCGAGGTCGTACACGGTCGAGACTTCAGTCAGCAGGACGCCACCACCGGCGTGGGCGATGGCGGTCAAGGTCGCTGTGTCCGTCCCTAGATTGCGGTACTCGGGCGAGTACGGGACCACGAGACCGATCGTGTTCGAGTGCTTGACGACGCCCCCTACCGAGTCTGTAACGTGAAGCAGATAGCCGCCCACCTGGTCGGTCCGAAGGTCGCCCTCGAACCGCCCAGGACCGGCCGAGGACAGAGGCAGCGACGCGTCGGATAGATCGGGTGTCACCGCGCTCACACTGACGGACGCTCCCGAGTCGGATGGCGCTATCACCAGCAAGTGGGTACGGTCTCCCTGGACCTGAGTCTCGACCTGCAAGGCGGGATCACCCGATTGAGGAAGGCTGTAGCGCACGATGTCGCCGAAGAAGGCATTGGCTGCCGGCCAGCGCAGCAGGTCTGCCGTCCACCTTCCTTCCGCATCGCTCGTCCAGGCGACCACCCGGCCCAGACCGTACTGCCATGTTGCCAGCAGCGGATCGCCTTGCGGGCTCTTGAGCACGACGTCCGCGGCGGCGCGCGGTGTGGTCGCAACGTAGCCGGTCAGTGCCGGGAACGAATCGAGGGGAATGCCTGGCAGGACCTCGGCCAGCGACGAAAGCCGCGGGGTGATGTTGCCCTCCACGATCCATGGCTTGAGTGCCTGCTGGGTTTCTTTGAGGAAGATTGTTGGCACGTCCTGGGGGCTGTTGCTCTGATAAAAGCGCCCGTGGCCCCATCCCGCGATGGCCTGCATCACGGCCGCGCCGTTAGGGTCGGCGCCCACCGCCACCGTTGACACCGTGACGCCATGCGCATGCATCGCCTCGACGGTCGATTGCGGAACCTGGAAAGGAGCGTCGCCGTCGCCGAGCATGATGATGTGCTTGAGGGAAGCGGTTGTTTTGGCGAGCTGTTGATCGGCGGCTTTCAGATCAGGTTCGTAATTGGGCGGATCGCCAAGTCCCATCGCCTCGATCTGCCGTTTGAACTTGGCCTTGTCTGTCAACGGAGCCAGCGGAACGACGACAGTGCCCATCATGCCGTTGGTCACGCCGACACTGTCTTTTGGTGTCAGCTGATCGATGACAGCCTCCGCTGCAGCCCGGATGACCCGGTCGCCATCAGGGCTCTCGCTGCTTTCCAGAACCAGCATCACGGTGACGGGTGGCTTCTGCGTGTTCATGGGCAGCATGATCTGGACTGGCAGCACTGTCTCGAGCGTCGTTCCTGCGTAACCTCCGGGGCCGTAGCTGTCGGATCCACCGATGACGACCAGCCCGATCCCAAGGTCGCGGGTGACTGCCTGCAGCAGCGCCATGCCGTCCACGCCGAGGCTTGACGCAGGAACGTTGACCAGGACGACGCCCGAATAGGCGGCAAGATCGGCCGAGGACCGCGGCAGCTGCGATGCGGAGACTGTCGCCGTGAGAATTCCTGTGGAACGAAGGGCAGGCTCGATGCTGGCTGCGCCGCCCGGCGTGTTCTCGACGAGGAGCACTCGAGCCGGCCCGACGACCTGGATCAACGCCTCGCCGACGTTGTTTTCCGAGTACGTGTCGATGACCGGATCGATCACCACGCGTACCGAATGAAAGCCCGGCTGCGAAGGCTGCACGGTTTGGGTGATGGTCGCCTCACCTGAGGTCAGGGAGAGCTGGACAGTGTTGATAAGAGTGTGGTCGAGGTACCAGCGCACAGTCGCCGGTGTGTCCGTGTTGCTGACGATGACCGCCTTTACATCTGCTTTCTCTCCGGTGGCAAGCGAGCGAGGGGCATCGAGATGGTCCACCAGCACTTCTGCCCCCACCGGCACGTTGATCGCCACGGTGTCGACGCGAACCCCCTCCGCCTGCAGGAGGCGCGCCTCCCCGACCGCGTCTCCGAGGTTTCCTCGTCCGTCGCTGACCAGCACGATGTGCCGGCGGGTGGTGGCGGGCAGGATCGACCCCGCCAGCTGCAGCGCGGAGGCCACGTCTGTGTAGTGGGGATTCGGTTGGCCCTGGAACGAGCCGAATTGGGGGTTGGAGCTTGCGTTGATCTCGACCTGTGGGTCGCGGCCGAAGCTCACGACTCCGGCGAGGTTGTCGCCTTGACGCAAGGCGAGGATGCGCTGGACTGTGGCGAGCTCGGTGTCCTGTGCGCTCTGAACGCTCGCCGAACGGTCCGCCACGACGATCAAGGATTGCGAGGACGGCTTGGTCTGCAGCTCGAAGCCCGCGAGGGCTCCCGTGAGCAGCACGACGATCAGGACCCTAAGCCCGAGTGAGGTGCGTGCGCGGCGAGGCGAGAGCGGTGGAGCAAAGCGGCGCCAGATGACGATGATCGCTGCCAGCGCCACCACGCCCGCCCCCAAGAAGATGGGGCGGGTCAGCTCAAAGCCCACGATGGAATGCCAGCCATTCGATGACGACGACGGCAAGCGCGACCAACGCGATCCAGGGCCAGATCTCGAGCTGGCCTCGGTGGACGACATTCGCAGCCGTTGTGTTCTTGGACGGCGGGAGCGTGAGTCGTTCGATTGGCTTGAGCTGAGAGATCTGCTCGGAAAAGAGATTGACGGTGAACCATGACCTGTCGATATTTCCGGACACTGCTTGCTCGACCGTATACAGGCCCATCAAGCCCGTGTCCCGGAAAGTGGCCACCGAACCAGCGGCCAGCGAGCGACGGCTCCCGTCTGGCCTCACGATAGTCACGGAGGTGGCGCCGGTCTCCGGCACTACGGTTACCGGTTCGTCGGGATGGTAGCTGTGGCTGGGGACGCTGGGAGGCAAAATCCACTCGCTCAGGTTCTGCAGAAGGATTGGAAACGCGACCCGGATCGGCAGATCGGAGTCGTGGAGGTCGAACCCAAACAGCACCTGTCGGAAAGGCTCGTCACGGACCAGGACCAGGGGAGTCTGCAAGCTGGTGATGAGGGTGCGGCCGAATTTGCTGTCACGAAGGTCCTGGCTGCGAGCGATGTGCACGTCCTGCAGGTCCACGTTGGTCAGCAGCGGATCGCCCGCATCCGTCGCGCGCACGCGGCCGATGCCGATGGCTGTGCCGCCCGCGAGTGCGGTGCCCGCGGGCGGGTCGATCGAGATGAACGGCCCGTTCGGCAAGGTGGGGGGCGAGGAGCGATCAAAGATGCTCATCGCGTAGGGCGCCGATGACTTGTATGCGGACGGAGCTACGACATCCAGCTCGACGTCCGGGCGCAGGCTTATGGCCTGCTGCAGGAACACGTTGCCCGAGGTGACGAGCAGCACTCGAAACGCGCGTGGTGTTCTCGCCACCGCCGTGACGGTATCGTCCAGGCCAAAGATGTCGCCGGCATCGATGTGTGCGGAGACGAGCGTGGCATCTGCAGGGACCGGAAGCACGAGATCCTGAGCCTGGCCGCCGGCAAGAGTCAACTTCTGGATGTCGACGAGCTTGTTGTCAGCGCGCCACTCGAGATTGAACGACCTGGCCTGCTGACCGAAATTCTGCACGTGCAGGTGGGCGGCTCGCGACTGGGCGCCGGTGCGGATCACTAGCGAGGTCAGGGCAATGTTTTCTCCTGAGATGCCAACGCGGTGGTAGTCGAGTTGAAATGGCAGAGCGTTCGCCGACTCGGTGCGGAGCGGGCCGACGATGCCGTCGCTGAACAGGTAGGCGTGGGCGTCGTCTTCTGGACGCACCAACCCTGACGCCAGAGTCAGCGCCGCCGACAGATCGGCAGGACCGTTGCTTGCACCAATCGCGCTGACGGCGCGATGGAGCGACTCGCGGTCGCCGACGACGGAAGTCACGACGCGCGGCACGGAGCCGACGGCGATCAAGGTCATCCGATCCAGCGGACCAAGCTGGTCGATGATTCCGCCGATCTCGCGTTTGGCCTCCTCGAGGCGTGACGGCTGAACATCGCGGGCCTGCATGGAGGCCGACACGTCGAGCAGCACAACCGAGTGGCGGGACAGGNNCGCCGCTGCCACGAGCACGGCGGCAGCAAGGAGCTGCAGCAGGAGCAGCCAGCTGAAGCGAAGTCGCTGCCACGGGACGTTGGCCTGGCGATCACGAATCTGGTCCGGCCAGAGGTTCAGCGCAGGCACGACCCTGGTCGGTCTCCAGATCCGCAAGAAGTACAGCGCGACGATGGCGGGCAGGGTCAGCGCGAGGATCGCCGCAACAGGCGCCAGGAAGGTCACGACAGCAGGCTCAGCTGGCGCAGGGTGCGCAGCACCATGTCATCGATCGGCTGATCGGTTGACAGTCGCGCAAAGCGCAGGCCTCGGCGGTGGGCCGCCCGTTCGATCTCGCGAGTCCGCTCCGCGAGCTTCTCGAGATAGGCGGCCTGTGTTACCGGCGTCGATGTGAACTCCCGCTCCGCGCCAGTCTCGGAATCCTTCAGCCGGGCGTCGCCGGTCCAGTCGGGCGCGATCTCCTGGGGGGCGAGCAATTGCAGCACGGCTCCTTCCTGCCGGGCGCGGCAGAGTGCCGCAATGGCAGGGTCGATCGAGCTCTCGCCCAGGCCATCGCTGATAAGGACGGTCATTCCTGGGCGCTGCCTGGCGATGGGCCACACGAGACGGGAGTAGTCGGTCGGCCCGCCGGCCGGAAAGGATTGCAGGCGCGAGAAGAGCTCGGCCACGGCGCGGCGGCCGCGGTACGGTGCACCGCCAGACGTGGGACCGTCAGCGAAGACTGTGAGACGCACACGATCGAGCGACGAGAGGGCCACGTAGGCGATCGCTCCGGCCAGCCGCCGGGCGGTCAGCGCTTTGTTGGGGCGACCCCAGTCCATCGAACCGCTGAGGTCGACGAAGATGCTGAGCGGCAGCTCCTGCTCCGCGACGAACAGGCGAAGCATGAACCGGTCCAGTCGCGCGTATGCATTCCAGTCGATCAGGCGAAAGTCGTCGCCAGGCGAGTAGCTGCGAAAGTCGGCAAACTCCACCGACCGGCCGCGAGCAGTCGACCGGCGCTCTCCGCCCATCTGACCGCTGACCGCCCGGCGTACTCGCAGCGCGAGCGCCTCCAGCCGGCGCAGAAGCTGTGGATCGAGCAAGGCGGCCACGGCTAAGAAGCTGGCTGCTTTTTCGCGTGCTCCAGGATCTCGCCGATGAGCTGGTCCGTAGTCACAGTGTCGGCCTCCGCCTCGAACTGCAGGAAGACGCGGTGGCGGAGGGCTGGCCGCGCCACGGCGGCGAGGTCCTCGAAGGCAACGTTGAAACGGCCTTCGAGCAGGGCACGGACCTTGCCCGCAAGGACCAGGGTCTGCAGGCCGCGCGGGCTGGCGCCGTACCGGACGTAGCGGCGAACAGAGTCGAGGTCGGTTCGGTCGGGATGCGTGGAGGTGATCAGCCGCGCCGCATAACGCAGCACGTGCTCGGCGATGGGAACTTCACGAGCGACCCGCTGGGCGGCCACGATGGAGTTCGCATCCCCGATCGCGTGCAGCTCCGGAAGTGTCTCTCCCGTTGTACGGCGCGCGATCTCGAGCAGGTCGTCTTCGGTCGGAAACGGCACCAGAGCCTTGAAGAAGAAGCGATCGAGCTGCGCCTCAGGCAGGGGGTAAGTACCCTCGAGCTCGATCGGGTTTTGCGTGGCGAGCACAAAGAATGGAACGGGAAGCTGGCGCGTCTGGGTGCCGACGGTCACGGTTCGCTCTTGCATAGCTTCCAGGAGAGCGCTCTGGGTCTTCGGAGTCGCGCGGTTCACCTCATCGGCAAGCACGAGGCTGGCAAAGATCGGCCCGGGCTGATACTCGAACTCGCGGCGCCCCGAATCTTCTCGGATGATGTTGGTGCCGACAATGTCGGCGGGCATCAGGTCGGGCGTGAACTGGATGCGCGAAAAGCTCAAGGTGAGCGCTTGGCCGAGCGAGCGGACGAGGACGGTCTTGCCCAGGCCGGGAACGCCCTCGAGCAGAATGTGGCCGCCTGCGATCAAGGCGATGACCGTGTCGCGCAGTAGTTCCTTCTGACCGACGATCAGGCGCGAGAGCTCGCCCTCGAGGTTGTTCGCCAGCTCGGTGACCTGCTTGGGGTCGACTCGCTTGTCAGTGATCACGGCACAACCTGTGACTCGCCCAATCTCGAGAAGTACTCGCGCACGAGGTCGCGCTGGCTCCCTGGGATCAAGCTGCGATTGGTGGCGTTGAGGGCGGCCTGCCGGTAAGCCTGGATCACCTGCGTGTACGGCGTGAGCGGCACATCCTGCCCAGGACCCAGTGGCGCCGGGTCGTTCTGCAGGATGCCAGGCACGGGCTGTCCCGGCACGTATAGCTTCTCGCCTGGCTTCGCGGCATCTCCGGCGCCGGAGCCGCTGCCGCTGCTGCCACTGCCGGTGCTTCCTGTCCCGGTGCCGCTGCCGGTGCCGGAGCCGCTGCCGGCGTTGCTGTTGCCGTTCCCGTTCCCGTTCCCATTTCCGTTGCCGGCGCCGGCCGAGGCGGCGGCGGGCGATGCGCCGGAATTTCCACCAGCAGCGCTTGCGGCCGCTGCGTCGCGGTCCGCCTGCGCCGCCAGCCCCTGCCGTGCACCTTCGAGCGCATTGATCGCCGCGGCAATCTCCTGGTCGTTGCTCTGCTGGTCCTGGAGCGAATCGAGCTGCCCGGCTGTCTCACTCAGCGCAGCGGCCGCAGCCGCGAGGTCGCCTTTCGACAGAGCGGATGACGCGCGCTGTAGCGAGGCTGCCATCGTCGGATCCTGCGCGTGCTTGGCCGCTTGCTCGAGCGCCTTCGCCAGCTGCGCGAGCTGCTCTGGCGACAGCCCTTGCAGCTGATTGGAAAGTTTGCGCAGCTCCTCGGCGCCTTTGGCTGGGCTGTTGCTAAGTGCCTGGGCGGTGGCTTGCCCGGCGCTGGTTGTGCTCAGCGCGTTCGCCAGGTTCTGTGCAGTGCTGGACCGGGCCGGAGTTTGCGGATCGGATAGCTGTTGGAGCTGCTGCTGCGCGGGAGAAATGGCTTGCAGCGCCTGGCGGGGATCCTGGGCGTCCGTGATCTTCTTCGCTGTATCGCTGAGGATCTGCTGCACCTTCGGATCCACCGGCGCCGGCTTCGGGCTTGCCGCGATCTTGGCCTGCGCTTCTCGGACGGCGTCGGCGGCCTTGGTCTGGCTGAGGCGGTCAGCCTGACGCTGGTGCAGCACCTGGTCCATCGGGTTCGGCAGAACGGCCAGCGCGAGGGCAATGGCGGCGACGATGGCGAGCGCGCCCGCCTCCCTTCGGTTGATGCGGACCGGAAAAGCCTGTCCGAGCCTGTCCGTATCGGCGTGCTGCAGCGCGTCCTCGCGAAGCAGCTCGTCCATGGTCCCGCTCGCGCCACGCCGCTCCCAAGCAGTGGAGAGGCGCTCCTTCAATTCGAGTCGCACGTCCGCTGCCTGCATCAGCGCATCGGGGCCGGGTCGCCTCGAGATCCAGGCGATGACAACTACGGCAAGCGCTACGGGAAGGCCGAGCACCGCAAGTTCCACGCGTGGCTCGAGGGCAACGATCCTGGACATAAGTTGGACCGCCGCGAGCCAGATTGCCGCCGCCAGTGCGCCATGCACCAGGTGCGTGGCGGCACTGGACCTGGCGTCCGATCCGCGGAGCGCCCGGACTACAGACTCGAGCGAGCTCGATCTATTGATCATGTGATCAAGCAGCGACGGCAGCGGCGCGCCCGCGGCGCCAGGGCAGGCGGCGCACCGGCGGCAGTAGAACTGCGCTGACCAGCAGGGCCACCAGACAGATCGCTAGCTGAAAGGCGCCGGTCGCCTGCCAGTACTGCCAGCCCTGGAAAAGGCCGCTGGGGATCGCATTCCCAGTCGGCTGCTGATACGGTCCTTTGGCGCCGTTGGGGCCTATCGCCATGGGCCCCGAGGACGAACAAGCCATGCCGCCACCGGGTATTGCCGTGCAGTAGCTACCACCCTGGTTTGAGTACCCGTAGCGAACGAAATAGCTCGTTAGGGGCGGCGCATTGGTCGCGACCGCGACCAGAGGCATGATCGGGCTGAGATAAGTCACCGCGGGTGGCGCCGTATTGCTCGGCGATTTCGGATCGATGATCGTCGGAAGGATCAGGCCGTATCCCAGAGTGCCGAACACGATCGCAAAGGCGCTCACGTACGAGGCGACGGTGGCGGCCAGGGTGCGCCGGAGCAGGGTCGAAAACGCGACGCCGATGAGACCCAGCGTGAGGGCGGCGACCAGGGTGATGAGAAAGCAGTACAGGACCTGGTCGAGCTCAACGCCGCCGAACAAGAAGACAAGACTGAAAATCGGCACCGATAGCAACAGCAGCAGGACGACGAACGACATCGAAGCAAGCAACTTGCCCCAGATGATCGAGAACGGAGCAATTCGCGTGACAAAAAGCAGATCGATAGTCTGGCGCTCGCGCTCGCTGCTGATTGCTCCGGCGGTGAGTGCCGGGGCGATGAAGGTGATGAGGATCATCTGAAAGACGACGAGGTACTTGAAGAGCTGCTGGCCGTAATTTGGGGCCTGGGCGCCCAGTCCGTTGCTCGAGCCGACCATCGAAGAGAACATCAGATAGCCGAGGCCGGCGATCAGGACGACGTAGATCATCATCGCCAGCGGAGATCGCCAGGTCCGCATCCGCGAGCGGCACTCCTTGGCGACGATCGGATTCCAGAATGCCGCGAGCACCGTGCTCATA